>Ga0335072_10000251_pt1 | contig 115475 bp, 95 predicted proteins | sample Lox_Sample_21_FD_206725 | JGI IMG/M metagenome (GOLD analysis project Ga0335072, IMG submission 206725) | Soil microbial communities from Loxahatchee National Wildlife Refuge, Florida, United States - Lox_Sample_2.1 | ecosystem: Environmental > Terrestrial > Soil > Wetlands | place: USA...
TTGGCACTTCGCGACTGGTTTGTTGTAGAATTTTACTCCTGCCTGCGACGGATCCCCGGTAGCTCAACGGTAGAGCATTCGGCTGTTAACCGAAGGGTTGCTAGTTCGAATCTAGCCCGGGGAGCCAAATCCCTTCCAGTTTTTCGAATTGCTGCGACGCCTCCGAAAGCTCAAAAGAGAATTGAAGGCAGATAGGCGCCGGCTGGCTCGTTGTAAAGGCCCATCGTCATCAGGGTCATCGGCTGGACGACGCGGAGCCCGCTCTCAAGGCACCAGCGAAAGAGTCCCGCGTTACGAGAGGGGACGAGTATGCCTGTGCCCTGAATCGAAGGTACCGCGGCAATCAACGCCTGCAAATCTTCGTTCGTCTCGCCGACTGCGTGGCCGAAGAACCCAACCGAAGTCGCATACGCCGTGATGCGGCCCCGTGACTCGGCAACCAATGCTGCGCCGCGATGAATTGCATCGCTCAATTCCCCGCTCCGCGCGTGGCCGTGGACTTGGATGCAGAGGTCATTGCAGATGGCAAGGTCCGCCGCTTCCGCGGCGCGAACGCGATAGCCGAACGGAGTGGTCTGAATCGGAGGTCCCTGCATGCAGGCGAGCGGCTCGCGCACGACGAAACCCAGCTTCGCATACAAGGAGAGCGAACGATTGTGGTAGGCCGCCTGGACGAGACGGATTCCAGCGAATTGTCGTTCCGCAGCGCGGGCCATAACCGCCTCCATCAAGCGGCGGCCGGCAGTGCGGTTTTGCACGGCAGGGTCCACGGTGATCGGGCCGACACCGGCGATCGGATCCTTTTCATGCAAGCAGTTGCTTCCGATGAGTTTTCCATCCTGTTCGGCCACCACACAGAAGAAACCGGGATTCGAGAACACCATCGAGAGCAAGCCGACGGAAGCGTCGGGGGTGGGAAAGTCGTTGGGAAAATTGTGGCGGCCGGAGATGGACCGGAAGGCCTCGAAACAGATTCTGCCGCAAATTTCGGCGTCGGCCGGAGTGGCCCTTCGAATCAGCACTGGTTGCTCGGTCGAGCCGAAGGTTTGAGATTGTGCTGCCATGAGACCAACCTCCCTTCTGAACTGGCGGCGAGAATTGCAGATGCGCAATTTCCGGGGCTGGCTAGCCGACTGGCGGCAAGCGCGGGAAATCGACGCCACATCCTAGCAAAAAATCATGCAAGGAAGTTTTTTACGCGAAGATTCGCTAGAAGCTGGTGGTGAGTCGAAGAGCGAAGTTGCGCGAGGGGCCGATGGCGTTGCCGGAAAAAAGGCCGCCGAAGTCGATCACGTCGAGAACGTTGGTGAGATTTTCCCCGTCGAGCTGAAGGCGAACGTCCACGCGCTCGGATTTGTAAATGTCGCCACCCAGCGAAGCGCTTACCTGAAAAGATGGATAGATGCGGCCGCGATTGAAATTGATGCGATCGACGACCTTCTCGCCGTATTCGGCGAGAGCCTCGTCGTAGGTGCCAACGAAGTCGAACGGGAGGCCGGTGTCGTATTGAACGCCGCCAGCGATCCAGAGGCGTGGAGCAAGCTGGTAGCGAAGGCGGCCGCGAATCGTGTTGCGCTGATCCTGAGAGTCGGGAAAATGGCCGGAGGCGGGGATCACGGCGTCGTCGCCAAGGAAGAGGCCGCCGGTGACGGGAAACCAAGCATTGCCGACCGTGTAGGAATAGCTCAGAAAGCCGGAAAATCCGCGCCAGTTGGGAACGTCGAACTTCGCTTCCGCGCCGTAGATTGTGGATTTGCGGAAAGCGATGGGGAAACTGATAGTGGTGTTGTCGATCTGATCGTCGTCGGCGTAGTTGTTGACGAGGCGGCGGAAATAATTGACGTCGAGGCGGATTTGCCGAAGGAAGGCCGTGGTGATACCGACTTCGTAATAGTTCCCCTCGGAGGGTTCAACAGGCAACTGGAGCGAAATCGGATTGAGAGAGGTGGCAGCGGTGGAGCTGGAGAGGAGAATGTTTTCAAAGGACGGCGTCTGGAAGACGCGGTCGTAGGAAAAGTGGACGACGAGATTGGCGGAAGGAAAGTAGCGGGCGATCGAGACGCGCGGGTCGACGGCCTGGCGATTCAGCAAGAGTTGATAGTGATCCCAGCGGAGGCCGGCCTCAATGGTCCAATTGCCGGTATGGAAAAGATCCTGGATGAACGCGGACTGTTCGAGGTCGGGGCGATTGGCGAGGAAAGTGAAGTCGATGGGAGTGTCGTCGTCAAACTGAGCGGGGTCGGTGATGTGGTAACGGAAATTTTCGTTGAGGAACAGATTGTCCGACTCGACGCCCGCCTTGATCTCATGGTGACCATGGCTGACCGTGATCGTTCCCTTGAAATATCCCTCGCGGAACCAATTGTGCTGGAAGACTTCAATGGGAGTGGAATTCGCGTTGGAATTGAAGTCGTTGGCATTGTCGCGGACCATACCGCGAAAATCGGCGACGGCGTTAGGGGAAAACGTGTGCTGATAAGAGATGATGCCCATCGTCTCGATATTGTCGGCGGTCTGGCGCTGTCCGGCGGCCTGCTGGATGAGTTCATTCGGAATGTCGTAGCGAGAGAGTCCGTGGCGAACTATCAGGCTGAGGCGGTCGCGAGGTGTGAGGTCGCGTGTATAGTGTGCTGAAAAATCACTGAGCGTACCTGTGTTCGAGTAATTCTCCGGCACGACAGGATTCAGGTAATGGCCGGTCATGCTACCGCCGGCGTTTGCGCCGAACGTGTTCTTGCCCCAAGTGTATTGCCCTTCGGCGAACGCTCCGGCGGAATCGAAACTGCCTCCCGACAAGACAGCCTGGCCGTGAAAGCCGGGCTGTGGATCCTGGAGAGTGTTGACCTCGACGATGCCGCCCAACTTGCGCCCATACTCGGCGGGAATGCCGGCGGTGTAGATGCTCATCGACTGGACATCGTCGGCACCGATTTCGGGTCCAAAGCTTGGGGAACGGTTGTCGGTAAGGGGAATTCCGTCGACGACGAACTGCGTCTGGTATTCCGAGCCGCGAGGATGAAGGACAGCGTTGCCTTCGTACAGCCAACCGGGCTGCGAATTGACGAGATCCTGCAAAGAACGGCCGGGGAGCGAAGTGAGGCGATGCTGGATGAAGCTGGAACCAATCTGATCGACGGAACCGGCCTGGTCGGGGTCGATGAGCGTGCTGGAAGAATTGACGGTGAGTGATTGCTTGACAGATGAGAGCTTGAGTTGAATGACGCGAATGATGGGTAACGAAGAGCGAATTTCGACTGTTTGGGATTCTGGCGCGAACCCTGGTTGATTGATGACGATCTCGTAGACTCCAAAAGGAAGCCATTGAACGTCAACGAGGCCATGCTCGTTGGTCGCCAGGGAATTCTGATACTGATTGGCTTCGCTGACGATCTGGACCGTGGTCTTCACGCCCAGACCGGACGCATCTGTGACCGTGAGGCGGAGTTCACCACTATTCGTCTGGCAGAAGAGCGGAGATGCACAGAGGAGGACCAGTGCTGCGGCCTTTTTCAGCAATCCGGCGTCTCCAGACTTCCAAATTTCAATGTATGAATTTGGGGGATGAGTTCCCAGTGAGAGGCAGACTCCGGTTGCGCGCCCTCTCACTATTGAATATTCCATCACCAGCGACTTTGTTCAGGGTATTTTTGCGCCTCGAAACGACAACAACGCGAAAAACTGATGAACAGATTGGGCGATGGGAGAATATATATGTAGGGGGCACAATTCGGACCATGGCGACTCCTTCGGCGGATTCGATCATGCAGGCCACATTTCCGAGGACAATTTTCCCTCCAGGCGAGAGGATCGCGACCGGAGCAGCGGAGAATTCGCCGCTTGAGCGCGAGGTGATCTGGCTGTTCGAGCAGCATCGAAACTCGATTCTCCGGTACACGCTTTCGTTTGGAATTACGGTGCACGACGGAGAGGAAGTGACCCAGGAAGTCTTTCTGGCACTCTTCCGTCACCTGCAAATGGGGAAATCGCGGCGCAACCTTCGCGGGTGGATTTTTCGGGTGGCGCACAACCTGGCGCTAAAACAGCGGGAGGCCAACAGCTGCCGACACGGCGCGAGAGAAACAGATTGGAGCCTGGCGGAAAGACAAGCGGACCCGTCGCCGAACCCAGAGGAGCACGCTTCGGCGGCACAGAGGCGGCGGAAGCTGCTTTCTATATTTGACGCGCTGCCGGAAGAGGACCGCTGGTGCCTGCGATTGCGGGCTGAGGGGCTGAAGTATCGGGAAATTGCGCAAGTGGTGGGGATATCGCTGGGAGGAGTTTCGGTGTCGCTCACGCGATCCATCAGGCGAATGATCCGAGCGGACGGGGAATGAACGGCAAGACGATGAGCGCGAAGGAACAGCACCTGATTGACGAAGAGCTGCTGCGAATGGCGAGCGGAGAGCTTTCGAAGCGCCGGAGAGCAGAAGTGCGAGCGCATTTGGAATGCTGCTGGACCTGCCGCGAACGGCGAGAGGAGATCGAGAAGACGATTCAAGGCTTCGTTGCGGCAAGCCGCGAAGAATTGGACACGGCATTGCCGCCGATCGAAGGACCACGCGCGCTACTGAGAGCGCAACTGGCGGACCTTGCGCAGCGGGGACGGCCAGAGCGGCGAGGATTTTTGCAGTTTGCAGCAAGTTGGCGAGAAGCAGCGGCAGCGCTGGCGCTGGCGCTTGCGACGTTTGGAGGCGTGTGGCTGCACATGCAGAAAGAGTCGCGGAGTCAGATGCAGGAGAGCAGAGTTCGGCAAGTGGAAACGTTGCCCAAGTCACATTTGACGCCGGGACTGGCGCGGCGAGTGTCGCTGGCGCAGATTTGTGCTGAACCGCATGACGAAGTGCAGCGGAGCGTCTCGCGCGGAATGCAAGAGGAAGTGTTCAAAGAATATGGGATCGCCGGCGCCCCTCCGGCGAATTACGAAGTGGACTACCTGATTACGCCCGGTCTGGGCGGAGCGGACGACATACGAAACCTGTGGCCGGAGCCGCACTACGACACGAAATGGAATTCTTACGTGAAGGACCAACTGGAAGATCAATTACACGAGATGGTTTGCAACGGAAAGGTGAGCCTGGCGACGGCGCAGCAGGACATCTCGAAAAATTGGATCGACGCGTACAAGAAATATTTCCACACGGACCAACCGCTGGCAGTTCACTCGACGAGACAAGGAATGGAAACAAGTCCATCGATGATTTTGCTGAGACGAACTAGAACCCATCTGGATTTGTTGATTTCGTCGCGAATGTGCATGTTCGAGGCGCCCGCCGTTGCGGTCTGGCCGCCATGCCTACGGCAGACGGGCGGCGGGGAGACCCAGAATGACAATTTGAGATGCTGCGAGCGGCGCGCGACGCCAACAGAGCCGTTGGAAATTTGAAATGAGAGGCGAGAATTTCTAGCGCAGACGAGCGCGTGCAGGCAGGAGCCTGCACGCTCAGCAGCGTTAGAGGCGTGCGGGCGCGCCGGATTGAAGCGAGGAACGGGCAAGAGAACGCTGGTAAATCGAGAGATTTACGAAGGCCGCCTGCAGCAACGGAGCCGGAACGGAATGCTTGCGGCCACGCTCGAGAAGATCTCCAAGAATCGTATCCACCTCAACAGAAGCCCCGTTGACGAGATCGCGATACATCGAAGTGGTCATTTGAGAACTCGGATCGCGGAGCGTCGCCGCCTGCTGCTGGAGAAAACTTTCCGAGGGCGGATAGCCCCAGGCCGCTGCGATGGCGGAGCACTCCTGAAGCAAATGAACGGAGCAATCCGAACCTCCAGGAACGGAAGAGATCTCACCCACGTTGCCGCGGAGCAGGCACGTGGCGGCTCCGAGGCTCGATAGCTGGACCCATTTCCGCCACATGTCGGAGAGGATATTGGAGGAGATGGCGGCGTCGAAGCCCGCGCCGCTGAGAGCGGCATCGAGAGCCTGGATGCGCGGTGTGATGGTTCCGTTGAGCTCTCCGTAAACAAGCTTCTGAAAGCCCGCGAGCTGGCGAATCCGGCCATTCGAGTCCAATTCTGTAGCGACCAGGCAGACGCCGCCCAAAACAGCGGCTTCACCAAAGCGAGCGGGGAGAAGATCGATGTGCCTCATGCCGTTGAGGGCGGGCACAATCATCGTGGAGGGGCCAATGGCGGCAGCGAAATCGTCGAGCGCCGCGGGAAGCGCGTAACCTTTGACGCAGAGAAGGATGGTGTCGTAAGGGTCTTGAATCTGGCGAGACGTGAGAGCCTTCGGACGAACCGTGACGTCTCCATGCGGGCTGAGGATTTCGAGGCCTTTTGCGGCCAACTCCTCCGCACGGCGAGGCCGAACGAGAAACGTGACGTCGCGCCCTGCCTGGGACAGACGCCCGCCAAAGTAGCCGCCCACCGCGCCCGCTCCTACCACGAGGATACGCATCGAAAGAACCTCCCCCATGTAGGACGCAGAAGCCGGAAACAAGATGCAGGATTTCTCCGGATGTTTCGCGAGCGAAGAGCCGGAACCAAGGCGTGGCCCGCGGGAAGGAGTCTGCACGCTGGGAAATCGATCCTGGCGTCAGCGGAATTCAAAGGGCTTGCGGTGGGGTACGAGTTCTTATCGAGTGTGAGCTTCACCCTTCCAGAAACCAGCGCTCGAGGCAGACGGAATCTGGTGCGGCTTCACCCGGCTCTCTAATGGCTGGCTTCCCGCGGAAGACGGGCCGACGGGCTTCGATCTCCCACCTACAATGAAATAAGAGCCAATGACGAGGGCCGCAGCGGCGGCCTGGGCGAGGAGCGTCTCCACAGTCGGGAAAACGGAAAGCCAGAGGCTCATCCAGCCGGGAATCCTCCCGTCGAGAAAGTGAATTTGTGTCACGGGAATCCAGCGAGCGAGCTGCATTTCCTGGGCTTGTTCGCCGACCATCACCACCAGGACGATGCCGAGCAATATGCCCGTGAGCACGAGCATTTTGCGATACGGCAAACGGCGGTGAGCGATAAACGTGAGCACGGCAATGGCGGAAGTGAGCAGAAGACCAATAATGACTCCGGAAAAAACAATTTGATTGCCGAGTCGCAGACGGTAACTCTGAAGGAAGAGAACGACTTCGAAACCCTCGCGGTAGAGAGACGTGAAACCAAGAAGCCCCATGCCCCAAAGGAAACCGAGGCGGGAAGATTCCCCGGAGCCGGAAGATTCGAGCAGTTCCTGCTTTCGTCTGTTGTGAAACGAGATCCAGCCGGTCCAATAGAGACGGTGGAAGAACCAATTCATGACGACGAGCAGGACAACGACGGCAAGGAGTCCTGTGGCAGCCTGCAGGGCGAGCGCCGGGATACTGCGGCTGAGGTCGTTCAAAATGCGGACGGCCACGGCCCACGTAGCGAGTGTGGCAACCATGCCCATGGCGACGCCTATGGCGACGGGAGTTCCATAGGATGCGCGCTTGCGCGTAATGCCCGCGGTGATGGCGGCGAGGACCAGGACGCATTCGAGGCCTTCTCGAAAAACGAGAACGGAGATATCGAGGACGGCGGCAGAATGGCCGGCGCTCCGGCCGAGAGGATCCGGATTGTCGTAGGAGGTGAACGCCGTCCAGAGCAGAACACTGGCAACAAGCAGAGCGCAGGCGACCAAAAAGAACGACTTGGCGTTTGTGCCTTCCGAAACTTGCTCAGGAGCCGAAAGACAGGTGGCACTTCTCATCGAGGGACGACCTCGCCGAAAAGCAGCACCGAAATAAGAGCCGAATGAAACATGAATGAAGCTTTCTCCTTTGCCAAAGGCGCCTTGAACTGGTTGCCAAAGATCCGCAACGAAAGCAGATCCCACTCCCCTACGATTAGCACCGGAAACCACCGCTCCTTTAAACAGCGGCAGGGCCTCCAAAAAGCTATTGCGAAGCCATCGCAACAGCAGAGCTCAAAAAAAGCCCCTCAAGCCGTGGTGGCGCGGCAGTGTTTGCAGACGCCGCCGACTTCCAAACGCACGACGCGAATTTGAAAACCGCTTTGCCGCGCCATCTCCGCCTTCAACTTTTCGAATGAAGAGCTGACATATTCGATGATGCCGCCGCAGCGGAAGCAGGCCATGTGGCAGTGGTCGCGGTTGGTCTTGGCCTCGTAATAGTGTTTCTCGCCTTCGAGGTGCATCAGGTCGAGCTCGTCAATGAGGCCGTGGCGTTTGAGAAGAGCGATCGTGCGGTAGACGGTGGCCCGGTCGATATAGCGATCCTGCTTCTTAGCGAGATCAAGGAGCTTGGCAGCATCCAGATGGCGCTCGGAGTCCTGAATAATGCCTACAAGGACGCGGCGCTGCGAGGTGATGCGGACGCCGCGCTCGACAAGCTTCTTCATGAGGGAAGGGCGGGTAATCGACGAGTCCTGCTTGGATCTACCTAATTGCGACTCCTTCGCAACTTGTGTTGCCATCGTTTACCGGAACCTCCCTTCGCCATCTGCGACAGTAGTTGCAACTGGGTGTCAACTGACTAAGAGTATTGGACTGCAATTCCCAAGTGGTGTCAAGACGGAAATCGCAAAATGGGCCGCTTTTTCAGCAAAATGAGGGAAAAACGGGCTCAAGTGAGCGAATCGGGCGGCAAATGGAGAAAAAGAAGCCGTGGTCCAGCCAAATTTCGAGCGTGGAAGGAGCTCAAAGGGCTACGAGCGTGCGGGGCGGTAGATTCGAACGCAGTCGACGAGCATTTTCTGAGGAAATCGCGACGGGGATTCGAGAGGGCTAGGGAGCTTAGCTTGACTTTGATTGATTTGTTGGCTGGACTTGAGACGTATGGAACCCAGAAGGGCCGCCGAATTTTGCCACTTTCCGATTTATCTTCAAGAACACAAATCCTGCGCTTACTTCTTCCGTTTGCTTTTCGCCGCGGGAATAGACGAAGCGGCAGGAAAAGACTCGAACAATCCTGAGGCATTGCCGTAGCAAGCAGCGTGAATCATGCCGCTGATGAGCGCTTCGTCGTCTGGCAGCACACCGAATTCGATTTCTGCACCCAGGAGGTTGCAGAGGACGCGGCGAAAGTATTCGTGGCGAGGAAAAGAGAGAAAAGAGCGCGAGTCGGTGACCATGCCGACAAAACGAGAGAGAAGACCGCAGTTCGAAAGAGCGTTGAGCTGCGCTTCGATTCCCTCTTTGTTGTCGAGAAACCACCAGGCGCTGCCAAGCTGGATTTTCCCGGCCGATGAACCATCCTGAAAGCTTCCGATGAGCGAGGCGAAAGCGTAATTGTCCGCAGGATTCAGATTGTAGACGATCATCTTGGGCAACTGGTTCTTGCAATCCAGACGGTCGAGATATTGAGCGAGAGCGATTACCTGAGGAAAGTCGCCCATCGCGTCGAATCCAGTGTCGCGCCCGAGCAGGCTGAGCATTCGCGAGTTCGCATTGCGATACGCCCCCAAGTGAAGCTGCTTGGTCCATCCCTTTTCGGCGTCGAGCCGGCCCAAGAACAGCATCATAAAGCCGGAAAATCTTTCAGCAGCAGCCGCGGAAGGCGATTTACCCCGGTGAGAGAGATCGAAGACTTTCGCAGCTTCGGATTCTGTGCAAGGGCCGACCGGACAGCGTTCGAGGCCGTGGTCGGAAAGGCGGCAGCCGTGCTCATGGAAAAAGTCGTGGCGGCTTTCGAGAGCGCGGAGGAAATCCGAAAAGCGGCGAATGCGAATCTTGGAAACTGCGGCGAGGCGCTCGACCCATCGGTTGAACTCAAGCGGCTGTTGAAGGCGAAGAGCGTTGTCCGGGCGGAACCCGGGCAGAACGCGCGTGGCAAATCCCGAATCGCGAATCCGCAGATGGTCTTCGAGAGAGTCCGCGGGATCGTCTGTTGTGCCGACAACGGTGACGTTGAATTTCTTGAGAATTCCCCGCGCCGAGAAATCTGCGGATTGGAGGAATTGATTGGCTCGTTGCCAAATGGAAGGCGCGCTCTGCTCATCGAGCAGTTCGACGATTCCGAAATAGCGAGAAAGTTCGAGATGCGTCCAGTGGTACAGCGGGTTGCGAAGGGTTTGAGGAACGGTGCGCGCCCAGGCGAGAAATTTCTCGTAAGGAGGGGCATCGCCCGTGCAGTAACGCTCCGGGACGCCATTGGCACGCATCGCACGCCACTTGTAGTGGTCGCCTTCGAGCCAAGCTTCGGCGAGATTCGTAAAACGGCGGTCGGAGGCGATATCCCGCGCCGGGAGATGATTGTGAAAATCGCAGATCGGCAGGGCGGCGGCGTGGCTGCGGTATAAGCGCTGCGCGGCCGCGGTGGAGAGAAGAAAGTTGTCGGATATGAAGGGCATTCGGTTGATTCAATCCCCGGCGCTTTTGCCGACGCAGCGCAACATGCCTACTTTCGTGTTGCGGCAGGTGCATCACGATTTGCACAAAGTACCGAGCAGTATGGAGTGGATTTTATGCCGAGGTCAAATTGGATGTCGCGCGAGAGGCCTGGCGATGCGAGGGGAAATGCTTCAAAGAGCCACCTTGTGCAGTTCTGCGGCGTGCAATGACCGGCGCGGGGGACTGGAAAGGAGTTGCGCGGTGATGAGGACAGCAGGAATCAAAAAAACAATGGATCCTAACACCCACATGAAGGCGCCCGCCGCAATTTGATCGTTCAAGGCGCTGAAGCCAAAAGGTCGAGGAATCTCGCCGTAGCTTGGATAGAGCAAGCGGCCGGAAAAACAGAGAAACGCGGAGATTCCTGTGTTCACAAAATCGGCGAGGACAAGATAAGGGACGATGATCCAGCGGGCATGGGACGGACGCGAAGGCCACGGCTCGATGATGGGCCACCAAAATAGGAGGCTGGTGGAGAAAAAGCAGAAATGCTCGAAATTGTGCCAGGACTCCGAACTGAGAGCGAATTCATATGCCCGGGGAATATGCCAGGCGACGAAGGAGAGATTCATCGCCAGCCAGGCGACTTGCGGGCGAATGAGGAACCTGCCAATGCCACGGATCGCAGGCGAGCGGAAAAGCGGGCCAAGAATGGGACGAAGAAACCAGGAAGGAAGCCCGCGGAGCAAGGGAACTACGGGTGCGCCAAAAAGAATCAGCGGGGGCGCGATGGAGAGGAAAACATAATGCTGCGCCATGTGCATGATGAGGAGAGATTCGCTGAAGGTGTCGAGAGGAGAAGCAACAGCAACAAAAAGAGCCACGATGCCGCCAAGAAAACAGGCAAGCCGACTGGCAGGAAACTGCAGCGGCCTTGTGCGACGAATGCGAATCCAGCCGCGAACATAAATGAGCGCAGTGAGGAACAGCAGGAAGGTGATTAGGGGAGGAACATCCCACTGCGTGAACAAGCTGCTGAAATTATGAGTCATCTAGCCGTCTTTATTTATTGCTGCGGTTTCCGCGAGCCCTGCGGGGCTTGCTTCAACGAGGCGTCCTGCGCGGGCGGCTGGCCTGCGGGGTGAAGAGTTTCAAGGAAGCCGACGAGCGCAGTGACTTCCGCGGGCGAAAGGTTCTTGCCGTACGCGGGCATATTGCCGCCACCCTGAAGCACTTGCCGAATCAACTGATCTTCGGTGAGGCGAGTGGCCACGGAATCGAGAGAAGGACCACGTTCACCGCCGAATCCGGCGATCGAATGGCAATTGCGGCATTGCTTGGCCTGGAAGACGATTGCGCCCTGGCGGACGAGAGGACTGGCATCGCGCGTATAGACTGCGGGGACGGCCGGTCCACCGCTCCAAGCATCCATTTTCGGGCTCCAGGGAGTGATGGTGCCGAGATGCGTGAGGACCGAGAAAGAAGTCGCAAGGGTCACAAGAGTCAAAATCGCGACTGGGCGACGATGCCAGCTTTTTTCTCCCTCGGAAGAAATGAACGGAAGAGCAATCAAGGCGGCGATGCCAACAACAGGAGCAACGAGAACGAAGGGAGTTTCCAGACTTGGGGGCAGATAGGAAAGAACGGCATACAACCAGAGAAAGAAAAAGTCGGGCTTGGGTGCAGTTTGAATGATGGTCGGGTCTGGCTGGCCTCCGGGCCCGTACGGGCCGAAGACGACGGCACAAACGGCAACAGCGGCGACGACGGCACACGAAAAGAAAATATCCTTCCAAAGAGCGCCGGGGACGAAAGGAATTCCGTCCTTTTTGGTGAGCTCGTGATATTCGGCAAGGTAAGTGGAGCGGCGGACGACGCGACCAGGCATTGGCCATTCGTTGATGCCGAGCTTCAGAACCATCCAGACGTGAAGGCCGGCGAAGGCGAGGAGTGCGCCAGGGATCAGAAAAACGTGAATGGCAAAGAAACGCGATAGGGTGGCACCGGCAATGATGGGCCCGCCGAGAAGCAGGTGAACCATGGGACCACCGATGATCGGAATGCGGCTTGAAATCGATGCGCCGATGCCAAGGCCCCAATACGCGTCCTGGTCGAAGCGGAGAATCTGACCAGTGAAAGCCATGCCGAGAGTCATGAGAAGGAGAAAGACGCCCACCGTCCAGGTGAGTTCGCGTGGATATTTATAGGCGCCGAAGAGAAACACCTGCGTCATGTGCACGAGCACGACGGCGACCATGAAGTTGGAGCCCCAGCCGTGCATGCCGCGAAGGAACCAGCCGAGCGGGATCTGATGGTTCAAGACGTTTAGACTGTTCCACGCCTCTCCGGCGGAGGGGACGTAGACCATCGCGAGGAAAACGCCGGTGACCACCTGCAACATCAGCAGCGTGAATGCGGCACTGCCGAAAACGTAGAACCAACTTGCGGTCTTGCGCGGAACAGGATGGGTGGCCGATTCCGCGATGGGAGCGGCAAGCTGCAGCCTTTGGTCGAACCAGTCGAAGATGCGCTTCAGCCGAGACACGAAGTTCCTCCCGGCGAATTTTTGGGACGAACGAGCTTTGCGGACGTGGCGAGCGTGGGCAATTCGCCCGCGAAGATTTCGAGTTGGCCGCCGGTGACTCTCGAATCGTAGGTGAAAAGACCGCGCTCGGGAGGCCCGGAAGCGCGGGAGCCATCGGCATAATAGACGCCGCCGTGACAGGGGCACATGAAAAGCTGCGACTGCGGGAACCAGCGGACCGGGCAGCCAAGATGCGCGCAATTGATGGCGAAGACAGTGAATTGCTCAGCGGCGGTGCGGCGAACCCAGCACGCAACACCGTCGGTTTCTCCGTCCCAAGGATGACGGCTCGGATTGGTGAAGGTGGCGAGGCGAGTTTCACCGATCGGAAACTCGGCGAGCGCGCCGAGCGACACCCAAGATTCGTAGGAGCGATCGCTCCTGATCGGCGAGAGAAAATATTTCAAGACTGGAATCGCAATGGCGATGCCGACCAGAGAATTGAGAGCAACGCCGATTTTCACGAGCAGCCAGCGGCGCGAAACCTCGAGACGATTTTCTTTCTCACCTTCCGCAGTTCCGCCACGCTGGGTATTTTTGTTTTCGCCTGAGCTCACGGCTGACCTCGCATAATTCCTGAAACTATGGCCGCCCGGGATAGGGCTGACCGGGCGTCGGGGTGCGCAGAGAAGCAAGGTACGCAACGACGTTTGTTACATCCGCATCCGTCAACGGCTGTCCCTGCCGGGCGTGCTGCCAATCCGGATGGCGGAGATCAGGACGGCCGGCGATGGTGATCGTTCTCAGCGCTTGATCGCTGACAAGAGCCAGATAAGTGGGATTGGTGATTTGTGCACCGGGCTTGTTGTGACAGGACTCACACGCGGAGGCGTAAACCTGCTCTCCGGCCTTGGCATCTCCCGAAGAAACTGCGGCGTAGACAGGAATGCCCGAAAGATTTTCGCCAGACTTGGCCCAGTTTTGACGCATGCCCGCGACCAGAGCATCGACCTGCCTTTCAGTGAGAAAACCACCGGCAGATTCCCCGAAAGCAGGCATTTCCGTGCCGGGCATTCCTCCGGTGATCCACTTCTTCAGCGATGAATCATCGACAAGAGACTGGTACACGGGATTCGCGAGATCCATCGCTGGTCCGTCCTGACCATTTTCACCATGGCAAGCGGAACAGTTCTGATGATACAGAGTCCAGAAATCCAAAATGTCTTCGGGACGAACGACCTCTTCCGTGCGAGGAGGGATGCCATCCATGCGACCGCACCCAGCGCAGCCAAGGGCAGCGAGGGTACAAAGGATCGAGAGGGCAAGGGCCAGGCGCATCAGCCGTTCTTCCCCCCGTCTTGGGGCCCAATCAGGTCTTGTGTCTTCAACCCCATGCGTAAGGTGAACGGCAAGGACTGGTGTGTGCGAATGCGGCCGGTATGCGTGACGACGATGCCGGCAACGACGCCGAAGAAGATTTGCGAGACGGCGAACCAATACCAGTTGATGCGCGCGTTGAAAGCGGGATTGATGATTCCAAGCGTTGAGTGCAGAAAACCGGTCCACAAAAGAGGAGCAATGATTCCGCCGAGGACGATGGGGCGGCTCGGCCACATCGGGAGGAGCGCGCCGTAGAGGAGTCCGACAAGAAGCGAAGTGGCAATGTGAATTACGGAAGCGATCAGCAGGCCGTTCCAGTGGAATGCGACGATATCGGCAGTGGTGGCATTTTTCCAATAGCCCACGCCAGCGCCGCCCAGGAGATTAATGGGATACCAGATGCTGTGATGGGAAATGTAGCCATAGAGGATCGCAGGGAAAATCATGGCGATTCCTCCAGCGATGCCGCCCTTGAGGCCGGAAGCAACGGGATAGCTCTCGACTGGGAGATGCGCGCGGTGAAGGTCGCTGACGGTGAGACGAGCGACCGTAGTCCTTTTCGAAACGGGCTCTGCAACAGATATGAGCACAGGAACCGTCTCATGGCGCTCGTGCGGGAGAACTTCGCGAAACCATCCAACGCAACCGCAGAGGACCAACACGATTCCGGCGATACCAAGGCCCGCATTCGTCACGAAGCTGGCGAAAGAGAGAGTGACGCCGAAGGCGAGGACAATCGGCCACGCAGTCGGCGCGGGGAGCTCGACAGCTTTCGGCTGGTCGGGAGCGCCGCTTTGCTTTGTCTCGTCCATATTCAACTCACCGCCCAATGATGTAAACAACCGTGAAGACGACTACCCAGACCACATCGACAAAATGCCAGTACATAGCCAGGACGGCGAAGCGCTCCGCGTGCTGCTCGCCCATTCGTCCAGCCAGAGCGAAAACGAGAACGAGCGAGAGCATGGCCAAGCCGATGATTACGTGCGTGGCGTGAAGACCGACCAAGGAGTAGTAAGTGGTGCCAAACAGATTTGTGCTGATGGTCAGGCCGTCGCGAAAAATCAGCTCGTGCCATTCGATCGCCGTTCCGCCGAGAAATATCAGGCCCAGGCAAATTGTGGATCCAAGCCACGCTGCGAAGCCGCTGAGGCGATTTCGCGCGAGTGCGCGTTCCGCCAGCATGATGGTGAAGCTGCTGGAGAGAAGACAGATGGTGATGAAAATGGGAACTTCCAGAACCTGTTGCGGCGTCGGGCCCGATAGGCTCTTGCCAATGTAGAAAATGTACGCAACGACGAAAATCGTGAAGATGGCGGACTCGCCGATGATGAGCCCGAACATCGCCACTTTGCCACGATAGGGGGTGCGCCATTCGCCCTCGTAGGCGGGCGGGATTGCAGGAATCGCGCTCATTCCTCATACCCCCAGTCGGGATCTTCCGGATGCTTTTCGTCCCAAAGCGGGCGGCGGCTGCGCACGACGGGTTCCTGCACGAAATTGTAAGGAGGCGGAGGAGAGGTTGTGTTCCACTCGAGAGTCCAGGCGTCCCAAGGATCGTTGCCAGCGACACGGCCGTGGAAGTAAGACCAGACCAGATTGAATCCAAAGATAAGAACGGCGATGGCCTGAATAATTCCTCCCGAGGAAACAACGAAATTGAGAGTGTTCCAACCGCGGTCAGGCTCGTAGGTGTAAATCGAGCGCGGCATTCCGAGGATTCCGACGAAGTGCATGGTGTCGAACGTAATGTGGAATCCGATCAGGAAGAGCCAGAAGTGCCACTTTCCAAGCGTCTCGCTCAACATGCGGCCGGTCGCCTTCGGATACCAGTAGTAGAAACCCGCAAAAATACAGAAGACGATGGCGCCGACCAAAACGTAATGGAAGTGGGCAATCACGAAATAAGAGTTGTGAAGCTGCCAATTCCACGGCGCGACGGCGAGCATGATGCCGGTGAGGCCGGCGATCAGAAACTGGAAGAGAAAGGCGGTGCAGAAAAGCATGGGAGTGGCGAAACGTATCTTTCCGCCCCAGATCGTCGCAAGCCAGTTGAAGATTTTGATCCCGGTGGGAATGCCAACCAGCATGGTGGAAAGGACGAAGAAGGTGTTGGAAAAGGACGTCATGCCGATGGTGAACATATGGTGAGCCCAAACACTCAAGCTGACGAAGGCGATGCCTACCGAAGCAGCCACCATAGCCGGGTATCCAAAGATCGCCTTGCGGGAGAAGACAGGGATGACTTCGTTGGCGATGGCGAAGGCGGGAAGAACGAGAACGTAAACCTCGGGATGGCCGAAGATCCAGAAGAAGTGCATCCAAACGACGGCCGAGCCGCCGGCCTGCGTGTCAAAGAAGTGGCCGCCGAGATAGCGGTCGATAACCAACATAACCTGCGCGGCGGTGAGAGGAGTGATGGTGACAAGCGTCAGCCCGCTGACGACAAGAAGCAACCAGGAAAACAGCGGCAACCGCATCATCGTCATTCCTTTGCAACGCATGGAAATGACCGTAGCGATGACGTTGATGGCTGTGCCAACAGTACCGAAGCCGCTGACGATGAGCGCGAGAGCCCAATAGTCAATGGCGTGTCCGGGAGAGAAGGCGCGAGCCGTCAGGGGCGCGTAGGCGAACCAACCGACGTCGGGAGCGTTGCCGACGCCATAAAGACCGCCGCCACCCAGAAAACTGTAATAGAGGAGAAGGCCACCGAACGCCGTGACCCAGAAACTAAAGGCGTTAAGACGCGGAAAGGCCATGTCGCGGGCGCCAATCTGGAGCGGGATGATGTAGTTCGCAAATCCGAAAACAAACGTCATTCCCACCAGAAAAACCATCGTGGTGCCGTGCATCGTGAAAAAGCGGTTATAAACCTGCGCGCTGAGGAAGTGATTTAGCGGAAACGCCAACTGGATGCGGATGGCAACGGCTTCCGCGCCTCCGACGAGGAGGAAGAAGGTGGCATACAGGATGTAGAGAATTCCAAGGCGCTTGTGGTCAACCGTGACGATCCATTCGTGCAGCCACTCAAGGAGCGTGCCGCCGGATTCGCGCGCGGGCGCGAGATCGATGGAGCCCGGAAGCGGAATTGAATTTTCAGCCATTCGTGCGTCCTGTCATTTCAACGAAGCGTCAACAAGTAGGCGGTGACCTGATCGAGCTGCTGGTCGCTCAACTGCATGGCAGGCATCAGGCAAGCGCTCTTAAACGTGTCCGGATCCTTGATCCATTGCCGGAGATTCGCCGGAGTATTGGCCATGGCGCCCGCGGCGAGCGTCTGGCGACTCATCAGATGCGTCAAATCGGGGCCGAAGCGGCCCGTAGCAACCGTACCCTGAATCGTGTGGCAATTGATGCAAGCCTGAGTTTCAAAAACTTGGCGTCCCGCGGCCACGGAAGGGTCCTGCATCGCAGGGAGTTGCTGGTTCCTCACCCAGGCAGCGAATTGCTCGGGCGTATCGACATAAACGCGAAGGAGCATCAGGGCGTGCTGGACGCCGCAGAATTGGGCGCACTGCCCGACGTACATGCCCGGTTGAAGAGGATTGATCCACGTCGAATTCGGATGATTCGGGATCAAGTCCGTCTTGCCCGCCAACTGCGGCACCCAGAAGCTGTGATCGACGTCCGCGGAGAGAAGCGAAAGAAAAGTTGGCTGAGGATCCTGGCTGCTGCTGAGAGGAACGTGGAGTTCGTTGGCCGTCACAATGCCGAATTTGGGATAACGGAACTCCCACCAGAATTGATGGCCGATCACGGTGACGTTCAATGCCGACGGAGGCTCTGCGGCGTCCTGAATCGCGAAGATGAGGCGCGCCGTGGTCAAGAACAAAACGATGACGATAAGAACTGGGACGACGGTCCAGGCGAGCTCGATCTGTGTGCTTCCATAAATCTGAGCTGGTTCTGAGTCCGAATCCTTGGCGCGAAATTTGATGATGGCGTAGAGAAGCAATCCGGCGACGACAATGAAGATGCCCCCTGTGATTGAAAGCACGAAATAGGAGAGCGAGTGTATTTCCTGAGCGGGCGTCGAAGCAGGCGCCATGATGCTGGGGGTCGATTGCGGGCCGTGTCCAGGCAGCCAAAGGAGGGCCAAAGCGAGGCGTCCAGGCAACTCGCAGAATCGGTGGTTCGAGATAAACGAGCGAAACCGGCGCATGGTCACTCTTTTGTTTGCCGAGCCAAGATGCTAAACGGAAAGTTTGAAGTGCGTTCGGATTTAAGGACTGCACCCAGGCTATTGAACAAGCTGACCGGCCTGGAAATGCCCCTGTTATATTACGTCGAACGTTTGATACAGCTCGGACCGAGAAGGTTCTATTCCGGTGAAAGAAACTGGGTCGCCGACAGCACCTTACCACCCATTACAGAAGAGAAGATGAAGCACCTGTCTTCAAATGGAAGACGGGAGCGCCATGATTCCCATCCCTGGTCGAAGTTCCGTCCCTCCCTCTGCCTGCGGCAGAGAAAGGGAGAAAGAGGGTTCTTCATGTTTGCAACCTGACAATGCCGGAAAGACCGGCAAATTCTTTGCACCGTTCCGTTGAACTACGGCCAACCCTCAAAGAAACGAATAAGGACTGCAATAAGGGGCGTATGAGGCTTACGAAATTTTGCAGTTACAAACTAAGATCGGCACCATCAACGCTGGGCCGAACGCAAAGCAAATCGCTTTGCGCCTCATAACCTATATCCAGCGGCTGTGAGAAGGCAACATGAATCTCAAATCCGACGGAAAAGGGAGCAGGGATAGGACAGAGAGCCCAAAACGCATCTGCTTATGAGGAAAGATGAACCAAGCGATCGAAGGTTGACATCCAACAAAAAGGGAGCAAGGAACTATTTTCTTTCTTGGAAAAGGTAGGTCCGGAAGTGAGCGGAGACACGGAGGGAGAGCATGCAAAGTGCACAGGCAAGTAAGCCTTCAAGCGAAAAGCCGGCAGCGAAAAGCGGCGAATTTCGAATCGGAAACGTTTTGCGCGTAAATCGTCTGGGATTCGGAGCGATGAGGATCACGGGCAAAGGCATCTGGGGACCACCCGCGGATCGGGGGGAAGCGATTCGCGTGGTCAGGCGCGCCGTGGAACTGGGAGTGAACTTCATCGACACGGCTGATTCCTATGGTCCGGCGGTGAGCGAGGAAATCATCGCCGAGGCACTCTATCCCTATCCTGCGGACCTGGTGATTGCAACGAAAGGCGGATTCGAGAGGCCGGGTCCCGACCAGTGGGTAGAAAACGGACGGCCTGAACATCTGCGTGAAGCCTGCGATGGCAGCCTGCGCCGCTTGCGCCTCGAACGGATAGATCTATACCAGCTTCACCGGATCGACCCGAAGGTTCCCGCCGAAGAACAACTCGGAACGATGAAAGATCTGCAAGCCGAGGGAAAGATCAAGCATATCGGGCTTTCTGAAGTGAGCATAGCGCAAATTCGACATGCGCAGACAATCGCGCCGATCGTGACCGTGCAGAACCGCTACAGCGTAGCGGATCGAGGGTCCGAAGATGTATTGGATTTCTGTACGAAAGAGAGCATCGGATTTATTCCATGGTTTCCGCTCTCCTCGGGACGGATCAGCAAAGATGGGCAGAGTTTGGCTGAGACGGCGGAGGAAGTCGGCGTCACTTCGTCCCAACTGGCACTCGCGTGGCTGCTTTGGCGGTCACCTGTGATACTGCCAATTCCGGGAACGTCGAGCGTGGAACACCTCGAAGAAAATGTGCTCACAGCAGCGCTCAGGATTCCCGAATCCGTGCTCGAAGAGGTGGGAGCGCGGACTGGAACCAAGTAGGAAGGCGGCCGAAGAAAAAGAATTCGCGCGAGGGTCGCAGGGCGCGTGAGATGACGAAAGAGCTCTTGACAGTGGAAAGGCGGACGGCTGTGCAACTGCGAGATGACGGCAAAATCAGCGACGAGGTGCTGCGGAGACTCGAACGCGAACTGGATTTGAGCGAAGCCCGGCTTTCGCTAAGCTCGTATGCCGAACACACGAGAAACCCTGGAGACGGCCGAAAACACCTATGACGCGCACGGCGCTTATTGGATCTTTTGGCGGGAAGTATCGAGTCCGACGAGGTTTTCAAAAATTGCGAGAACGTTCTGCCGATAGCGAACGACGCGTTCCAGCACGGATCGAAGCCTCGGCTCGTGTGCCGTATCGCGATCCCACTTGGCTAAAACAGCTGCGGGGACGGCGATATCACGCCGCAACTCTTCGGCAGAATGCCCGCGAAGAAACAGACCATAAAAGAAAGCAGCCTCCCGCTGCGGGAACTGAAAATCCTGCAGGACGTCTTCTATCGGGTTGGGTTGCGTAGCCATCAGCGAAATCGCAGTTTACAGATTCTCCGTCCGGCGTCAAGAGTCCAGGGAGCGAAAAGAAGAATAATCAACTCAGGACCACCAAGCCACATTTGACGATGTGAATGGTATGAAGGTTGCAGGAATCGCAAGCAATCCTGCCTCCAAATCTCTTCCGAATAAACTCAATAAATCCACCGAGTTTGCAGGCCGCTGTCGCGGGCCCGTGAGGGATTTTTTGGGGGAATCTCAGCCACATCCACATTCGATGCATCAGTTCTTCCAATGCAACTTGCGTGCATGATGCGGGTTCAACAACAGAGAGGAAAGGCTTCGGGCGCCGGGACTCGCGCTAGGAAGCCTTTCGGCTAAGACAGAGCCAGTGCACCCTCACGAGGAGGCTCGGGCCCCTGAGCCTCCTCCTTTCTTTCCAGGCATTCAAACCGACAATTCCTTACACTTTTCTCACCGGGTATTCACTGCCTCGAAGAAACATAGGTTTGGTCTGCTACGTTATTCTAAGTAGGAGCGTGCAGAATGCGAACTCATACAAGATTTGAATTGCTGGTCGTGGCCGTGATCCTTGCCGGCGTGCCGATGAGCGCTCGAGCACAGCAATCGAATCCGCCGGCTGCCTCGAAAGCGGGATCGATGGCCGGCATGAACATGGGTGATGAGGACAGCGCGAGCACGGCGACGGCGAATACGGCAAACGGCAGCATGTCGAACCCGCATATGGACATGGGTCCGCATATGTATATGACGTTGCTTCGCCCTCCGAATGCCGCCGATGAAGCGAAAGCCGCCAAGATCGTGGCGATGCTTCGCCCGGCGATTGAGAAATATCAGGACTATCACGTGGCGCTGGCGGATGGATTCCGGATTTTTCTGCCAAACGTTCCCCAGGACATTTACCACTTCACGAGTTTCGCCAACGCGGTGAAGGCGCAGTTCGTTTTCGATCCGGCGAGTCCAACGTCTTTGTTGTATAAGAAAACTGCTGGCGGATACGAACTGGTCGGCGCGATGTATACGGCGCCGAAATCGTACACGGAAGAGCAACTCAATGAGCGTGTGCCGCTGAGCGTGGCGCGATGGCACGAGCACGTGAATTTCTGCCTTCCGCCGAAGGGAACTCCCTTGCAGGACATCGACTTCAAGAAATTCGGCGCGCGCGGCTCGATTGCTACAGAGGAGGCTTGCGACGCAGCGGGTGGCCGTTGGCGACCGATCGTCTTCAACTGGATGGTGCACGTCTATCCGTTTGAAACAGATCCCTCGAAAGTCTGGACGCATTGAAACATCGCTCCCATCACATCCGGGGACAAGTCGATGGCGCAAGGGAATGAGAACCGCTGAGGGGATGACTACGAAGATGCGGGAGCGGGCCACAGCCCGCTCCCTGCCTGGTACGCTAGAGCTACTTCTTTGCGGCCGCGAAATTCTCCGCAACTTGCGGCCAGTTGATGACATTCCACCAAGCCTCGATGTAGTCGGGGCGGCGGTTCTGATATTTCAGGTAGTAGGCATGCTCCCAGACGTCCAGACCAAAGAAGGCTTTTCCGCCGTCGATGATCGGATTGTCCTGATTCGGCGTTGATTCGATGGCCAGCTTGCCGTCGCGGAAAAGCAGCCAAGCCCATCCGGAACCGAAGCGAGTGGTTGCCGCCTGATTGAACTTGGTCTTGAAATCGGCAAAGCTGCCGAAAGCAGAATTAATGGCAGAAGCCAGTTCACCGGCAGGCTCGCCACCACCACCCTTCTTCATAATTTTCCAGAACATGGAATGGTTCATGTGGCCGCCGCCATTATTGCGGACCGCGGTGCGGATGTTTTCAGGAACTTTGTTGATCTGCGCGAGAAGATTCTCAACGCTCAGGCTTTGCAAGTCGGTGTGGCCTTCCAAGGCCTTGTTGAGATTGTTGACGTAGCCGCCATGATGCTTGTCATGGTGAATTTCCATGGTCTTCGCGTCGATATAGGGTTCGAGGGCGTCGAAGGCGTAGGGCAACGCTGGCAAAGTGTAGCTCATCTGCGGGGCAGCTCCTTGTCCAGAAGTTGGCATTGTAGAAATACCTCCTTTATGCCGGGGCTTACGACATAATTATACGCGCCTGGAAGAAAAACGCCGCACGCGCTTGGGAAATTCCGCCGATGGAAAGGGAGGCAAAGGTGCCAACCGCCGAACACATCGAGAGGCACTTCACCGCCAAAGAGATCGTGCGCGACATCGTGATTGGAATGTCGGACGGGCTGACGGTCCCGTTTGCGCTGGCCGCGGGGCTCACCAGCGCGGCCACGACATTGGCGAAAGGAACTGGGATCATCGTAACGGCCGGGCTTGCCGAAATTGCCGCGGGGTCGATTGCGATGGGATTAGGAGGCTACCTCGCCGCAAAGACGGATTCCGAACACTTCGCTTCAGAATTGAACCGGGAATACCGCGAGACGATGGAACTCCCGGAAGTAGAAACAGAAGAGGTCGCAAAAGTCTTTCGTGAGTACGGACTGACGGAAGAACAGATCTCTCCTGTTGTGTCCGCCATCACGGCGGACCAGAAGCGCTGGGTGGATTTTATGATGCGGTTCGAGCTGGGGCTGGAAGCGCCAGACCCGACGCGAGCCTCTCGTAGCGCCAGCACCATTGCGGGATCATACATCGTCGGCGGATTGATCCCGCTGGCGCCTTACATTTTTATGAAGGAAGTTACTCCGGCGCTGTGGATATCCGTCGGAGTAACGTTGCTGGCACTCTTTATCTTCGGATCGATCAAAGGGCACTACACCGGCGTACGGCCCGCCCGCGGAGGCGCGCAGACAGTCCTCGTGGGAGGTCTGGCTGCGGCCGCCGCGTTCCTGATTGCGCGCCTGTTCACTTAATTTGATTGGCCCAAGTTGCCAAATGGCCAGAGTCCGAAGGCCTTGAGGAACGTATCGTCGTGCTTGTCGATGAGCATCTGCGCCGTTTTCTCTGGAGGCCACGGCGACGCCAAGCGATCGGGACGATCGGCAATCCAGAAAGCCGTGAGAGCCATGATTGTGGCGTTGCGGTCGAGGATGTCCGCCTGGACTTTGTCGAATGTGTCGACAGCAGAATGATGGGTGAAGCGGTAATCGGTGGTGTCTTGGTCGAGATTGATGCCTGGAAGGCCTTGAAGTATGAAGGATCCCGTGTCCGTGCCGAACTCGGTGGCATCGTCGACCTTCAAGTCACCGAACGCCTGAAGGGCTTGCGCAAACGGCGTGACAGTGTCAACAAGATCGTTTCTCCCGCCTAGTTGAAGGCCCTTCACGGCTCCTTGCCCTTCGTCAAGAATTACGGCAGCCACATGATTCGCCATCTCCTTCTTGTGATCCCGCACATAGGCTTGCGAGCCCAGGAGTCCTTCTTCTTCTCCGGTGAAAAGGATAAACCGTATGGTGCGCTTCGGTTTGATTCCGGATTTGATAATTGCTTCGGCAGCGGCGAGAGTCGTTGTGGTTCCACAACCGTTGTCCGTTGTTCCGGTGGCGAGGTCCCAGGAGTCGAGGTGGCCACCCACTACGACGATCTGTTCGGGATGTTCCGCGCCGCGAATTTCGCCGATGACGTTGGCGCTTTCGACGGGATGGTCCGTCACACGATTCTGGACGTTCAGGCGAAGCTCGATGGTCTTTCCGCGGTCGATGTAGCGCTCTAGCTGTGCTTGATCTTCCGCAGCCATGCTGACAACGGGAATTTCAAAATAGGTGTCGAACCCAAGGGCACCGGTGTGCGTCAGGTGCATTCCCGCCGGCTGTGAACCTCCTTGACCTCCGATCACGGCCAGGGCTCCCGCCTTCTGCGCGGTTCGCAAGAATTCGCCAAACTTCAGGAAGGTGGAAAAGCTGTCTTTGGGCTTTTCACCTCGCCGCACGGCGAGAAGAATCTTTCCGCGCCAATTCGCAGCATGGTCGCTCATCTCTTCGTCCAATTGGTAGACGTTCACGGGAATGACCGTCGCTTCGACTCCTCCCGGCGGGGTAGAACCAACCCAGCCCATCGAATCCACATCCAGCTTGCGCTGGATCGGGGCGATCAACTCGGCGTCGGCAGATACACGGGTCCAGCCTCGGGAAATGTTCCATGGTTCGAGATGGACATTTTCGAGCCCTATTGCCTTCATTTTGGCGAGGCCCCACTGCTCGGCTTGCTTATCCTGCTCGGACCCGGTGACGCGCGCGCCGATGTCGTCGCTCAATTCCTCCAAGTACTCGTAGGCGTGGCTCTGCATCATGCCCTCGCCTGCCACAGCCGTAAGGCCCTTGAGCGTTCCTTCATCGATCGCCGGCGAGTCGGTTCCGGAGCCTGCGCGAGCCAGACGCGGAGCCAACAAAAGAGCCGCAAGCACGAATACAGCAACAAGATTTTTTCGAGTCATTCCTGGTGACTCCTTCCCCCAATTTGAATTTTTACAAGGACGAATACGCACAGAACCGCTGGTCCACAACACCGATTGTTGGACGGACAAGGGCATAGTTGGTTTTGCAACTAATCGATTTCAATTAGTCTCTGTCCATTCCCCCAGAAGCCTGCGAACTGAAATCCTACCCAAATCGAAGGATTCCGCATCTATTATAGTAGGAGCATACGGCGCCGCTGCCAGCGCATTCCACAGGCGGCGAGCTTCCGCATTTGCAGTCCAACAAGGTCGCAGCGATTTCGCAAGGGGCGGACTCGATACTTCCTTTGCCCTCGTTTGGAATACGAAATGCTCGTAGGTGCGTCTAACATTTTGCGCGCAATAGTTCGTGTCGGATTCCACTCCGATTGTTCCAGAAATTTTTGCTACAGGAGAAAGTCATGAAAAACGATGTATTACAAGTCCGCCGCTGGCTGGCCACGGTCGTGGTGCTTGCGGCGATTGCCGGAGGCGTGCTTCTGGCGAACGGTTGGCGGAACTGGACGGGACATTCCGTGTACGGCGCGTCCGCGCTGCCCGTCACCGTTTCCGGCAATGCCGCTCCCGTTTCCTTAGGGAGTTTCACAAATGGATTTGCTTCCGTGCTGAAGCCGGCGCTGCCGGCAGTAGTGAACATTCATACTTCTAAGCTTGTAAAGCCTCAAGGCGGGAATCTTTCGCCTTTCTTCAACGATCCATTTTTCCGCCAGTTTTTCGGCGATCAATTCGGCCAGATGAAGCCGGAACCGGAGCGCGAGCAGAGCCTTGGATCGGGCGTCATCGTATCATCCGATGGAACCATCCTGACTAACAATCACGTGGTCGATGGTGCCACGGATATCAACGTTCAACTGAGCGACAAGCGCGAATTTCGCGCCAAGGTGATCGGTACAGATTGGCGGACGGACATTGCCGTGCTAAAAATTGACGCGAAAGGTCTGCCAACACTGCCGCTGGGAGATTCATCACAGATTCACGTGGGCGACCTTGTTTTCGCAATCGGCGATCCCTTCGGAATCGGAGAGACGGCGACGATGGGAATCGTAAGCGCTACGGGCCGCGGCGGGCTGGGAATCGAAGACTACGAAGACTTCATCCAGACCGATGCCTCGATCAATCCGGGAAATTCAGGCGGAGCGCTAATCGACATTCATGGAAACTTGATGGGCATCAACACCGCGATTCTTTCCGGCGGATCGGGAGGCAATCAGGGAATTGGCTTCGCGATTCCGATCAATATGGCCCGCCGGATCATGGACCAGATTCTTACCAACGGGAAAGTGGTGCGCGGCTATCTGGGCGTCTACATTCAGGACGCGACACCCGATCTGGCCAAGCAGTTTGGATTGAATCAGGGTGGCGGTGTGCTGGTGGGAGATGTTTCCGCGGGAACACCCGCCGCGAAGGCCGGATTGAAGAAGGGCGACATTATCCTGAAGCTGAATGGCAGCCCGGTTCAATCAAGCAGCGACCTGCGCGCACAGATTTCTCAGATGGCGCCGGGAACCGTCGTGAAACTCGACGTCTGGCGCGACGGGAAATCGCAAGAATTCAACGTGACGCTGGGCGAACTTCCTGAGAAATCTGCAGGAGCGGCAGCCGGCGAGGGAGAGAGCAGCGCACTCGATGGCGTGGACGTGCAAACGCTGACGCCCGACATCGCACAGCAACTCAACTTGCCTTCTTCCACGCAGGGCGTAGTGGTGACAAATGTGGATCCCTCCAGCGCGGCGGCTAGCGCCGGGCTACAGCGGCAGGATGTAATTACAGAAGTGAACCATCATCCTGTCACCAACGTGTCCGAATTCCGCCAAGCCATCAAGGGAGCGGGAGACCAACCCGTTTTGCTCTTGATCAACCGCGGCGGCATCACGAACTACATGGTTGTTGAACCCAACTCAAAGTAAGCGAAACGCAGGAAAGGGCACGGCTTTAGCGCCGTGCCCTTTCTCATTTCTAGGTTTCTCTTGTAGCGTCAGGGAGCGAGGCAACTCCTTACCTTCCCTGCCAATCCTACTTAGCGATTCCAGCCACTCGGCGTTTCCGCCCAGGAAAGTATCGAACGATTCGCTCAGATGTCTCCGGACTGAAACGGTTAAAATGATAGGTTCCGGCGTGGTTTAGACGCGCCCTTCCGGCCCCGCGTCATTGTCGCTTAGGTCACTGGCGGGAGTATGATGGTACCTTCGTCCTATTCACCCCAGCCCAAGCGCTCTAGTACTTAGAGGATGGCAAAGCATTCTTTCATCAACCGCTTTGACAATCTCTTAGAGGTCTTTAGGTGAATACAATGGCCAGGGTGACGAACCGAGCTGTCTTCAACGACGCTCTTCTCCCTCAAGGACGATCGCGGCTCGGCTCGTTTGGGGCTGGTTTCGGCCTGGAGCTGCTTGCACTGGCGGCAATTCTGGTGATTCCGCTGCTCCTGCCGCAGAAAATGGATTCCATCCAAAGGTATTGGACGACACCGATTGCAGCGCTACCCATCGTGGCCTGGAAGCCGCAGCCGCCTCCGAAGCCTGAGGTCGTCAAGAAACCCGTTGTCCTGAAGGAAGCTCCGAAACCGGAAGTGGTGGAGCTGCCAAAGCCGAGAATCTACAATCCTGTTGTGAGCGCTCCCGTCGCCAAGCCGAAAATCCGGACGGTCAATCCTGCTCCCGAAATGCCCGAGGTTGCGAAGGTGTTTCCTGACGAATCGCCGCTGTCGCTTGGGAGCTCGGCGATTCCTACCTTGAAAAGACCACGAGAAGCTGTCCAGACGGGCGGCTTCGGAGATCCGGACGGTTTGCATGCGAACAACGAAACCAAGCGCTCCCCCAATGCGGCTCAGCTTGGGGGATACGATATGCCAACCGGCCCAGGAAAGGGCAATGGGACCGGGGGTTCCAAGGGTGCCGCAGGGGTTGTGGCGAGCGCGGGATTCGGGAACGATGTTGCGGCGGGAAATTCGAGCAGGAATCACGGCGTAGTACAATCCGCCGGCTTTGCCGACGAACATGCCGTTGCAGCGCCGAGAGTCCGGCCTGCTTCAGACATTTCTCCGCGCACGCTTCCCGTCGAGATACTTTTCAAGCCCAAGCCGTCCTACACATCGGAAGCGACGGCAAAGCGGATCGAAGGGGATGTAGTCTTGCAAGTTACTTTCACTTCTTCCGGGCAGGTCGTGGTGCAACGAATCGTGCAGGGATTGGGTTATGGTTTAGACGAATCGGCAGAAGCGGCCGCACGGCAAATCCGGTTTCGCCCGGCCCAGCAGGATGGCCAGCCGGTAGACTCGACGGTCAACGTCCGAATCACATTTGAGTTGGCGTACTAAGGGGGGAAGGCAATGCGCACGTGGAATAGAGTTATCTTCTTGACGGCGCTGGCGGGGGCCTTCGCTGTCACGGTGTCGGCTCAAACGCAAGACGTGCACGAAACGACGCCGCAGGCGAACGCCGCTTCGCCGGCAGTGGTGACGGTCAACCAGGCGATCGATCACGTGATTGCGCGCGAGCATGACGAAATCGCAACCATTCGCCACTATTCTCCGATTGTGGAAACATACATTCAGGACATGAAGCCCGACAAGGAAATGGGCACGGTTCCCGTGAAGGACCACTATTTCCTGGGACAAGCGGATCTTTCCAAGGGAATTATCGACCGGTCGATGTTGTCGAGCAGGAAAAAAGGGAAGCTGGACGAGTTCAACCCGCTCGCGCATCTTAGTGACATCTTCGGATCCACTTATGTGCCCGAAGGCTTTCTGCAGATGGTCTACATCGACACGACCGGCTTCGACCGCCAGCACTATCATTTCGATTATGTACGCCGTGAGTTTCTCGGCAGCGTTCGCTGCCTAGTCTTCGACGTCACGCCGCTTCCGAAATCCGGCAAGGGGCGGTTCAAGGGCCGTATTTGGGCCGAGGATCAGAATTACACGATCGTGCGCTTCAACGGCGTCTATACGCCGCTCGACGGAATCAACGGCTACGGTCTTCATTTCGACAGCTGGCGCTTGAACATGCAACCCGGACTCTGGCTGCCCGCCTACATATTCAGCCAGGAATCCGACGAGAAGGATTTCCTCGGCAACCGGATTCGTTTCCGCGCGCAAACACGGCTGTGGGGCTACGACCTGAAGAACATCGGTCGCGAATCCGAATTTACGGACTTGACCATCGAATCGCCGACAGCGGTGGATCAGTCCGCGCAGAGTGAGGACCGGTCACCCATTGAGGCCGAGCGCGAGTGGCAGCATCAGGCGGAAGAGAACGTTGTGGACCGGCTGCAGCGGGACGGATTGCTGGCGCCTCCGGGAGAAGTGGACAAGGTGCTCGAAACAGTGGTCAACAACCTGGAAGTGACGAACAATCTGGATATCGAACCGGAGGTCCGGTGCCGAGTTCTGCTAACAGGGACACTTGAATCGTTTTCAGTTGGCCACACGATTGTTCTGAGCCGGGGATTGCTGGATGTTCTCCCTGACGAAGCCAGCCTTGCAACAATCCTTGCGCAGGAATTGGCCGACATTATCGTGACGAAGCCTTCGACCGACCAGTGGGGCTTCAACGACACGACAAACGTATCGACGGTCGAAGCTCTTTCGCACTTCACTTTCCGCGATACGCCGGGCGATGTCCAATTGAGCAGCCAGAAGGCTTTGGAGCTCCTAAAGAATTCTCCCTACAAAGATAAGCTGGGGAATGCGGGACTTTTCTTGAAGCAACTGGACCAAGAATCGAAGGCCCTGCCCGCTTTAATCAATCCACGCCTCGGCAACCGCGTGTATTTCTACTCGCAACTGATCAGCTCGGCTCCGAATCTGGAACCAACCAAGCTGGATCAGATTGCCGCGCTGCCAATCGGGGCGCGCATCAAGGTGGACCCCTGGAGCGACCGCGCGGAACTGCTGAAGGCAAAGCCGGTGCCGCTGCTTTCAGATCGTGAGAAAATGCCCTTTGAAGTGACGCCCTTCATGCCCTACTTGACGCGCTACGAAGCGCCGCATTCGGGCGTCTCCGCCGATGCAACAAAGGCGGATGTGGCGAAGAAGGATGCGTCACAGGAAGCGCCGCAGCAATAGCCTCTCCGGAATTTCAGTGGAGAATCGGCAGGCGCAGGCGGGCTTCGCACCCGTGGCTAGCGGCACGGTTTTCGAGGGTTAATGTTCCTCCGTGCCCCTCGGCAATCTGCCTACACAAGACGAGGCCAATTCCTGAACCACCAGGTTTCGTCGTAAAGAATGGGACGAAGAGATTTCCAGCATTTTGTATGCCCGGACCATCGTCCTGAATCCATACGTTCACGTTGCCGTTTTCCCTGCCCCAACCGACGCGCACCCCTCCACCTGTTTCGAGCGCCGCATCGACGGCGTTATGAAGAAGGTTGATGAGCAGTTGCTCCAGTTGATCCGGATCGGCTTCGATCTGCATTTCCGGTCCCAACGTCAACTCGACAGAGAGACGCGGTTCAAGACCCACCACACGACGGATAGAAGCCCCCACATCCACGGGCTGCAAGACGGGTGGCGGCAACTTCGCAAGCCGCGCATATGCACTCATGAAACGCGCCAGACTGTCGGAGCGGGCCGCGATAATCTGAAGACCGCTGCGCATGTCCTGCTCCCAATCGGGAGCTCTTTCGGTTCTGTTGATCATCGTGGCCAGGTTTTCCGCGACCGACTTGATGGGGGCGAGTGAGTTATTCAGCTCGTGGCCGAGTACGCGAATCAATCGTTGCCAGACAAGGCGCTCCTCTTCGCGCAAGGCACGGCTCAAATCCGTAATTACAAGCAACTGGTGAGGCAATCCCGCCTCGCGAAATAGGCCGCGGTGAATTTCCCAGCGGCCCGATTTTCCGGGAAACGCTATCTGCTCGATACGCGGTGTTTCGCCGCGAAGACACTCTGCCAAGCCCAATTCGCCGGCAGAACGGCCCAAGAGATTCTTCGCAACAGAATTGAGAATGCGCTCTCCCGCGCGATTGACGAGCCGCAGATGGCCGGGTCCGTCGAAGGCAAACACGGCGACGTCGATTTCTTCCATTACTTTACGTAACAAGGCGGTGGCTTCCACAGCCCCCAGCCGCTGCAGGCGCAGCGTCTCGCCCAGAGAGTTCACTTCGCGCAGAACCTCTCCGAGCACATCGTCCTGATTCGAGCCTCGAGCGCGAATCGAATAGTCGCCTTCGCGAAGCGCGGCCAAAAGGTTCGAGAGGGTCCGAAGGGAAAAAACGATGCGGTTCTGTGCGGAAAACCCGAAGCTGAGCCACGCAACTACTAGAACGACCGTTAGCGTCCAGCGAAGATTCGAAGAATGGTCGCCAGTCCAGAGGAGCGCTAACGCCACAACCGTGCTGCCCAGCCCGGCTGCCAGCGCAAGCAGCAAGATGCGCCGCTCGTAAGCGAGAGGTTTCAAAGGTTGTACTTTTGCAGCCGACGATAGAGCGCGCTCCGGCTGAGACCCAATGCCTGACTGGCATGGCTGACGTTGCCACTGTGACGCGAAAGGGCTTTCTGAATCAACACGCGCTCCACTTCCTCGATGCTCATGTCTTCAATGCGCAGCGCGGCATCGCGCGCGGGGCGGAGGCCAAGATCGCTTGCGCGAACCTGTGGACCCTCCGCGAGCAGCACAGAGCGTTCGACGGCATGGTCCAGTTCGCGGACATTTCCCGGCCAGGGATGTTCGAGGAGAACCTGCATGGCGAGCGGCTCAAAACCTTCAAGTGGTTTGCGGTACCTTTGGGAAGACTGCCGCAGAAAATACTGCGCCAGCAAAGGAATGTCTTCTTTGCGGGAACGAAGCGGAGGCAGGTGGATTTCGATCGTATTCAGGCGAAAGAGCAAGTCCTCGCGGAATCTTGCGGCGGCCACTTCCGCTTGAACGTCGGCGTTGGTCGCCGACAACACGCGAACATCCACGCGGCGCGTTGTCGACGAACCCACGCGTTCGAGATCTCCCGTTTCAAGCACGCGCAGCAGCTTGGCCTGCAGATTCATCGGGACGTTGGCAATCTCATCAAGGAACAGCGTCCCTCCGTCGGCCAACTCAAACCGCCCGACGCGGTCTGACTTCGCGTCCGTGAAGGCGCCCTTCATGTGGCCGAACAACTCGCTCTCGAAGATGCCTTCCGGCAACCCACCGGCGTTGACCGTTACGATCGGCCGGCCTGAGCGCGGCGAGAGAGCGTGCAGTGTGCGAGCCACGACATCTTTTCCCGTGCCGTGCTCACCCGTGATGAGAATGTTGGCATCCGAAGGGCCGACGCGCGCGATCAATTCCAGCACGGGCTGCATCGCCGGAGATTCGGCAATCAACGCTGGACGGCCGTCGGCGCGGAGCAAGCGATTTTCCGCTTCCAGCCGCTGGCTTTTGCGAAGCAGGCCTGCCACTTCTATCTGTGTTCTCAATATGGCAAGCAGGCGAGCGTTCTCCCAGGGCTTCTGGACGAAGTCTTTAGCGCCGCGGCGCATCGCTTCTACAGCCAGCTCAAGGCTGCCCCATGCCGTCATCACGACAACGGGGAGAGTGCTCTCTTTCGAGCGAATGTTGGCAAGCAAGTCGAGCCCTTCCTGGCCGGAGGTTGTGTCGCGCGCATAATTCAGGTCGATCAAGACAGCGTCGAATTCACGCGTCTCGAGCGAAGAGATAACTGCGGCGGGCGACCCGACGGTTTCGACATCGAATCCCTCGCTCTTCAGAAGCAAACGCAACGCTTCGCGGACGTCGGGCTGGTCATCGGCCACGAGGATTCGTGGCCTGGATGATTTGGGAGCCGTCATCATGGAACGGTCCTTTTCCTTCGTATTGCCGTCTACAGGCGGCTGGGCGATTTGCGGCACTCTCTTATTCTCCCGCTCTCCCTCGCGAATGTCATTCGTGACGCAGCGCCACGAGCGGATCCACTCGCGTCGCCCGCTGGGCCGGAACGTAGCACGCCGCCAGAGCGATCAAAGCGAGTCCGCAGAGCACGAGCGCGAATGTAAAGGGATCGTTTGATTTTACTCCGTACAGCTGGCTGGAAACGTAGCGCGCGGCGAGGAACGAGCCGAGAATTCCGAGCGCGAACCCAATTGCCGCAAGCTTCATTCCATCCATTATTACCATGCGCCTCATGTCCTCTGGGGCCGCGCCTAAAGCCATGCGTATTCCGATTTCGTGGGTGCGCTGCGCCACTGCATACGCCATCACTCCGTAGATCCCAATCGCAGCTAGAAGCGTTGCCACGACGGCGAAGATCGCCAGCAGCACCATGCTCATCCGCCTCTGAGAAAGCGCGGCAGCCAGATATTCGTCCATCGAACGAATATCCGTCACAGGCTGATTGGGATCCACTTTGTGCACGACGCTTCTAACAGCTGACACGAGTTGGCTGGGATCATTCTTCGACTTTGCGACCAATCGCATGATGCGCGAGGGATCCTGAGTAGAAGGCAGGAAAACCTGTCCAATCCTTTCCTCACCCCACTGCCAGTCCCTTACATCTCCCACGACGCCGACGATGCGCAGCCATCCCCCGCGTGGAATCGGCGACCACGGGTTGATCGCTCCCTTGAAGTTCAATTGGATTTCCTCGCCAATGGGGCTGTGGTCGGGCCAATACCTCCGCGCCAAAGTTTCCGTCACCATGACGACGCCTTCAGAATCAGGCCCGTCGGATTCCGCAAAATCCCGGCCCTCCTTGATGGACATGCCCATCGTAGGAATGTAGCGCCAGTCGATAACGCGGTATTGACCGGTAAAGTGCTCGCCGGATTCGGGATGAGGGCGGCCCGCGATGTCGAAGTCGCAATAGCCGCTCCAACCTGTAAGGGGCAAATAATTCGCGGCGCTGGCTGATTGGACGCCCGGCAAAACGGACATGCCCGTAATCACTTGTTGGAAGAAGTTGTTGATCTGCGGCCCGGTCTCGTAGTGCGAGACCGGCAAGTATACTTGCATCGTGAGAAGGTCTTGCGGATCGAAACCGAGTTTTTCGTTGAGCATTCTCACGAAGCTGCGAATCAGCAAGCCCGCCCCTGCGAGAAGCATCAAGGAAAGCCCTACTTCGGAAACAACCAGCAACGAACGAACCATCTTGCTGCGCCGCCCGCCGGTTGAGCCGCGGCTGCCTTCTTTCAGCGATTCGTACACTCCGGCTCGTGAAATTTGCACGGCCGGTGCGAGCCCGAAGATAATCCCTGTGGCAAGGGAAATGAGCAGCGTAAACCCAAGAACGGGAACATTGATACCAACGCGATTGAGAAACGGCATTTGCAGGCCAACACCTGGTGGTGGTACAAGCGCCTTCAATGCCACAATCCCTCCGTATGCGATGGCCACGCCCGCCGTACCGCCAATGAGCGACAAAAGAACGCTTTCCGTCAGAAGCTGCCGCAGGATTCGCCGCCTTCCCGCTCCCAGAGCAGTGCGAACAGCGATTTCCCGTTCCCGGTCTGCCGCGCGGGCCAGCGTGAGGTTGGCCACATTTGCACAGGCAATCAGCAGGACAAAACCCACGGCTGCCATCAGCAAGAGCAGCGCAGGGCGCTGGCGACGAACCAAGTCGCTTTGCAGAGTCACCACGCGAATGCCGTTTTTTTGATCGAATGCAGGATGGGTCTTCTTCAGCGCCTCAAGGATCGTCTCCATCTCGGCTTGAGCCTTCGCCAGTGTGACGCCCTTCTTCATCCTGCCGAAAACAATCAACTCGTGATCTTCCGGGTCTAGCTGAGATCGCACAAATGCGAAAGGCGTCCAGACGTCGAGGTCAGAACTGATGCCATAAGGCGAAAAGTCACGTGGGAGAACGCCGACAATCGTGTAAGGCTTGTCATCGACCCGAATTGTCTGACCAATGGCGGCAGGATCTCCGCCAAAATGGCCTTGCCAAAAACGGTAGCTAAGGATGGCAACTTGCTCGTGCCCCGGCTGTTCGTCGTCCGCTTGAAAATCGCGTCCTAACACAGGAGACACGCCCAAAAGACGAAAGAAATTGCCTGTCACCTGCGATCCCCAGACCTGCTCGGGCTCGCCGTTCCCAGTAATGGTGTAGAACATCGCCCGCCATGCGGAGAGTTCATCGAAACTGCGGTTCATCTTCCGCCAATCCAGGAGTTCGGTGGCGGCAATCGTCCCTCGAAGGACACCGCGGTTCATGTCCGTCTCCCAAATAAGGACGAGCCGGTCGGGATGAGGAAAGGGAACCGGTTCAAGGAGGACACCGTTGACCACGCTGAAAATCGCGACGTTCGCGCCGATGCCGATGGCCAGAGTCAAAATCGCGACGAGCGCGAAACCGGGATTTCGCCGCATGGTCCGGAACGAGTATTGGATGTCTTGCCAGAGCTTCGCCATAGAGCCCGCCTCCGCTAAATTCGAACGGAGGTATTCTACTTTCAATTTACCCTTTGTCTACTCCATCACAATCAACAGCAATCGAGTCGCAGGAACCTTCGCTTCTTCATCTGCAAAGCCGGCGCCTTGATGGTCGGATTACTCATAACGCAAAGCCACGATAGGGTCCACTTTCGCGGCGCGGTGTGCAGGCAACCAACTCGCCAACAGCCCAATAATCCCAAGAACACCTGCTGCAGCGAGATACGCTGGCGCGCTCGTAACGCCCACACCATAAAGCAAAGACTGGATCAGGTGTGCCCCGATGTAGGCCGCCAGGAGCCCAAAAACGGCGCCCGCCAAGCACATTTCGACAACCTCGCGAAGAACCAGCCAGGAAATACTGGCTCGTGGTGCTCCCAGGGCAATTCGGATGCCGATCTCACGGGTTCGCCCCACAACCAGGAACGCCAGCACACCGTAGAGACCGATCGCGGCAAGAAGAGCGGCAAGTACCGCGAGGGAGATCGAGAAATACGTAAGTAAACGGTCTGAATAAACAGAGTTGTCGATTTGTTCCTGCAGGGTCCGCGCGTCGTAGATGGGAATGTTGGTGTCGATTTGCTGGACCATTTCTTTCAGGGTCGTTACGAGCGACGATGGATCCTGTTGCGTTCGCACGTAAAACGTGGCGGATTCAAGCCGTGGATCCTGCATGTAGGGGATATACAGGAAGGGCCGGACTCCCGTGCGAACATCCGCATCCTTGCTGTTCGCCACCACACCTACAATTTCCATGTTGGGACGAACGTCCTTGCCGCCTCCTCCAACAATATGCAAACCGATGGGGTTGCGACCAGCAAAGTAAAGCCGTGCCGCTTCCTGATTGATGATGGCGACGTGAGGCCTATCCGAAGTGTCGCTTGCCTGGAATTCTCTGCCCGCCAGCAGCGGGATGCCCATGGTTGAGAAATAGTCCGGTCCAACTTGATTGCGGTAGAGTTCGACTTCCACGTCCGGCGGCGGTTGGTATCCCTCGATTGTGACGTTGCCGCTCGAATCATCGTCTTCGAAAACTGGAATTTCCGCGGCACTCACCGAACGGACACCGGGAAGCGCAGAAATCGAATCTCTCAGCCGATTCACAAACGAGAGCGTCTGCGCGGACGTGTAACCACTGTCTCCGGGACCGACTGCGAATTGGACGACATGGTCCGGGCGAATCCCAAGTGCTGAAGAATTCAGGTGCATCAGACTTTCGATAAACAGGCCCGCGCCGGCGAGCAGGACCACTGTCAAACCTACCTGGAAGGCAACCAACCATTTCCGGAATTGCACACCAGTCCGGCCAGGCGACGTGGTCGAGTTCTGATCTCGCAGTATCCCTTCCAAACCTCCACGCGAGGCACGAATCGAGGGAGCCAGCCCGAAAAGGATAGAAGTGAGAAGCGTGACGACAGAAGCAAACAACCACACGCGGCCGTCCAAGCTTGTTTTCAAATGCGCTAAACTCTCGCCTGCGGGAACCGATCCCACAAGAATCTTCAACGTCCACTCGCCCACGGCCAGCCCAGCAAGCCCTCCAGCAGCGCCGAGCAAGAGAGATTCGGTGAGAAATTGCCTGGCGAGCCGCCAACGTCCTGCCCCCAAAGCGAGACGCACGGCAATTTCTTTTCGCCTTGCCTCTCCCTGAGCCACAAGCAGGCCCGCGAGATTCGCGCAGGCAATCATCAAAATCACAGAGACCATAGCCATCAGAGAGACAAGAGGAGTGCGAAGGCTGTTTTGCATGCTCAGCCAACCGTGCTCCCCTGGTACGAGAAAGAGTCTCTTATTGGCGTACTCGCTTGCAGACTTTCCTGAAAGCTTCATTGTCTGCGTGTCACTGGCAAGGATGGAGTGGAAAGACGGCTGGATCTCGACCTCAGCCCGCGGGATCGTGAGACCAGGAGCCAAGCGGCCAATTAATGCCAGCCAAATGTCCTTGCGGCTCGACAAATCCTCAAAATTAGAAAGGATTTGCGGTTCCATTGTTAGCGGGATGAATACGTCAGGGAGCTGCCCGGCCTCAATGCCGGTAAAGCCAGCTTGGCTCACACCTACAACCACGAGAGGCGTCCCGTTGACCGTGAGAGATTTGTTCAATACGGCGGGATTGCGGCCAAACTGACGGACCCAATATGCATAGCTCAGGATGGCGATGGGATTTGCGCCAGGCGCTGTTTCATCATTGGCGCCCAGCAGACGGCCGAGCGCGGGCTGCACCCCGAGTAATTCGAAATAATTTCCGGACACAAGTTCACCGCGAGCACGTTCTGTGACACCCGAGCCAGCAATGCTTACGGGGATTATATGCCGCGCCAGCACAGCCGAAAAAACATGCGCTTGATCTTGAATCTCTCTGTATGCGGGATAGGAAAAATATGCGGCGTCATCTCCGTCGCTCCACGTATGACCGGGATGCGGGCCGGGCGAGCGGAGGATTACAAGCTCCTTTGGATTTTTCACGGGCAAATCGCGCAAGAGCACCTGGTCCATCAACGAAAAAATCGCCGCATTCGCGCCAATGCCAAGGGCCAACGTAAGGACCGCGATGAAGGTGAATCCTGGCTTTTTCGCCAGCATCCGAATGCTGAATTTGAAGTCTTGCAATAGCGCTCCCACGTTATGCACCCATCTTCCGTGCGCCGTCGACGATCCAGCCGTCGGCGAGCTGGATGATCCGGTTTCCGTAGGCGGCCCACGCGTCGTTGTGCGTCACCTGAATAATCGTGGTCCCCTCCTCGTTTAATTTTTTCAGCATGTCCATGATCATTTTTCCCTGACTGGAATGAAGGCTCCCGGTCGGCTCGTCCGCCAGGATCAACTTCGGCCGCCCGATCACTGCGCGCGCCACGGCCACGAGTTGCTGCTGCCCCCCGGAAAGCTGACTCGGGTAGAGAGATTTCTTTCCCACGATTTGGAAGCGGTCGAGCACATCCGCCACCATTCCTTCTCGCTCGGATTTCTTCATGTCCCGATAAGAAAGAGGTAGATCGAGATTTTCGGCGACAGTCAGATCATCGAGCAGGTGGTATTGCTGAAAGACGAAGCCGATGTACTTCTTGTGAAGCTCGACTCTCTTGCGGTTGTCCAGCTTGTGCACCTCATGCTCAAGAAGGCGGTATTCGCCCTTCCAAGCGCCGTCCAGCATTCCGATGACGCCCATGAGTGTCGATTTCCCCGCGCCTGACGGGCCCATGACAGTGACGAAATCACCTTCGCGAATCTCAAGGTTGATGCGCCGCAGCACCCAAGTCTTGCCCGCCCCCGATTCATAGAACTTTTCAACGTCGGTCAGCTTGATCACGCTGTCTCTCCCCTATCACTCCGCGACCACGACCACCAGAGTCGCGTCGTCGTGCCAGTTTCCCTTGCAGAACTCTCCCACCCTGCCCAAGATCGCGTCTTGTAGCTCGCGTGCAGAGAGTCGGCAGTTTTCCTGCACGAATCGCAAGAGTCCTTCATCACCGAATTGCTCGCCGTCTCCGTTTGTCGCTTCGGAGATTCCGTCGGTGAACATGACCACACGGTCGCCGTGGTTCAGTCGCTTCCTGCCCATCGCATACGACAGCATGGGAAAGACCCCGAGGACACCGCCGCCCTCCTCTAGGCGGGAAGTCGCCCCGTCCCGGCCGACGACGATCGGCGGATTATGGCCGGCTCCGCAGTAGAGGAATTCGCGTGAAGCGCCTTGCAGGTGGCCATAGAAAAACGTGATGAACCGGTCGCTCGCGATATTTCGATAAATCAGCGCGTTCAGCCGGGCACAAAGATTGTCTGGCGTGATGGAAGGACCGGCGAGACCGCGCACCGCAGCCTGAAGATTCGACATCAGCATTGCCGCCGGCATTCCCTTGCCCGCCACGTCGCCAATGCAGATGCCCATCGATTCGTCGCCGTACGGGAGAAAATCGAAATAATCGCCGCTCACCACGCGAGCCGGTTGCCATGACCCGGAGATTTCGTAGCCGGCGAGTTGCGGCACAGCTTTCGGCAAGAAGCCCTCTTGCGTCGCCCGCGCTTCTTCAATTTCGCGCTCCAGGTGCTCTCGGTGCACCTTGTTTTCGGACCGAACGCGACTCTCTTCTCGCTCCCTGCGCCGTACTTCCCGTCTTTCGCGGCCGGTCTGAATCTGCTTCTGAAGGATTTCGAGCAAGCGCTCATTCGTCCAGGGCTTTTCGATAAAATCGCCCACTCCGCGCTGCATCACTTCCACGGCAAGGCCGACGGTCGCCCATCCCGTCATCACCACTATGGGTGGAGTGTTCTCCAACGCTTGCAATTGGATTACAAGATTCAGTCCTTCGCGCCCGGAGGTTGTATCCCGCGCATAGTTCAAGTCCATCAAGATAAGGTCGTATTCGCGTTGCGCGACCGCATCGAGCAATTGCGCCGGAGAAGTCACGCTGTCGGTGCCGTATCCGTGCGCCTTGAGAAGCAAGCGAAGTGCTTCCAAGACGTCGGGCTGATCATCCGCGATCAGCACGCGAGCTGCAGCCGCTTCCGCCCCATTTCGCACTTCCATTGGACTGGTTGCCATGTTTCTGCGCCGTCCTTAAGTCTCACCGCTCGATTTCAGGACCCAAAAATTCCGAAGTCGGCTCCTGTCAATTATTATTGGTAGCGGAGCGCGACCATCGGGTCGACGCGCATGGCCCGCCGTGCCGGCAAATAACATGCGATCAGTGCCACAATCCCCAGAATGACCGCCACGACCAGCAGCGTCATTGGATCCGAAGGACTCACGCCAAACAACAGGTCCTGAATGAGACGAGCGGCCGCGAGTGCGGCGATCATGCCCAACACTGCTCCGCAAAGTGCAAGCCGCATGCCCTGCCCGATCACCAAGCGAAGTACGTCCGCAGGGCGCGCGCCCAGAGCCATGCGCACGCCGATTTCATGTGTGCGCTGGCCCACCGAGTAGGAAAGCACTCCGTACAATCCAATCGCCGCCAAGATTAGTCCCAACAGACCGAGATTGGTGGCAAAGGCAGCTGCTGTTCGGTTCGCAAACAAGGAGACTTGAAGCAAGTCTGCGAGCGTGTCCTCTTCGAGTATTGACGCAGTGGGGTCGATTGAGCGCACTTGCGCCCGCACGCTCCCCAAAATGGCCATCGGATCTCCGGTGGTTTTCACCAAAATGTTGGCGTCCGTTCCCGTGTCCTGAAAAAAAGGAAGGTAAAGGAAAGGCTCGGGATGCTCGCTCATGGTGTGGTATTTCACATCTTTCGCCACGCCAACCACCGTCCACCAGTGATCGTAGGTGCCGACTCTTTGTCCAATGGCGCTTTTGCCCGACCAGAAATGCTGGGCCATCGTCTGATTCACAATGCAAACGCGTGGCGCGTTTCGATTGTCCTCCACAGTAAAATCTCTCCCTGAAACCAGGGGAATTTCGAGCGTAGAGAAATAATCTGGTCCCACGGCATTCATATCGATCATCATGTCTTCATTCGGCTGCGGGGTGTATCCGGAGATATCTGGGATTGTGTACGAACGCCCCGTGAACCAGAGCGGGACGTATCTTTCAAGCGTCACGGAGCGAACTCCCGGCATCGTCCGGATTCGATCGAGCAATTGCGCGTAGAAGTCTGCCGATTGATCGTCGGAATAGCCGTCTCCGCGCAAGTCCATTGCAGTGAGCAAGACTTTGTCCGTGTTAAAGCCGGGGCCTGTTCGCACTTCCTCTGAAAGGCTGCGAATCAAAAGCCCTGCCCCGGTCAACAAAACCACGGCCATTACCGTTTCCAGGATGACAAGCACGTTGCGCCAACGATGGCGGCTAATACTCGCAGAGATCCCTCGACCATCCTTGAGGGGCTGGCCGACATTTGCCCGCGAAGTCTCAAGAGCAGGAACCAAACCGAAAACGAGGACCGTGGCCAGCGAAAGGACGATCGTAAAAAGCAGCGACTGAAAGTTTATTCCCAGCGGAACGCCCACCGGCAAGTGGAGCGGAGGCATGAACAGGCTTAGGAGATTCGTCCCCCAAAGAGCCAGCAGGATTCCCCCCGCGCCTCCGAGCAGCGCAAGCAACAGGCTTTCCGCGAACATTTGGCGGATCATGCGCGGGCGGTCCGCTCCCAGCGCCGAACGAATCGCCATCTCCTTTTCACGCGACACGGCCCGGGCCAACAGCAGGTTGGCGACGTTCGCGCAGGCAATCAGTAATACGAGCAGCGCAACTGCCATCAGGAAGATCAGCACGGGCAAAAGAAAATCCTGCAGCCCGTAATGCGCCTTCCACACCGGGCAAACGTAGATTCCTATATTTTTCGAGGTATCCGGATATTCTCTGGCGAGATGAGCTGCAATCGTTCCTAGATCGGCTTGCGCCTCGGAGACGCTTATGCCCGGCTTCAAACGGCCCATCATGTGAATGAAGGTTGGATTTCGCAGGGTGAGACTTTCGCCGGGAAGAGTCTCCGGCTGCATCATCATCGGAACAAAATAGTTGGCGTCGATTCCGACAATCGTCCCATAGAACCGTGGGGGCGCAATTCCGATAACAGTAAAGGGATGTTCGTTGATTTGAACGGATTTTCCGATTACGGAAGGATCGGCACCAAACTTCTGTTTCCAGAACTTGTGCCCCAATACGATGTAAGGATCGGAATTGGGCCCGTGATTGTCACTTGCGTAGAACGCCCGTCCCCTTTCCGCACGAACACCAAGAAGCTCAAAATAATTCTCCGTGGCTATCAGTCCCCAGACCCTCTGGGTCTGGTCGGAGCCCGGAAGCCGCATGTTGGTACCGATCAGCTCAAAACCAACCATGCCCGAAAAGACGTGATTGTTGTCGCGGTAGTCCTTGTAATCGGGGTAGGAGCTGGTGTGATATTCCCCATTCGGCATCACGCTTTCGGCGGCCACCAATTGCGAGGGGGATTTAACGAGCGTCAACGGGTTGAGTAAGACAGCCTGCACCCAAGTAAATACCGTCGCGTTCCCGCCAATCCCCAGGGCCAGGGACAACACGGCCACTGCTGTAAATCCGGGATTTCTCGCCAGCATTCGCGCGCCGTATTTGAGGTCTTGCAGCAGTGTCCCCATAAGCAGCCCTCTCAAGTGAGCACACCTCACCGCGTGCAGACGAAACCGCAGGTTCCTCCGCCGTGCGCGGAACTTTTCAGGACTTTAGATCTTGCCGGCGCTCAGACGCTGGCCGTGCGTGTGCCGAGCGTTTCCTCGACGATCCGGCCGTCAAAGAGGTGTATGGTCCGGTCGGCAATGCTCGCGTAGCGCGGATCATGCGTCACCATGCAGATCGTCGCGCCATCTGCATGCAATTGTTGCAGTAGCTCGACTACAGCTTCGCTATTCTTTGAATCCAAGTTTCCGGTCGGCTCGTCTGCGAGGAGGATAGACGGCTTTCCGACCAAGGCCCGCGCGACGGCGACGCGCTGCTGTTGACCGCCCGAAAGTTGCGAGGGATAGTGCTTCATCCGGTGGGCCATCCCCACCCGCTCCAGCACTTCTTGTACGCGCGACTTGCGTTCCGACGAGGGCATGCTGCGGTACGTAAGCGGCAATTCTACGTTTTCAAACACCGTCAAATCGCCGATCAAGTTGAATGCCTGAAAGATAAATCCGATTTCGCGGTTGCGAATTCGCGTTCTCTCTGAGAGCGAAAGATTTGCCACGGGATTCGAGTTGATCCAGTAGTTTCCGTCCGTCGGCGAATCCAGCAGCCCTAGAATCGAAAGCAACGTTGACTTGCCGCAACCCGATGGCCCTGCGACCGAGAGAAACTCGCCATTCTTGATTTCCAGGTGGACGCCGCTCAGCGCGTGCGTCTCAACCTCGTCGGTGTAGAAGACCTTCTTTACGCCTTCGAGCTTGATTAGGCCCTGTGCAGTGGTATTCATTCCTGACCCCTCCCTGTTCCTATTAAACGTTCCACACCGGCAAAAATGTTCCCAAGCTGCTATTTCAATTCGACGCGATCGTAGTTGTCGTATGCGGACATATCCGACAGCACCACAGTATCGCCAACTTTCAGCCCTTTCAAAATCTCAACCGTGTTTACGGAGGTCCGTCCCAGTTCCACCTTGACGCGATCGGCTTCGGTGCCGTCGGCAGAAACCTTGAAAAGCCCAATCGTGCTGTCCGAGTCCCCGTGGACCGGACGCCCGACGTACAAAACATCCGCCAGCCGTTCCAACTCAATGGTTCCCTCAACGCTCAAATCCGGCCGTGCACCTTGCGGCAGCGCGCCCTCCAAAGCCACGTCCACAGTAACGGTCCCATTCTGTACCGCCGGATCGATTCGAGAAACGTGACCTGCGATCAAACCATTGTGCGTGTCGATCGAGGCTGTCTGCCCAATTTGAATATCCTTCGCTTGCGTCTCCGCGATTTTCAGTTGCGCCTTCAAGTGGGACGGTTGCGCCACCTTCGCGAGTACGGTCCCTTGCGCGACCTTCTGCCCTACTTCGACGTCCAATTCCTGGAGCACGCCATCGATTCCCGCCCTGACCGTTAATTTGTCGCACAGCGACTTCTTCAGGTTGTAGAGCGCTTGCATCTGGTCCACTTTCGCTTCTTGAACCGCTAGTTGTGGCTCGATCGAAGTCTCGAACGTTTCCACTTCCTTTTCCGCAAGATCGTTTTCCTTCGCCAGCGCTGCAGCTTGCACTTCGGCGGTCTTCACGTCCAAATCCGGGGCTAAGCCGTTCGCCCCCAATTCTTCTTTCGTCTTCTTCACCATCTCCGCCGTGTGATATTGCGAAGAGATGTTGGCGGCCAGTGTTCGCTTATCCATCAGCTGGTTCTGCAACTGCGCTTTCATATTCCGGAGTTCCGCTTGTGCCCCCTTGAGCTGATATTCCGCATCCAGCTCAGCCTGCTCCAGTTCGGGGTTTGTCATTTCCAAGATGGTCGTGTCTGCCTTCACGGGCGTGCCCGGCAGGATGTAGCGCTTCACAACCTGGGCGTCCGTAGCCGCGGGAATCACCTGAATGGTCACGGGTACCAGAGTTCCCAATCCGCGCACCTCCCGTAGCATGGGCCCGCGCTTCACCGTGTCAGTCCAAATGGTCGATTTTTCCACGCTTGGAGCGGCTGGCTTGAGGCGCGAGAGAGCAACCGTCACCACTACGATCGCGCAAATTCCAACGATGCCGTAGATAATCCGGCGAACCTTCTTCTTTTTCTTGACCTCAGGCCTGACAATATCCACAGAATTCTGCCTCTCTTTGAACTTGAGTATCGCAAATCCATTTCCGAGTCGAGAATACCACTAAATGCTTACGATTCTGCGCACTAGCCCGTTCCTGAGGCAGCCATTTTTGCAATTCTTGCCCGCTCATGGGATTCAAGCGTCCCGCAATCGAACACTTAGGTCAAGTGTACTCTCCGCGCAAGAATCTAGATCATTGACAATTCTAGGAGCTCCACGCAGACATTGTGGCGTTGTGCAGGCGAGAATTGCGGCAGCGAGGAGTGGCTTCCGTTTCTTGAACGTCTATCTCTGGAACTCAACCGTTAGGACCATGTGCGATGAGACTGGTTTCCCGTCCCTCGTAGCAGGCTCGAAAACCCAGAGGGCAACGGCTCTCTCAGCGGCACGATGCAAAATTCGGGGACCGGAGAGAGGGGTCGTGCTGGCCAAATTCCCATTGGAATCAATCACAGCATCCAGCTGCACCACCGTACCGATGTCGAGGCCCTTCGCCCAAAAAGGATAAGGTGGCTGCGCCTGGGAAACGATCTTCGCCGGCACCATAACCGGGGAGTCCAAGGGCGTGACTTTGGCACGTTCCTCGTGTGCTGTAATTCTCCGATTCCCATTCGGGGGATTCTTGGCTTCGGGCCCTTGGTGAGGTTTTGCCGGATCAGCACCTGCACTTGGATTTATGCGGGAGGCCTCTGCAGTTCTTATCGGCGAGGCGGCAGAGCCTCCTTCTGATTTCGCTTCTGGTTGCTTAGTCTTCTCGGAAGGCGAGACTGCCTCGGGGATTGCCTCATTCGAACGGCCGCCCCCAGAATGATTTGAGACCACAGAAAGCACATGGCTCTTCGGTGGCAAAGCGTGCCCAATCCTTGCACGCCACTCATAGACCTGAAAAGTAATCACTGCAATCGCAGCCGCCACACTTATGCCGGCGGCGATTTTTCTGGCCTTGAAATTCGGTGGGCGGGCAGGTTTAACGCGCCGAGGACGCTTGCGCGGAGCCGGTTCCCGATTTTCATCATCCACTCTTGCTTCGTCTTCATTCGACGCGTCGGCAACCGCCGCCTCTAGCTGTGGCTCGGATTGTTCCTCTCCAGATGCGAGACTGTGCTCAGCTTCTTCTTCCCCGAGACCTTTATCCGGGCTTTCGGCGGCTTCTTCTCTTTGGGTGGTCTTCTCTTTGCCATCTTCTGCCGAGTCCGATTCCGCGGGCCTGGTCTCCGATTGAGATGGGAGATTCGTAGACTCTTGTGCAACTTCACGTTGGCTTTGCGCGCTTGTCGAAGCTGCGGGGTTCGAGTCACTGGTTGCCGCGCCTGAAACTGCCCCACTTCCAAGTGCGGACGTGGTGGGCAGTTCGGTCGCCGTCTTTGCATTCAGGCCCGCGACTGCCTCGTCAACCAGTTTTTGCGCCGCAGATCTCCCGTCTCTCGCAGACGCATCCTCGGACAGCAATCCCCAGAATTGCGGTTCGTACGCAGTGAACTCCAAGTCCGCATATCTGCATTCACCTTGTTCGCGCCACTCGAGGACCTTGCACAGAATTTCTTTGCCAGTCCGATCATTCCGCAGGAAAACACATTGGCCTGGATTAAGCCGCGACTTCAGGCTTACGACGGCGCCATTTTCGAAGACTAGCGTCGTCGCGGTAGTTTCCGAAAACAGCTCGCGCTGGTCCGCGCTCTCGGCAGACTTCGAGCCCTGGATTGTCACAGGAATTTCGAGCGCCGCTGCCTGGACGCTTCGTGGAGATTCAGACATTCGCGCTTCAGTCCCTCAGAGAGTTATCGGCATTGGCAATCGGCAGCCACGCTTCGGCTCTTAAACCGCGCTCAGGTAAGCGCCGGCCTGATGCCCGGCGACCCCATGCTACGCCCCGATGGTTAGCCTCCATCGTCCTCAACGCGCGCGGCATATGCAATAGGCTGGAAGTACCTATTTACCGGTTACTTCCAGCGCACACGACAGACTTCTGCACCCAGACACGTCATCCAACGACGAAGCTGCCAAAACCAGTCGTCCAGGAGAATAGGTGCTCCAGGATTCTGAAAAAGCGCTGAACTCAATAAGTGGCGGACTAAGAGCGCCTTATTCAGGCTTTGAATTCCAAATGGCCGAGTTGCCAACACGCGTGAGGGGCCGTACAGCAGGCAGACTTTTGCCCTTCTTGATCGCTCCCGGCTTTTTCTGCTTCTTAGGTTTTTTCGAATCGGGGGACTTCACGCGCCAAACTCCGATTTTAATGAAAAGAATACTCTCGGATTGAACCAATTTCAATCCGTCTTCCAAGGTGATGTTCCGCAGAGATAAACCAAGCGTCGGAACGAAACACTGAATCTGGAACCGAAGGCCGTGCCGCATGACAAAGCGACGGTAATTTCTTCTTCCGAATGATGGCTGCGTCTGGACCTCTCATGAGTCATGCGTTGGGAATGATTCCGATTCCCAGCGAACGCAATTGGCACTTTCGAGGCAACATTAACTTTTTATTATCGTTATTCGGCCGCCGCCAAAGCTACGGAAATCGGTTCGATAAGTACAACATCCTTGACACAGGCGCGATTGAGAAGTAAGGTGCGCCGATATCTTTGGGGTGGGGTGGTTGTAGTGAAGGATTTGGGCCCGTCGGCAATTGAAGAATGTGAAGTATACAAGACCGGATTTTGCCTGCGCCGTTTTGTCGGGCGTGGGTATCGCGCTAATGAAAAGCGCCGACGGTCGGTGTCCATCTCCAAACAAAGGCACGCCTCTCCCCCTCCTGCCGAAAAGGGGTATTGACCATGAAAAGTTGGATGCTCAGCGTCGCGTTGGCAGTGGCAGTGCTGCTTTGCATTTGTCAGACGGCGTATGGACAGGCGACCGCAAGCTTCACCGGTACAGTCACAGACAAGTCTGGATCGGTGATTGCTGGGGCGACTGTCACCTCGATTTCGCAGGACACGGGCGCAACGCGCGAAGCGATCACGGACGCGACGGGTCACTACCTCATCAACTTGCTTCCCATCGGGAATTACACGATTCGCGTCGAATTCAAGGGTTTCCAAACCACGCAGCAGACTGGCATCCGCTTGCAGGTGGACGAGCAGCGCGAAGTTGATTTTTCGCTCGCTCCCGCATCGGTAAGTTCCCAAGTCGAGGTGTCTGCCACGGAAGTAGCTGTGGACGCCACGACGGCTTCGCTCGGGCAAGTCATCAATTCGCAGCAGGTGACTGAACTGCCGCTCAACGGGCGCGACTTCGTGCAATTGGCCAATCTCACACCCGGCACGATTCAGGAAACCAATCCGAACAGCTTCTTCACGACGGGCGGCAGCAGCGAGGTGGCGGCGCGCGGCTCGTTCTCTCTGTCCGTCGGCGGATCGCGAGCAAACTCCACCGATTGGCTTTTGGACGGCAACGACAACAACGAATTGACAGCGGGCGGTATTGCTATCCTGCCGTCGATTGATGCGATTCAGGAATTCAAGGTTCTAACCTATGACTACTCCGCCCAGTGGGGCACGCGCGCTGGACCGACCGTTCTTGTGACAGAAAAGTCCGGAACCAATCAATTCCACGGATCGCTGTTTGAGTTTTTCCGCAATACGGACCTCGACGCGCGCAGCTACTTTGCAACGTCGACGGAGAAATTCAACCTCAACCAATACGGCGGTTCTCTCGGTGGCCCGATTCAGAAAGACAAGACCTTCTTCTTTGTGGACATCGAGCAGAAAAACCAGCGCAGAGGCATTCCTTTTACGGGGTTGGTTCCGACGGAAGCGATGCGCGAAGGAGATTTCAGCGACGACCCATACGGGCTTGCGCGACCCGTCGGAGCTGCCGGGCTAAACGTGAACGGTTTTGGCGCAATCACGAATCCAAACGTCACCGGCGGTCCGAATCTATACTATCAGTGCGACGCAAATGGAAATGCGATTCCAGCGAACCCGGATGGGAGTCAGGCGGCGGGGGCGAATTGCAATAAAATTCCCTCCAATTTGATCAACCCGATCGGCCAGTCGATTTTGAATCTGTACCCCTTGCCAAACGCGGATAACCCGGCACTTGGTTACAACTTCGTAAGCCAACCCGTGCGCGCACTCAACGAAAAGAAGTTCGACATCAAGGGCGACCACAACTTTTCAGCGGCGGATAGCATCACTGCAAGATTCAGCTACGACCAAGCCGGCTCCTTGGTTCCCGGAGGCGCGCCTGGTTTTGCGGAGGCGAACGCGTTTGCCAGCAACCAGACCATCATCAACCACGGTCGCAACGCCGTCATATCGGAGACACACGTCTTTTCGCCAAATACGGTGAACCAGGTCACCGGCGGATATAACCGCATTTTCAACTACATCACGTCTCAGGGCACTGGGAGTTGCGAGGCAACGAAACTCGGCATTCCCGGCGCAAACCTCAACTGCACCGGCGCTGGAGGCACCTGCGCACCCGGGGGCGTCAGCTGCGGGTTGACCTCTGTACAACTGGACGGCGGCTACTGGGCGGCTGGTGATCGCGGCTATTCACCGTTCCAGGGCGGCACGAACGTATTTTCTATCTTCGACAACCTCGACATGGTTCGCGGAAGGCACGATATCAAGGTTGGGGGGTCGGTCCGCGCCAATCAAATGAATGTGCGAACAGAAGCCTTCCAAGACGGCTACTGGATTTACACGGGCGTGTGGGGCGGCGACGCAATGGCTGATTTGGCGCTCGGTCTGCCTAGCTTAGCCATTCACGACCAAACGTTCAACGGCGCAACAACCGGGCGCCGTTGGAAGATGTTCCGGCCATATATCGAAGACGATTGGCGGGTTAGCAACAGCCTAACGCTCAATTTGGGCCTGGCTTGGGCGATGACCACTCCGATCACAGAAGCCCACGACCGGCAGGCGAACTTTAACCCCGCAAATGGTCAGTTGCTCGTCGCCGGACAGGGTGCCAGTCCTTCCGCTGGCGTCAAATTCGACGCGACGGGTCTCGAGCCGCGTCTGGGTCTTGCATGGAAGCCCTTCTCCGGGGATTCGACGGTGATACGGGCCGGTTACGGCATCGTACATGACGCCTCGTGGAACCAGGGTTCGCAAGGTTTGTGGCAGAACCCACCATACTTCGCAGAGTCCGATTACTTCGGCTTCGGCGGCGGATGCACTTTCGCGACAGCGGCTTGTGCCACCCTCTATGGCCAGACCCCGGGCGCTCAGAGCGCTTCCGCAGGATTCCCGATTTTTGCGACACCACCTCCGCCTGCAAGCTTCACGGGCACTTTTCTCGCCCAAAATCTCAATTTCCGGCTCGGTATCGTTCAACAGTACAACGTGAACGTGGAGCGGGAGCTGCCTGGCCAGGTTGTTCTGACGGTCGGGTATGTGGGAGCGCGTAGCTCGCACATCCTGACGGATGGCAACAACCTCAACGTTTCGTCGCCCGGCGCTTGCGGCGTGGTTTCGGGATACACTCTTGGGTGCGGACCGGGGGGGACGGCGTTTCCTGTGCCCTACCCGGCTTATCCATTCTCGACTGTGTCCGATATCAGCGACATTGGCGCCGCCCGGTACAATGCTCTGCAAATCAAGGCCGAGACGAAGAGTTCGAAATACGGTCTCTATGCGCTGATCGGTTATACCTACTCGCACAACTACGACAACGGTTTTACGGACGGTCTCGGTACACCGATCGGAGCCACATACTTCCCACTGCCGGGATGGCACCAACTGGATTGGGCCCTCTCGCAGGTAAACCTCGACAACGACTTCACGGCAAGCGTTGTCTATGAGCTGCCATTCGGCCGCGGAAAGCATTTCGGCAATGAATGGGGCACTGCGCTCAATACGATCGCGGGTGGCTGGGAACTGACCGTGATTGAAAAGATCACGTCCGGATTTCCAGTGTTCATCTACGACAGCAACAACACTTCCGGTGTGAACTTTGAGAACAACGGAAACAGCCTGATCCGTCCGGATCAAACCTGCAATCCCGGACTCGGGAACCCGACGTTACACGAATGGTTCAATACTTCGTGTTTCTCACAGCCGGCTCCGGGAGAGCTTGGCACGGCAGGCCGCACGCCGGCCACGGGTCCGGATTTCGTGAACACCGATTTCTCGGTGATCAAACACTTCCAGCTCCCGTGGGAAAGTATGAACCTCGACTTCCGGACTGAGATTTTCAACCTGTTCAACCACCCGCAGTTCGGATTGCCGAATTCCGATTTCAACTCACCGAGCAATTTCGGTGTGGTGAATTCCACAGTCAACAACGCCCGGCTGGTTCAGTTTGGGTTGAAGCTTCAGTTCTAACTCTTCCGAGGTTGGTATGAACGGACCCTTGAGTGTCCGGTTCAGCCGGTCCGCCAGTATTCTGGCGGATCGGCTGTTTCCTGGACTTGCACTGATACTGCTCTGGATTCTCTGCTGCATCCCCGCCTCCGCTCAACAAAGGATCAAAATCATCGTTGACCAGGACGCTCGCGGGCCCGGAACCAGCGACCAGCAGGCTCTTCTCGTCTTCCTCCAATCGGACAAATTCGACGTCCTTGGCATCACCACGGTCAGCGGCGATCAGTGGGTCAAGGAAGAGACGCAGCATACCTTGCGCACGCTCGAAATCGCGGATCGAACGGACGTCCCTGTGATTGAGGGCGCGGAATACCCGCTGCTAAATTCCAAGGAAGAAAGTGAGCGCTGGGAAGCGCTCTACGGGAAGTTCGAATACAAAGGGTGCTGGACGGATTTCTTCAAGGCTCAGCGTTCGACGATCTATGATATGCCCTACCACCCGCCGGACGTTGTTCCTCCCATGCCGGAAGGTGAGCCGCGCACCAAAGCACAACCGGGCACGGCCGCGGCATTCATCGTCCGTATGGTCCACAAATATCCCGGCCAAGTCGTCCTCTGGGCTGGCGGACCTCTGACGAATTACGCGTTGGCGCTCAAGCTGGACCCGGAAGTCGCTACACTCGCCAAGGAATTCGTCATGATGGGCGGGGGATTTTATTCGGACACGGGAGGGATCGATCCCGGCGCCCATGATGGTCGCAGGGAATTCAACTGGTGGTTTGATCCGGAGGCGGCGCGAATTGTCCTGCGCGCACCGTGGAAAAAGATTACGATTACTCCGATCGATATTTCGGTGAAGACGCACCTGAGCCCTGAAATTCGGGCTGCGATTGCCAAGGTCAAGACACCCGTCACCGAGTATCTCGATAAATATTCGCTGACAGGTTTCATGTGGGATGAGATTGCTGGCGCTGCCTTAATCGACCCTTCGATCATCACCGGCGAGAAGCAGTACTACATGGACGTAGACATTGATCACGGTGCCAGCTACGGAAAGACGCTGTTTTGGGGCTCGACGGCAGAGGTCCCACCTTATCTACACCTCGCGAACGTGCAATTTGATATCGACGCGCCGAAGTTTTATAAGCTCTACATTGACTTGATGACTCGGCCCCCGGGACAAGCAAGAACCTCGCACACCTCGCCCCAGTGAGCCCTGTTTGAAGGGAACCGTGAAAACATGAAGAGGGTATGCGTGATTTTGTTTGCCTGCCTTTTCATCTGCACGTGCGGTTGGGCGCAAGGGAGGCGAAAAATAATCATCGATCAAGACTGCTCAGGACCCGGCGGGAGCAATTTGCAGGCCCCGTTAGTCTTGATTCAGTCTCCACAAGTGGATGTGCTGGGAATCACCGTTGTCAGCGGAGACCAGTGGCGCGATGAAGAAGTGGCGCACATGCTGCGTCTGCTCGAGATTATCGGCCGCACGGATATTCCCGTCGTTCCCGGCGCCGCATTTCCCTTAGTCCGCAATCGTGAAGAATCGATCTTGTGGCAGAAGAGATATGGGACGGTTGCCTATGCAGGGGCGTGGGATCCCAGATGGTGGCACGAGCCTTCTGTCGTCCCTGCATTGCCCGAGGGAATGCCTGCTACGAAGCCATCTTCGGAGGATGCCGCCCACTTCCTGGTTCGCATGGTCCACGAATATCCGCATGAGATTACGATTTATGAAGGGGGACCGATGACCGATCTTGCTCTGGCAATTTCCATCGATCCCCAATTTCCAAGCCTTGCCAAAGAACTGGTATTTATGGGAGGCAGCCTGAACCCCCACACAGACGACCCGGAGTTCACGAATAATCCGCGGCATGAGTTCAATTTCTGGTTCGATCCGGACGCGGCTGAGATTGTCTTGCGCGCCGGGTGGAAAAAAATCATCTGCACGCCGACGGACATATCGATCAAAACGATCATGACCCCGGCCATGGCGAAGGAGATAGAAGCCGCCGGAACTCCTCTGGCTCGGTATGTGGCGCGCTATTTCCAACCGGGCCCCGGATCGGATTACATGTGGGATGAACTGGCCGCCGCGGCGTGGATCGATCCTTCGTTGATCACAACACAAGAGACTCGATTCATGGGTGTGGATCTTGGCCGCGGCGCCGGCTACGGCAACACATTGACGTGGACTAAAAACGATCAACCCGCCTTCCAGCGCGTTTCAGTCGACATCCAACTCGACCTCAATGCGCCAAAATTCTATCGAATGTTTGTGAATCTAATGCGGGCTCCAACGCCGCCAGCGAATTGAGCGTCAACTGCTCGATCGAGTGGTTGTTCCGTCTGCGTGAAGATGCGTCAAACTTTTTGATTCTTTTCCGAGGTGAGCGATGCGATTTCTGCGGCTTTGGTGTGTGATTGCAGTTGGCTTGCTCCTAGCCTGCCCCAAGTGCATGGGACAGGAAAAACAAAAGATTATCATCGACCAGGATGGAGCCGGGCCGGCCGGCACGGACCAGCAGTCGATACTTCTGCTGGTTCAATCTCCTCACACGGACGTTCTCGGCGTCACTATCGTGACGGGCGACGCATGGCTCGACGAAGAGGTGGCGCACACATTGCGAACCCTCGAAATCGTCGGTCGCAGCGACATTCCAGTCGTGCCAGGCGCTGGAAATCCGCTTGTCCGCCAGAGAGAGGAGACGCTGCTTTGGGAACAACGATACGGAAAGATCACTTGGCTTGGCGCCTGGACTCCCAGCGTATACCACGCGCCTGATTTCGTCGGCAATCTCCCGGAAGGAAATCCCACCACGAAGCCCCTCGATGAAGACGCCGCTCATTTCCTTGTGCGAATGGTCAGGAAGTATCCAAATCAGGTAACGATCTATGAAGGCGGCCCGATGACCAACCTGGCCTTGGCGATCTCGCTCGATCCCGAATTCCCGAGTCTCGCCAAGGAACTCGTCTTCATGGGCGGCAGTCTGAATCCGCAAACCGACGACCCGGAATTCACAAACAATCCTCGGCATGAATTCAACCTCTGGTTTGACCCGGAAGCCTCCCATATTGTGCTGCGCGCGAATTGGAAAAAGATTGTATGCACGCCGGTGGATATTTCCGTAAAGGCCCGTCTGACGCAGGGCCTGATCGACCAGATTCGCAAGTCATCAACACCCACCGCGCGATATATCGGCCAGTTCGCCAAGGTATACACCTACGACTACATGTGGGACGAACTTGCTGCGGCCGCTTGGCTCGATCCAAGCATCATTACGAAGACCGAGACGCGCTTTATGGACGTGGACATCGATCGCGGCGCCGGTTACGGAAACGTGCTCACATGGAATCCCAGCGACAAGCCGGAAATCGCAGTTCGGCCTGTTGAGATTCAGTTGGATCTTGATACCGCCAAGCTTGATAAGCTGTTTGTGGATTTGTTGAGCGCCCCAACACCGCCGAAGACAGCGCCTTGAGTTGGTATCCAGGCTTCGCGCCCGCCGATGATCCATTGCCCGCTATTGAGGCAATTGTTGCAGTTCTTTTTCGGCTTGCGGGTGACCAGGATGTTGTCGCAAGAGTTCTAAGAGGACCTCGCGGGCCTTTGCCGTGTCTCCCTCAAGAACATAGAGTTTCGCAAGATTTAGATAGGGTTGGTCAAACGAAGGCGCAATGCGAATTGCCCCTTGGAAGCTCTTCTCCGCATCTGCAGGCCTCTGCGTGCGCACGTAAAGGATGCCGAGATTATTAAGCGCTTCGGGGTAAGCGGGACGAGCTGCCAGCGCTCTTTGAAGATAGTCATAAGCACGCCCTGTATCATTCAGCTGCGCATAGACCATTCCAAGGCTGTAGTTCGCTTCTGGATTGTCAGGGTTCAATTGCAAGGCTCGCTCGAGCGCACTTCTAGCATCATCCCACCGCTTCTCCTGCCTATACACGCTTCCCAGATTTCCCAAAGCAATTATGTTGTTCGGATCAATCGTTAGAGCCTTCTGAAAATCCTGAATCGCTTCGCTGGTATTTCCCTTACGCGCGGCTAGAATGCCCAGGTTGTTCCAAGCCTTTGGCAACGTCCCCGGATAATCGGCATGGAGGCGGACAGCCCGTTCAAAGCAGTCCTGCGCTTCGGCGTCCCTTTCCTCATTCAAGTAGACGCTGCCAAGCCCGTAGAGGGCTTCGGCGCTCGTGGGATCGTCGCGATATGCCAACTGGAAGAAGGCTTCTGCTTCTTGCATGTAGCCGCGTTCAAAAAATATAGAACCGAAGGAGAGATTGTTGCGCCCAAAATCGAAAGCCTCCGTGACACCTGGAAAAGGAAGCCCCTTCGCGACACGCTGCTCCTTGGTCTGTGGTATCTCTGCGGCGTCACGGACATATCGTTCCTTCGGCACCGCTCCCTGGTAAATCTTCACAATCGATCCCGCCTCATCAATCAGGAACGAAGTCGGAAGGCTCAGGTCACGATGGCGGTCGAAGATGTTGCGGTAAAGAATGTTGTAGACGGCAATTACGTCATCAGAACCTAAAAGAACAGGCCCCGATAGGCGCGCATATCGAAAAAGGGTCTTTCGTCTTGTGTCTGATGGCTCGGCGTCGGCATTTATGAGCAAACATTGCAAGCCGGCACTTGTCGAGCGATTCGGGAGCTCACTCAGATCAACCAAGTACCGGAGTGAATCCGGAGACTCCGCCGTCCAGAAGCAGATGAGACAAGGTCCGCCACGCAATGCAGACAGTTTTCGATTCTCTCCATTCAAGTCTGGTAGCGAAAAATCCGGGGCAGCAACCGGCTCCAACAACCATGTCTCAATTACGCCGGGAAGCGACTCGAGCCGCGAGACTGAGGCTGCCGACGATCCTCTAGGAACAGGTAACGGCTGCGGGACCGATCTAAACGGTTCGACGCGCGAAGGGTGCGATCCCTCTTGTATCCAGACGCGATGATTGAGCGGGAGCTCTTTGATTTCCTGAACGAATCCGCTTGGCCAGCGGATCGAAGCGGTCACAGTCCCTCCCGCATCCCCAAGTCCGAAAAACAATTCTTTGCTGTGTTGTGCCAGGAATCCGGATCCGGCTTGAACGATTTTGGTCTGTCGCGATGAACCAATAAAAACCGTGACTTCCGCGCCGACTGCATCGCGATTACTCTTCGTCCCGGACAGGCGAAATGCGATCACGGAGGGCAAGCTCGGCGAGACGGACTTCACCAGTCGCAACTGAGGGCTGTTGCGGTTTTTCAAGAGCATTTCTACTCGACCGTCATGGTCGAAATCCGCGAAGGCAACCGTCCTTCCGTCCTCGACAAAATCCAGTCCCACAGTTCCCGAGACATCTGAAAATGTTCCATCACGGTTGTTCAAATAACAGACGTTCCGCTCGAATCCGCTCCAGCTGCTATCAGAGCGAATCAATTCGTTAATCGCATTCCAGCCTTGCTCGTACTTGGCGCTGGGTTCGGGATTGTCCGGCGAGTTCGCCACCACCTGTCGCCAAAAAAAGCTGTTCAAATCATCCGAGGAGGTTCCGGAAACCATGCCGTTCATCACGTACAGATCGGGGAAGCCGTCGTGATCGAAATCCCACGCATCGCTCGACCATGCCCATCGTCCCACCGCTGTGCCGGAACGACCTGTTTCATCGGCAAAGGATGTGTCACCACGATTTTGAAAGAGCGAATTGCCCATGGCGTGTTTCTGATAGAGCGCGCGAATCTTGTCGCTTGCACCTCTTTGAAAAATTGGCTGCTCGGAGATTCGCGTTCCCGCGGCTGTCCACATGTCGGCAACATAGAGGTCCTGTTTGCTGTCACAGTTGTAATCCAGCCAGGAAACACTCATACCCGCGCCCACGTCCTCAACTCCTGATTCTTGAGCAACGTCGGTAAATGTACCGTCGCGATTGTTGCGGTAAAGATTCTTGCGCCCGAAATCATTCACGACGTAGAGATCCGGCCATAGATCTCCGTCAGGGTCTCCCCACCCGCAACAGAAGCTGAAACGTGTGTTGTCTCGCTCGAGCCCTGCTTCCTTGGTGACATCGCGAAACGTCGCGTCGCGTTGGTTTCGCATCAGGAAATTCGGGGGGCCGTTCTCAGCGTCGTAGTAGGGCGTTGGATACTGATACTGATCGGCCCCCTGATAGAACGAATACAGGCAGAAATACACATCCAGCCAGCCATCGCTGTCATAATCGGCCACGGCAGCGCCGGTGAATGTGCCCTGTGGAGGATTTGCAAATCGAAACGCTTCCTTCTGCTCGCGAAACTTTCCATTTCCCTGGTTCAAGAACAAGAGGGGTCCACTGGCGCGCACGACAATCAAATCCTGCCGGCCATCATTATCAACATCCGCAAAAAGCGCGCACGCCGTGTTTTCGAGGAGACCTAAGCCTGATTTGGCTGTGATATCTTCAAACGTCCCGTCTCCGCGATTCCGGTAAAGCAAATTCGGTAGCCCAGCAGGTTGGCAAATGTAGACATCATCAAATCCATCTCCATCAATATCGGCGATGGATACCCCGTTGTGCCCGTAAATGTCGATCCCGCACGCGCCGTCGAGGACGGTGCGCCAATAATCCGTACCACAAGCCAATTGCGCTTTGTATGAGGCGCAGCCACCGAAGGCTTCGGCCGCAATGTCGCGAAACAGGGGAGCTGCCGAACGGCTACGTTCCTCGGTTGTCGCTTGCCACCGGCTCAAACGAAACTGTCCGGACGCATCCGCCTTCCATGCCAGCTCCCACGTTCCCACCCGCTGCTCACGGTAGAAAGCTTGACCTGTCCCCACAAGCTCGTAGCGGATACGAGTTTTCAAAGAGTCTGGGACGTTTGAGGACGGCGAAATTATAGGATTTGCCTGGATGCTCGTCACCTGAAGTTCCGCAGTGATAATCGATGAAAACAAACTCATCTCCGCGCGCCATTGCTTCAAGAATTCTTCGCGACCCAACACCGTCTCGCCGGAAAACTTCAGCCTCCAAGTGCGCAGAGCCGGTTCCACGCGCAGAGGCTGTAACTCGGTTGGCTCGGCGGAACTTGCAGAGAAATCCGGTGTCATCGAGGCTTCGATAGCCGTTGTCTTCTGGGGTGATTCGAGAAGCTGCGCACTCCACACGCGGAGCATCGCCACTATCTGGTCCTGATACTTTTCCGTAACGAATTCGTCGGAGCCCGCACGGACCTTTGCCAGAAGCGAATCGAGCGCGCCCGGCTGCCGGTATTGAGGACGAACGTGAAACTCGGCGGGAGTAAGGGCCGACGCCTGCAAAGATGGATTGGCAAACAATCCTTCGAATGAGGCTAAACCCAAGCGCTTGGAGAAAAACGATAGCGACGCTCCCTGAAAGGACCGAATAAGGAATTTGCGCCGGGCAAAATCCAAGATCCGTTGCTTCCCACCTTGTCCGCTTATGGCGATGCCCTCATTTCTGGTCACACGAAGCCGGAAACACGGCATCGGCAAGGCGCAATTTTTGACCCCAAGCTCCCGCCGCCGAGCCAAATGCCTGTGATAAGCTACGCGATTCATAATCGCACGGATGTTGCACTGGGAGAATCCGTCTTTGTCTTCCGCCAGAATTGCCATTGTCGGGAGTTACGCCACGGGGCTAACCATGAAAGTGGAGCGCCTCCCGAGCAGTGGAGAGACTTTGCTAGCCCATGGCTACCGCGTAGATTTCGGCGGGAAGGGTTCGAATCAGGCCGTGGGATGCGCGCGGCTCGGGGCGCAAGCCACCTTCGTCGGAAAGATTGGAAACGATTCCTTTGCGGACATGGCCCTGGGCATGTACCGAGACGAAGGCCTGAACGTTCGCTGGCTGAGACGAACCGGCGAAGCCCCGACGGGCGTCGGATTTATTCTTGTAGAAGGCGCAAGCGGGAAAAACTGCATTGCGCTGGCTCCCGGCGCCAATGATTTACTGACAAGCGCCGACATCCTGGAATGCTGCGAAGCGATCGATTCTGCTCGGGTCGTTCTGACACAGCTTGAAATTCCCGTGCAAGCTGCTGAGGCGGCGTTGGCGCGCGGCCGGGCGAGCAGTGCAATCACGATCTTGAATCCTGCGCCTGTGCGACCGCTGTCTTCATCCGTGCTCGAACTTGTGGACGTGCTGACTCCCAACGAAACGGAAGCACTGGTCCTTTGCGGCTGCGATCCCAACGGTGCAGCCGAGCCGAAGGAATTGGGCGAAGAGTTGATCCGAAGGGGAGCGCGCCAGGTCGTCGTGACCCTGGGTGAAAAGGGAGCCTTGATTGTGACCTCCTCGTCTTTGATTCATGTGCCTGCGATAAAAGTTACGCCGGTCGACACCACCGGTGCGGGGGATGCTTTCAATGCAGGGCTCGCCCTGGCGCTTTCTTGCGGTGCAGAACTGGAGGCCGCCGTTCGATTCGCTGTCGTGACCGGCGGCCTTGCAGTAACGAAGGAGGGTGTTGTGCCCTCTCTGCCGCATCGTGAGGAGGTTGTTCAATATTACCGGCAATCCGGACTCTCGGTTCCGAGCTGGTTCGCGGACTTAACACGTCAGTCCTAAGCGATCGCCGGAAGAGTTTTTCCTCGCGCTCATGCCCTCGCAGGGCATTTGACGTTCTCTGAAATCCAGGAAAGGCGGGAACATTTGCTGCAAGGCTTCCTTTTCGTGCTCCTCGCGGGCTTGCTTCAAGGAACGTTCATCCTTCCTATGAGCTTAGTGAAGGATTGGTCGTGGGAGCATACTTGGGCAGCCTTTTCGTTTCTCGGGATGTTCGCCTTCAATTGGATCATTACTCTTCTGGCCTTCCCCAACATCTTTGCAGTCTATAGCTCGTCTCCGATGAGAGATCTCTTCCTTCTGGCGTTGTTCGGCGTCGGCTGGGGAATCGGCGCAGTGCTTTTCGGCCTTGGAATGGACCGGCTCGGAATGTCGCTGGGCTATCCAATCATTATGGGGTTGATCGCGAGCCTCGGCGCTCTAATACCTCTCGTCGTCTTCTTCCCGCATTCGTTGCTGACCGCTCGAGGGACCCTGCTGCTCATCGGGACGCTGATCGTTATCCTGGGTATCGTATTTGTCTCGACGGGAGGGTCCCGGCGAGTGTCATTGGAAAAGAAATCACATTCCGGGCAAGCCAGCGCCTTCTCGGCGGCCATAACGATCGCCGTATTGGCCGGTATCCTTTCCTGCTTGCCGAATGTGGGCATGGCGTTTGGGAACAATGTTGTCAAGGCTGCGGAGAACTCCGGAATCAGCCCAACTTCGGCAGGCAATGCCGTCTGGGCTTTCCTTTTCACTTTTGGGTTTGTCGTGAATCTCGGATACTGCATCTATCTCATGGGAAGCAGAAACACGCTCGGCCGATTCTGGAGCCGTGAAACTCCCCGAAATCTCGCCTGGAGCGCTATGATGGCGCTCATGTGGATCGGAAGTTTTTATCTGTACGGCCTCGGGGCGGCGAGACTCGGCCGCTGGGGCGTGGTGGCGGGCTGGCCTCTTTTCATCACCCTCTCCATTGTCGCAGGGTTTCTCTGGGGTCTCTGGAGAGGTGAGTGGCGCGACGCCCCAGTATCGGCGCGTCGAATGTTGAACCAAGGCCTTGCTATTTTGATTTTCGCCGTCATCATCGTGGGACTCAGCAATTTCTTCTGATTCTGGCGCAGTCACCAAATCGCGAATTCCTTGGCCCGAGGCAAGGCAGAAGGAGGATGTGATATGTCGCAGACCGCGGCATTTTTGTCGAGCGCACAACCGCGCGCGCGGTGGATGCGAAACGATGTCGCGCAACTCCTGAAACGCTTCTTCTTTTGCGAGCGCTCGCTTGTCGTGAGCGCTGCGGCATGGATTCCCGCCGTGGCACCCCTAGAGATAAAGATCGGCCTCGCCCGCTACATCTGGCAAAGCGCGGAAACAGCTCATGCCTTGCGAAATCGCGTATTCGAATTGCGTTTTCCCAATCGCATTTTGGAAGAACAAGGCGCAGACCGTACGTTGATCGATCTATTCGATAGCATCAAGGAGTCGCCCTCCGTTCCTGCATTTCTGCAAAGTGTTGGGAGGGTGCTCCTGCCGTCCCTGCGGGACGCTTACAAAGAATATCTGGACGCATCCGATCCGATTGCCGACGGGCCGACCCACCGCTTTCTCTCACTGGCACATGCCGAAAAGATCGAGCAAATTGCCGCTTTTGAACGGTGGGGGGATTTGGTCCTCGCCGAAAATCCGGAGTTTCGCGAGGAAGCCTCTTCCTGGTCGGAAGCCATTGCCGACAGGCTGTCTGCGATCGGCGGCGTAGGAGTCGGCCAACCGCCGCCCACTTCCACAAGTTGGGGAAAGTTGCCGGGTGCGAAGGCATACTCTGTTCCCGCTCAGCCTGCTCGCGATTCGCGGTTCTGGCCATGCCGGTTCTACTGGCCGGACGTGGTGGATTCCTCTTACCCCTACGGCGAGGGTGTGCAATTGCAGATTCGCTCTGCAATCAGCCACCTGAACGAAGTGTGGGCCATTGAAACCGGCGCCTTGATCCTTAGCTCCTTCGCCCATGTCCTTCCTTGGGATTTGATTCACAATTCCGCCCGCTGGACTTACGACGAAGCCAGACATTGCCAAATGGGGTACCAACGCCTGATGAGCTGGGGCTTTGAACCAGCTGAAATCCCTCTCGGAACTTACATCTACGAAAGCGCGTCCGGCCAGGATCCAATTTACCGCCTCGGAATGTTGTATTTTTTCGAGACGAAGAACATACGCCACAAGCCCACACGCGCTCATCTCTTCCATACCTACGGTGACTCGCTGAGCGAGCACGACATGGATTTCGATTGGGCCGACGAGACTATCCACGCCGGGTACGGCCGGCATTGGCTGAAAGAGTTGCTCATCGTTCGTGGCCAAGACCCGAACGCGCACGAGGAAGTTCGCGCGCATTGCATGAAACTCGTGAGCGATTGCGTCGGAACAGCGACGCCCGAGGAAGTCGCGGCTATTCGCCGTGTGGCGGATGCGCTGATGGCCAAAGCCGCGCGCATTTCCAGAACCAGCGGGGACCTTGATTCCGGTGGGTCGAGGCCGCAATAGAAAAAATGGGCCCCAGAAACCAGGCGAGCGGAGAAACATCGCAACTTGATGCCTCAATCATCGCGGCGCGAGTCCAGTCCACACTGATCTCCAATGCCGTCACAAGGGCCCAGTGGGAGCGGCACATCGCCGAGTGCCTGGAGTTCCATTTTCACGCAGCAATGATTCCGCCCTGCTGGGTGAAGGATACGGTTCGTGCGCTTCAGGGTTCAGGGATTCGCACGGCGTCATTCATCGACTTCCCCAACGGGACCATGACGAGTCGCAGTAAAGCACGCGAAGCGGTGTCCTTGGTAGACGATGGTGTGCAGGAAATCGACCTGATGCCAAACGTCGGGTTTCTCTTGTCCGGCATGGAGTCCGAATACTTCCGCGACATCCAGGGAGTCGTCGAGGAAGCTGGGAACGTGCCAGTCAAAATCATGCTTGAGCTGCCGCTCCTGAATCCGCAGCAGCAAGAGCGCGCGGTGACTCTCAGCATCGAGGCCGGCGTATCCTATTTGAAAAATGCGAGTGGTGGAGCGGTGGGCACTGCCAAGCCGGAAGAAATCCGCTTCCTTCGCCGCTTAGCACCGCCGAACGTCAGGATCAAAGCCTCCGGCGGAATCAAAACGGCTTCTCAGGTTCGAGCGCTCATCGAAGCAGGTGCCGACCTGATTGGCACGAGTGCCGGAGCGCGCATCATTCGGGAATTGGGAGAAGGTGAGACCGCCTCGGAGACAGATTCGTCGAGTTATTAAGGCTTCCTCGGCTTCGCGCACTCTTGAGCCTGGCCAGGGGTTCACAGGCGCGCGCGTGCCTGATTCAGCCGAAACCGGACCAAACCCAGCTAAGGACCTCTTCGTACGTGTTGTTCCAGGAGCGCCGCTCGAACCAAGACCTCGTAGACCTGCTTCAGATCCCGAACAACCGGCAATTAATCACGAGCGCCTGTTCGAACCTAGGCTGTTTACCTCGCCTTGGCCGATTCTTGGTTTCCGCATCAGACAGTCTGAACAAAAACCATAACCCGGGGACTTGAGTCACAATGAAAACGATGACATCGCAGCATCGCATCCAAAACCGAGAAGACTCGAGCCGCGCCCTTGGAAGGCGCCAATTCATTGGGCTGGCTGCCTCTTGCGGCGTGGCTGCATGCAGCAACCTCATTGTCGCGGATGCGGCGGCAGCGACTCGGTCGCTAACGATCGCTTTCGGATGGGTGCCAAACGCCGAGTATGCCGACGTCTTTGTTGCCATTGATAAGCAGCACTTCGCTCACGCCGGTTTGACCGTGAATTATCTCGGTGGCGGCCCAAACGCGCCTGTGTCGTTAGTCCTGGTTGCAGCAGGTCAGGCCGATATTGCCGCGACGAGTTGGCTGCAGTTGCTCGATGCCGAAGCCCACGGAAATGATTTTGTCATTATTGCGTCGATGATTCCTGTTGCGCCCGAGGGGTTGATTTCACTCCCACGCCGCCCCGTGCTGAAGCCAGCCGATCTTCCCGGTAAGCGTTTCTTGGTGCAGGGACCCGCAGAACGAAATGTCCTCGACGCCGTCTTCAAGATCAATCATCTTCCTCCCAACCATCAGTACATTCCCGCCGGTTACTCGCCTGACGCGCTTTTGGCAGGAGCGGGAGACGCCTATTTCTGCTTTGTCACAAATCAGCCTGTGATCTTCGAAGACATGAATCTCAAGGAAGGAAAAGATTTTCTTGTCGCGCGCATGGACCAGTTCGGCTACCACGTTCCTTCACAATTATTTGTCGTGGACCGGAGAAAGCTCGTTGCGGAGCGCGCCGTCTTTGTCGCCTTCCTTCATGGATTGCTCCAAGGCTACATCGACAACAAGAAAGACCCTCCTTACGGAGCCGGCCTTGTTGTCTCCAAGTTTGGCCGCGATTATGGCTTCTCTCTTCACCAGCAGACGCGCCTGAATCAATTGCAGTTGCCCCTTGAAAGAGCCCCTGGCACACCTGGGCCCTATTGGATCACGGAGGAGCAACTTCGTGGCTCGATGTACGACGTCGCAAGGGCTACGGGCCGCGCGAATCTGCCTGATCCAGCGCGCATTATGGATATGAGCTTGCTCGCAGAAGCATATAAGGGGCTGTCCCTGTAACGCCGAACATCCTCAGCGTTTGTCCGGGAGCGATTGGAACAAACCCTCACGACAGGAGACGCAGCACACAATGGAGCAGCGCACTGCAGACCTTCTCATCACCGGCGCGGAAATCCTTACTTTCGACGACGCCAGCACCGTCGTACACGACGGCGCTATCGCGATTACCGGGAATTCAATCTCATGGCTCGGCAAGAGCGACGAAGCCGCAGGTCGCTTCCTTGTCAAAGACACCCTGAAAGCTGATGGAATGATCGCCATGCCGGGTTTAGTGGATTGCCACGTCCACACGGCGCAGCAGTTCCTTCGCGGCAAACTGGCATCACTCGGCTACATTGGAAGTCTCCGCGAGCCGATTTGGAAGCGTTACCTCATCCCTTTTGAAAGTGGCCTAGAACCGGAGGACATCTACTGCAGCGGGCTCTGCGCCTACTCTTCGATGATCAGTTGCGGGACAACCTGCTTCTTGGAAGCAGGAGGTCCCTTTCCCGACGAAATGGGCCGTGCCGCGGACGAAATCGGAATCCGTGGCCGGATCGCCATGTCCACAATGGATCTCGACGATACTCTTCCGAAAGGTTTTCGCTTCACCACCGAAGAAGCCTTGCAACGCAGTGAGGCGCTCGTAAAGCGCTGGGAACACCATCCGCGCGTCAACGCCTGGCTCGCCTTGCGGCAGATCATCGTCAACTCGCAAAACCTGCGGATCGAAATGGACGCGCTCGCACGCCAGTTGAATACGCGCATCCACACACATCTTTGCGAAGGCACCTATGAAATCGACTACACGGTTGACCATTTCGGCAAACGGCCCGCCGAATATCTTCACTCTCTCGGCGTCTTTAATGATCGCTTGCACTGCGCACACTCCGTCCTGCTCGGTCACAAGGAGATCGATCTGTATGCGGCCAACGACGTAAGTTCCTCTCACTGCGCGATGAACAATTTCATTATTGGTGCGCCGCATCTGTTCGAACTGGTTCGCCGGAACGTTCGCGTTGGTCTGGGCACTGATGGTGCTGCCACGCGCGGCACTCTCGATCTCTTTCAAGTGGCCCACTATGCCGTCCATGGTATGCAGATTTTGGATGGCACTCCGATGCACGGAACCAGTCCTATGAGTTACACGGATATGCTGCGCCAGGCAGTCCGCGGCGGCGCACGTGCCGCCCACCTGGAATCTCAAATAGGCAGCCTCGAACCCGGTAAGCGCGCTGATCTCATACTCATCAACGCGGGTGATTTCGATCAGTATCCTGTATACGATCCTGTGATTACTGCAGCGGAGCAGACGGTTGGCCGCGACGTTCAAACGGTCATTATTGACGGGCAAATCGTGATGAAGGACCGGCAACTTCTCACCGTTGATCTCGGCCCGATGCGCGAGAGCGTCAAGAAGCAATACGCGCAGATCATGGAACGCTTCGACCGAGCCATCGCATGACCAGTGCAGGCATCGAAATTCAAGGGCTCACAAAGCGATTTACGCACCGTCGTGGCGCCGTCGTTGAGGCGATTCGCCATATTGATCTCACGGTAGCGCCGGGAGAATTTCTGGCTATCGTGGGTCCTTCCGGCTGCGGCAAGAGCACCCTTCTGCATCTTGTTGCCGGGCTCGAACAGCCTTCCGGAGGCGCCGTTCGCATCGGCGGCGAACCTCCGCGAGAACTTGTCCGCAAGCATCGCCTCGGGGTCGCCTTCCAGGACCCTGCCTTGCTGCCCTGGCTTTCCGTGCAATCGAACCTGGGTTTGCCATTCAAGCTGGCCGCCATGCCGGTCGACCGCGAGAAAGTGACTGCGCTGATTAAGCTCGTAGGCCTCAAAGGCTTCGAGCATGCACGCCCCAGCCAGCTCTCAGGCGGAATGCGCCAGCGCGCCGCGATTGCCCGTTCGCTCTGCCTCGATCCCGACGTGCTCCTGCTCGACGAGCCCTTCGGGGCGCTCGATGCCGTCACTCGCCGCCGACTGAACATTGAACTCGAGCGGATTTGGCGCGACCGGCCCATAACAACACTGCTGGTCACGCACTCCGTTGAGGAAGCGTTGTTCCTTTCCGACCGGACCATCGTCATGGAGCGCCCAGGAGCAATCGCGCAAGTTGTCCAAGTTCCGTTTCTCAGGCCACGAACACCAGATGTTCTGCGTCTTGAGGAGTTTCATCGGCTAACCGACCAAATCACTCTTTGGTTAGAGCATTAGGAGCGAGCGAATGGAACGAGCGCCAAACCGGCCTCTTGCCAATGCATTGTATGCAGCTCTCGGCCTGCTTGCGTTTTTTTCGCTCTGGGAGTGGATTGGAAAGGCTGGCATCGTCGGCCCCACTCTCCCAGCCCCGACCGACGTCGCAAAAGCCTTGATGGACCCGGACACGCTACCCCTGCTTGGTAGCTCCTGCATGTATACGCTCGCCTCCGCTGCGAAAGGACTCCTCTTTGGCGCTTCACTCGCCACCCTTCTGGCCGTCGTGATTCACCTTCTGCCGCCGCTGCGTCCTGGCCTCGACCGCCTTGCCGTGCTCGTCAACACCACGCCGCCGATTGCCATTGGACCTATCCTGATCGTAGTGTTCAGCCGCAGCCAGACTCCGGCGGTTCTCGCCGGCATTCAGGTATTCTTTCTCTTTTACGTCGCTGCCTCTTCGGGATTGGCGGCCGCGTCACCAGCCTTGGGCCGCGTGATGATCGGCTTTGGAGCAAGTCCCTGGAAGCGACTTTGCTATCTCGATCTCCCGGCATCTTTGCCTCATCTCGCGAGTGGGCTGAAGGCCGCGGTTGCTGCTTCGTTTCTTGGCGCCATATTGGGCGAATGGTTTGGTGCTCCGCACGGCCTGGGACTTGTAATTCTCAACGCAATGCAAAATTTCCAGGTCCAGCTCATGTGGGCCGCTGTCGTTGTCGCGGCCGCGATGTCCCTCACTGCTTTTTTGTTAGCTGCCGGAATCGAGAAAATTGTGCTGCAAAGGTTTGGCAAATGAGGCGCGTACTTGCTCAAACCTGGGCCGTGATTCTGCTTGTAGCCGCTTGGAGCTTCTGGGTGCGCCACAGTGGATTGAATGGAATCGTCGTCGTCACTCCGCTCGCCGTGGCTCGTGAGTTGGTTCATCATCCGTCCGATTACGTGCAGCCGGCGCTCCATACCATCGCAGTCGCCCTTTTCGGAATGGTTGCAGGCCTGCTGTGCGGCTTGTTGCTTGCCATTTTGATATGGCTGTCCAAAATTCTCGCCGCCATCAGCGTTCCGCTCGCGTTGCTCCTCACTTCGGTTCCCGTCGTTTGCCTAATCCCCGTTCTCACGCGGATTTTCGGCTACGACGACCGAACGGTCTTTGTCACCGTGATCATCTTGTGTTTCCTACCCGGATTTGTCTTCGCCTACGCCGGACTGCGGACCTTGCCGCCGATGGCCGAGGAATATTTCTCCGTGCAGGGCGCGGGACGATGGAACCGTCTCTGGCGGTTGGCGCTCCCCGCCGCAGTGCCGCGCCTCGCAGTCGCACTTAAGGTGCTCTCCGTACAAAGCGTCCTTTCGGCGCTGGTGGCGGAGTTCCTCATGCAAACAGGCGGCTTGGGCTTCCTTATTGGAACCTCTACGGCGAATCTTGCTATGGACCAGGCGCTGGCCGCTTCCCTGGTCAGTGTTCTCATTGCCCTCATCTTTTATGGCGCAACGTCTTTGACCGAGCAAGCAATCTTGAAGCGTTACACCTGAAACTCCACGTGGCCGGAAGGAGCACTATGTCACCGAAGCAAGAAAGCGAACCGAACTACCAGAGCCAGGACGTCTGGAGCCGTACGACCACACCCAACGGTTACAGTGTCGACGAGCTGCGCTCTGTGCTCCAGAAATCGATCCGCCGCGGCTGGATCGAAGAAGCGGCTCTCGCGGCCTACGAGCTTTTCTCCGCCGGACCGGACACCGAAGAGCTTCTTTGGCGACGACTTGAGATCATCGCCACCGAGGATGTGGGATTTGGCCTGGTGACGGCACCCGCCATCATCGAGGCGCTCAACCGGCAGAGACTTCGAATGCCCGACCGCGGCGACCGCTGGATTTACTGCGCGCACGCGGTGCGCCTGTTGGCAAGCTCGAAGAAAGACAACATGTCGATGGAGCTTGCCGGATGGGCACGTGAAGTGGTCGCTCGTGGCGAACGGAAAGTGGAAGTTCAGGATTTCATGCTCGACATGCACACTCGCCGCGGCGTTAGCATGGGCCGCGATAAGGCTCACTGGTGGAACGAGGGTGCCCGGCTTGAAAATCGAATCGAGGGTTACGATTCGAAGTGGGGGGATTATTTGCGCAAGATCGATGGCGCAAAATAATCGCGCCGGTCGGATCTCGCAGCGCGGGTTTTGCCAACACGCGCCTTACCCTGCCCGCCAGATGAGAAAACTCGAATTTTAGATCTCAGCGCGGGGCAGCCTCCGCGGGAGGTTTCAAAACAATTAGAAATTGCTGTAACTCGCGGCGCTGTTGTTCCTCGGCCGCCGCCTCGGTCTCTTTGGCCTTCTCGTACTCCTGAAACTCCTGCCGCGCCTTCTCATTGTCTCCCGCTCGCTTGTAGGCCAAGCCGAGACGGTAGTGGGCTTCACTCAATTCTGGACTCGCTGCCGTTGCTTCCTGGTAGGCATCGATCGCTTTGCTCACGTCTTCACGAGAGATATATAGATTTCCGAGTTCCAAGAACGCTTTCCCGAATTTCGGATTGATGCTTACAGCTTTTTCCAGCAGATCCTCGGGCTGTTGCGGATTGCTGAGCTTGCCTCCAGCGCGTTCCTGCTTCAGCAGAGCCATCGCGTAATAATAATTCGCGAGCGGATTCGTGGGCTGCTCCCGCACGAACCTTTCCAGCCTTTCGTCGCCGCACGGTAGTGGCGTCGGAGTTGCCGTTTCCATTTCGCCGAAAAAAACGTATAGCGATGCGTCCGCCGGCATCAGATCCGAAGCCGCGCACAAGCGTTGGGCGGCCTGTACGTAAGAGCCTGTCGCAAAGAGCGCCGCGCCGAGCCCTGCAAGCATTCGGGCGGAATCAGGGTGTGTGCTCGATCCCTTCGTGAACACTTCCACGGCAGGCTCTGCGGCCCTGTGAAGCAGCAGTTCTGTGCCCCAAGCAAAGTAGTTGTCCTCGCTTGGATCCTTGCGAGCCGCTGTCTCGTATTCGCGCACGGCTCCCAACGAGTCTCCGGTTTTCTCTTCTACATCTCCCAGAAGACGGTGCAAATCTGCGCTGTCTGTCAAAGAAAGCATTCTCTGAATCTCTTCGCGGGCCTTCGCTGGGTCACCGCCCCGCACATAAGCCAGCGCGAGATCATCGGCGTTCGCCGAATCGTGCGGGTCGCTCTTGTAGGCCGCCTCCAGCGGGGTAATGGCAAGGTTGTATTCGCGCGAATGCAGATAAAAGGCGCCGAGTCTACGATTAGCTTCGAAGCTTTCCGGCGAGCGCGTAACGGCTGCCTTCAATTCGCCTTCCGTCGCCGAAGCCTCCGCAGCTTTTTTCTCTTCCAAACTGCCGGAGGAGTCCCCGCTTGTACCGCTCGATTTCAGAGCGACAGTGTCTTTCGCCAATTCCTCGCTTGTTTTCACTTTGATGTCCGAACCATGCAGGCCGAGGTCAGACCAGTTGCTCACTCCTGCCACGGTGAAATCCGGCTTGTCTTCGAACTCCATTCCACCGGGAGAAGCGGCGCCGCTCGATGAAGAAGGCACAGAGGGGGTTTGAAGCACGATTTCGATTTGATTCGTCTCTCCTGCGGAGACGGCAACTTCTTCCGAGAACTCCTGGTACAAAGAAGTCTTTTCCACTCGCAATGTATAGCTGCCCGCGCCCAATTCGGAAAAAACGAAGGTTCCATCCATTTTCGACACTACCTGCTGTTGCTCCCGGCCCTGCAACTCCACCGCAACTCCCGCAACCGGCTTTCCCGCCGAGTCTCGAACTGTTCCTTCAATGACGGCAGCTTTAGCGTTTCCTGGCGGGGGCAAATTCTGCCCTGAAGAGTCGGTCGCTATGATGCTCGCCACCACTGCGAAGAGTGCGAGGCACAACATAAAATGGCGCAGTGAATGGCAACTCATCCGACGTTGCAGTCTATTTGCGAGATCCATATGCCAAGTTGTTGCGTCTCGAAGACGCACACAAAATCTCTTCCTCCCGACGCACCAGCGCATTCTATCGGGCCGAAACACCCCTCGCAACGAATACTCCATTTCACGACTCTGCGGCAGCGCGTTACAATTCGTTCCTCATCTTGCTAGAAGAGAGGTCCTCATGTTGAAACGGGGTGGCATCGCCCTTGCACTCTTTCTTGTCTGCTCATTGTCTGCAAAAGCGCAAAGCAAGCTTCCCGTTCAATGGGAAGACCTGACAGCCGACGATTTCATCCATGCCATTCATCAGGCGCAAGGGACCTGCCTGCTTCCCTTCGGCATCTTGGAAAAGCACGGCCCGCAACTCCCCATCGGCACCGACCTCATCAACGTTCGCTACGCCTCCGTGCACGCCGCAGAGGAAGAGTATGCCGTTGTGTTCCCTGCTTATTACTTCGGCCAGATTGCCGAAGCGAAGCACCAGCCCGGCACGATCGCCTACTCACGCGATATGCAGCTCGATCTCCTCCAGGAAACTACGGACGAAATGGCGCGCAACGGCTGCAAGAAGATCCTCATCGTCAACGGCCACGGCGGAAACGAAGACCTTCTTCCCTACTTCGCGCAAACACAGCTCGACAAACCGCACGACTACGTCGTCTACATCCAGTGGGGCGGCATGGAGCAGCCGAGGAGTCCCCTGCACAAAGATGCCGTGGATATGCACGCCGGGCAGTCAGAAACTTCGAACATGATGGTGTCGCAGCCGGATCTGGTCCATATGGACCGCGTAGGGCAGGAATCGGGCGCAGATGAAAAGCGTCTCCATCTGCCCCCCGGTGTCTATACCGGCATCTGGTGGTACGCACGCTTTCCAAATCACTATGCTGGCGACGCCTCCACAGCCTCCAAAGAACTCGGCGAAGATGACATGAAGCAATGGATTGCTACGATTGCCGAAGCAATTCACGCTGTGAAAGCGGACGATGAGAGCCTGAAGCTTCAAAACGAATTTTACGAAGAGAGCCGGAATCCGCTCGGTACAAAGCAATAGGCACGAGACCGCAAATGCATTCCTACAAAAACCGTCCGCCGCGCGACAAATCTCTCGGCATGGATTCGGAGATCACTCGCCGCGATTTTCTCGGCTCTTCGCTCCTCGCCTCCGGCTCCGTGCTTCTCTCCGGCCACTCGCCCGCCGATATCTTGGCGAGCCAGGCTAAAAGCTCTGCCCCCACGCAGAAAGACGATTGGACGGGCTATGGCGGAGTCGGTGAATACGCTTCGTCCAACGGGAATACGTGGGAAGTTGTCACCGCAGGCCATCGCATGCGCGACAACGCTTACGATTTGAATCCTTCGGACGTTATTGATACCGGCGAAATCCATGACTGCGTGATCGTCGGCGGCGGCATCAGCGGCCTCGCCGCTGCTCTTTTTTTCCAACGGCAAGCTGGACCGCAAATGAAGTGTTTGGTTCTCGAAAATCATCCTGTCTTCGGCGGCGAAGCGAAGCAGAACGAATTTGAGGTTGATGGCAAGCGCTTGATTAGCCACCAAGGCTCTGCCATCTATTTCGTGCAGTACCCCTACAGCGCGCTGGCGGCATTTTACGATTCCATCGGCCTTCGTGCTCCCAAACTCGATTACCAAGCATGGTCCGGTCCTGACCCGGAGATGCCGCTCGCGCGCACTCCTTACGACACGACGGGTCTCGACCGCGGACAATACGGCTTTTGGTTTGGCAACGCCGCCGAGCCCACCTCAGGCGTCTGGGCCCTCGATCCCATCCGCAAGAAATTCGATGGCGCCCCCGTACCCGCAGAAACCCGCACTGAACTGTTTCGCTGGTTCTCCGGTCAAGCCGAGACAAGCTCAAAATTCACGCCGTCGCAATATGAAGGTGACGCCGTCTCGCGCTATCTCGACTCCATCACACTTGAGCAACACTATATGGAGCGATTCGCCGTCAGTCGTGAGTTCATCCGCACTTACCTTTCACCTGTTGCGGGTGGGGGGTCGGGCCTCGGTCCGGATGCTCTCTCCGCTTACACCGATTACGCCGCAAACATGCTTCACCCCTACGAGGGAGAAGGCGACCCCGTGCAGATGTTCCCCGGTGGCAACACGACCATCGCTCGCCTCATGGTCAAGTCCCTGATTCCTCCCGCAATCTCCGGTGAAGCCACCGTCTCGGGAGTCACACTTGGAAAAGTGAATTTCCCCGCCCTCGATAATCCATCCTCCCGCGCTCGCATCCGTCTCTTCTCGACGGTCATTTCCGTCAGCCATGATGGCGATCCGGCGAACTCATCTTTGCTCACGATTCTTTATGCAAAGGATGGAAGAGTCTTCCGCGTCAAGGCGCGTTCAGCCGTCATGGCCGGGGGAAGCTGGACCACCAAACATGTTGTTCGGGATTTGGGAGCGGCGCAAAAGCAGGCCTACGCGCAGTTCTATCGCTCGCCGTCACTCATGGCTAGCGTCGCGGTACGCAATTGGCGGTTTCTATATCGAATGGGACTTTCCGGCTGCCAGTGGTTCGGCGGGATCGGCAACAATCTCGAAATTCGGAAACTCGCGCTCACCGGCGTGAGCGAACCGACCATTTCTCCCGATTCGCCCGTAGTTCTCACACTGAAAATACTGTTTCCCTATCCCGGCCTTTCCACGGAAGACCAGGGAAACCGAGGCCGCATCGAGTTGCTCACCACGTCATTTCGCGAATACGAGCGCCGCATCCGCGAACAATTCACGCTCATGTTTGGCGCTTCGGGATTCGACGTGCAGAAGGATATTGCAGGAATTATTCTCAACCGTTGGGGCCACGCCTATCTGAGCCCTCAGCCTGGGTTTTTCTTCGGAAAAAACGGTCAGCCTGCGCCTCGCGATATTCTCCGTGCAGAACCATTCGGCCGCATAGCTTTCGCGAATACCGATCTTGCCGGTGCAATGGATCACCGTTTTTCCATCCTCGAAGCTCAGCGCGCCGTCGGCCAAATCTTCGATCAGGTCCTTGCCTGATTTGCTCCGCTTCAGGCGCGTCGCTCATTCCTCGCCGATATCTTCGTTCCATACTTGGGGATGCGTGCGAATGTACTCGGCCATCATCGAAACACACTCCTCCGAGTCGAGATTGACGACCTTCACGCCATTCTCGCGAAGCCATTCCGACCCGCCCTGAAAATTCCTGTTTTCGCCAACCACGACCGTCCCAAATCCAAACTGACGAATAAGCCCGCTGCAATACCAGCAAGGCTCGAGCGTCGTCACCATGATTAGGTTGCGATAGCTCTTCTGCCTCCCCGCTCTGCGAAACGCGTCCGTCTCTCCATGGATTGACGGATCGCCTTGCTGCACGCGCCGATTGTGACCGCTGCCGATCAGTTTTCCTGCGGTATCAAAAATGGCCGCGCCCACGGGTATCCCGCCTTCCGCAAGCCCGGTCCGTGCTTCGCCTAATGCAATGGCCAGCATCGACTTGTAATCAGATTCGGTTATCACGACCCACCTCCCTTGCCGCAACTCTCTCAAGAAGAGTGCATCGTCGCTTGCACCCAGCGTTCGCCACAGGAGTGTAATCAGAGTTTGTGATGATTGTCACATAGGCAATCCTCGTCCGGGCATACACTGTGTCTGCCAAGAGATTCAGAAATCCTCCTCGAGGACGTGTCATGGAAGGCCCTCTCGCACCGGAGCAGCTCAGAAAAATCCACGCCCACTGGCGCGCAGCCAATTACCTTTCCGTCGGCCAAATCTATCTCAAAGACAACCCGCTCCTCGAGCGTCCTCTCTCTCCGGAGGATATCAAACCCCGCCTGCTTGGGCATTGGGGCACCACGGCTGGTCTCAATTTCATCTACACCCACCTCAACCGGCTCATCAACGAAAACGCCCTGAACATGATGTATGTGATCGGGCCTGGTCACGGTGGGCCGGGGCTTGTCGCGCACACCTACCTTGAAGGCTCCTACACCGAGATCTATCCGCATATCGAAGAAAACAGCGACGGCATGAAGCGCTTATTCCGCCAGTTCTCCTGGCCCTATGGAATCCCCAGCCACGTTGCGCCGGAAACTCCAGGCTCGATTCATGAAGGTGGCGAACTCGGCTATTCGCTCCTTCACGCATATGGAGCCGCCTATGACAATCCTTCTCTCATCGTCGCCTGCATCGTTGGCGACGGCGAATCGGAGACCGGCCCTTGCGCCACAAGTTGGCACTCTAACAAGTTTCTGAACCCTGCTCGCGACGGCGCCGTGCTTCCCATCCTCCATCTCAATGGCTACAAGATCGCGAATCCCACGCTGCTAGCGCGTATTTCCCAAGACGAACTCGAATCCCTGTTCCGTGGCTACGGCTACCATCCTTACTTTCTCGAAGGGGACGATCCCCCTGACATGCATCAGCGGATGGCTTTGACGCTTGACACCATGCTCCGCGAAATTGAAGCCATCCAAAAGACAGCGCGTGAAAGCGATCAGGCGGAGCGGCCTCGCTGGCCCATGCTCATTCTGAAAACTCCGAAAGGATGGACCGGCCCGAAATTTGTCGACGGCAAACCGGTCGAAGGCACTTGGCGCGCGCACCAGGTTCCCGTCACGGATGTCCGAGAAAAACCCGCACATCTGGAGATTCTCGAACAGTGGATGAAGAGCTATAAGCCCGAAGAACTGTTCGATTCCGAGGGGAAGTTCCGCCAGGAATTTGCTGACGTCGCTCCGAAAGGCCAGCGACGCATGAGCATGAACCCGCATTCGAATGGAGGCTTGCTCCTCTCGCCTCTGCGGCTCCCATCGTTTCGCGATTATGCGGTCAAGGTCGAAACCCCCGGCGAACCGGAGGCTGAAGCTACTCGCGTCTTGGGCCACTTCCTGCGCGATGTCATGAAACTTAATCTCGAACAGTCCAATTTCCGCGTTTTTGGTCCTGACGAGACGGCTTCCAATCGCCTCGACGCCATCTACGATGTCACTGGAAAAACCTGGGAAGCTGCAACCCTTCCCACCGACGAGAATCTTTCGCTTGACGGCCGCGTCATGGAAGTCTTGAGCGAACACATGTGCCAAGGCTGGCTCGAGGGCTATCTGCTCACTGGGCGGCACGGCTGGTTTTCTTGCTACGAAGCATTCATTCACATTATCGATTCCATGTTCAATCAGCATGCCAAGTGGCTGAAGACTTCGCGCGATATCCCCTGGCGCAAGCCGATTGCCTCGTTGAATTATCTGCTCACCTCCCACGTCTGGCGCCAGGACCACAACGGTTTTTCCCATCAGGATCCCGGCTTCATCGACCACATCGCGAACAAAAAGGCCGACGTTGTGCGAATCTACCTGCCCCCTGACACCAATACGCTCCTCTCCGTCGCTGATCATTGCCTTCGCAGCCGCAACTACGTGAATCTAATCATCGCCGGAAAGCAGCCGGCGCCAAACTGGCTCGATATCGAATCCGCCGTGAAGCATTGCACGGCGGGCCTCGGAATCTGGGATTGGGCCAGCAATGATGACGGAAATCCGGACGTCGTGATGGCGTGTGCGGGTGACGTCCCGACCCTCGAGACTCTCGCGGCTGTCACTCTGCTGCGCGAACATCTTCCCGACCTCCGCATCCGCGTGGTGAATGTCGTTGACCTCATGGCCCTTCAGCCCGTCACCGAACATCCGCACGGCCTTGCTGACGAAGACTTCGACGCCCTGTTCACCGCCGATAAGCCTGTGATTTTCGCATTCCACGGATATCCAACGCTCATCCACCGCCTCACTTACCGGCGTCGCAACCACTTCAATATTCACGTCCGCGGGTACGTCGAGGAGGGAACCACCACGACCCCATTCGACATGACCGTGCTCAACCGCCTCGACCGTTTCCAGCTCGCGCTCGACGTCGTCCGCCGCGTCCCTCGCATGAGTCCGCACGTCGCCGACGCCACGCAGCGCTTCTCTGAAGCGATGCAGCGTCACAAGCTTTACGTCTCCGAGCACGGAGAGGATCTGCCCGAAGTTCGCAACTGGAAGTGGTCCGCGAGATAACGCCGAAATGTCCGCGACCGTCATCCTTTCCCTCAATAGCGGCTCATCGTCCCTGAAGTTTGGCCTCTTTGAGGTTTCCGAGGAAGATCCGCGAAGAATTTACGCCGGCGCTGTGGAAGGGATTGGCGCTGCGAATGGACATTTCTGGGTCCGTTCTGCCGATGGGCGCACGTTGCAGGAAAACCGTTCTCCCGTTCCCGATCAGGACTCCGCTTTGCGTACGGTGGCTCGTCTGATCCTCGATGGCAGCCTTCCTTCGCCGCAAGCCATTGGACATCGCGTCGTCCACGGCGGCCCGAACCTGCGCGAGCATCAGCGAATCACGCCGCAGGTCATCGCTGAGCTTGAGAGGATCTCTGTCCTTGCGCCACTCCACGTTCCTGTTCAGCTACGTCTCATCCGTCTCACCGAATCTCATTTTCCCGCCGTTCCGCAGTTTGCTTGCTTCGATACAGCCTTTCACCGCACGCTCACCGAAGAGGCCGCTCGATTCCCCCTGCCCGACAGCTTTTGGTCGGCAGGAGTCCGCCGCTACGGTTTTCACGGGCTGTCTTGCGAATCGATACTTCATGACCTGGGCTCGAGTGCGCCGCCTCGATTGATCATCGCGCATCTCGGCAGCGGCGCCAGCGTCACAGCGGTCTTCGACGGCAAGTCGGTCGACAACACGATGGGTCTCACTCCCACAGGCGGAATCGTCATGGGCACGCGGCCAGGAGATCTCGACCCCGGTGTATTCCTCTATATGCTGCGGGCGGCCCAGATCCAGCCCGAATCGCTGGAGGCTCTTCTCGACCGTCAGTCGGGCCTTCTCGGAATTTCAGGCTTCTCAAACGACATGAAGCAACTCCGCGCCTCCTCCGATCCCCGCGCAAAGCTGGCCATCGATATCTTCTGCCGCTCCGTAAAGAAATCTATCGGCGCCTTCGTTGCCATCCTCGGAGGGCTAGACACTCTCGTCTTCGCCGGCGGAGTCGGTGAAAACGATCCCGCCTCTCGTCGCCAAATCTGTCAAGGGCTTGAAGCTTTCGGCATTGCACTCGACGAGCCGAAGAATGCGAACAGCCTCTCGATAATCAGCAGCGACGACAGCCGCGCGACCCTTCGCATTCAGCACAGCGACGAGGAAATTCAGATTGCCCGCCAGACTGCCCGCCTGCTTGCCTGAGGACACACACTTCTTTCTGCGCAAATCCTGCTGCAAGTGATCCACGTCACGCTGTTCTGTGACACTTGTCACAGCCACGGCCGCCTCCTGGAGGCAATCTCTTGTGAATTCGCCCGCTTCCCCAAAGGCAAGTGAACATGGAATTTGCCGGGCCCAGTGCGCGCGTCCAACTAAAGAACATCCTCCTTTTGACGGACTTCTCCGAGCCATCCTCCGTGGCCTTGCGTTATGCAATTGCCATTGCTCGTGAGTATGTGGCGACCGTCCACGCCCTGCACGTTCTGATTCCCGCAAGTCTCGCCAACGCTCGAACAAGCCTTTCCAGTCTTGCCGCGGAGGCACGGGAGGAAGTTGCTCAAGTTGAGATGCAAAGGGTCGCTTCCGCTCTTTTCGGAGTGGCGCACGAAACCAGTATTGTCACCGATGTCGCAATTTGGCCCGGCGTCCGGCGCACGACCGAGGATTGTCACGCAGATTTGATCGTCCTGGGAACCCGCGGCCGCACAGGCAAACAGAAGATGCTCCTTGGATCAGTCGCCGAGGAGATTCTTCGCCTTTCCTCCGTGCCTGTCTTCACTACCGGCGCGCGGTCCCGGCAACAGGTTCATAACGCCGCACGTTTTCATCGAGTCTTTTTCGCCGCAGATTTTTCGCCGGAATCCAACTCGGCTTTCCCCCACGCCCTATCCTTCGCGCGGGAATCAGGGGCGCACATCATCCTTCTCCACGTTATCCGCCGGCAGGAAGAAGCCACACCGGGTCCCTGTCTTTCCGTGGCCGGCGCCCTCCATCAGCTTCACGAACTTCTTCCGCCCGGCGCGGAGTCGTGGTGCCGTCCGGAACTCCTGGTTGAGTATGGGGAGCCCGCAGACTGCATCCTTCGCGTTGCGGCAGACCGCCACGCGGATCTCATCGTGCTCGGAGTGCGCGATGCTGGCGGCCGGCTCTCATCGGCAACGCAGTCGGAATCCAAGACAGCACATAAAGTAGTCGTTCAATCCCACGTCCCGGTGCTAACGGTCCGGAGTTGAGCCCTCCAGCCTGGCTCTCGCGCTCTTGCTCAAGTTGCGAATTTTGTTGCCAATTTATTGAAAAACGCCAAGAAGGGCTGTGATGCAAGTCACAGACGCAAAACGATATCCCGGCCTAAATGGTTGGCTCTAGTGCAAATCAGATCTTAAGTCCGGGTGGATTGACTCCGTCGTCGCAGAGCACTGAAAAGGGAGAAAACCGATGAAGCGCATGGGGGCACTCTACTTCGAATGGCTTGCGCTCTTAATGCTTGTTCTTTCCTATCAGGGCCCTGCTCGCGGTCAAGATTCCATATCCTCCTCGAAGGACGCGAAAGCATCGGCCTCCCAGACGACGGACCCGCAAGCCGGGGCCACCTATATGGGCTCGGAGGTCTGCAAGTCCTGCCACACCGATATCTATAACAATTGGGAAAAATCCCCGCACTGGAAGACGACTCTGAACACCAAGGAAGGTCCGGGACATCAGGGTTGCGAATCCTGTCACGGTCCCGGTTCGGAACACGTCGCGGGCGGCGGCGACGTCACCAAGATCTTCACCTTCCAGAGCGTCTCCGTGAAAGAAATCAACTCGCGCTGCCTGACATGCCACGCCGGCGGCACCGAACACATGAATGCCATCAATTCCATACACTCCCAGAACGGGGTGAGCTGCATCTCTTGCCACTCCCCGCACCACGCCGAAACGAAGGAATTTCTCCTCGTCAAGGCCCAACCCGAACTCTGCTACACCTGCCACCTCTCGCAAAAGGCCCAGTTCGAGATGCCATTCCATCACCGCGTCAATGAAGGGCTCATCCAGTGCAGCGATTGCCACAACGTGCACGGGACGGCTGGCCCGAAGCAGGTACGCTTCGGACCTAATCAGGACCAGGTTTGCTTTAAGTGCCACACCGAAAAGCAGGGGCCTTTTGTCTATGAGCACGAGCCCGTCAAGGTGGATGGATGCGAGTCGTGCCATCTGACGCACGGCAGCCCGAACCCGCACATGCTGAAGGTCAGCAATGTGAACCTTCTCTGCCTGCAGTGCCACACAGCTTCGAGCTTCAGCGGCGCGCCGGGCACTCCTTCGTTCCACAACCAGAACACGTTCTTCCAGGCATGCACGCTGTGCCATTCGCAAATCCATGGATCGAACTTTGATCCAACCTTTTTCAAGTAGCAGCCGGGGGAATCCTTCTTCTGAAGAAGACGCAGACGGCGTGAGGAGTGCGAAGTCGAGTCGGGCCCAGATCGAAACTGCCGGGGTGAAGGGTTATGAGAAACCACTTTAGGTCTGCCGTTCTCCCATTGAATCTCCTGGTGCTTCTCCTGTTCTTGCCGAGTGTTTGCCGAGCGCAGGCCAGTGGCGGCGAGGACCAAGGAATCAACGAGGGAAATTACAATGTCCAGCAAACCGTCGAGTTCGGATATCGAGGAAACTGGATAAATGGCAATCAGGACACTTACGATACGTTCATCAATCTCGGCTCGGGCGTCCGCCTGTTCGACTACTCGCTGGATATGCGCTCGCTCAATCACGATGGCCTTCTCTTCGATAACCTCAGCTTCAGCAACTTCGGCTACGGCGGCGACCCGAACGATGTCTCGCGCCTGCGCATCGAAAAGAACAAATACTACGATTTCCGCATGTTGTTCCGCCGCGACAAGAACTTCTGGGATTGGAACCTCTTCGCCAACCCGTTGAACCCGATCTCCACGAATCCGGCAGTCAGCCCCACCACACCCATTGCCAATTCGCCGCATTCTCTCGATCTCGTCCGCCGCATGCAGGATTACGACCTTACGCTCCTTCCTCAATCGAGGATTCGCTTCCGCCTCGGCTATTCGCGCGACCGCGACGAGGGACCGGGGTTTTTCACCACCGACAGCGGCACCATTCCTCAGGCGCCCGAATTTTATGGCTACACCACAAATGCCTACCGCGCGGGCATTGATTTTCGCGTGCTTCCGCGCACGACGCTTTCTTACGACCAGTTCCTCACATACTTCAAGCAGGACAATTCCGTGAACGACACTTTTGCTGCCGCGCCAGGAAATTTCGGCTTTCAGTTGGGCGGCGCAACCGGACCCGGGGCCACGCCGCTCGGGACTCCGCTCGACCTGGGCATCATCTGGGCCAATAGCGGCGGCGAAATTCTTCCTTGCGCCGCCCCGGTAACGAATGCCAACAGCGCTCCTCTTCCCACCGTCACTGGCAATTGCAACGGTTTCATTTCCTACACGCAGGTCGGTCGTCCGCGCAACTTCATGCCCACCGAGCGCTTCCGTTTCCAGTCCAACTACTTCCGCAACTTCGAAACCTCGGGCTCGTTCAGTTACACTTCCGCCGACAATTCGATTCCGGACTTCTTGGAATCCGTGAACGCCTGGACGGCTCGAACTTCCTCTCGCGGCGAGACGACCGGCGGGCCGGCAAAGGCAAAGCTTGTCTCCGTGAACGCCGATTGGTCCGGTGTCTACGCAATCACCGACAAGTTCCGCGTGCTCGATTTCTTTCGCTATTACAACTGGCGAACGCCGGGAATCTGGGATTCTGCCGAGACCACTCTGTTCGGCGCACCCGCTCCTGCCGCAGGCGTCGTCGGGCTCGCGCTTCCCATCGGTCAATTCACCTCTGCCTGTAACACGGGCAATGGCTTCAACGGTTCCACCTGCCCTCAGCATTCCGCGTCTTCGGCGGCGGACGTCTCGAACGGACTCTCGATGCAATTTTTGGGACAGAACCTCAAGTCCAATACGCTCCAGGCTCAATACGATTTCAAACCTCGACTCACGGGCCGAATCGGTTTCCGTTACACCAACCGCGTCATCGGCAGTTCGAGCGACGACTTCAACACGGGCGAAACGTATTTCCCGGGTGGCGCTACGGCTACAGCCGCCAATTACTATCTGGCAGCTCGCGGTGCTTGCGCCCTTGTTGCCGGCGCGCTCCCCGCTGGCTGCGTGCTGAACGCCGATGGCTCCATCACCATTGGTTCTGCCGCGAATCCAATCCCTGACTCGGGAAACAGCACAGACCGCGACACAATCAAGATCAACGAATACGCGCTCTTGGTCGGCTTGACGGCCCGGCCCATTGATGCTCTCCGCATCACCAGCGACTTTGAATTCGGCTACAACGACCACTCCTTCACGCGCACAGACCCGCGCCAGCTCCAGAGCTATAAAGTGGACGCGAGCTATAAGCCGCGTCCTTGGGCGGACATCGACGGCTCGGTCGAAATCCACGAAAACCGCGACAACGTCTTCACGGTGGACAATCTCGAACACGACCGCATGTACAATTTCTCCACAGTTCTTTCCCCTAGCTCTCACCTCTCCGTCAATTTCGGCTACACCTACTGGGACGTCCTTTCGCAGATCGACGTCTGCTACAGCGTCGGCGCCCCCGCGCCCGTTGGCACCACGCCGTGTCCGACAACCACGTCTCCCGTTCCTCTTGGCGCTCTGTCCGTCTACACGAGCACGGATCATTTCGCCTATGGCGGCTTGATTTGGAAAGTCAATAATCGCGTGAGCGCCCAGGCCGGATTTGACGGGAGCTTCGTTCGCGGCACATCCCCATATTTCAATCAGCCCCAATTTGCGACCACGGCCACAACCTTGCAACAGGTCTCGCTCAATACGCTCCAGCCGTCCGGGACTTTGAATTTCAACTATCTCAAGCCTTACGCGGGCATCACGATTGACTTGTACAAAGGCCTTAGTTACAAGATGAATTGGAATTATTACGGGTTCAACGTGACGGGGACCCAGTTCCCGGCAGGTCTGGCCTTGACTCCTACATACGCGACGTATCCATCGCTTCAATTGCAGAATTTCAATGGCAGCACGGCGACGTTCGGAGTCCGTTACGCTTTCTGATCGAAGGATGTCCCGGGACTGAAAAGGAGCTTGAAACAAGCGCATTTCACTGAGAGGAGAAAGAACTAATGCCGAAAGGACTCGTAAGATACGCCCTCATTCTGCTGGCCGTTGGTGCGCTCCCCGCACCCGGCGTTCGCGCCGATGCTTCTGCGCAAAAGACCTACCAGGCGAAATGCGCCGGTTGCCACGGCGCCGATGGCAAGGGCCAAACGGGCGCCGGCAAAGCTCTCGGGGCGCACGATTTCAGCGCGCCTGAAATTCAGAAAATGAGCGACGCCGAACTCGCCCAAATCATTACCAACGGAAAGGGCAAGATGCCGCCGTACGGAAGATCGCTCTCCGCCGCCGAAATCAAGGATCTCGTCTCTTATATTCGCGGATTCGCCAAGAAGTAGCTGCTTCTTCCTGTCACGCGAAGCGGATTTTTCGGCGATGCCACCTGGAATCCGCAGTACACTTCCCCGCGTGGCGTGGCAGGAGGCAACTCACAGGACCAAGCGGTAGGGCTTTAATCTTGGGAGCTTCTGCGAGCGGTTGCTTTTCGCTATGGCGCTTCCAGTCCTTCGCTCGGTCCGCTCCGGCCCATCATCGAATCGTTCCGCTGATTCAATGAATTAACGCTTCAGGCTTGCGGCGGCAGGAGGTTTCACTTGGAAGAAGCGCTCGGGCTCCATCGCCTTCACTTCGCGTTTACCGTCACATTCCACTATCTCTTCCCGCAACTCACAATGGGTCTCGCGCTGCTCATTTTCATCATGAAGACCATCGCCGTCCGCACCGGCGACGAGCACTACAACCGCTCGGTCCGCTTCTGGGCAAGAATCTTCGGCATCACCTTTGCCATGGGCGTCGTCACAGGCATCCCCATGGAATTTCAGTTCGGCACCAACTGGGCGGAATTCTCGCGCATCACCGGCGGCGTCATCGGCCAGACTCTTGCGATGGAGGGAATTTTTTCCTTCTTCCTCGAATCAAGTTTTTTGGGTCTGCTCTTGTTCGGAGAAAAGCGCCTTGGACAGCGCGGTCACTGGTTCGCCTCGTTCATGGTTTTTCTCGGCTCTTGGATGTCCGGCTATCTGATTGTCGCCACCGACGCCTGGATGCAGCATCCGGTCGCCTACTCGATCGCACCTGATGGCGTCATCGGGCTTGCCAGCTTTTGGGGCCTAATCCTGAATCCCTGGGCGCTCTGGCAATACGCGCACAATATGTGTGGCGCGGTCATTACTGGATCCTTTGTCATGGCTGCTATCGGCTCTTTCTACTTGCTCTCGGGGCGCGATCAATCTTACGGAAAGACCTTCGTTCGCCTGGGCGTCACCGTCGGCCTCATTGCCACGATTCTCCAGCTTTTTCCGACTGGCGACACACAGGGGCGCTTGATTGCCGAGCACCAGCCCACCACCCTCGCCGCCATGGAGGGTCTCTTTCAATCAAGTCCTTCCGCACCCATCGCGGTTCTTGGCCAGCCGGACATCCAGAATAATCGCCTCGATAATCCGCTCATGATTCCGCACGCGCTCAGCTTCCTCACCTATCGCCATTGGATCGGCCAAGTACGCGGGCTCGACACTTTTCCCGCCTCCGACTGGCCGGATCGTATCGCGCTTGTCTACTACAGCTACCACATCATGGTAGGCCTCGGGACGATCTTCATCGCCATCATGATTCTGTCTTTCATCCAGCTCCGCCGCGGGAAGCTCTTTGAATCCCGCCCGTTTCTTTGGGTTCTCATGCTGTCCTGCCCGTTTCCCTATATCGCCAACACCGCGGGCTGGATCACGGCCGAGGCGGGCCGCCAGCCTTGGCTCGTCTACGGGCTCCTTCGCACTTCCGCCGGAGAATCTCCCAGCGTTTCTGCCGGCAACACCCTGTTTACCTTAATCGGCTTTATGGGGCTTTACATGGTTCTCGGAATCCTCTTCTTGTTCCTCGTTTATCGGGAAGTGGAGGAAGGGCCTGGGCCGGAGCCCGCGCCGCAGAGCTGAGGGGGGACGACAATGGAAACGATCTGGTTCTGCCTGGTCGCCGTGATGATTGCCATTTATGTGGTTCTCGACGGCTTCGATCTTGGCGCGGGAATCATTCATCTCGGCGTGGCGCGCACTGACGCCGAGCGTCGCGCCGTCCTTGCCGCTATCGGCCCCGTCTGGGATGGCAACGAAGTCTGGCTTCTGGCCGCCGGAGGCACGCTCTTCTTCGCCTATCCGCTTCTCTACGCCTCCGCGTTCAGCGGTTTCTATCTTCCGCTGATGATCGTCCTTTGGCTGCTCGTCCTTCGCGGAATTTCCATTGAATTTCGCAGCCACATCGAAAGCCCCATCTGGCATCCCTTCTGGGACGCTGTCTTCTTTCTCTCCAGCGCCTTGCTCGCGATTTTCTTCGGCGCCGCTCTTGGCAACGTCGTTCGCGGCGTCCCGCTCAATTCTTCAGGCTACTTTTTCGAGCCACTCTGGACGGATTTCACTCTCGGGCCGTCCCCCGGCATACTCGATTGGTACACGATTCTTGTCGGCGTCGCGTCCTACTTAGCCCTCACGCAACACGGTGCGCTTTGGATCGCCCATAAGACCATCGGCGCAGTTCGCGACCGCGCGCGCCACATTGCCCGCGGTGCCTGGGTGGGCGTTGTCCTGTTCACCGTCATCATCACTTGGGCCACGTTTCGCATCCAGCCGCGCGTCCCGGAGAGCTTCGCGCAGCGGCCCTGGGGTTACATCTTCCCGGCTCTTGCTCTCGCCGGACTTGTCGGCGTTCGCTGGTTTCTCCGCCGCCAGGACTACGACCGCACTGCTTTTTTCGCTTCCTGCGCCTATTTGTTGGGAATGCTTACCAGCGTTGTCTTCGGTGTCTATCCGGACGTTCTGCCCGCCAGCACGGATCCCAGCTATTCACTGACGATCTTCAACGCCAAGGCATCCGACTACGGGTTGCGCATCGGTCTTGTTTGGTGGCTCATCGGAATGTTGCTCGCCGCGGGCTATTTCACGTTTCTCTATCGACACGTCGCGGGAAAGGTCGGCACCGAAAACGAATCCTGATTCGCCTTCTTCAAGAATTCCGGAGATTATCCGGCTGCATCGCTTTCCCGTTCGCCGGTCTTACCCCGGCCACGCCACTACGTTCTGCCGCGATTCCCCGAGCGATTCCACCCCCAGCTCCACCACGTCGCCGGGCTTCAGGTATTGCGGCGGCTTCATCCCCAGCCCCACTCCCGCCGGAGTCCCCGTGCTGATGACGTCACCCGGCAGCAGAGACATGAACTGGCTCACATAACTCACCAGCTCGGGAACCGGGAAAATCATCTCCGCCGTGTTGCTCTTCTGCCGGATTTCTCCGTTCACCTTCAGCCACATTCCTAGACGCCCCGCATCTGCAATCTCGTCCCGAGTTGCCAGGAAAGGGCCCAGCGGCGCAAACGTGTCGCAGCTCTTGCCCTTCACCCATTGCCCGCCGCGCTCGAGCTGGAGACTTCTCTCGGAATAATCGTTGTGCAGCACGAATCCCGCCACGTGCTCCATCGCCTGCTCTTTTTCCACGTAGCTCGCCTTTCGCCCGATTACCACTGCCAATTCCACTTCCCAGTCCACTTTCGTCGCACCTTTTGGAATCATCAGATTGTCGTTTGGCCCGGCAAGCGAGGATGTCGCCTTGAAAAAAATCACCGGCTCTTTCGGCGCCTGCTGCCCGCTCTCCGCTGCGTGATCCCGGAAGTTCAGGCCAATGCAGACGATCTTTCCCGGCCGGCTCACTGGAGGGGCCAGCCGCACGCTCTCTTTCACGCGCGGTGTTTTGTCGGCATTCTTCCCGAGCCACGCTCGCAAATCTTCCACTCCTCTCTCGCCGAAAAATGCTTCGTCGTAATCGCTTCCAAATGCCGAAACATCCAGACGCGCGCCGTCCTCGCGCAAAATTCCTGGCTTTTCCTTTCCCTTTTCTCCGAATCGAATCAGTCTCATTGGCTTTTGCCCTTTTCACGCCACCGATTTGCAAAAACGAATCGTGCGCCCTTCTTAAAGGAAGCCATCCGTAGCGTCAAGAGGATTCATCTGTTTCCCCGCCCTGATGACATATTGAACCGCTCTCTGCTTCCCCGCATAATACGGGCGCGCCGCGTGCATCCGCTTTGCACGCCCTGCTGCGGAGTGCAGCTACATTGACCGCTCAACCGGATCCTTCCTCCTCATTTCGCCTCGACGGAAAGACCGCCGTCGTCACCGGCGCTGCCAGTGGCATCGGCTTTGCCATCGCGCAGCGGTTTGCCACCGCCGGCGCCGCAGTTCACATCGTCGATATCGATATCGCCGCGGCGGAGAATGCCGCTCGCCGCATCCCCGACAATCGCGCCGCAGCACATGCGTGCGACGTTACGCAGCAGCAGGATGTCTTGCGGCTTTTCAGTGAATTGACCCGCGCGGGCCGCATCCACATTCTCGTCAACAACGCCGGCGTCTCTCACATCGGCAATCTGGAGGCAACTTCGGAGGAAGACTTCGACCGCGTCTTCCGTGTCAATGTGAAGGGGTTCTACAACGCTCTCCTCGCTTGCATTCCTCACATGAAGTCCAGCGGCGGGGGCGCCATTGTGAACCTCGCCTCGATTGCCGCTTCGGCCGGGCTCGCTGACCGCTTCGCCTATGCCACCAGCAAGGGCGCGGTCGTGTCCATGACCTACTCCGTCGCCCGCGATTACGTCGCCCACAACATCCGCTGCAACTGCATTTCTCCTGCGCGCGTTCACACTCCGTTCGTCGACGGCTATCTTGCGCGCCACTATCCTGGCCGCGAGAAGGAGATGTTTGAAAAGCTCTCCCACGCACAACCCATCGGCCGCATGGCCTCCCCGGAAGAAATCGCTTCTCTCGCCCTGTTTTTATGCTCTGGCGAAGCCGGATTCATCACCGGCGTCGACTACCTCATCGACGGCGGCTTCACGCATTTGCACGGATAGGAGTGCGGCTTCGTCTCGTTCCCTCAGAAGTTTTCAGGAAATGCTGCGCGCTCTACGGATTCGCTGGGGAGGTTCCCGCATCTGGCAGCCGAAACACGATTTTCACCACCGCTCGCACGCGAACTGTCTTGCCATTCAGATAGGTCGGGTTGAACCGCCACTTCTGAACTGCCGCCACGGAAGGTCCCAGGAGCGCCGGCGGACCTCCCATCGGTTCGATCTCCTGGATTTCGCCGTTCCTTCCGATCGTCACCAGCAGCCGTACCGTTCCTTCGACCTGTTGCTCGATCGTTTCGGCTGGATATTCCGGCTCTGCATGTGACGTCACCTCGCCCGCCTGGATACGCGGCGGGGGTTCATGCAGCGCGGCATTTGCTGTGGGAATTTCCACGGATCGCGCAATGCTCATCGCAATCGTGTCACTCGCGCTGATCGGCTCCTCCGGTAGATCTTCCGATTCGCTGCCGCCCGCAATCGCAGACGTCGCAGCGCCCTCTGGCGTGTTGGCGTTCGGCGTGGCCGCAACGCGTGTTGCCCCTGTCGCCGCCTCGCTTGTCACCTTTGCGGGCGCGGATTTCGCGTTGCTTTCCATGCGTGCGGACGGGGAAGTGGACGGAGTTGGGGTCGTCACCTCGGGAGAAGTATGATTCTTGGGCGTGGCCTCTGTTTTTTCTCCTGCTGTGGGAGTCACTTCCCCGGCCTTCACCTCAAGCACCTGCTCGCCGTTGCGCATCCACTTGTTCAACCATCCGTTGCCTATCGCCCAACCTGCGGCAAATGAAGTCGTCACCGCGACAATCAAAATTGCCCATGCCCCCCATCCTGATGAGGGTTTACGCGGCTCTTCCCACTTCGCGCGCTGCCACTCGAACGACCTCGTAAAAGGCTCGCTCGTCGCAGGCGTCGCCGCCGGAAGAGTCTTCTCTTTTTCTCCGTCCGCAGTCGGCTCTTTTCCCTGACGGGAGATGCTTTCTTGAACAGCCGCTGCGGCTGCCACAAGTTCTTCTTCGTCCGTTGCTGTCGTTTCGTACGTCGCAACCGGTGTTTCTGCCGCTGGCGTCTCTGACGGAAAAATCGCTACCGCTTCCACCGCACCCGTCTCGCGCGGTTCTTCTTCGGGTTTGTCTTCTGCAAAGAATGCTTGCGGCTCTTCCTTTTCATCCGGCGCGGATTCTCCTGCAGAGGAAAGCTGGCGCACGGACGAGGATTCGGCGCCTCTTTCTTCCGTCACAATCGTCTGCGACGGGAGCCCCAATGACGGCACGGTCCAGGGCTTCGCCTGCGGCTCTTTGCCACCGATGCGCGATTCTGTGCTGCGTGCGTGCCCCGCCATCCAGTCCCGGATTTCTGCGCGCGCCTCCTCGGGCAGGCTCGTGAATTTCAGCCCCGCGGTGTTTCCTGTCTCATTCGCCCATGCGACCTGGCCCGCCGCTTCCGTCCATTGGCCTGACAGCGGCAGTTGAAAGCGGATTTTAGGAAAATTGCTCTGCCGCAACCCCATCGCTGCATGAAATTCCAGCCCGTCCTCGCCGAGATTCAGAATGATTCCGCCGTTTTCATCTCCAAGCCCGATGTACAGCAGCGCGTCAGCGCGTTTCCTTGCAAAGCTCCGCCTGTCCGCCATTGGCGGCGCGTTCGGGTGGCGTTCGTTCGGATCCTGCATATCTCGATTCTCTTCTTGCCAAGCCGCGCGGGACGTATCTTTCGGTCATCATAACTCTCGTCCTGCGGTGCCTTCAATCGCCCTCGCCGTCTTTGTTTCCTCCTCGTTCATCCGTCCACGTCTTTGCCCAAAACAAAAAGCGGCCGGAATCGTTCCGGCCGCTTTTCTTCGCTTCGGATTTTTCTTATTACTTGCAGGAGATTGTCTGGCCCTCCGCGTTTGTGCATGTGCCCGTGTGGTCCACCGTCGTTCCGTTGGCCGTCTTGTCAACCGTCGTTGTGCCCGTATACGTGTTGCCATTTTTCCCGGTCGCCGTGGTCGTGCGCGTGCCCGATCCGGTTCCCGTCGAAGCATTGTATTGCGAGGAACCGCTGCTGTGGATCGACCCGTTCGCGCCCGAAGCCTGGAATCCGCCTTGGTGCGTTACATTGCCGTCGTTCCATTGTGTCCCGCTGGCGCGCGAGCCCTGAGCGCCGCTCGCCGTGCGGAACGACCCTTCGCTACCGCTCCTGCCTTGTCCCTGTCCGTTGCCGGTCACATAGCCCGCATGCTGCGCATATCCGCCGTTCGGACCCCTCACGCCGCTGGCACCGCCAGCCACGTAGCCTCCGTGTCCGTTCGTTGCCACTCCGCCCGCCCGGCCTGCCGCGGCCCCGTTGGCTCCCCGCACAGCAGTCGCGCCGCCGTCCGTCACTCCGCCGCTCGCATTCCTCCGGGCAAATCGCGCCCGCCCTGCCGCCTGGGCGCTCGCCGTTCCGGCAAGCAGTCCGAAGGCTGCAATCCCTGCCACCAGTGTCCACATGAAATTGTTAAGCCTCATCGCCGTCCTCCCCTCATGAGTAATTGCCTTCGAGCACCCGTTTTTTTCGTGCTCACCACATTTAACACGGGTCCAAGGACTCCAAATGTAAGGAAGTGTCAAAAGGGGCCGGAGCTTTGTAAAGAACTGTAATAAAATACGTTAGCTGTTTACGCTTTCGACAGGAAGAGTCACGCACACTACCAGTCCGCCCTTCTCCAGGTTTCGCGCTTCAATCCTGCCGCCGTGTACCAGCGCCACCTTGTGCGCGATCGCCAGTCCCAGCCCGGTCCCTCCCGTATCCCTCTCACGCGATTCGGAAACGCGGTAGAAGGGCTCGAAGATCCGTTCGAGTGCTTCAACGGGGACTCCTGGCCCTTGATCTGTGACCTCTACACTCACTTGCCTTGTTCCGGTCGCACTTGCCTCGCTCGTCGACCGCACGCTCACTTCTGTTCCTGGCTTCGTATATCGCACCGCGTTCCGCAAGATGTTCTCGAAGCAGCTTCTCAAAAGCCGCGCGTCTCCCTGGACTGTCCAATCCTGTGCCATGGTCAAAGCAATACCTTTCGCGTCCGCAGCCGCCTCCAACTCCGCATCCTTCACCACCTGTTCCAGGAGCTGCCGCAAATTCACCGCTTGGAAAGTCCGCTTGTCCTCATGCGTTTGCATCCGTGTTAGCAGCAGAATCTGCCCAATTAGCCCGTCCATTCTGGCGATGTCCGCGTCGATCTGGTCGAGCGCTTCTTTCTCCCCTCGCCGCGCCAGTTCCGTCGAAACGGTCAGCCTCGCCAGTGGCGACCTTAACTCGTGCGAAATGTCTCCCAGCATCTCCTGCTGCTTCGCCAGCAGCGTCTGAATCCGTTCGGCCATGCGGTCAAAATCCTTCGCCAGGTCGGCGAGCTCGTCGTCGCGTGGGGTGATCGCCGGCATTGCGCGCACGGACAAATCCCCGTCTGCAATCCGCGCCGCCGCACCCCGCAGCGCCCGTATTGGTGATGCGATGTGCCGCGCCAGCAGGAAGCACAAAATTCCCGCGGCCACAATCGCCATTCCGAGGCGCAGGAATGCCACCAGCGCGTCACGTCCCCGCCAATATCCGCGCAAGGGATAGATGCGCACGGCAAACACATACGCCCCATCGGGCCGGGTTACCACGGCAGCTCCCGCCCACCGCAAACCGGCGCGAAATTCCGTCCGGTGTTTCTCCTGAGCCTTCGCCACCAGATCGCTCGTCAGCGACGGCAATTCTCCGCCGCCGATCACATTTCCGTTCGGACCAATCAGCGCCGCATCCATTCCCGAAGTACGCCGCAGGTCCCCGAGATATGCATTCAGCTCCGCGTCCCCGCCGTGCGCATAAAGCTCCACCGCGCTTTGCGCGTAAAAATCGAGCGTGTGCGCCATCCACCTGCGTCCCGCAGGGTTTCCTCCCGAAAGCACGGTAATCGCCACGACGCAAAGCGTCACGGCCGTCGTCGCTCCCCAAAACCACAGAAAAATCTTCGTGTAAATCGTCCGGATCAATCCGCATCTCCCGTGTAGCTGTATCCCGCTCCGCGAACGCTTCGAATCCGCTCCACTCCTTCCGCCATCACTCCCAATTTCTTTCGCAGATTGCTGATGTGATTGTCGATGCTCCGGTCGAGCGGGCCCACCGGCCGCCCCAGCGCCTGCTCCGCGATTTCCTCCCGCGTCAGCACCTTTCCCGCAGCGCGCACCAGCAGCGTCAGAATGTCGTATTCCGCTCCCGTCAATTCCACTTCCGCGCCGTCCTGCAACACACTTCGCGTTTTCATCTGTATTTCCAGGTCGCCAATTCTAAAAATTTCCGGCAGCTCCGTCGTTCCCCGCCGTCTCAGCACCGCCCGCATCCTCGCAATCAGCTCGCGCGTATTAAACGGCTTCGGCAGGTAGTCATCCGCTCCGGCTTCAAGCCCCGCGATCCGGTCTGCCTCGTCTCCCCGCGCCGTCAGCATGATCACGGGAACTTGTGACGCCAGGCGAATTCGCCGCAGCACTTTCCATCCGTCTCCTCCCGGCAGCATCACGTCGAGCACCACAAGCTTGTATTCCGGCTTCGCTGCTTCACGAAGCGCCACTTCCGCGTCGTGCACGGCCGTCGCGCGGAATCCCTCCATTTCGAGCAGTCGCGCCAGCCCGGCGCACAGCTCCTTGTCATCATCCACCAGCAGAATGGCCGTTGAATCCATACGTGGATCGCCTTTTCTGCAGGCCGCTTTTCTTCGGCACTGCTTCTCAAGTCTATTTTGGCCTTGGATTGCCTGCTTTGATTGTAAGGAACTGTCGCTCTGTCCTCTTAAATTCCCCGGCGGATGCGCTGCATCCGTAAATCCAATTGGATGGCATGCGGGAGTTCTGCTACTGTTTGGGGCTTCCAGCGACAAGGAAACGGCCCGTGCACCTGACGCCGCGCGAAATCGATAAATTGCTCATTGCCGCCGCCGCGGAATTGGCTCGCAAGCGCCGCGCGCGCGGCCTCAAGCTCAATCATCCCGAAGCCCTCGCGTTGATCACGGCCGAATTGCTCGAAGCCATTCGCGACGGCCGCACCGTTTCCGAGGTCATGGAGTTTGGCGGCACGATTCTGAAACGCGAAGACGTGATGGAAGGCGTCCCGGAAATGCTCGACGAAATTCAGGTCGAGGGCACGTTTCCCGACGGCACGAAACTCGTCACCGTGCATCATCCGATCCGATAAGGGTGGGTCGAGGAAGGCCTGGCGTGGCAGTCGCCGGCGAGTTTTCGTAGGGGCACGGCACGCCGTGCCCACGAGTGCGCACCGAATCGAACGCACACAGGCTCTTACGAAATCTTGACAAGGAGTTCTTTCATGATTCCCGGCGAATATTTCCTGGCTGAGGAACCTGTCATCGGCAACGAAGGCCGCGCCACCGTCACTCTCGAAGTCGCCAACACCGCCGACCGTCCCATCCAAGTCGGCTCCCATTTTCATTTCTTCGAGGTCAACCGCGCTCTTCGCTTCGATCGCGCCGCCGCCTTCGGCCTGCGTCTCAATATTCCCGCCGGCACCGCCGTTCGCTTCGAACCCGGCGACACGAAGAAAGTCACGCTCGTCGCCCTCGGCGGCTCCGCCACCGTTTACGGCTTGAACGCGCTCACCAACGGCGCAACTACATCCGACGCAAAGCCCGATGCGCTCGCCCGCGCCTCCGCCGCTGATTTTTCGGGGGCGAAATCCTCATGAGCATGAAAATTCCCCGCCGCCAGTACGCCGATCTCTACGGCCCCACTACAGGCGACCGCGTTCGCCTCGCGGACACCGATCTCCTCGCCGAAATTGAAAAAGATCTCACCACTCCGGGCGAAGAGGCCAAATTCGGCGGCGGAAAGGTTCTTCGCGACGGCATGGGCCAGTCTCCTTCGGCTACTTCCGCCGAAGGAGTTCTCGACGCGGTCATCACCAATGCCGTCATCATCGATCACACCGGAATTTTCAAAGCCGACATCGGCATTCGCGCCGGACGCATCATCGCTCTCGGCAAAGCTGGGAATCCCGGCATCATGTCCGGTGTCACTCCCGCCATGATTGTCGGGGCATCCACGGAAGTCATCGCCGGTGAAGGGAAAATCGTCACGGCTGGCGGCATCGACGCTCACGTCCACTTCATCTGCCCGCAGCTTGTCGAAACCGCACTCTCCGGCGGTCTCACCACTCTCATTGGCGGCGGCACAGGCCCCGCCACCGGCACCAACGCCACCACCTGCACTCCGGGCGCGTGGAACGTGCACCGCATGCTTGAAGCCGCCGACGCCTTTCCCATCAACCTCGGTTTTCTCGGCAAAGGCAATTCTTCTTTTCCCGCACCGCTCGACGAGCAGATCGAAGCCGGCGCCATCGGCCTGAAGCTTCATGAAGACTGGGGCACCACTCCCGCGGCCATCGACTGCGCGCTTTCCGTCGCGGAAAAATACGACGTCCAGATCGCCATCCACACCGATACGCTCAACGAAGCCGGTTTCGTCGACGATTCCATTCGCGCCTTCAAGGGCCGCACGATTCACACTTACCACACCGAAGGCGCCGGCGGCGGCCACGCTCCCGACATTATTAAGGTCTGCGGCGAGCCGAATTGCCTTCCTTCTTCAACCAATCCCACGATGCCTTTCACCGTTAACACGCTTGACGAGCATCTCGACATGCTCATGGTCTGCCATCACCTCAGCCCTTCGATTCCCGAAGACGTCGCCTTCGCCGAATCGCGCATTCGCGCGGAAACCATCGCCGCCGAAGACGTCCTCCACGACCTCGGCGCCATCAGCATGATGTCATCGGATTCTCAAGCGATGGGACGCATCGGCGAAGTCATCATTCGCACCTGGCAGACCGCCGACAAAATGAAGAAACAGCGCGGCCCGCTTCCCGGCGAAAAATCCGGCAGCGACAATTTGCGCATCAAGCGCTACGTCGCGAAGTTCACCATCAACCCCGCCATCGCCCACGGCGTCTCGCACGAGATCGGTTCCGTCGAGCCCGGCAAATTCGCCGATCTCGTCATCTGGAAGCCGGCGTTCTTCGGCGTGAAGCCCGAGATGGTCATAAAGGGCGGGTTCATCGCCTGGTCTGTGATGGGCGACGCAAATGCCTCGATTCCCACGCCACAACCCGTAATCTATCGGCCGATGTTCGGCAGCTACGGCGGCGCGCGCCATTCCACTTCGCTCACGTTTGTTTCGAAATCCGCGCTCGATGGGGGAATCCCCGCATTTCTGAAACTTCGGAAGAAAGCGGTCGCCGTCCGCCATTGCCGCGGCCTCTCGAAGCGCGACATGATTCACAATAGCGCCTTGCCGAAGATGGAAGTCGATCCCGAAACGTACGAAGTCCGCGCCGACGGGCAACTCCTGACCTGCGAGCCTGCAAAAACTCTTCCCATGGCCCAGCGCTACTTTCTCTTTTGAAAGCTGACCGAATGCCCAACACGGCTCTTATCATCGATCATCTCCCCGATCACGCTGCCACGCATCATCTCCACGGCAAACAAGAGGACACTCTCGTCCTCACCTCCGAGCAGCGCCGCTGGGTTCGCGGCCGCTTCACCACCGCGCAAGGACGTGAAATCGCGCTCGCTCTTCCCACCGGCACGGTTCTTTCTCCCGGCGCAATTCTTGTCGTCGAATCGGATTGGTATCTGAAAATTCTGGCCGCTCCCGAGCCTGTTCTTGCTGTTCTGCCCTCGGACAACAAAGACGCCATCCGCATTGCCTTCGAAGTCGGCAATCGCCATTTCCCTCTCGCGCTTCAAGAAAATCTTCTGCTCGTACCCGACGACACCGCCATGGTCCAGCTTTTCGAACGCCTCGGCGTCCACTTCGAGCGCCGCAACGAAACCTTTCATCCCATCGGCCACACCCACCGCCATGCGCACTGATCGTTTCCTCAGCCTGCTGCATTTTTCGGACGGCCTTTTCCCCGCCGGAGCCTATGCGCATTCGTTCGGCCTCGAAACATTTGTCCAGGAATCGCGCGTCTACGACGCCGCAGGAGTCGACAAATTCCTGCGCGAATTTCTCTCCGGCTCTTCCGCTCCCACCGATGCCGTCCTCGTCCTCTGCGCTCAGCGCGCGGCAAACGAAAAGAATCTACCCGCCTGCTTCGCTCTCGATGCTCGCCTCGATGCCATGAAATCCGCGGTCGAGCTGCGTGAAGCATCGCGGCAAATGGGCCGCCAGACTCTTCGCATCGCTCGTGAATTGATGCCTCAATCTCTCGCCGCGGAATTCTTCGCCGTCATCGAACGCGACGAAACGCCCGGCCATCATGCCGTCGCCTTCGGCGTTGTCGGCAGTTCGCTCGATTGGCAGCCGCGAGAAACTGCCGCTGCATTCCTATACGCCACGAGCAGCGCTCTGGTCGGTGCGGCGCTTCGCCTGATTCCGCTCGGCCAGCTTGCGGGCCAGCGGATTCTCTGGAATCTGCAGCCGCTTCTCGATTTGCTCGCAGAATCCACCCTCGGCAAGACCGAAGCCGATATTTGGAATTTCGCTCCGGCGCTGGAAATCGCGGCAATGCGCCACGCAAATCTCGACGCGAGGTTGTTCCGTTCATGATTCCCAAGCCCCTCAAAATCGGCATTGGCGGCCCGGTGGGCTCGGGAAAAACCGCGCTCGTCGAATCTCTCTGCACGCGGCTTCGCGATTCGCATGACCTCGCCGTCATTACCAATGACATTTACACGCGCGAAGACGCCGACTTCCTCACACGCCGCGACGTTCTTCCGCCCGAACGCATCGTCGGCGTTGAAACCGGCGGCTGCCCGCACACCGCCATCCGCGAAGACGCTTCCGTAAATCTCGAAGCCTCCGCACAGCTCTTTCGCCTGTTTCCGAAGATGGACATTCTTTTCATCGAAAGCGGCGGCGACAATCTTGCCGCCACGTTCAGTCCCGAACTCGTTGACGCGACCATCTATGTCATCGACGTTGCCGAAGGCGACAAAATTCCCCGCAAGGGCGGCCCTGGGATCACGTCTTCCGGTCTGCTGGTGATCAATAAAATCGACCTCGCGCCGTACGTTGGCGCGAGTCTCGACGTGATGGATCGCGACGCCCGGCGCGTTCGCGGAGAAAAACCTTTTGTCTTCACAAATCTCAAAGACGGCACCGGAGTCGGCGACATCGTCGGCTGGATTCGCCACGATCTCCTGTTCGAAGCCTGAACGCCACGGCGTTCTTGACCGCCAAGGCGATCTCGATCGCGTCGGCCGCGACGGATTCCTTTCTCTTGATTTCGAGCGCCGCGGCACGCGCACAATTCTTTCTCGCTGCCGTTACACGCTGCCGTTGCAAGTGCAGCGTGCTGTCTCGCTCGACGATGGCACAGCCTATGCCATGCTTCTCAATCCCACTGGCGGCGTTCTCGGCGGAGATTTTCTCTCGACGCGCATTCGCTTGGCAGAAGGGGCGCGCGCCTGCCTCACCACGCCTTCCGCCACGCGCGTCTACCGCGCGCTTCGCCATTCCTCCGTGCAGGAAACGCAAATCGAAATCGGCGAAGGCGCTGCTCTGGAACTTCTTCCCGACCATGTCATTCCACATGCCGGGGCAAGTTTCCGTCAATTGCTTTGCGTCGAACTCGCTTGCACGGGCCGCGCGATCCTCTTCGACTCCTTTGCCGCCGGGCGCATCGCCCATGGCGAACGCTGGTTGCTTCGCGATTTCGACTCGCGCACGGAAGTCTTTCTCGCCGGCAAGCCTGTCTTCCTCAATCGCACGCTCATCGAGCCGCACGTTCGGCCGCTCTCGCCTGATTGTGGAACAACGGAATTTCATTACGTCGCGACCGCCCTTTTTGTAGGAGGCGATTTCAACGCATGGAAGGAGCTGCTCTTGGCGCTTCACTCCGTGCTCTCGGAGCAGCCCGGAATTTATGCGGGTGCGAGCCTCCTCGCGCGCCACGGCTGCGTGGCGCGCTTTCTTGCGCGCACCGCATCAGACCTCGCGGAGACAAATGCGGCACTCTGGAGCGCGGCTCGCCCCTTGCTCCTCGGAAGTCCCGCCTTCAATTTGCGCAAATACTAGAACGATATCTTCGAGGGAGAGTCATTCGAGCCCGCAGGCCCCCGCCTGCGGGCTCGAATGAGTGGCAGAAAACTCCGGATACGTCAGTTTCCGGGACGCCCAGACGCGCCGTGGCCCCAAAACGAAGGAGAATGCTGCAGGAATTCCAGCCCCGCGAGAACGTCGCCATTTCTCCCGCGCACCAGGCGCGCCACACGGCACTTTAATTCCTGATTGGTCTGCAAATTTGTGAGGATCAGATTTTGCGAGGGATTCACGCGGCTGCGTAGCGGCACAAGGCCTCCGTGCGCGCTCACGTTGATCGTTTCCGTGGTCTCCGTGAACGGTTCGTTGTCCGCCCGCCCGTAGAGCAGCACGGGCAGAGAAACACGCACGCGGACCGCCCGCCGGTTCTCCCGCGCGGGCCCAGGATTTTCCGCGCGGACCTGACGCCCCAGCCTGCCCCATCGCGGGAGCAGAAATTTTCCCTCTCCCATAGACAACCCCCGCCTGCAATGTCCCTCTTTTCGAAGGTGTCTCGCAAGCGTTCTCGTAATCTTTGGTGCTCGAACGTTACCTGCGGCCCGGCGGGCTGGGAGCGCCGGACTCGCCTGAAAATTCCAGTTACCCGGAATCGCGCGCCCGCGCCGGATGCCGCGTGCGTTTTCTCAAAATGTCGAGCAGCGCCTGCGCCGCGGCGGAGAGCGGACGGTCTTGCCGGTGGACGAGGTAGAGCCGCCGCTGGATTCTCATCTGCCGGATCTGCAATTCGGCCAATTCACCGCGCTGCACTTCGCTGTCGACGCACATCTTCGGAACGATGGCCACTCCACACTTCATCTGCACGAAGCGCTTGATGCTCTCGATCGTCGGCAGCTCCACCTCCATGCGCAGCGGCGTGTGGTGCCGCGCGAAAAGCTGAATCACGCGCTGGCGGTACGGCGATTCCACGATGTGCGCCACGAAATTTTCTCCGCCCAAATCCTCGATGTCCACCGCGCGCCGCCGCGCCAGTCGGTGTCCCGGCCACACCACAAGCGCCAATTCGTCGCGGTAGAATTCGACACCCGTAAGCTCGCGCTCCTCCGGCAAGTAGGAGATCACGCCTATGTCCAGATGATGGTTCAGCACTTCGCGGGGCACGTCGCGTGAAAACACTCGATGAACGTGCAGGCGGACGCCCGGATGCAGTTCGCGAAAGCGCGCCAGCGGCGTCAGCAAAGCGTGGATCGAGCTCTCGTTCACGCCGATCGACACTTCTCCTCGCGAGAGTTCTTTCAATTCCCTCATGCCTTTGCGGATTTCTTCGCGCAGGTTCAACATGCGGTCCGCGTATTCGAGCAGGAGTGTGCCGGAATCGGTGAGAGTGCGCGCGCCCGAGCCGCGGACGAAAAGGGGCTGCCCGACCCACTCTTCGAGTTTGCGGATGGCGATGCTCACCGCCGGCTGCGTGCGATAGAGCTTCTCCGCCGCGCGCGAAAAGCTCTTCTCGCGGGCCACCGTCTGAAACACTTGCATCGCCGCCAGATCGATATCCACCGGCTCGGCTTCCTCCCGCTTTCATGTATAAGAGAGATTTATTCGCCATGCAACAAATATAAATTGGACAAACGGAAGACGCGGGAGTCCACTGAAAGGGAAAGGGATACGTCTCTCGATGGATGTCGTTCACATCTTCGACACTACGCTGCGCGACGGGGAACAGTCGCCCGGCTTTTCCATGCACCGCGAGGAAAAGCTGCGCTTGGCGCGCCAACTGGAAGATCTGGGCGTCGATATCATCGAAGCCGGATTCCCCATCGCCTCGCCCGGGGACCTGGAAGCCGTGCGCGCCGTAGCCTCGGAAATCAAGCGCGCGCGAGTAGCGGCTCTCTCGCGTGCCCGGCAGGAGGACGTAGAAGCCGCGCTGCGCGCCATTGAGCCCGCCGAAAATCCCCGCCTTCACATTTTTCTCGCCACTTCCGACCTGCACCTGAAACACAAATTGCGCACCTCGCGCGCCGAGGCAAAGGATCAGATTGCCCGCTGGGTGCGGTTCGGAGCGGAGCGCTGCGCGCAGGTGGAATTTTCTGCGGAAGACGCAAGCCGCAGTGACATCGAATATCTCGGCGAAGTAGTGGAGGCGGCTGTTTCCGCTGGCGCAACGATCATCAATCTTCCAGACACTGTCGGCTACACCACACCGGAAGAATATGGCGAGATGTTTCGCTACACTCGCGGCCGCGTTGCTTCGCATCCCGATATCGTTTTCAGCGCCCACTGCCACAACGATCTCGGGCTTGCCGTCGCGAATTCGCTGGCGGCGATTTCCGCGGGCGCGCGCCAAGTGGAGTGTACGATTAACGGAATCGGCGAGCGCGCCGGCAACGCGTCGCTCGAAGAGATTGCCGTGGCGCTGCACGTGCGCCAGGGACGCTACTCGGTGACAACCAATCTCACGCTCGAAAAGCTCTACCCCACCAGCCGCTTGCTCAGCTCGATCACCAGCGTTTCCGTACCGCCGAATAAAGCCGTCGTTGGGGCAAACGCCTTCGCGCACGAAGCCGGCATCCACCAGGACGGCATTCTCAAAAATCCGCTCACGTACGAAATTATCGTTCCGGAAAAGGTCGGGGTTCCGAAGCGCAAGCTGGTGCTCGGCAAGCATTCCGGCCGCAACGCGCTCCGCGCGCATCTTGATCATCTCGGCTACAAAGCGACAGACGCGGAGCTGGCTGAATGCTATCGTATCGTGATCCAACATGCCGATTCCGGCAAGGCGGTCTCCGATCGCGATCTGCTGACGATCATCCATCAGGTGCGGCGGCAGGGAACTCCGCAATCCGGCGGCGAATCGAACGCGGCCGCCACCGTCTGATTTCCACAGGGGAAACAGGAAATGCCCGGGCTCAAGAAAACCATCGCAGTCCTTCCCGGCGACGGCATCGGACCGGAAATCATGCGCGCGGCCATCGCGCTGCTCAGCGATTGCGCCGCCACCTTCGGCCATCAATTTGAGTTTCGTGAATTTCCGTTCGGCGGCACCGCCATCGACCGCACCGGGAATCCGCTCCCCAACGAAACGCTGGCGGGATGCAAATCCGCTGACGCCGTTTTGCTGGCAGCGATCGGCGGCCCTCAGTGGGACAAACTGCCCCTTGAAAAACGGCCGGAAGCGGGATTGCTGCGCCTGCGGAAAGAGCTCGGACTTTACATCAATCTCCGTCCCGTGCGCCCGCGTCCTTCATTGCGCAACATTTCGCCACTCAAGCCGGAACGGCTGAGCCAGACCGACATCGAAATCGTCCGCGAACTGGCGGGCGACATTTATTTCGGAAAGCATGAGAAAGGCGGAGAGGGAGCGAACGCCTGGGCACGCGACGTGGCCGAATATTCCGCCGCGGAGGTGGATCGCGTGGCGCGCTACGCATTCGAGCGCGCCGAATCGCGCAAGGGCAAATTGACGAGTGTCGACAAGGCCAACGTTCTTTCGACGTCCACCCTCTGGCGACAAACCGTCACGGCTCTCGGCAAGAAATACCCGACGATCGAGCTCGAACACATGTATGTGGACAACGCATCGATGCAGATTCTGCTGAAGCCTGACCAGTTTGACGTGATCCTTACGGGAAATATGTTCGGCGATATTCTGAGCGATGAAGCGTCGGCGCTGGCTGGCTCGATCGGATTGATTCCGTCGATGAGCCGGGGCAAAGAAGGAACGCCCGCGCTCTACGAACCGATTCACGGCTCGGCGCCGAGCCTGGCGGGAAAAGATGTGGCGTGCCCGATCGGGATGATTTCTTCGGCGAGCCTGATGCTGCGGGAATCGTTTGGCCTCGAAACGGAGGCGCAGTGGATCGAAGCGGGCGTCGATCGCGTGCTCGATCACGGCTATCGCACGATGGACATCAGCTCGCCGGATTCGCGCGTGGTGCGCTGCTCGGAATTTTTGGAAATGGTGCGCGGCGACGTTCACGACGCAGCGACGCACACCGAACGCTACGGCTGGGGCGTCTAGGCCTTCCGCAGGACGAAACAGCCAGCAATCATGTCGTGAATCGCCTGCTTGCGCTCGGTGACTCCCGCACAGATGCAATCGATCAGGAAATAAAGCCCGCCGAGGTAGGGAACAATCGAAAGGCCGCGACCTGCCCAATAGCGCGCGCTGGCCTTTGCGAAATTCACCGGTCTGCCCTGTAGATCGGTCACGTACAGTCCCAAAGCTTTCTTTCCCAGCGTCGCCTGCCAGGAAGAACTCTCCAATTTCGCCCAGTAGAGCCAGGCGCCGATGATGTAAATCAACCCAAGCAGGAGGAAGCGCGGCAGGAACGTGAAAATCAAAACAGTGGGATCGCCTTGATTGCGCATCAGCTCCGGCAGCGCGCTGGCGAACAAAAGCAAAAAGAGGACGCCGGTGGGAATTGTAAGGATGAGCCCGTCGATGATTGCCGCAACGACGCGGAGCCAGAAGCCTGCGTAGGCGACTTGCGGGGCCGGGGTGGCGTACTGCTGCGGATACTGCGGCGGCGCATAGGTCGGCGTATAGGACGTAGGAGGGGGTAGCGGCACGGATGATGGGAGCGGGATCGAAGACGGAGCGGGAGCGACCGCGACAGGAGCAGCGGCGACAGGCTGGCCGCACTGTGCGCAAAAGCCGGCGCCGGCGGATACGTTTGCACCGCACTGCGAGCAGAACATGGTGCCTCCTAGCGGCCCAAGGCCAAAATCCGCTGAATGGGGAAAGCTTGGCTGCGAATCGTACAGAAGGGGAAACGTCCGGGTCAACAGACAAGATTTTGCGGTGTTGCGGTCGCAGCACGAACGGAATCGATTATTCTGGCGGCATGAAGGCGCGGCAGGACGAAGCGGAAGAGAGCAGAACGACGGGGCTGTGCGCGACATGCGCGCACGGGCGGCGGATTGAATCGGCGCGCGGGTCGAAATTCTGGTTGTGCGAACTCTCGAAGACCGATTCGCGGTTTCCCAAATATCCCCGGCTGCCTATGCTGAATTGCGCGGGATATGAAGCGAGCACAAAAGATTCCGCTTCCCGCGAGTGATTTCCCGCGTCGAAAAGAAAGCGGAGCGATCGCGCGGAGTTGCCCGTGCAGCAGGGCGTCGCGTAGACTCAAACGGAGATCGGAGGGAGCGATCATGCAGATGGGAATCACAAAGACAGGAAAAATCTTTGCAGGAGTTCTGGCGGCTGCGGCGCTTTTCGGCGGCGGGTACGTGGCAGGGCAATCGCGGTTTGGCCAGCCAAAGACGGTGCTGCACGTAGTGGAGCTGAAATGGAATCCCGGCGTGTCGGATACGGACAAGCAGATGGCGCTCGATGGGATCAAGCAGATGGCCGCGAAACTGCCGGGCGTGAAAAACATCTGGCTGAAAGCGGACCGCGTGCAACCGCGGGATTTCAGTGCGGCGTTTGCCATCGAATTCCGCGACCGCGCGGCGGCCGACGCGTATGCGGAAAGCGAAGTCCACAAACAGTGGGAGCAGGAATACGTGCCGCTGCGGCAGGAAAGCATTTCGATCCAGGTGACGAATCCCTAGCACGGGAGTTTCGTCCTCGTCGCTCGATCGCTTCCCGAATTCCCGCACAAAAGAATATTTCTTCGGGAAACCTTTCCTTGACGGCAAGACACATTGCCGGCGGGATCATGATTTTCTCTCCGCGGAGATTTTTGCCCGCACGTTTGCGAGCCCAAAGCGCTTGATCATGCCGGCGTCGAAAGCGCGATCGGAAAAGAAGCGCTTCATCGCGCTGGCGATCTTTGCATCCTTCGTGACGAGGTAACGCGCGCGCGGCGGATTGTCTTCGATGGCGCTGAGAATCACACGGGCGCAATCCTCCGGCGTGTAGCGCGACGCGTTGGTGGTCTTCTGCCAAGCAGCCTGAAAGGCCTGATACACGCCGCTGTAGGAACTATTCGGAGCATTGGTGATGTACGCGGAAGAATATTCGGCGGCGTTGCGGTTCATGCTGGTGGGAATGAAGCCCGGCTCGATGAGCACGACGGCGATGCCGTAAGGAAACAGCTCGAGGCGCTGGGAATCGCTGATGGCTTCAAGCGCATGTTTGCTGGCGCTATAGGGACCAAGAACCGGCGAGGCAACTTTCCCTCCGATGGAGCTGATGTTGATGATGCGGCCGCGGCCCCGCTTTCTCATGCCGGGCAGAACGCGCTGCGTGACGCGCACGACACCGAAAAAATTCGTTTCGAATTGCTTGCGCAAATCGGCGAGGGAGATTTCCTCCATCACGGCGCCGATGGCGATGCCGGCATTGTTGATGAGCACGTCGATGGAGCCGGCGCGGCGCTCGGCTTCGGCGACGGCGGAAGCGACGGAAGCGTCGTCGGTGACGTCGAGCGGCAGAACCTCGATGGGCAGATTTTTTTCTTTGGCAAACTTTGCGAGTTCGTCGCGGCGCTGCTCGTTGCGGCCGCCGGCGAAAACGCGATAGCCGCGCGCGGCGAGAAATGCAGCGGCACCGCGGCCAAGACCGTCCGTCCCGCCCGTGATAAAGACGTTTGTGAGCTTGTTTTCAGAAGTTGGCATCGGCTTGACTCGCAGAATTAGGGGATTTTTTCAAGACCCGGGGGGGTGCGGAAATGTTGCGAACCGGAATGAGCCCGATCGTTTGTTTTCTAGGAGTTAGAGCAATTCCGGTTTTTCGATGTGTTGCGAACCGGAGGTGCGTAAATCGCTTAAATTCAGTACCGCCGCGTGGTCCCGTTTGGATGCCGTTTGGTGGTATTTGGGGTATAGAGACGCGAGGAAGGCTACGTCCTGATGCAGATAGGCAGGCTGCCAGCGGCCTAGATTCAGAAGACGACGAATTTCGAGAGAGGGCGGGGCGAACGCGGGTGCGCCTCTGTGCCGCAGAGGGCGGATGGGAGACAACGTTGCCCCGCATAATTCACCTGCATGACGCTAGCACGTTGGAAAAACAAAGACAAATCACCGTAGCTGTGGACTTTTGAAAAAAGGGGAATAAACAGGAGGTTTTTCGATACATCCGAAAGCGTTTTTCCATGCTCGGACGTTTCCGGCTTGAAAAGCACTATTTGCAAGCGATTCGGTAGCCACGCGGGTCGGCGTGAATTGATTCAGCTTCCCATGCAGAAAGCGATGACGGATCAGACGTTCATTTGTGACGGGAGGCACATCTAAATAAGAAGGGGAACGGGAGATTGGATGTGAGAGGTGAAAGGCGTGATCAAAGAAGTGAAGGCTGGATACATGGTTCTCTCGGAAAGGACGGGAAGGAACCTGGGAGGGCCGTACAAAACAAAGGCGGAGGCCAAAAAAAGGCTGCGGCAGGTGGAGTTCTTCAAGCGCAACAAGAAATGAGCGGGCGCGGGAGGCGGGAATAGAAAGGTATCGCGAGCGCGATGTTTCCCAGCAGCCCGTTTCGGGGGAGCTTTTGAATTGACCATCGGGAGTTGATCGGTTCGATTGATACAAGCGCGTCGACCAGGACTTGAGGATTAGGTCCGGTTTGTCCGTCATCCAGGAGCAATCGGCGACATGAGTCAATGGAGATCCAGACCTCGACAAACTCTGTCATAAGGGCGTAGGCTAAGCGAGTCTCCTCTAGCATCTTTCCGCTGCGCCTACTGGGCAACGGTTCCCTGCAAAAGTCAGACGGCGTTTTCGCTGCGCAAGGAGCCGTTATGGCGAAAAAGTATTCGTCCGTCCGGCCCAAGATTACCTCGCCATTCGCAGACCTCCAATACAGCCTCGAATCAGCATGTTTGCCAGGAATTCCAAAAATTCAAAACTACTCAGAAAGAGGACACCATGAGCGAAAGCACTGCTGCACAACGAGCCAGCAAACAGGTAGACCAGGTTGCGATTCGTCCGTTTCATGTGAACGTTGCAGAATCAGACCTGATCGAACTGCGCAATCGAATCAACGCGACCAGGTGGCCTGAACGGGAAACGGTCACAGATGCAACCCAAGGCGTGCAGCTCGCGACTACGCAGAACCTCGCGCGTTATTGGGGGACGGATTACGATTGGCGCAAGTGCGAGGCGAAACTGAACGCCCTGCCACAATTCGTCACGGAGATCGATGGACTGGACATTCATTTCATTCACGTCCGGTCCAAACACGAAAATGCGTTGCCGCTCATCGTTACGCACGGATGGCCCGGCTCGATCACCGAACAGTTGAAGATCATCGATCCACTAACCAATCCCACCGCACACGGCGGGAATGCATCCGACGCTTTCCATATCGTGGTTCCCTCGATTCCCGGCTACGGTTTTTCCGGCAAGCCGGCCACAACCGGGTGGGACCCCGCCCACATTGCGCGTGCCTGGACCGTGCTGATGAAGCGCCTGGGATACACGAAATTTGTGGCGCAAGGCGGCGATTGGGGTGCGATCATCACCGAACAAATGGGTGTGCAGGCGCCTCCCGAATTGCTCGGCATTCACACCAACATGCCAGGCGCGGTTCCGCCTGAAATTGACAAGGCGGCATTCATCGGTGCTCCAATGCCAGATGGTCTCTCATCTGAGGAAAAACTCGCTTTCGAGCGGCTGCAATTCGTCTACAGCAAAGGCGTCGCCTACGGCTATCAGATGGGGTTGCGACCGCAGACGTTGTACGGAATTGCGGACTCCCCCATCGGCCTGGCCGCCTATTTTCTGGACCACGATGCGTGGAGCTACGCGCTGATCTCACGTGTCTTTCAGGGAGAATCCGAAGGCCTCACGCGTGACGACATTCTCGATAACGTCACGATCGCCTGGTTGACGAACACGGCGATCTCCGGAGCCCGCCTCTACTGGGAAAACAAACTCGGGTACTTCAGCGTCAAAGGCGTTTCCATCCCGGTTGCCGTAAGCTCCTTTCCGGACGAGATCGATCTGTGCCCGCGCAGTTGGGCGGAGCGAGCGTATCCCAAACTGATCCATTACAACAAGCTCGACAAAGGTGGGCACTTTGCGGCCTGGGAACAGCCGAAGCTCTTTTCAGAAGAGGTTCGCGCCGGCTTCCGGTCCCTGCGATCCAGGACGGCGAACTTGGCAGCCTGATCTGACACGACTGACGGCCAAATCTCCGCCACAGCAACAGGAGAGCTTCGATCTTCCCAGCTCTCCTGTCTTGACGAAGCAAAATTGGGCGCACGCCATATCCCATTTAAGACGGTCGTCGTGGTTAACGGCCCAGCCGTTTAGGAGGAAATCGTGAAACTCGCAGGCAAGAAGGCTCTCATCACCGGCGGAAACAGCGGCATCGGTCTGGCCACTGCCCGTCTTTTCGTTGCAGAAGGCGCTGAAGTCGCGATTACGGGTCGCGATCAACAGACATTGGATGAAGCGGTCGCCGAACTGGGATCGAAAGCGCACGGCTATCGTGCCGACGTCACGGTGGCGGAAGACCGCAAGAAGCTCTTCGCCGAACTCTCCAAAGACTTTGGCAAACTTGACATCGTCTTCGCCAATGCCGGCATCTCCGGCAGGACACCGACCGGCAGTACCGACGAGGCTGTCTTTGAGAACGTCATTCGTACGAACCTCAACGGCGCATTCTTCACCGTCAACTCCGCCGCTCCTCTGTTGAACGACAACGCCAGCATCATCTTCAACGGATCGGTGCAGAGTTATCTCGGTCAACCAGGCGTGGCTGCCTACGCTGCCACCAAAGGCGGACTCGTCTCGATGGCGCGGTCCATCGCCGCCGACCTTGCACCGCGCAAGATTCGCGTGAACGTGGTGGCCCCGGGAGCGACAGAGACTCCCATCTGGAAACGCGGGCCGCGCGCCAATATCACTCAAGAGGAATCCGCAAAAATTTCTGACTTCTTCTCCTCCACGGTTCCACTTGGCCGTTGGGGCAAGCCGGAAGATCTGGCCAAGGCGGTGCTTTTCCTTGCCTCGGACGATTCGTCGTATATCAATGCGATCGAGCTGATAGTTGACGGCGGATTGACGGGCGCTCCTTTCGGGGCTGCCATACTTCGCGCCTGACGCGGAACGCAGCCCATCGAAGACCGGCTCGGGACAAGGGAGGCAGACATGAAACCCTGGAAAGCAGTTTTGCTAATTCTGATTGCTCTCGCGGTTGCAGCCGCTGGATACGGGCTGATTCTCGTGCGACGAGGCTTCAGCGCACTTGCGACACCGTCAGCGATTGAGGAGTTCGCGGCCACAACGGCACGCAAATTGGCCGTGCCATCCTCGTATCGCCAACTTCGCAATCCCATCGTGCCTTCAACGGAGAACATTCGGGGAGGCATGGAACATTTCTCCTATCACTGCTCCGAGTGCCATGGGAATGACGGACGGGGCCAGACGGTATTCGGCAAGGGCCTCTATCCCAAGCCGCCCGACTTGCGCGCAGCCGGGACGCAGAACAAAAGCGATGGGGAGCTCTACTACACAATTGAAAATGGAGTTCGTTTGAGCGGCATGCCAGCCTTCCACGGAACACACACTGTGCCGCAAACCTGGCGCCTGGTTTTGTTTATCCGGCACTTGCCTCAGATCACGCCCGAGGAACTCAATGAAATGAAGGGGTGGGACCCGAAGAACGAGGCGGATCCAACGCATTTCTGAAGGGCGGGGAACCGTCCGCCAATGCACCCATCAATACGTTGTCTCGTGGCAAGTAACGGGCCAAAGCCGTTTGTCGTGGGTGGCATAGCGATGTTTCGACAAATTTTACTGGGTAACGGCCGCGCTCTTCGGTTGTCTTGCGGGCATGAGTGCCAGCAAAATTCCCCCGATGACATAGAAGAGGACAACATCCGCAAAATTCCGATGAACGCCGTGCTGCCATGCCTGCACCGTTTGGATGGCCATTACCGAAGCATGGGCCAAGGCCTGGCACGCGGCGAAGGCAATCAGGGAGCGGTGGGAGGACGGCTTTTTGGCAGCCAGCAGCAGAAAGGGGCCAAGCGCGATAAACCAGCTCAAAAACATCGGATCGACTTCGTTTTTCTTTTCGAGAAGCCAACCCGCATGGGCCAAATCGCTGTACAGCGGATAAATCATGCCGACATAAACGAGGCCCAAGAGTCCCACGGCGACTTGCAGCACGCGTTCGCGTTTCACGATGACCTCCTCTAGCTCAATTTCTGCAGGGGCAAGGGTTGGCCGGAAGGCTGAGTTCGGGGGCCAGCTTCTCTCAGCCACCTCCACGCGTACCAAACGATCAGCGAAGTACAAACCACTTCTATCGCTCCAAAGAACAAATAGTAAGAACTTGTCTCCGTGATGTTAAAGATTGGAAAGATGAATTGGGCCAAAAGAACGGCGGCGGTTTCTATGGCGCCCGCGACGATGTTCGCCCAGCGGTTTGCTCTGGGCTTCAGGATGCGCGACAACAGAATCATCGCCATGGGGATCTCCATGAGTATTGCTATTCCTAACCATCCTGCCGGAGAAAAATGGACAACACCGATACTTCCTTTCTTCGACCCCAAGACGTCAATGCAGAAAAACACATCTGCATAGATATAGTTGAGCGTGGCAAACAGCCATAACACTGAGAGCCTGACTCGAATGTCTTCCATGGAACTCTCCTGTGCTGCCTAAGCGGGGCGTGGTATTGGGCCCACCACAGTGAACCCAGGCGATTTTCGCAATATGCAGAGCCCAAAGCTGCCTATCCTATTCGTACTACGGATGAGTTCTGGAAAAAGACTCATCTTCGGACCCGCAAGAATGCAACTCAGGCGCGTGGAATGGAGCCGACCCGAAACTCCCATTTTGAGCAAGCCAGGGCCTAGCACTCCAAATTGCAGTCGCGCAATAACTTCGAGTCCTCCTGCTGACAATGGATTCTCAACAAAGCGGGGACTGGTAGCGAGATTTTGGGGGTATCACCGGCAAACCGGAAGTTGGGCCAGGCATAATCAGACGGGCCGGAAGTCCGCTTCGCGGGCTCGAAGCCCGTTTCGATGTCATTGGCGATTTGCGGCTATGATACCCTCCAGCGCATGCGAATTCTTCTCTGCTTCTTGATCTGCGTGGTCGGGTGCCAGGCGCAGCGTCCTGAGGCCGAAGTCCTGGCCGTATACAGTCAGTTGGAGAAGGCTGTGCAAACCGGCGACGCGAACACCTTCGTCGGCTTGTGGTCCCGCAAATCCGCCTCGGAAGCGGAGAAGATTGGGTCCCAACTGCATGCGCAGCCCGACGTGCATTACACGTCGTCCAGGGTTTTTGTGCAGGGAGACGAGGCGGTGTTGCTGGGACAATACAGTCAAGACGGATTCCTGAGCGTGCGTTTCGTCAAGGAAGACGGGCGCTGGAAGATCAAGGACTTTGCTTTTAGCGATACGCCGTACCCCGCAGAATCCGTTTATGCCATGATTCCGCCCTCTACGGGAGCCTTCGAGCGGGCAGGAGAGCCGTGGCAGAAAGTCGCACCGGCATTTGACGAGGCGAATGCCGCGGCCCACGGCTTTCAGGTACGGGCAGCTTACGATGAGTCGTTCTTGTACGTTCGGATCGAGTCGTCAATGCCGTTCCCTGCGCCCGGCAGCCCGGCGGAGACGCCTCCCATTGGATGGCCGGTAATGAAAGTCGACGTTTCCGGTGCTGGCGAGTTCGTTTTGGACGCTACGGCGAACATCGGAGACCAAGCGACGTTCGATAAGGATGGACGCGCCAACAGTCATCTGCATTTCGTCTCATATTGGCTTAGCCTGGAGCGCGCCAACAAGCCGGTCTTCCGAGTATCGGCGGGACCAGATCCCAATCCCTTGATTCAGGCTGGAGACCACTTCTTTGAAGTGCGGGTGCCGCTGCGAACGATGGGCGTCGCCGACGTGCGGCCTACGAAAATCACGATCGGTGACGCAACGTGGCCGAAGAGCGTGACTTTCAATCTGGAAGCGCAGCAGTATCGGTAGCGACCGATCGCCGCAGGCCCGAGTCCTATCGGCGATACCCTGCGGCAAGTCCACCTGTCGTGAAACGGGTAAATTGTTGACGTGTAGAAAGGGTACCGCGGGCCAGAAGTCCGTTTTTAGGAAGCTGCTGCCGGGGCGGCGGCAGTGGCCGATGGAGGCTGGCGCAGGGGCCGTGCGGAGACGATGAAGAGGGTGCGGCAGATGGAATTCTTCAAGCGCAATAAGAAATAACTGGGCATGGGAGGCATCACGTCCGGGCTATGCTGTTGACCGGCAAGGAAAGCGAAACAGTTCGAAGCGTCGTGAGGAATCGAGACGCCCGGTTGGCCCGCGAAGGCAGCGACGGCTCGATGCGTGAGTAACTGCCTCCTGAGTGCCGCGATCGGACAAGAGAAATCGGCAAAAGGCTCGCCCCAGATTTTGATTTTTTGCAAGCTGCGCGGAATCTTCAGGTTAGAGACAGCCATGCAGGAACCCAATCCCTTCAATTGAGCGTCTTAAATACAGCGGCGAAACGCCGCTGGATGGCCGGCGAAATCCGGGCCGCAACAGGAGCGAGGCCGAGGCCGGCCAGGACTCTCGGATTCCGGGAGAAGGGAAAACGCGAATGCAAGACCTCAAGACAAGAAAAGAGTTTTTGAAAATCCATTTTATAAGCCCGGTGCTGGCGCTCGGCCTGGTTTTCGGCGCGATGGCGGCACCGAAATTGGCCGTTGCGGGCCAAACAGACTCTTCAACGCAAGTGCCGGTGCGCATGGTGGTGACTGTGAAAGCGAAACACGGTGCGCAGGTCCCGGCCGTGGCAAAGGACGATGTGGCGGTGTATCAGCGCGGCAAAGTTCATGAGGTGACTTCGTGGGTTCCGCTGCAAGGAAACCGGGCAGGATTGCAACTCTACATTTTGATCGACGACACGGCGCGACACACACTCTCCCTGCAGTACAGCAACCTCCGGGATTTCATCGAAGAGCAGGCGCCGACCACGGCGATTGGCGTCGGTTACATGAGGAATGGCATGGTGGTTGTGGCGCAAAATCCGACGACGGATCATGCGTTGGCGGCAAAAGCGCTGCGGCTGCCGATCGGGGCTTCGGTGGGTGTGACGAGCCCTTATCTGGCGCTTTCCGATTTGATGAAAAAATGGCCGGTGAGCGGAGACCGCCGCGAAGTGCTGATGATCACCAGTGGAATTGATGCCCTGGGCGGCGGATTCTTTGGCAGTCCGTACAATAACCCATACTTTGAGGCGGCGCTGAATCAGGCGCAACGAGGAGGGTTTATCGTCTATTCCATTTACACGCCCAGCTCAGGACTTGCCGACCGGGGATTGTTTCGCACAAATTTGGATCAGACAGGGCTCTATTTGCTTGGCGAGCAGACTGGCGGACAGGCCTACTACCTTCTCTACGGCTCTCCGGTGGACATTACGCCCTACCTGCAGGATGTGAACGCCAACCTGAAACATCAGTATGAACTGACATATCTTGCGAAGGCTGGAAAGAAGGCGGCGCTCGAGCCAGTGAAAGTGAAGACGGAAGTTCCGGACACAGGGCTGGTGACGGCAGCAAATGGCTACGTGGAAAAGGGTATGTGAGGCAAATCCGGGAAACGGCAGCCGCTGCTGGTGCGCCGCGCGCCCGCACCAGTAACAAGCTTGTTCACGCCTTGCGCCGAGGCGCGCAATCGGCGGGCGCTAAGGCTGAATTTGAACCAGATCCTGCGGAGGCTTCTGAGGCGGGCCACCGGAAGTCCAGCGGGAAGGCGCCGAGGGATCGAAGCGAAGGCGATTCGCCAATTTGCCGATGTTGAGAGACGTTTGAATGACATGATCGATCTTGGCGGGGCCGGCCATTTGAATACCACGAATCCAGTGCAGGCCGGTCGAGATGGCGCAGCCACACTGGGAACAATCGGGCTGGCCGCCAAAGACGCACGGTTCGACGCGGCTCTTTAGGTCCGCAGAGTAATTCACCGACATTTTGGCGAATAGGCAATCGCCCGGATTTTCCGGCGGATGGACGAGCGCTTCGCCCATGCCCTTGTTGAATTGGATTTTTGGATAGCGCGTCTTCAGTTCCGGAAGAATCTGTGCGAGCAAGACGCGATCTTCCATCTTCAACTTTTCCGCTGACTCTTCGCCCACCTGCGGCGTATAGACACTCACCAGAATGCAGTTGATCTCCGGGCGCGCGGACCAGAACGCCGCATATTCCTCGAGATAGCCGGGACGCGAGAGCATCTGACGCGTGATGGTCAGATGGATATTCACAAAACAGCCTTCGATATTTTTGAGGATGCGCTCGTAGGTGGCGGGCTTGCGGCGAATGTCGTGATGTTCGGGAAGGCCGTCGATCGAAACAGCGACGCGGACGGAAGGCATTTCCATCCACGCGGCGGGAATGGGGATGACGCCGCTGGTGACGACCATCGAGAGAACGCCCATGCGGTCGAGCTCGGGAAGAATGCGGCTGAGCTCGCGATGACGAATCAACGGCTCGCCACCGACCAGCGAGACGTGCATCGGCTTGTGCTGGCGGACGAGATTGATGACGCCATTGACGAGGGCGTCGCCGCGATAGTCGGCGAGCTCACGCAGGGTGACGTCGCCGCCGAGATGATTGTCGCCATAGGCGTAGCAGCCGGGGCAACTGAGCGGGCATTCGCGAGTGATTTCGATGGAAAGAAGCGGGACGTAGCCGGTGAGAAGACGTCCCCAACCGGTCAAAAGATTGCGAACGACGGTCGAGCGGGGTGCCGCGGACGTAGCCATGCCGATAGGATGCCCCAAGACGGGGAGGCGCTGCATTGAAAATGTGGATGGGCGCCAGAAGTGAAAGATGAAACGTGGATGGACGGAGGAGGATTTACAGTGTACCATGGTACATATATACCATTCAAATGCGAGGATGCTTTGATGATTGAGGTCGAACGGATTCAGACCGGTGTGCGGATGGAGAAGCGATTGCTGAAAGTGCTGAAAGGGCTGGCGGAGCTGGAGGACATGACGCTCGGCGATCTGCTGGAAGGGATTGTGCTGCATTCGTTTGAAGGCAAAGCGACGTTTTCGAAAGAGACGCTGCGACAGATTGGCGAATTGAAAAAGATTTACGGGCTGACGCTCGCCGCCGCGGACAGCCACAAATTGAAGGAGAAAGCGGAATGAAGACGGCGGGAATTTTTTTACTCGGTCTGCTGGTGGGAGCGGGAGCGATGATGGCACCGGCGGTCGCGCATCATTTGCTTGAACATTGGCTGGCGGCGCATAGAGGAAACGCGGGATTGGGAGCAGGGGAATTGGCGCACACGGAAGAGAAATTCGAATTCGTGGCAAACGGACCGATGACGGAAGTGGCGCCGTTATTCGGAGCTTCGAAAGAGCGAGTGTGGGCGGCGGGATGGAATCCTCAATTCGTGTGGCCCGGAGAAGAGACAGACCGCGAAGGAATGGTTTTCAAGGTGGCGCACGGGCACATGAAGTCGATATGGGTGAACACCGCTTTGGATTTGCAGGGCGGGCGGATTCAGTACGCGTATGTGATACCGGGAGCGATGGCGACGGTGATCACCCTAGAGCTGACAGCGCAGGGCGAGAAGACGCACGTGGCGGTGGAGTATGACCGGACGGCGCTTGATGGCGAGATGAATGCACACGTGCAGCAGATGGCGGCGGAGGATGCGAAGTCGGGGCCGGAGTGGGAGAGGGAAGTGAGTGCATATTTGGTGAGGCAAAAATGACTGGGGCAGGGCGGCGCTGAAAGAACTGGAGATCGGCGGGACGATCTTTGAGCTGTAAGGAGGGCCCGTTGGAAGGTTGCGCGCCGGGGAGAAATCCACAGAACCAGGTGAAATTCACAGGCGGGTGCGACGGGAACGTAAAAGAAATTTGAATAGCGCTTGACGAAATTTTGGATTTCGATATAATCTTCGGATGTCGGCACAGGCCTGCCAAGAGCGGGAGTGAGCTGATAGCCGGGCCTGTCTTGATGATCCAGAGGTGAGATTGGTCACGAGCACCGGGTAAAAAGAGTCGAGCTTCGAGTTCTTCCGTTCTGCGGGCGAGAAACGGCCCCAGTTAAGGACGGAAATGCCCGGCGCTCGACGCCGGGTTTTTTATTGCTCGAACGAGTTTCTTCGCTGCTGAGGCTCCAAACCGAAGCAGCGCTCCGCCGGGAGCGGAGATCCCGAATCGCAGTTGCTTTCGGGATAGATCTTTGACAACTGAAGGAAGTAGGCATTGCGCGTTGCCAGCCGTGAGGCTTGCAAGGCGCAAAACCGCAATATTTGCTCAAGTAGCGCAATGTGGAAAGGCGAACTTGCCTGGATGCGCGGCGAGCGCCGATCCCTGCCCCGGAGACGGGAAGGGGAGGGCGGCTCGCAACCGTAAGGCTGACTGGATGGCTTGCAAGACCATTCAGGAACGGGCTTTATGGCCGCCTGAGAAATCGCGCGTGCACATGGGAGAGATCCCTCGCTCGCGATGCTCGCTCGGGATTCTTATCCTGAACGGATAGGAGCATTGGGTAAGTTTTATGGTCAAGCTACTAAGGGCGTACGGTGGATGCCTTGGCGCCAACAGACGACGAAGGACGTGGCAAGCTGCGATAAGCCTCGGTGAGCCGCAAGCAGGCTTTGAACCGGGGATTTCCGAATGGGGAAACCCACACCGGTAAAACCGGTGAACGGCCCTCTGAATACATAGGAGGGTGCGAGTCAACCCAGGGAAGTGAACCATCTCAGTACCTGGAGGAAGAGAAATCAAGAGAGATTCCGAGAGTAGCGGCGAGCGAAATCGGAACAGCCCAAACCGGGGTATTTATACCCCGGGGTTGTAGGACCGCATAAGTAGAGTCATCAATCCGGAGGCTAGGTGAACCCGATGGAAATCGGGGCCAAAGAATGTGACAGCCATGTAGCCGAAAGCTTACCGGACTCGAAGCGGTATCCTGAGTACCACGGGGCACGAGAAACCTCGTGGGAAGCTGGGGAGACCACTCTCCAAGGCTAAATACTCGTTGGCGACCGATAGTGAACTAGTACCGTGAGGGAAAGGCGAAAAGCACCCCTGCGAGGGGAGTGAAATAGAACCTGAAACCGTATGCTTACAAGCAGTCAGAGGGCTATGACACGGCTTCGGCCGTGTAATGCCTGATGGCGTGCCTCTTGCTTAATGAGCCGGCTAGTTATTCTCACGCGCGAGGTTAAGCGAAAGCGAGCCGTAGCGAAAGCGAGTCCGAACAGGGCGACAAGTGCGTGGGAATAGACGCGAAGCGGGATGATCTACCCTTGGCCAGGTTGAAGGCCGCTTAACCGCGGCTGGAGGACCGAACCGGTGTGAGTTGAAAATCGCTCGGATGAGCTGAGGGTAGGGGTGAAAGGCTAATCAAATTCCGTGATAGCTCGTTCTCCCCGAAATGCCTTTAGGGGCAGCCTTGTATGATTTGCATCGGTGGTAGAGCACTGAATGGACTAGGGTCCCATCCAGGATACCGAATCCAATCAAACTCCGAATGCCGATGACAACAGTACAGGAGTGAGACTACGGGGGATAAGCTCCGTGGTCGAGAGGGAAAGAACCCAGATCGTCAGCTAAGGTCCCCAAGTACAGACTAAGTGGGAAAGGACGTGTGAGCGCACAGACAGCCAGGAGGTTGG
>Ga0335072_10000252_pt1 | contig 115414 bp, 81 predicted proteins | sample Lox_Sample_21_FD_206725 | JGI IMG/M metagenome (GOLD analysis project Ga0335072, IMG submission 206725) | Soil microbial communities from Loxahatchee National Wildlife Refuge, Florida, United States - Lox_Sample_2.1 | ecosystem: Environmental > Terrestrial > Soil > Wetlands | place: USA...
GACCACGCCGCTTTGGCGGCTGGCTCCAGTCTCTGATCAGAAGTGCGGCGCCCCGTCGACCAGGCCCAACTCCATGTCAGCTCTTCCCAGTGCGGTTCGCTTGGCGGCATTCGCGAGCATCTGCCCGGGGGATTCGACCACCAGTGTTGACATTATAGGCAATACTTTGGTTTACGGCCTCACGCCGCCCGGTTCTGATCGATTGGCAGGCTCAACTGGACGGGCCCACGGTTCTCTTCAACGCTCTTCACGAACCTGCGCACGTACTCGCTGACGACGGGTGATTTATTGGCCGCCAGCGTCGCCAAATGGATCTCCAGTCGAATTTCCGGATCGCGCAACGGTACGGCGACCAGTCGGTCTCCAACGATGCGCTCGGCGCCGGCGGGCGTCAGCCACGCAACGGCGGAATCTTCCCCGAGGATCACCGGCACCTGATCCGCCTGGGTCACATGATGGCGGATGCGCGGATGCAGATTCTTCTCCTGCATCCTCCTCAGAATCCCATCGTGGAGACTTGGGTGAACCCGCCGTTCGAAAAACACCCATGGAAACGCCGCAACGTCACCCAACTCCACCGACTTCATTCCAGCCAAAGGATGTCCCCTCAGCATGACAATCATGAAGGGGTCATTGGCGACGCATACGCTCGAAACCACTGCATTTCCGGGAGGTGACTCGACCAGTGCCAGGTCGATCTCACCAGATCGAAGCCGCCCCAGCATGTCGAATGTGAAACCGGTCACCATTTCGATGGAGATCTTTCGGTGCGAACGGAACTCAACGGACTGCAGACGCTCCAGCCAGCCGTTGGAGAGGTAGGAGGATGCGCCGATTCTTAGCCGGTGCTGCTCACCAAACTGGCTATCGTGTGCCTCGTTCACTGCGCGATGGAACGCATGGAAACAGTCGTAGGCGTGCGCTACAAACGCCTGCCCACAGGCAGTCGTGACCACGCCGCCATTGCCCCGCTCGAACAGTTTCAGCCGGAGTCGTTGCTCCAGCTTCCGCAGCTGCTTGCTGAGGGCCGGTTCGCTGATCCCGATCCGCGTGGCGGCCCGCGTCATGTTGCCTTCTTCATTCAACACGAGCAGCAGCTCAAGATCGCGGATACGCGTTTGACCTGGAGTCATCGCCTTTGCACCTCGGCTTACACTCTCTCTGTGTGTTAAAGGCAGCCAAGGTGCTCCCGTGGGGCCGGCGCAGGTTTTTTTAGTTTTACCTGGGGTCCTCTACGAACTCAACAGTGCCTGCTGAACACCGTGGTGTGAGACGGCGCCTTTGCACCCATCATCATCCGCCTTACATGGACCGCTTTAGTAAATGCAGCAGTGCTTTTGCGTTGCCGGCAATACGCTAGACGTTGCACGCGACTCCCAAGATCTCGGCAAGCAAGTGGGCGAGGAGAGGACAATGGGAACGGACCAACCGCATTTATTCGCTAATGTCGATCTCGTCGAGTTCCACCGATTCGGACTCAACCTCCGCATAGAGATCCGAGATAGCAGCACGCAGCGACTCGTAGATTTCGATCTCTTTGCCGAGAATTTCCAACGTGACGACGAGGGAATAATTTGCCATAGAATCGGGGTCGCGGCTCCAGCCTCGATGGCCGCGGACCGCAATACACAAGTTTTCTGGAAGTACGTTGGACTTGACGACGGCCCAGTCCTTCTGGACGGTACCTACATCCCTGCGTACATCTGGTAGCTCGCCCCAATCACCCCGAGACTCCAGAGTCCAGCCGAACGCCTCCGCACTTCCGCTTTGGTTGATGCCTTGCTCCGATCTTAGCGCTCGAGCCATGAAGGCCTCGAGGGACTCGCCACGTCGGTTACTCCTCCAATCGAGCCACGTTGACAGATACCCTCGAAGCCCACGGCGAGTGCGTCGTGGCTGCGCAGAGTAAGATAATGTCACCTCCACCCGCATATCGAAATCGTCCCCGGGGCGGCGCATCAACTCAGGTATCGGAATCTGATACATGTGGCATTCGCCGGCGCCGATTGCACGAACTCCCTCGGTGATAAAGGTGGTCCGGAAGTCGTTGTTCGTCGTCGCTCGGTCTAGGTCCGGAATGCCGTATCCGATGAGCTTTAGCAGTTCAGCCCTTTGCTCAACGGGTAGACCATCCGACGAATCTGGCCACCGGGCCGATTGGATTATTAGAGCGCGATAGAGCAGCGCGGGCTCTGATGGCAGATTAGCTTGAATCTGCGCAGCAATCTTAGCCACTTTTGGAGCGGCGAAGGACGTACCGACTTCATCGCGATCAAAGGCAGGGCCACCGTTCAGGGTAGCCCGTAAGAGCTCTGGGTAACACTCTCGTGCTGCTGGTGGATTGTCGACGTCCGGAGGGCTATTCCCGTTGTAAAGACAGTCGCCGCCGAATTCGGCGACCTCCGGCTTTATTGAATCCCATATCCCGAGGCCTGTGCGGCTGAAGCCCGACACCTCGCCTCGGGACGAGGCGAAGCTCCGCCAAGAGCCGTCCTGAAACATTCGGTAAGCCACGGAGCCTACGGTAATTGCCTGCAGACTCTGAGCGGGGTTTGCGACACGGCAGGATGGGCTCAACAAATATCGAGGGAACCCCGCGCCGCCAGTTAGCAACTCCACCATTCCGAAAAAGGGCGCCGGGCTTGAGCCTCTAAGATTCCCCGCGCTCTGGATAAACAGAATGTCATTTTCATTGCAGAGTTGATCGATCTCGGCGGCCCAAGCTGACATATGCAACGTTCTGCAAGGCGTAAGCGAGTTTATACAATGATTAAATATACGTGTTTGCCGCGGTCCCCTATGATAGAAGGCTATGATTCGTCGTACTAGCGCAGGGGGGAATGTGGCTGCATCCATATTTCCATTCTCGTCGAGCACCCGGGCGTTTTGAATCCATACCTGAGGCTGCACTTCCCCTTCTGTAGGAATGGATTCGCCATACAAGACGGCGCCTCCCACACGTGTTCCGTGGCCGCTAGGCGGAAGTTCGTCAGCGACGGCGTTGGGCGCTTTGCTCTTGATGAAGCAATAAGAGGATGTCTTATCGACGGCGGGCTCAAGCCACAAATGTTCCTCTTGCATACCGCTGTCAATGACGCATACCGCGGGTGCGTCATCGGGCGGCACTCCAATTCTGATCACGGCAGCTTGGTCGTGGGCGTCGCGGCGCGTCTGCTGCGGGGTTTCGATCTCGTCGGGTTCAGTGACCTCGAAGATGTATGGATAGTTCAGGACGAGATCTTTCAGCGCCAATGCAGTAACACGGATCCTAAGCGTAAAGCTGTCTGGAAGTATGGACGCGTCTTCGTCGAATGTGTGATAGTCGCCGAGGATTTCTCCGTCATAGAAACCGATAAAGTCTGTTACGGTCTCGGCCCGTTGCTCCCGCAGTCTGTCCCACCTCACGTACGCATCGACTCGGGTTCTCGACCAGTCATCTGCCTTCTTTGCCCACTCCTCGTCTGTGTCACGTCTCCCGCGCTTCGGCCGTGTGGGTATCTGCCAGTCCCCAGCGCAGGTAACACCAATTTCGACTATGTAAGAGTCCGTATCCGCCATTAGCGGCCATTCCTGCAAGAGCGCCTCAGAGAGTATTCGTCTGAGCCGTTCCGCTTGCGTGATATCGCTATCGAGCTCATGTATCTGCGCAACGCTTGCCGACCCTCGGGCCTCAGCCGCGAACTCTGCCAGCCGCTCTTGAAAGTACGACAGATCGAGGTCCGCTGAAGCCGCGATTACGAAACCATCCTCATGCTCTGAAACTATTTCGAAGTGAAAGAAGTGGCGCAGACTATCTACGTCCAACGAGGGGTCAATCTTCAGTAGGAGGGGAACCCCGGCCTTGGTCGGCGGCATCCCGCGCTTCTCTCGCTCTGCCGAACGTAGATTCCAAGCCGCAACCAATTCCTGCGCGTGCGCGCGTAAGGTGTCGCCGTGTGTGATTCTATTCAGTCGGTTGTTTCTGCTCGTGTCGTCGTAAAACGGGGGGCGGGAGAGTTTTGCAGGACCCTTGACGCGAAGGACTAAGGCGAGATGTCCGAATCTCCGGTCCTCTGGCATGTTCAGTCGTTCTGGGCGTCGCGATCCAGGCGCTTGAGTTCCGATATGGCGTTCAGGAGGTGTTCTTCCCTAACTATTTTCTGGCCATCTAACACTGCTGTCTTGGCGGCGTCTTGCGCGGATTTCACAACTAATGCCGCTGAGGCTCCCGTCAAAGCTGCGACTATCCTACTCCAATTGATGGCGTGGTCCCGCTGAATGGCTGAAAGCGTCATCAGCAGGAGTTGCTCAATTTCTGCCGGTCCGGGCGGAGGGACCTGGAAGACTTCGTCGAACCGACGGAAGATGGCCGGGTCGAGTGACGATTCGATATTTGTGGTTGCCACGAGCAGACCCGGCGCGTCGTAGTCCTCCATCAACTGCAGCAAGGAATTGACGATGCGTGATACCTCTCCGATGTCCCTTTGGTTGGTGCGAGATTTCGCAATAAAGTCGCATTCATCGAGTAGTAGAACGCAAGAACGGGTGCTCGCGGCGTCAAAAACTGATCTTAAATTGATGGCGGACTCTCCGAAATATGAAGAAATCAGCGCATCAAACTGTACCTTTATGAGGGGAAGCCCCGTATTCCACGCAAGGCGCTTTGCCCCAAGAGATTTTCCGCAACCCGGTGGCCCGTACAGGAGAATCGTCTTTCTTGGCCTCAATCCAAATGAAAGTAGCCGTTCGCGTGCAGCGTATTCGCGTTCAATTCTCGCAAAACGGTCTTCGATCCCGGACGGAAGAACCATATGGTGCTCAAGTGCGTCCCTCGGGATCAGCGCTGCCAATGGATTGCCATTGCGCTTGCTCAATGGCAATTCCTTCATGCTTCGATCCAAATCCGTTTTCGCGAACGGAACGATTTTTCTGTCCCGCGGCTTGATCAAAATGGATTGAAGCTCATCGGCCAGCTTGCTGTGACCGGTGCGGCGTTCATCATCGACAATTCTGGCTGCCAGACGATCAAGGTCGGTTTGTGATCCCTCAGCGATCGCTCGGATTACCCGTCGTAGCATGTCCGACTTCATCGCCATTTGATCCCCATCGCGTAAATGATTGCGAACAGAAGGGTTCCGCCTCGCGGCCAATTGACTTCAAATTCCCACTTTTATCGTAGCTTTAGTTTCCGCTGGTGGGAAGAATTATCCGGGCGACGGCATGCCCAAGGAACAAGCGCTAACAATGCCGACACCACAACATTCAACATTGACCGCCGTCAGCCGGCATGGTCACGCTCCTCGAATACGCCGGGGTGGCAAGTAAACGGCATGAGCCCAATCCCTAAAGTTATCGTGAAAGCCCGAAAAGTTATTGGACAGAAATCCACACTGGGTGCAGCTTTTGCACAGGGAGGTCTTCCCCCGTGCCCAAGCCGCGCAGATCAACCGATCACCTTTCCGCTCGATCGCAAACGCTTCTCTTTCCCAATTCCCCAGGCCCGCGATCCAGGCCGATCTTCACGACCCGGAATTCGCCACTGGCGGCTGGTCCACCCGATCCTATCGAGCCGCTGGTGAGTGTCGGGCGGGCAGCGCCACTGCTTGGCATCTCGGTCAAAACCCTGCGAGACTGGATACTGTACCGGCGCATCGACTACGTGAAGATCGGAACGCGGGTCATGATCCGGCCGGAAACGATTCGCGAGCTGGTTGACCGCAATACCCGCCGCGCGGACATCGCATGAACATCTGGAAGCGTGCCAACAGCCCGCATTACAGCTATCGGTTCGCCTACAAGGGCAGGATCTATTCCCGCTCCACCGGGACCGCAAACAAGGTCCAGGCGATGAATATTGCCTCGGCGGCGCGCCTGAAACTCATCCGCCAGGAAGCCGGCATCGAGGAACCAGAGCCGGTCGCCGCCGCGGAACCAGCCCTCCCGATTCCCACTCTGCGGCAGTACCAGCAGATCTTCGACGCCTGGGTCGGGACCGCGAAGGAAGAGCAAAAAGGAACCGTCAAGTTCTACCGCGAGAACTACCGCAAACTGCTCGAATACGGCCCCTGGGCTGATCTGCCGCTCGATCGGATCGATGAGCCGAAGATCGAGGCGTTCAAGATGTGGGCCCTGAAACATGGCGGGCGCCGGCGCAACGGAAACGGCTCGCCGGTCACCAAAACCACGGTAAACCGCTATCTGGCGACGCTACGCAAGGCGCTGCGCTACGCCCAGCGCAAGCTCAAACTCATCGAGAAAGTGCCGGTGATCGAGCAGTACACGAAGGACGAAGGAGCCGAGCGCGAGACAGATTATGTCTTCACCGCCGAGGCCTACAAAGCCTGGATCGACAATGCCCCCGAGCCGCTGTACTCGGCCTCGATCCTTGCCCGGCACTGCGGGATCTGCCGCGGCGAGATGCTGCACCTGATGAAGGACTGCGTCCTTTTCTATCCCCAGCCGGTGGACGGCAAGCTGTTCGGCACGCTGCTGATCAAGCGCGGCCTCAAGCGCCGGGCGAGGCGGCGCGAGCTGGCCATCGATTTCGCCATGAAAGAGGTGCTGGAGAAGCTGATCGCGGCGTCAAAGTGCGCCCACATCTTCACCCATCCGGGCGACCCAAACAAGGCGCTGGGACCGTGGGTTCTCGAGACCCAGATCGGTGAGTTGCGCAAGAGAATCCAGACCCATCCGGATGCCGGGCTCCACGGACTCCGCCACACCTTCCTGACCGAGGCCGGAGAGCATACAGACCCGTTTACGTTGCAGTACGTGGCGGGCCACGATAACATTAAAACGACGATGCGCTACGTGCATCCGCAGGCCAACGCCGTGCAGGCGTTGTTCATGCGACTGGGCGGACTTGAGAACCGCCAACAGGCACACCGAGGTACGAGGCGCAGGGTAGTGACAAAAGTGAATACGCTGGAATCGACCCTCAACAACGGTTCCGGTCAACAGGTTGAAAACAAAGCAGTTTTTAAGCGCGGAAGTGGTGAAATTGGCAGACACACCATCTTGAGGGGGTGGCGCCCAAAAGGCATGGGGGTTCAAGTCCCCCCTTCCGCACCAAAAGTTTTCGGCCTGCCTGCGCCGGGCGCCCTAAGGATAAAGAGAACAGCGTGATTTACTTCGTAACCGCCATCCACGTCATTGTTTGCCTGCTGCTGATTGTGATCATCCTGCTGCAGCAGGGAAAGAGCGCAGATCTTGCGGCAGCCTTCGGCGGCCAAGGATCGCAGACCGCCTTTGGGCCGCGCTCGGCAGCCAACCTGCTGAGCAAGAGCACCACCTGGCTGGCGGGGGTGTTTGTTATCACCTCAATCGCGCTCACAGTGATGCTCCAGCATCAGAGCGTGCACCGGCATTCGGTGCTGTCCGGCACACCGGTAACCCACAGCGTACCGGCACATAAGTAAGCTTCGGATTTCAGAGCGAAAGCGGGCAGGCGTCGGCCTGCCCATTTTGCTTTATGCATAAATCGATCGGGGCAAATCCCGCGCCCGACCGGGCCATTGGCTGAGAATGGAAGTATGATCCTCGAGAGATTTCCCGTGGGGCCACTGCAGTGCAACTGCACGATTCTTGGCGATGAGACGACGCACGAAGCCATGGTCATCGATCCTGGCGACAACGTTGCGCAAATTTTGACCCGGCTGGCGAAGAACAAGCTGACGCTGAAGCAGATCGTGGTGACACATGGACACATCGATCACGTGGGCGGAGCGGTGCAGCTGAAAAGGGCTAGCGGCGCGCCGGTGTTGCTGAACCAGAACGATCTGCCGTTGCTGAAGATGATGGATATGCAGGCTGGCTGGCTAGGAATCGCACCACCCGAGGTGGCTCCTCCGGACGTAAGCGCGGAGGAGGGTATGGTGGCCGGAATCTCCGGCCACGCGGCGCAGGTGCTGCATACGCCTGGACACACCCAGGGGAGTATCTGCCTCTATTTCGCGTCGGAAAAACTGCTGATGGCCGGCGATACATTGTTCGCAGGGTCCATCGGCCGGACCGATTTGCCGGGCGGAGATAGCCGGCAGATTCTGCGCTCACTGAATGATCGGCTGATGACCCTGCCGGATGCAACGCGCGTGATTCCGGGGCACGGGCCTGAAACGACCGTCGGCCAGGAGCGTGAGTCGAATCCGTTCCTGCAGCCGGGAGTACGGCTCTAGCAATCGGCGCCCACCGCCCGCCATTGCGGGTATTATCGAGACATGACGCAGATGGATGTCCTCTACCGCTACGAGAGCCATTTGACCGAGGCGGCCATGGTCGCGCTGGGGAATCTGCGCGAGGTTTACGGAATCCGCCGCATCCGGATCGATGAAGAGTGGAAGACGATTCTGGTGGAGTACGACGCGACCCGGCTTAGCCGGCCAATTGTGCAGCAGCTCCTGCTGCGTGCCGGCATCAGCATCGCGGAAGAGCTGCCGCTGATCCCGCCCCAGGAAGCACCCGCGGCGGTTCTGGCAGAGGCGACCCCGACGCAGAAGTAGCCTGTCGTGGTTTCAGTTCTCGCGGTCATTCGCGGAGGTTAGACTGCTGGGCGGAGGCGCCTGTGACTCGCTCCGACATCAATCGACAGCTGGCTATTGTTGGTTGTGCCCTCCTGATCACTCTGGTTTCCTTTGCTGTGATCCTGGAGACCTCGGCACGCCTGCCGTACTTCTTCTCGGAAGTATGGCGTCGCCTTGGCCATCAGGAAAAGGCTGTTGCAGTCGCGAGCTATTTCTTTGCAGTGATGACCGTTTCGACCTGGAGGCGGCATGCGGCTGCTCGTCGATAGCGATCAGGCCCGCATCGCCGGGACCTGCCGCATTTCCTCAAGAATTGATTGGGTGGCGGCGGCGGGATCTTTGGCCTGAGTGACAGGCCGTCCGATGACAAGGTAATCCGCACCGGCGCTCAGCGCCTTCGCAGGGGTGGCGATGCGCTTCTGGTCCGCAGCCTGGCTGCCTGCGGGGCGAATGCCCGGGATGACCAAGGTCGCTTTGGGAAACCTGTCGCGCAGCGTGGATACTTCTTCCGCGCTGGAAACGAATCCCGAGATGCCTGCCGCTGAAGCGACTGCAGCCAGCCGCAGGACCTGCTCAGCCGGCGACGCCTGCACACCAATGGCGCCCAGCTGCGCCTGATCCATGCTGGTGAGGACGGTGACAGCAAGCAGCTGCGGAGGGTGGTCGAGCGAAGCGGCGGCGTCGGCGGCGGTCTGCATCATGGCCGGTCCGCCGGAGGCGTGAAGGGTGAGAAGTTCTGCTCCCGCTGCGGCGGCGGAGCGCACCGCTCCCGCGACCGTGTTGGGGATGTCGTGGAGTTTGAGATCGAGGAAAACCGAGAATCCTCGATGCCGGAGTTCGTGGACGATGGCGTTGCCTTCGGCGAGATACAGCTCCAGGCCCACCTTGAACCAGGAGCAAAGACCCTCGAGGCGCTCTGCAAGCACGAGTGCCGAAGCGGCATCGGGGTAGTCGAGGGCAACGATCAGCCGGGAATCGCTCACGATGCCATCGTTGCACAGCGTGCGGTGGTTGTCAGCAGAGCCTGCCCTCGGCCTGCGTTTCGGTCCGCGAATGCGGCAGGTAACGTGTGCGCGACTGATGTCGGTACAAACGTAATGGCGAAGAAGGTTTGCGACGGCTGTTCCCGGTTCTGTTCTGGCAATTGCAATGCTGCAATAGCAGCAGAAGGTGAAAATGGAAAACCTTCTGACTATGGGCCCGGTACCCGACGTCGCACCGGCTGCGGGACCGGAGCGGAGGCCGCGATCGGTCGCGGATCTGGGGATGCGCGCAAGCGTGCTGGAAGACCTCGCGCTCAAAGCGCTGTACCAGGCCGGGCCGATGTCCACGCGGGAGCTGGCCCGCCAGATCCGGCTGGGAATGGACGTAACCAACGAGTTGTTTGCGCGCATGCGCGCCGAAGTTCTCTGCCAGGTGACGGGAATGACCGGCAACACGGCGCAAATCGCGATCACTTCCCAGGGGAGGGCGCGCGCCCAGGAGCTGCTGTCGCGCAGTCAGTATGCCGGCGCGGCACCGGTTCCTCTCGAAAGCTATGTAACCCAGGTCCGCCGGCAGAGCGTGCGGGAGGTCGTGGTGCACGCCACCGACGTGGAGCGGGCATTTTCCGATTTGGTCGTCGAGGAGCGAATTCTGCGGCAGATTGGGACAGCGCTCAATTCAGGCGGCTCAATCTTCCTCCATGGTCCGTCGGGGGTGGGCAAGACGACGATTGCCGAAGCCATCGCGAGAGTGTTGGCGCTGGACGATGTCTGGATTCCCTATGCGGTGGAGGCCGGTGGGCAGATCATCGCCGTCTTCGACCCGGTGATTCACCGGCAGGTGGAGGGGCGGGAAGGCGACGGGCATGACGAGCGTTGGGTGCGCTGCCACCGGCCGTCGCTGATCGTGGGCGGCGAATTGACCATTGAGATGCTGGACCTGCAGTTCAACGCGGCCACGAAGTTCTATGTCGGACCGGTGCAGATGAAGGCCAATAATGGCGTGCTCATCATCGATGATTTCGGACGCCAGCGGGTGAGGCCGGAGGAGTTGCTGAACAGGTGGGTCGTCCCGCTGGATCGCGGAGTCGATTTCCTGACTTTGGCCGGCGGCAACAAGATCGAGATTCCATTCGAGATGCTGGTGGTCTTCGCAACCAATATGGAACCGGGCGAGCTGGTCGATGCGGCATTTCTGCGCCGCATGCAAACGAAGGTGCGGGTGGGCTATGCCACGGAGGAGCAGTTCTGCCGGATTTTCCGCCGGGTGGCCGACGCGCATGGATTGCCGGTTGAAGAGACTGCCCTGAAAGAAATGGTTGGGGTGATCCGCGGCACGCTGCAGCAGGAGCTGCGAGCATGCTACCCGCGGGACCTGATCAATCAGATTTGCTGGACGGCTCGCTACGAGGATCGGCCGCCGAAGCTGGACCAGGACTCGCTGATGGCCGCTGTCGAGGCTTACTTCCTTACGAGTTCGTGAGCGTCGGACGGGCCGTCGCCTGAGGCAGCGTCGGACCCCTGCCAAAGTTACCATGCAGCGCCTGAAAGCGCTATGCCGGGGTCCGGAAACTCAGCGGGATTAGCGAGCTGCCGTTTCGTCCGCGGATGGTTCGGCGGACGCATTCAACTGGGCCACTTCGGAACGGGGGCCGATCAACTCAACCTTGACGGGAGCGAGGCCTTTTTGGCCGAAGCCGAGCATGTTGGCGGCAGCGTGAGAGAGATCAATCACGCGATCCTGCGGCACAGGGCCGCGGTCGTTCACACGGACCACCACCGACCGATGATTGCGAAGGTTGGTAACGCGCAGCAGCGATCCAAGCGGAAGGGTGCGGTGCGCGCAGGTGAGGGCGTCCTCATTGAAGGGCTCACCGCTGGCAGTGGTTTTGCCCTGGAAGAAATGGCCGTACCACGAGGCCACGCCAAACTCATACCAGTGATGGCGGATCTTGTGCTGCGGTGTCGCCGTCGATGCCGCGTCGGCATGATCTCCGGGTGCAGCAGCCTGTGCGCCTGCGACGCCGATCATAATGGCAAGAGCGGCGCCGATGATCCTGAATCGGCGACGAGGACGAGTGTCGTTATCTGATCGTCGGATAGCGTGCATAATCCTCCTCCTGAAATTGTAGGAATCTAATAGAGGTAAGTCAAACATTTTGTTGGATTTATTTCGCTCCTCCGCTTGCGAAATCATCCCGTTTGTGGTAGTTCTCCGGGGGGGATGCCCTCTGCTCGGATAACCAGCCTGGCACCCATCGACGGCTGAAACAGGTACCAGTCGGAACGGGTCTGCCCCGGGTAATAGCCGCCCGGCTGAGGAATCGAGACCCAGCAAGTACGATGGCAGCCAGGGCGGCGGTGCTGCCCCAAAATTTACAAGGAGATGACCTTGCTCCCTGAGCCTCGATTTGTCAAGGACTTAGTGGCTGGCGCCGGTCGTCCTGTGGCGGTCACCGTGGCGGGGTTTGACCCGTCTTCCGGTGCCGGAATCACGGCGGACCTGCAAGTCTTTGCGGCTCACGGGATCTACGGCGTGGCGGCCATTACCACGCTGACGGTTCAGTCGACCACCGGGGTTCGAGCGACCAGCCCAACCCCGGGACGGTTGGTAACGGAAACGCTGGACTGCCTGGCGGAAGATATCGACCTTACCGGGGTCAAGATCGGCATGCTCGGTACGGCGGAAGTGGTGCAGGAGGTCGCTGCTTTCCTGCGGCGGGCCGGGATTCCGCGGAAGAGAGTCGTGCTTGATCCGGTGATCCGTTCGAGCTCCGGCGCTGCGCTGCTGGATGAAGAAGGCGTCGCGGCCATGCGAGCAGAGTTGCTGCCGTCGGTCGGGTGGGTGACCCCAAACATCGACGAACTGGCGGTTCTCACCGGGAAACCGGCAAGTGGCAGCGAGGCGGTTCCGGCGTTGGCGCGCGAGTTGGCTGAAGTGGGGCGTGGTGCATCGCATCCTCAGCCCGAACCGAGGGACACAACCGGACCCAGTGCGCCGATCAGCGTGGGACTGCATGTGGTGGTGACCGGGGGACATCACGAACCTCCCGACGATTTCCTTCTTACGCCCTCAGGCGAGGAATTCTGGTTTTCAGGCGCGCGCGTCGATACGACCTCGACCCACGGGACCGGATGCGCCTTTTCTTCTGCGCTGCTGTGCCGGATTTTGGCTGGCGATGCGCCGGTGGAGGCAGTGCGCGGAGCAAAAGACTTTGTACGGCGCGCGCTCGAGTCGGCCGTGCCGCTGGGCCGAGGGAAGGGACCGGTGCTTTCAGGAATCTGGTAGGCTCTTCCGAAGCGCCGGGCGGTTCGCCTGGTAAAGGGACGAACCACCCTGGCTGTGAAAGAGGCGATCAGGCTGCCTTGCCCAGCATGCCATTCGGGTCGATGACGAACTTCTTTGCCGCTCCTTCATCGAACTGGTGATAGCCCTGCGGAGCATCCTTCAGGGGAATGACGGTGGCGTTGACGACCTTCGCGATCTGCACGCGGTCGTGCAGAATCGCCTGCATGAGCTGGCGGTTGTACTGGAGCACCGGCGCCTGGCCGGTGTGGAAGTGCAGCGACTTCGACCAGCCTTTGCCGATGCGGATCTTCAGCATGCCGTGTTTGGCATCTTCGTTGGGCGCGCCCGGATCTTCCACGACATAGAGACCGGGGATACCGAGACCACCGGCGACGAAGGTGATGTCCATGAGCTGGTTGAGAACAGCGGCAGGAGCGGCTTCGCCTTTGGCTCCATGAGCGCTGGCCTCGAAGCCCACCGCATCGACGGCGGCATCGACGACGGGAACGCCGACCAGCTGCTCGATCTGCTCGCTGAGGTTGTCATGTTTCGAGATGTTGATGGTTTCGAAGCCGACCTTTTTGGCATGGTCCAGCCGCTCCTGATTGCGGTCGCCAACGATGACCACCGCCGCTCCCAGCAGTTGGGCGGATGCGGCCGCGGCCATCCCGACCGGACCGGCGCCGGCGATATAAACGATGGAGCCAACCTCGACGCCGGCGCACTTCGCACCGTGGAAGCCGGTAGGAAAGATGTCGGAGAGCATGGTGAGGTCGCGGATCTTCGCCATGGCCTTCTCCTTGTCGGGAAACTTGAGCAGGTTGAAATCGGCATACGGAACCATGACGTAGTTGGCCTGGCCGCCGACCCATCCGCCCATGTCGACGTAGCCGTAGGCGCCGCCGGGCTGCTGTTTGTTGACGTTCAGGCAGACGCCGGTATTGCGCTCGCGACAGGCACGGCAGCGGCCGCAGGCCACGTTGAAGGGAACCGAGACGAGGTCGCCGACGCTGATGAAGAGGACGTCGCGGCCCTTCTCAATCACTTCCCCCGTAATCTCGTGTCCCAGAACGATGCCCTTGGGGGCGGTGGTGCGGCCGCGCACCATGTGCTGGTCCGAGCCGCAGATGTTGGTGCTGACGATTTTGAGAATGACGCCGTGCTCGATCTCACGGCCCTGAGGGTCCTGGAATTTTGGATAGTCGATGTTATGGATCTCGACTTTACCGGGACCTTCGTAGACGACTCCCTGATTGGAAGGCATGGAAGCGCTCCTTTGCGGCGGAATGCTGCCGCGCTCTGCGCTTGATCCTGACGAGATCCTGGGCGCAGGCTGCTGGTGTCGTTATTTGGAGAAGGCGTTGGCCGCAGCTTCGGCGACCGCCTGATCCTGTTCGCCGAGTCCGCCGCTGACGCCCACCGCCCCGACGACTTCCCCGCCGCGTTTGAGCGGCACTCCGCCGGCGAAGATCATGATCTTTCCGTTGTTCGAGGCATGGATGCCGAAGAACTGCTGGCCGGACTGCGAGTTTTCACCGAGGGCTTTGGTTTCAATGTCGAAGGCGCGCGAGGTGAAGGCCTTCTTTTGAGCGATGTCGATCGAGCCGATCCAGGCGCCTTCCTGGCGCTCGAAGGCAACGAGGTTGGCTCCGGCGTCGACGACGGCGATGTTCATGGGGACGCCGATCTCGTTAGCTTTTTCCTGACCAGCGCGGATAATGCGGCGCGCCTCTTCGAGCGAGACGCCGAGTGCTTTTCCCGCCATAGGTGGATCTCCTTTGCGGTGGGGGGTGAAAGGATTGAGGTGTAGTGCGCAAGTCCCTGTGGGTGGGATGCGGGCGGCGGGGCGGCAGGTACAGTCGTGAATCCTACAGCAGAGAGGCCGCGGAGTGCCATCGGCCGCAAGCAGGGCTACGCTTCGGCTTTTTATGGGCAGAATGCCGGGGCTAATTCAGCTTTGGCCGACTTCGACGTTCACCGGATCCACGCGTTTGGCGCGGCAACGATTTTCGTAGCTGGCTTTGATGAATGCAGCGAAGAGCGGATGGGGCTCGAGGGGCTTGGACTTGAACTCGGGATGGAACTGGCAGCCCAGAAAGAAGGGGTGGCCGGGAATCTCGACGATTTCGACGTAGGTGGCGTCGGGGGTGGTGCCGGCGATGTTCAGGCCGGCGCCGGTGAGCAGGGCTTCGTACTCGCGGTTGAATTCGTAACGGTGACGGTGACGTTCTGAGATCTCGGTGCGGCCGTAAGAATTTGCCGCCAGAGAGCCGGGCTCGAGCAGACAGGTCCACGCCCCGAGCCGCATGGTTCCGCCCATCTCTTCGACGCCGGTCAGCTCGCGCAGCTTGAAGATGACGCGGTGCGGGGTGGCGGGATCGAATTCGCTGGAGTTGGCACCCTCGAGGCCGCAGACGTTGCGGGCGTACTCGATGCAGGCGGTCTGCATGCCGAGGCAGATGCCGAAGTAGGGAACCTGGCGTTCGCGCGCGTAGCGGATGGCATTGAGCATGCCTTCAATGCCGCGCTTGCCGAAGCCGCCGGGGACGAGGATGCCGTCGTAGCCGCGCAGCTGGGCTTCGAAGCCGGGATCCTCGAGGCCTTCGGCTTCGATCCAGGTGACGTTGAGCTTGAGGTTGAAGGCCAGGGCGCCGTGGACCAGCGCTTCTTTGAGGGATTTGTAGCTGTCCTCGTACTCGACGTATTTGCCGCAGATGGCGATGGAGACTTCGTCGCGGGGGTTGTAGCTGCGGCGAACCAGATCGGACCAGTTGCTGAGATCGGGCTCGCGGGCTTCGATGTGCAGGTACTTGAGGGCGAGCCGGTCGACACCTTCTTCGTGGAAGGTCAGCGGGACTTCGTAGATGGACTCGACGTCTTTGGCAGTAATGACGGCCTGATCTTCGAGATTGCAGAAGAGGGCGATCTTGCTCTTGACTTCGCGCGAGAGGAAGCGGTCGGTGCGGCAGAGAAGGATGTCGGGCTGGATGCCGATGGAGAGGAGTTCTTTCACCGAGTGCTGGGTGGGCTTGGTCTTGAGCTCCTGCGCGGCGCCGATCCAGGGGACGAGGGTGACGTGAACGAAGACGGTGTTCTCGCGGCCCAGTTCCTGGCGCATCTGGCGGATGGCTTCGAGGAAGGGCAGAGATTCAATGTCGCCCACGGTGCCGCCGATTTCGACGATGGTGACGTCGCCTTCCGCGGCGACCTTGCGCATGGCGTTCTTGATTTCGTTGGTGACGTGGGGGATGACCTGGACGGTCTTGCCGAGGTAGTCGCCGCGGCGTTCCTTGGTGATGATCTGCTCGTAGATGCGGCCGGTGGTGAGGTTGTTATCGCGGGTGAGGCGGGCGTGGGTGAAGCGCTCGTAATGGCCGAGGTCGAGGTCGGTTTCGGCGCCGTCGTCGGTGACGAAGACCTCGCCGTGCTGAAACGGCGACATGGTGCCCGGGTCGACGTTCAGGTAGGGGTCGAACTTCATCAGGTTGACTTTGAGGCCGCGGCTCTCCAGAAGACAGCCAATGGAAGCAGCGGCCAGACCCTTGCCGAGGCTGGACACGACTCCGCCGGTCACAAAAATGTACTTTGCAGACATTTTCGCGTCACCTTATTTGGGTTTGTGTGCTGGACGAACCAGGCGGGCACGATCAAGTATCGCAGGAAGTTTGCGGGTTGGAAAGGAGTTTCGTCGGAGACTCCTGATTCCTGGTCCTTGCTGCTGAAGCGCCCACCCCTCCCCCCTGCGGGGTTGGATTACTTCGTTCATTCGACGGGATTTGCACCATCCGGAGGGGTGTAAGTCGTTGATTGCGTTGGGCCTTCGTTCCAACTCGCTGACAATACAAGAGTTACTGGTTCCCGTCCATGCGGGGCGGGGTAAGTCGCTGATTCCTCAATTCTTATCATTTATCTCACTGACAGGGCGGAGCTTACCGGCGGAAAAAGCGAGGACGGCTGCGGCTTCGGCGGCAAATCGTTCATTCGTCGACTCTTAGACTTTATCTCATTCATTCCGCAATGGTTATCTGTGGGAGATCGCCGATTGCTTCGATTGGCAAAGAAAAAGGACCACGCAAGGCGTGGTCCTTTTCGGGCTTGAACTCTATATGTCCAGTATAGCAGGCGCGGAAGGGTAAGAGTGCCAACTTTCCGTGGATGGAACTGCTTTGGAATCAGCAGGAACACGAAAGTAACAGAGGCAAAAAGCTTGACGGGAATGAGGGTGAAGTCAAGGTAGAGAGTCGCCCGAATTTGGGACAGATTAGTGACAATCCATAGCGCTGGCGGTCCTACAATGCGAGTCTTAGCAGTGTGGGCAGCAATTCGTTCAAGGACAGATTTGAGCGTGGCGGTAATCAGCGCGAGGAGTATTTGACCGAGGGCAGATGCCATCTTTGCAAGTGCCACCATCCCGCAAGAGAGGGGATTGTTTTCTACCTGCGCGTCTTTGTTTGTCCTCGATGATGCAGGACTGAGTGGACTTGAGCTGCCCACGTGGTTTAGTCCGGGTAAGTGAGAGTGCTCGCGGTTGAGTGACCCGCCCCGGAAAACTCAGCCGCAGGAGGTTAGAGATTTCGGCCTGCGTGGTTCGGTTTGTGCCCGTTTGGCGGGCACGATTGCGGTTAATGTAACTCATGTGATGGTCTCCAGCAACAGGCCTGAGACCGGAGCGCAGATTCGATCATTGCCAGCCGTCGTCGTGCGGGGGAAATGTGGGAAACGCGCAGCGTTTTCCAAGGCAGTTTCCCTCGAAGGCGTGGATCTGGGCACTGGACTTCGACCCATCTTTTTCGGCGAAGAGGACGCTGTAATCCTGGCGGGAGTTGAAGGGCGGGTCGAGGTAGACGAGGTCGACGGATTCGTCGCGGACGTAGAGACGGAGAACATCGTAGTTGTCTCCGTAGTAAAGCCTGTTCTTCTCGGGCATGGGAGAAGGGTCAGGGTGGCACGCGGGGATGAGGCGCGCGTCGGTCTTTCCGCTGCATGCATTCCGTATGTAATCCGTCGACCTGGCCCCGGGCGCTCCAAGCTTTTTTGGCCGGTTGCGCTTCGCGCAATTTCCCATGTCTCAGAAGCGAGACATGGGGCACCCGACAATCAACAAGGACCGGCACAGTAAAACGAGGCGCAGGACCTGTGGGTTGACAGGTCCTGCGCCGGGGTCGAGGCAGACTGGCGGGATTCAGCCCGAGGTTTGTTCTGTTAGTTGAGCGGCAGGGTCCAGATGGTCAGGCTGGCGGTGTTGTCGTCGACGGCTGCCAGGATGGCAGTGTCGTTGTTGATTTTGTGGACGGCCAGGCCGAAAGATCCACCCTGGTTGGGGTCGACGGGGATCTCCTTGACGAACTCGCCGCCCTTGGTGAACTCAACGATTTCGCTGGGCTGGTTGGGGTCGGAGTTGATCACGTCGTTGTTGGTGACCAGGAGGTGGCCGTTGGGCGCTTCGGCCATGGCCAAGGCTCCGTGGAGGTGGGTGTTGTCCTGGTAGATGATGTCGCCGGGGCCGGCGCTGCTGTTGCGCCGGGAGGCGTCGTGCACCACGAAGACGGCATTGTCGAGCGTGGAGGCGACGTAGAGGTGATCGTCGCTCTGGTCATAGACCAGGCCGGTGGGGGCATCGAAGAGAGCCGCGGGATCGCCCTGGTGCATGTAGCCGGAGGCGATGGTGTAGTGGTCGAGCTTGATGAGGCCGGTGGGGGTGACGGCGAAGTCGATGCGGCTGACGGTGCCATTGAGGGCGTTGGCGAAGTAGACTTCGGCGCGATCACCATGATCGACGACGGTCATGTCCCAGGGACCCTGGATGGAAGCGCTGGTGAACTGCTGGATGAGCTTGCCCTGATTGTTGATGACCAGGAGGGAGCCGGGCCTGGCGGTCGCAGAGGTTCCGTCGGCGGTGGGCAGATTGGCGACCAGAACGAAGCCGTACTGGAGTGTGCCGAGGCCGGTGGAGAGGCCCAGCGGCGCGGTGCCCTGGAAGAAGAGGGTCGGCGTGCCGGTGGCCGGAATGCGCACGATGGTGGTGCCGGTGCCCTGCAGGTTCTGATTGTTGTTGAAGTTGGAGACCAGGATGTCGCCGTGCTTCAGCGGACCGGAGCCGGTCTGGAAGTTGTCCTTAATGAAGGCAACGCCGTAGGGATTGACGTCTCCGTTGGTCGGCACGGTGGAGGCCATGCGTACGGGGCTGGGGAGGAAGGCTTCGCTGGCGTTGTACTGCTGCGCGAAGGTGAAGGTGGAGGCTCCCAGGAGGGCAAAGAAGGCCACTGCCTGGCGGAAGGTGGGACGAAGCGATTTCATTGGAGTTTCCTCTCAAATTCGAAATGGGTGGGGGTGGGCGGGTCGCCGGAACCCTGGGGTCGGCCGGGGGACGAATGCAGCCGGGTTGGATCAGGACCTCCTGATCACGTCCTCAACCTGTAAAGCGACAGGAGAGAGGCGCGACCCTCACAGGGCTCGAAACTTTTTTGGGAGACGGTTGGGGGGCGGGTGGCAGGGGATGCTCGTGGGCGGGGCCGCGCTCGGCGTCAGTTCGCGAGAAGACTGGGATTGATTTTGTGCTATGCTCCCCCCGTGCCGGCCGCTGTTTCGCCAACCCAGCCGCAGGTCGCGCAGGCTCCAGAGGCTGCGCAGACGCGGCCGCGTCATGCTGGTGTGGTGCGGGTGACGCACTGGATTACAGCTCTGTGTTTCTTCGCGCTGCTGATTACCGGCGGGGAGATCGTGGTGTCGCATCCGCGCTTCTACCTGGGCGAGGTGGGGAATGTGAACACGCGGCCGCTGTTCACGATTCCGATTCCGTCGTCGCGGGACACGGTGCCAACGGGCTATCGATACGTCATGCCCGACCAGAATGGCTGGAGCCGGTATCTGCACTTTGAGGCGGCCTGGGCACTGCTGCTGACTGCGGCGGTCTATGGGGTCTTTGGCGTGGTCACGGGGCACTTCCGGCGCAATCTGTGGCTGCGGCGCGGGGAGCGCTCGTGGGCGGCGTTGCGGCGAGCCATGATGAAAGTCTTTCGGCGCCCGGCGCCGGGGGACGCGGGAGCCTGGGCGTATAACCCGGTGCAGCGGATTGCGTATCTGGGCGTGATCTTTGTGCTGTTTCCGCTGGTGATCTGGACGGGACTGGCGATGTCGCCGGCCTTCACGGCAGCGGTGCCGGAGTCTGCGGCCTGGCTGGGAGGACGGCAGACGGCACGCACGCTCCACTTCTTTATTTCGTGGCTGCTGCTGCTGTTTGTGGTGGTGCACGTCGGGATGGTGGTGCTGGCGGGATTCAGGAGCCGCATGCGGGCCATGATCACCGGGCGGGTTGAGGGGGAGTCAGGATCCGCCGAGGCTGGGTCGTGTTCAGCAGCCGAGTCGGGCGATGCGGCCGGAGAGCAGGTGGGAGAGCGCGTATGAGCCCCGTTTCAAGACGCAAATTGATCGCGGGAGGCGTGGTCGCTTCTACAGGCGCGCTGGGTCTGGCAGCGGCGGGGCGCATCGCGCAGAGGTATGGGCTGATTCCGCCGGATCACGGCGGTCTGTACGGTCCCGGGGAAACGCTGACTTACGCGGCGCAGCGGCTGCTGGCGAAGCATGCTCCGGCACGGGAGTTCCCGCGCAGCATGATTTCGAAGGCACCCTTTGCCAACGAGACTGCGCCGCCGAGCGCGGCGTTTAAGGAGTTGCAGGCGGGTGGATTCAGGGACTGGCGGCTTACCGTCGATGGCATGGTGGAGCGGCCGGGATCGTTTTCCCTGGCTGATCTGCGGAGCCTGGCGGTGCGCAATCAGATCACCGAGGTGGCGTGCGAGGAGGGCTGGTCGTATATCGCAGAGTGGATCGGGACGCCGCTGGCTGAAGTGCTGCACGAAGTGGGGGTGCTACCGCAGGCGCGCTACATTGTGTACTTCTCCATACAGCGGGACTGGTGGGACAGCATCGATATGGCCGATGCGCTGCATCCTCATACGTTTCTGACCTGGGGGATGAACGACGGCGACCTGCCGGTGGGGTTCGGCGGACCGCTGCGCATGCGAGTGCCGCGACAACTGGGCTACAAGAGCGTTAAATACATCACGCACATGACGGTGACCGACAGCGTGAAGCGCTTCGGCAAGGGCCTGGGGTCGGCTGCGCCGGAGGGCGGGTATGCGTGGTTTGCGGGGATCTGACGGGTTGGATGTGGCCCGCGGATGACTTTCCGCTGCGTACTTCGTGTTACTGCACCGTCAGGGTCAGGGTTGTGGAGTGGGTGATGTTGGACATCGTCCCGGTGATGGTGATGGTGTAGGTTCCGGTGGGTGTCGCGTTCTGATTGCCTCCGCCACCACCACCGCCTTTTCCTCCGCCACCTGAGCCGGAGTCGGCGGCGACGCCGCAGCCGAGCGGGAGCCAGAGCACCGCGGCGAAAACCAGTAAGAACAGAGCGGCTTTTCTTCGGCGGGCAAACGTGCACAGCGGCAGAGCCAGGGCCAACGACGCGGCTGCGCCTGTCCACCGGGGCCACAGCAACGAAGATGATGATGCCAGGCCGGTGGCGATGGAGACGGTGACCGTGGAGGTATTCGCTCCACTCACGGCGATGCTGGCAGGGTTGAGCGAGCAGGCTGCATGCTGAGGAGCCCCGGTGCAGGCCAGCGCTACCGTGCCGGAGGTTCCGCTGAGGCCGCCAAGTTGCAGGGTATAGCCGGCGGTTTGGCCGCTGGTGATGACCGCGGAGGATGAGCCGCTGACAGCGAGGCTGAAGTCTTCTCCGGCGCCGGTAAGCGAGACAGACAGGGTTCGGCTGAGGTTGGAGGCGGCAATCGTAAGGGTGCCGGTTACAGATCCGGCTGATGGCGGGGAGAAGGTGATGCCGAGCTGGCAGGCAGCTGCGACGGGGAGCGTCGCCGGACAGTTGTTGGCGGCGATGGCGAAGCCCGCCGTGATCGAAGCCGTGAGGCTGGTGAGCGCATAGCCGCCGCTGTTGGTTACGGTGACGGTTTGGGCATTGCTGGTGGTTCCCGCGGCAAGGCCGCCGAAGTTGATGGAGAGTGGTGTGGCGGAGACGCCGGGCGGCGCGAGGCCGGCGCCGCTGAGGGTCGCGGTCTGGGTGCGGAATTCGTCGGTGACGGTGAGGGTTCCGGATTCAGCTCCGGTGCGGGTGGGCACATAGGCGACGGGAATCGCGCAGCTCGAGTGGCCCTGCAACAGCGAGCCGCAGTTGTTGACCGCGGTGAAATCACCGGTGACGGAGACTGCGATGTTGGTCAGCGGCTGGTCACCAATGTTAGTGAGGGTGATGGACTGCGTGGCGCTGGTGGTTCCAATTTGCTGCGGCGCAAAGGTGAGAGAGGCGGGGGAGAGCGAATCGGTGGCGACGGTCTGTCCGGTACCGGAGAGCAGCACCGTCTGGATGCCCAGCGCGTCGGATACGCTCAGAACGCCGGTGCGGGCGCCTGCGGCTGTGGGCTGGAAGGCGATGCTGACGGCGCAACTGGTGGACGCAGCGAGCGATGCTCCGCAGGTATTCGCAGTAATGGCGAAGTCGCCGCTGACGGTTTCGGAGGTCAGCGCAACGGGCGAACCACCGGTGTTGGCAACGCTGATGGATTGTGCCGCAGTGCCGGCGCCGACGGTCTCGGGGCCGAAGCTGAGGGAGGGTGGCGTGAGGATCATTACGCCGGGAGCGAGACCGGTTCCGGAGAGCGGCACGGTGAGTTGGGCTCCCGCCACGTTGGCGGTGATGGTGAGCGTTCCCGGACGAGCTCCGGTTTGCGTGGGGAGGAATTGCACCTGGACGGAGCAGTTCGCTTTGGGTGCGATCGATTGCCCGGCGCAGCTGTCGGTCTCGGTGAAGTATCCGCTGATGCCGACGGTATTGACGTTCAGATTGAAGGTACCGGTGTTGGTGACGGTCACGGTTTGAGCCGTGCTGGCGGTTTCAACCTGCTGTGGGGCGAAAGTGAGGGATGCAGGGGCAACGGTCGCAGTGGTGGGTGTGGTGCCGGCGGTCAGGAGATCGATCTGCCAGATGCCACGGCCGTACGTCGCCGCGCGCAGCGTTTGGGTTGCGCCCTGGTTGTAGGTCATCAGGCTGATCACGGGAGCGTTGGGCAGGCCGCTGCCCATGACGTTCCAGCAGACGCTGGCCAGTGGGATGCAGTCGCTGACATCCTGCGTGAAGTAGACGCCGGTGTCGGTGGCGACGTAAACGATGTTTGGGTTGTTGGGGTCGACGACGACGCTGTTGGCCGGAGCGTTGGGGAGGTTGGCGCTGATATCCAGCCAGTGGGCGCCGGCATCGGTGGAGCGATAGAGCAGGGGCTCACTGACATAGGCGCCGCTGTATCCCTGGATGGTGACGTAGACGGTTTGGCCCGAGGGATCATGCGGATCGGCGTAGATGCTGGATATGTCGAAGCCGCCGGGATTGAATTGACTGGCGCCGGTCGGATGATTGGTGACGGGCGAGGAGTATTGATCGGTCCAGGTCGTGTTCGAAGGCGCGGAGATGCTGCTGATCGCAGCGGCAAAGAGGTGGCCGGGAACGAGGCCGCCGCCATCCTGCGGTCCTGCCATGCCTGCGTAAAGGTATTCGGAGCCGGGTGCTGACTGAGTGACTCCGGCGGCGACGGTGCGAATCTCCGCGTTGCCGTCGCAAAAGGGCTCCTGATCGGCGTCGAGCATGCCGCTGAGCAGATTGGCTGTCCCCCATCCCGCGCCGCTTGCCGGGCCGCGCCACAGGCGGCAGGTACCGAGGATCAGGTCCTGGGTGTTCCCGGGGTCGAGAATCCACGGCGCGGGAATGGTCTGGACATCGTCGTCGACCTGCGTCTCGCCGATGGCGACGCTGCCGAAGCCGGAGAGGTCGCAGGCTAATCCCTGGGTGCACTGGTTGATGCCTACACCAAACTGCGACGTGGCATACCAGTTGCCGGAGTCGTTCGGATCGATGGCGACGAAACTACCTTCGCCGTTCAGCACCTGATTCCACGGCCCGGAACTGTTCGCGGGCGCTGCCGTTCCCAGGGCGCCAAGAGCTGCGAGCCAGGTCGAAGGGTTGTTGGGATCTTCGCTGAAGCTCTCCACCTCGGCGAGAGAGCCGAGGCCGCTGTTCAGGTTCTGAAAGTGGCGGGGGTCGTCAGAGGAACACGCAGCGGATTGTTGGGCGACGTTGTCGGCGGAACGCCACAGTCCACCATCGTTGCCGAAGTAGAGCAGGCCAGTCGCGCCGAAGGTGGACTCGATGGCATGCTGCGCGGGAGCCACCTGTGCAGCGGCGCAGGTCTGGGTGTTGGTGGTGTTGCGCCAGACGCAGCTGTTGGCCAGGCTACAGCGCCAGAGATCGGCGGTACCGGCAAAAAGCAGCGTGTCCTGCTGCGACGGAACCGCGGCCAGCGCGAGGTTGTAGTCTCCCTGGGGAATGGTGCCGTCGCCGGAGATGTCGTCGAGTGGCTGATCGGCAATCTGCGTCGCAAACTGCACGGTGCCGGAGGCGCAGGTTCCCGACTGAAGGCTGCAGACGTCCTGCCAGAGGCCCTGGTCGATGTTGTTGCCATCGACGGTGAGCGCGAACATGTCCCCGGTGAGCGGCTGAACGGCCAGCGCCCCACGGAAGATGGGACAGGCAGGAGAGCCGGGTTGGCCTGCTGCGGTCGGACACATGCTTGTGGTCAGGTTCAGGCCGGGCTGGTTGGTGAGCCGCGTCCAGGTGATGCCGTCGGTGGACTCGTAGTAGCCGTGATAGCGCACCGCGGCATAGAAGCGCTGACGCAGCGGATTCCAGACCACCGCCGTAGCAGGATTTCCCCCCGCGATACTGGAGGAGACGGACTGGATCACCTGGGTTCCATCCTCGATGGTCGCCAGCTGCCAGGTGGCTCCCGCGTCCTGCGAGTAATAGAGGCCGAGGATGCTGTTGGTGAACGACGGCCCCAGGATCGATGAATACTGCGACTGGGTGACTGCCGCGACCACCAGATTGCGGTTCGCCGAACTCCAGGCGAATCCGGAAAAGGCGTTGCCCAGAAAACTGTAGGTGTAGCCGAAAGGGGATACCGCGGTGGTCGTGATCAGGGTCCAGGTCGCGCCGCCGTCGGTGGAACGGAGGATGCCGGCGCCATACCAGGAATCGGTGGCATCGTTCGGATCGCCGGTACCGGCCAGGATCACACCGGTTCCCCCGGGCTGCACGGAGACGGCGCCGATGCTGAGCGAGGTGGAGGCGGCGGAAGAGAAGGCGCTGAGGTCGTCGGTCAGCGGGGTGAAGGAAACACTCGACGCGGATCCCGCTGCGTTGGTGGATTTCCAGACTCCGCCGCCGGTGGTGCCCACGTAAACGGTGTTGCCGGTTGCATCGGAAGGGTCGGCAGCCAGGCTGGTGACGCGGCCCGTGACCAGGTTCCACGCGGCAGTATCGACCTGAGGGGGACCAACCGGCTGCCACACCGATGTGTTGGTCTGCGTGTCTGAGGCAAACTCGCGCTTCCGCACCAGGGCGGCATGGTGAGCACGCGCCTCGAACAGAATGGCCGCGGGAACTGATTCGCCGGGCCGCCCTGTCCCGCGCCGGGCGAGAAAGGCCGCCGAGCGACGGGCCGCCGGATTGTGGGGCGACTCGTGGCCCTGGTGGACTGGGTTCCGCGGGACGTGCCGCAGTTGCGGGGAAGGTGCGGCGGGCTGAATTTGGGCGAGGGTGGTCTTGCCGGCCAGGAGAAGTATGCTCAGAAAAGCTACGCCAGCCAGACGCGCAACGGGGATCGGCTGGGGCGAGATCTTTGGCTTCGCTATGGTGGCCGGCGCAGTTGCGGATGCGTCCGCATCCGACGGCCTGCGCCATTCCGATGGCTGGTTGACGCCGTGCCAATCTGCCGGGGACGGCTGAGGTCTCACGCAACGTTCCTCTCGCGCTTTGGCTGTCCGCACGATCGCGGAAACAAAATGACGAGACAGAATGCGCGGGCAGGCCGTCCTGATTATTCCGCGGTGGTCGGACATGGCTTAGCGGCGGCGGATCAACGGGGATATCTGAGGTAACAGCGGCAGGAATAGGCGCACCAAATTGGAACGGCTATGTGACCTCAGGCACGGTAGAAATATCAAAGCCGCCCAGCGGCGGCTCTAATACCGTGCGGGTACCGATCTCGAGTTACATTTCGGGATTGAATCGGGTGACGTAAGCTCTCTCAGCGGAGGCAGCGGGCTTGGCCGGACGCTCCATTTTTACCGGACGCTCCACCCGGGCGGGCGGCACTCGCGCCGGCGCATAGCAGGCAATGACATCGGCCGGCTCGGCTATGGAAGAATTCGCAGACGTGAAGCAGGAGGCGGCCGTCCTCCACAGGATTTTCACGTCGCCCCACAGCGTCGCCGAACGCATGTAGTCGAGGTCAAGGCGAGCCTTTGCGGGCTTGACGAAGCTCTCGTAGAAAGCTTCGAGATTGTGCTCCGGAACCTCCGAGAGCAGCTCCTCTTCGTTGCGGAAGGCCAGGGTAGCCGCGCCGGTAATGCCGGGGCGGCAGGTCATGTGCAGGGCTTCATGGTGGGGAAGCTTCGGCCGCGGTCCCACCAGACTCATCTCGCCGCGCAGCACATTCCAGAACTGGGGCAGTTCATCCAGCTTGTAGCGGCGCAGGAAGGAACCGATGGGTGTGATCCTGGAATCGCCGCTGACAGTAATCGAGGAGTTGCCGCCGGTATCCTTGTACATGGAGCGGAACTTGTAGAGGGTAAACTCCTTCCCGTTGCGGCCCATGCGCTTCTGGCGGAAAAATACCGGACCCGGGGAGCCGAGGCGGACCAGGGCGGCGGCCAACATCATGAGCGGGAAAAAGCCAACCAGTGCGATGCCGGCGGCACTGCAGTCGAGGAGACGACGCAAAAGACACTTCGCCCAGGGACTGGCTTCGCCCACGGTCCGCATCTCGATCAGGTTCTTCAGCGGCGGATCGCTCCATGCCACTGGAAGGCGTTGTGAGTTGCGCACGGCAGATTCAGCACGGTCGTCTGGCTTAGAAGAAAAAAAATTTTCGAATGAAAGCGAGCCCATTCCACCACCACTACAGGATTGACATTCTTCGCACGCGCAGATCCAAGTGATACCAGGCCTGTTGCTTCGGCGGGAATTTGATTGCTGGCTGCAGCGGGAACGGCTGAACTGTAACCAGTTCTGTTATTAGTACCTGGTGCAGTATACCCCGGGTAGTACCAAATAATTTGAACAAATTGTGGTTACTTCCGAATCATGTACCGCTTACGGTAATTCGAGAAACATGTCCCGAATTGGCATAGAAATTGTCGGGCCACGAGGAGGGCGGCTGGCGGCATGTACCCTGCGTGCTAAACTGTCGCTACCAGAAGGTTCTCCCACCGTGGCAAAGCAAAAGCAGTGAGCCGCCGGTCGTCTCCGCCCGCCACTTTGCACGGCCCCAAATATGAGCAAAAGACTGGCGTTTTACTTTGTACTTCCGTTTCTGGCGTTTTCTTTGCATGCTCAGGATCAGTCTCAGGAATCGCTGCCGGGCGTCAACCAGAATCAAACCAATGCCGTCGATTGCAGCGACCCCATGATGGCGGGCACCGCGCAATGCACCGGGCAATTACAGGGATCCAATCCCCTGTCGAACATGGGAATCGGCACCATTCCTGGTATGATGCCCAACTCTCTACAGCAGCAGTACGGTAACTACACAGATAACGAAATTCTGACGCGCCAGCTGGCCGCGCGCGCCCTGTTACGGCCACTGCCGCCGGAGCCGCTGACGGAGTTCCAGAAATTCGTCGCCTCGACGACGGGCCAGGTACTTCCGATCTACGGCGCGAATTTATTTCGCCAGGTGCCTTCGACCTTCTCACCTCTGGACCTGTCTCCGGTTCCTCCGGATTACGTGATCGGTCCTGGTGACGAACTGCGCGTTCGCGTATGGGGGCAGGTGAACTTTCGCGCGGATGTCCGCGTCGACCGATCCGGCGAAATCTATCTGCCTCAGGTAGGCGGCGTGCATGTGGCCGGGCTGCCCTTCTCGGGGCTCGACCAGCACCTCCGGGATGCCATCAGCAGGATCTATCGCAACTTCGATTTAACCGCGGATGTCGGGCAGATTCGCTCGATTCAGGTGTATGTTGCGGGGGCGGCGCGGCGTCCAGGGGTTTATACCGTCAGTTCACTGAGCACACTGGTGGATGCTCTCTTCGCCAGCGGAGGCCCTTCGCCCAGCGGCTCACTCCGCCACATCGAAGTGCGGCGCAACGGCGCGGTGGTCACCGATTTCGATCTTTATGCGCTGCTGATCCGAGGCGACAAATCGAAAGACGTTCCCCTCGAGTCCGGCGATGTGATTTTCATCCCTCCGGTGGGGGCGGAAGTGGCCGCTTCCGGGAGCGTGCGAAACCCTGCCATCTATGAAATACGCGAAGGGGAAACGCTGGCCGACCTGATTGCCGATGCCGGCGGTGCCGCAGCGACGGCGGCCGAGACGCGAGTTACCATCGAGCGCGTGGATGAGCATCGCGATCGGCTCACCATGGAAGTGGCGTACGACAAGACCGGCATGACGACACCGATGGCCGATGGCGATCTGATCCGGCTCTACTCCATCCTGCCCAAATATCAAAAGACGGTGACGCTGCGGGGCAACACGGCGAATCCGGGCCACTTCGCGTGGAAGCCGGGCATGCACCTGAGCGACCTGATTCCGGACAAGGACTCGCTGGTTACGCGGAATTACTGGTGGAAGCGGGCCCAGTTGGGAATTCCGGGGCCGGAGTTCGAGCCTCTGCGTTACTTCCCCAATCTGCGCCAGCCCAATTATCCGGTCGATCTGCCCCGCCGTCAGCTGATGGGGCAGCCGCCCCCGCCACGACGGCCGGTGACACGGGGGAATACCAGCAACGGAGCCACGCCGAACACGCAGGAGCAGAATACCCAGGACAACAATTACAACTACAACGACCAGTACGGGTACGATCAATACGGATACGATCAGAACGGATACGATCAGAACGGATACGACCAATATTATGGACAGTATCCTTACGACCAGTCCACGGCTGACCAAGGCTATCCAGACGAGAATTACGGCGACAATGGGACAGCACAACAGCAGACTGGCGCCAACCCATCCGGTTCTCCGAACAACCCTCAGGCGCCGGGCGCAACGCCCCAGATGCAACAGAGCAGCAGCTCGCTGGCGTCCAACGAGACCGCGCCCACGGGGCGCTTCCCCACCACACCGCGCACCCAGGTGGGACCGGTCGCGCCGGATATCGACTGGGATTATGCGGTTATCGAGCGGCTCGATCCCAAAACCCTGAAGACCTCGCTGATCCCCTTCGATCTGGGGAAGTTGATCCTGCAGCACGACAGCTCGCAGGATCTGGCCCTCGAACCGGGGGATGTCGTCTCCGTCTTTTCCCAGGCGGACATCCGCGTTCCCCTCACCCAGCAGACGAAGTTCGTGCGCCTGGAGGGTGAGTTTGCCCATTCGGGCGTTTACACGGTAAAACCCGGAGAGACGCTGCGGGATCTGGTGCAGGAGGCAGGGGGGCTGGCGCCGAATGCCTATCTGTATGGCTCCGAGTTCACGCGCGAGTCGACGCGGGTGGTGCAGCAGCATCGGCTTGACGAGTATCTGCAATCTCTGGAGTTGCAGATCCAGCGCGGCAACCTGGCGATCGCAGCATCGCCGGTCAGCTCGGCGCAGGATATCGCCAGCGGAAGTGCTGCCCAGACCAGCGAGCAGCAGTTGCTCACGCAGCTGCGGCAGATGCGGGCAACCGGCCGCATCGTTCTGGAATTCAGGCCGGGCAGCACCGGCATCGACGCAGTTCCCGCCATTCCGCTGGAAGACGGCGACCGCTTCGTGGTCCCGCCTACGCCTTCCAGCGTGAATGTCGTCGGCTCGGTCTACGATCAGAATTCCTTCCTGTTTGAGAACACCCGGCGGGCCGGTACGTATCTTCGACTGGCGGGTGGGCCTAACCGCGATGCGGATCAGAAACACATCTTCATCATCCGCGCCGACGGTTCGGTGGTCAGCCGGGAAGCAGAAAGCGGCATTTGGGGTAACGAATTCAATACCCTGCACATGAGTCCTGGCGATACCATTGTGGTGCCGGAGAAAACGTTCAAGCCGTCAGCGCTGCGCGGATTCCTCGACTGGTCGCAGCTGTTCTCGCAGTTTGCGTTCGGCGCGGCAGCGATCAGCGTGATCCAGTAGCGGGGCGGGCGACGTACACGACTTGCGGATGCGATGGGCGCAGCCGCTCATTCTTAAGGGCATCGAATCATGGCCATTGAAACCAGGTATCCCGACCTGCAGGAATCCGCGGCTGCGCTTCCGCCAGCGCCTACGCACGCAGCCGTCAAGGACGATGAAGTCTCCCTGCTGGATCTGCTCATCGTGCTGGCCGAGCGCCGCCGGACGATCCTTTGGACTACCCTGGTCTTCGCCGTCCTGGCGCTGGTGATTTCGCTGGTGCTGCCCAAGTCCTACACCGCGACGGTGGTGCTGATGCCGCCGCAGCAGAATTCATCTCTTGGTTCGGCGATCGCCGCGCAGCTGGGGAGTCTGGGCTCGATGGCGAGCCTGGCCGGCGGCACTGGGTTGAGTCTGAAAAACCCGAACGACATGTATGTGGCCATGTTCAAGAGCCGCACCGTGGAAGACGCCATGGCGCAGCGATTCGGACTGATGGCGGAGTATCACCAACATCTGCTTTCGGTGACCCGGAAGGTTTTTGAAAGTCATGTGAAGGTAGAAGGCTCGGGTAAAGACAGCCTGATTCACATCTCCGTTGAGGATCGCGATCCACAGCGTGCCGCCGACCTGGCAAATGGCTACGTCAGTGCTTTTCGGGAGTTGTCGGCGCACCTGGCGATCACCGAAGCAGGGCAGCGGCGCCTTTTCTTCCAGCAGCAACTGGAGCAGGCCAAGAATAATCTGGCCGACGCTGAAGAGGCGCTGAAGAAGACTGAACAAACTACGGGTTTGATCGAACTCTCCAGCCAGTCCCGTGCTCTCATCGAGTCCGCTGCGGCTCTGCGTGCGCAGATTGCGACCAAGGAAGTGCAGATTCAGGCCATGAGCACCTATGCGACCGGAGAAAATTCCCAGCTGGTGCAGGCGCAGCAGGAACTCGACAGCCTGCGCGCTCAGCTGGCAAAGCTGGGCGGCTCCGAAGAGACACCTAATTCTCTCATCGTTCCCAAAGGCAGAGTCCCCGAGGTCGGTTTGGAGTATGTGCGCAAATTGCGCGACGTTAAATACTACGAGACCATCTTCGACATCCTGGCGCGGCAGTTCGAGATTGCGAAGCTGGATGAGGCCAAGGAAGGTTCGGTTATTCAGGTGGTTGATCCGGCCATCAAGCCCGATCACAAATCGTCGCCGAAACGACTCCTGATCGTAATTGTCGCCACCGCACTGGGCCTGTTCATCGGAGTCTCTGTGGCGCTGATCGATGCCGGTTTGGCGCGCCTGAAAAGCGTACCGGATTCGAACGCTAAACTCGATCTGCTGCAGCAAACTCTGAAGAGCCGCAGACGTTTCCGTTCCTGAAACTGCATGAATCTTAACGACTCGATTTTAATCACTGGCGGAGCCGGTTTCATTGGCTCGAACTTTGTCCTGACCTGGCTGGGGAGTGTCGGCACCCGGGTCGTGAATCTCGACCTGCTGACCTATGCCGGCAATCCGGAGAACCTGGCTTCGCTCCGCGAAGATCCGCGGCATGAGCTGGTGCGGGGAGACATTTGCGATGCGGAGCTGGTGGCCTCCCTGCTGCGCGAGCATCGGCCGCGGGCCATCGTGCATTTCGCCGCGGAGAGCCACGTCGATCGCTCTATCGTGGCGCCGGATGCCTTTATTCGGACTAATGTACAAGGCACCTTTACCCTGCTCGAACAGGCGAAGCGCTACTGGCTCGACCTCGACGAGGCGGGCAGGCGCTCCTTCCGTTTCCTGCATGTTTCCACCGACGAAGTCTACGGCACACTGGGACCGCATGACCCGGCGTTTTCCGAAACGACGGCGTACGCTCCCAACAGTCCCTACGCGGCGTCGAAGGCCGGATCCGATCACCTGGCGCGCGCCTACTTCCACACCTTCGGCCTGCCGGTGCTGACCACCAACTGCTCGAACAACTACGGGCCTTTTCAATTTCCGGAGAAGCTGATCCCGCTGATGATCCTGAATGCGCTCGAAGGCAAGCCGCTGCCGGTCTACGGCGACGGAGGCAACGTGCGGGACTGGCTGTTCGTCGAAGATCATTGCGCGGCCATTCGCACGGTTCTCGAACGCGGGCGGATCGGAGAGACCTATAACATCGGCGGCAGCAGCGAACGGAAGAATCTGGACGTGGTGACGACGATCTGCGATCTGGTCGACGAAATGTCACCCGATGCGAAGGCTGGCTCGCGCCGGCGGCTGATCACCTTCGTGCAGGACCGGCCCGGCCACGACCGGCGTTACGCCATCAACGCCGCGAAGATTCAGAACGAGCTGGGCTGGACTCCGGCCGAGAAGTTCGAGAGCGGGTTGCGCAAAACGGTGCGCTGGTATCTCGAACACGGCGCGTGGACGGAGAGCGTTCGCAGCGGCGCCTATCGTGAATGGATGGAGCGCAACTACGCGGAGCGCCTCGCACTATGAAGGGAATCATTCTCGCGGGCGGATCGGGCACCCGCCTTTATCCCGTGACGCATGTCGTTTCCAAGCAGCTGCTGCCGGTGTACGACAAGCCGATGATCTATTACCCGCTCAGCACGCTGATGCTGGCCGGACTGCGCGACATCCTGATCATTTCGACGCCGCAGGACACAGGCCGGTTTTCGGAACTGCTTGGCGACGGGCATCAGTGGGGCATCAATCTGCGCTATGCGGTACAGCCGAGTCCCGACGGTCTGGCGCAGGCCTTTCTCATTGGGCGCGATTTCATTGGTGACGACGCTAGCGCGCTGGTTCTGGGCGACAACATCTTCTACGGACAATCTTTTTCAAAGCAACTGCAGCAGGCAGCCGGGCTCGAGCGCGGCGCCACCGTCTTTGCGTATCCGGTGAACGATCCGGAGCGGTATGGGGTGGTTGAGTTTGACGGATCGGGCCGCGCTACCAGTCTTGAGGAGAAGCCAAGAAATCCGCGCTCGCGCTATGCGGTCACCGGCCTCTATTTCTATGATCGCGACGTGGTCGGGATCGCTTCGTCGCTGAGGCCTTCGGCCCGCGGCGAGCTGGAGATCACGGACGTGAACCGGCACTATCTGGAAGCCGGCACGCTGAACGTGCAGATCATGAGCCGGGGCATGGCCTGGCTCGACACCGGCACGCACGATTCGCTCTTCGAGGCGGGCCTGTTTATCCAGACCATCGAGCGCCGCCAGGGACTGAAGATTGCCTGCCCGGAAGAGATTGCCTGGCGGCTGGGCTACATTACCGCCGATCACGTCGCCGCCCTGGCTCAGCCCGTAGCGAAAAGCGGCTACGGCCAGTACCTGCTGGGGCTGCTGAACGAGCCTCGCTTCGCATCTGCACCTACTGATCTATGAAGATTGAAGAAACGTCTCTCCCTGGAGTTCTGCTGCTCAGCCCCAAAATTTTTCGCGACGACCGTGGAGCTTTTTGGGAAACCTGGAACCAGCGCGCTATGACCGAAGCGGGACTGCCTTCGGAGTGGGCGCAGGATAACTTTTCTCTGTCAAAGAAAAACGTGCTGCGCGGCATTCATTATCAGATCGGGCAGCCCCAGGGAAAAGTCGTGCGCGTGACCCATGGCGCCGCGCTCGACGTGGTGGTTGATCTGCGGCGCAGTTCGTCGACCTTCGGCCAGTATCTCGCGGCAGAGATCAGCGGTGAAAACGGCGTGATGCTCTGGATCCCGGTGGGTTTCGGCCATGCGTTTCTGGCCCTCAGCGACGTTGTGGGATTTGCTTACAAGGTGACCGATTCCTATTCGCCTGCGGCGGAGCGGACCATTGTGTGGAACGATCCCGATCTCGCCATCTCCTGGCCGGTCGCCGCGGAGGACATCCTCGTCTCCGATAAGGACCGCAATGGTGTATCTCTGCGCGATGCGGAGTTGTTTCAGTGAGCAGCGGCCCACGCATTTTGCTCTTCGGCGCAGCGGGCCAGGTGGGCAAAGAGCTGCAGCGGAGCTTTGCGGGTGCCGGGGAGCTTGTCGCCTGCGAGCGCTCCAGCGTCGATTTGTCCGTGCCGGATCAGATCCGGGACACGGTGCAGCGGGTTGCGCCGGATGTGATTCTGAATGCCGCGGCCTATACGGCCGTGGACAAAGCGGAGTCGGAGCGGGAACGGGCGATGGTCATCAACGCTGTTGCCCCGCGTGCGATGGCTGAAGAGGCGCTGCGGTCGAACGTACTGCTGGTGCATTATTCGACGGATTATGTTTTCGACGGCACGAAGAGCTCGCCGTGGATTGAATCCGACGCGACCAGTCCGCTGAGCGTCTATGGGGCCAGCAAGCTCGGCGGCGAAGAGGCCATTCGCCAGGTTGGGGGACGATATCTGATCTTCCGCACCAGCTGGGTCTATGGGCCACATGGGCAGAATTTTCTCTTCACCATGCTGCGTCTTGCCCGCCAGCGCGACGAATTGCGTATTGTGGACGATCAGCATGGAGCTCCGACAACGTCGATTGCTCTGGCCGACGCTACGCGTGCGGTTGTGGACACTGTGCTGGCCGGGAAAGCCGGGACTGCGGAGGACTGGGCCGGGGTGTACCACATGACCTGCTCGGATTCGGTTAGCTGGTGCGGTTTTGCTCGCGCGATTTTCGAGCGCGGCAGAGATCTGCTCGAGGGCAAAGTGCCGCGCGTCGTGGGCATTCCTTCGAGCGAGTATCCGACACCGGCGCGGCGTCCGCACAATTCAGTGCTCTCGTGCGAGAAGCTGCGCACTCGTTTCGGCATCGCGCTGCCTTCGTGGCAGGAGGCGCTCGAGACTGTGATGCATCAGGTCGCGGCCGCTCAGACAACTTCGTAGACGGAACGCGCGGCTCCGCCTGGCTATTCGGGGAGATCCTTCTGGCCGGTGATGGTGAACTTCGCCAACACGCCTGCGGCTTCTGTTTGGCTATTTGGCGAGGTGCCTCCCGCGAAGAGCTGATACTCGCCGGCGCGCACTGCACGGTGACCGGCCTCATCCACTTCGCTGAGCTGGCGCGGACTGAGTTCGAAGTGCACCACGGTGCTGGCATGCGGCAGGAGATGCACGCGGCGGAATCCTTCGAGGCTGCGCAGCGGATAGCCCTGTCCGGCGGGCGGGGCGAGGTAGATTTCCGCCACCTCGTCGCCTGCAACTCCTCCCTCATTTGTAACCGTCACTTCTGCATTTAACGGCCCACCGGCTGCGAGCGATTGCGTCGCCAGCTTCAGTCCTGAATAACGGAAGCGCGTGTAGCTGAGGCCGTAGCCGAAGCGATAGAGAGGCTCGCCGTCGAAGAAGCGGTACGTGCGGCTCTTCATGGAATAGTCGGTGAATGGAGGCAATTGATTGTCCGAGGCGTAGAAGGTCACCGGCAGCCGGCCTGAAGGATTCGTCTTGCCGGTCAGGATGTCGGCGATGGCTTCGCCGCCGGCTTCACCGGGATACCAGGCTTCGAGAAGCGCCGCTGCATGATCTTTGGCCCAGTTCATGGCAACGGCGCTGCCGCTCATCAGCACCACGACAACGGGCTTGCCGGTAGCTGCAACCGCGTCGAGCAGGTCCTGCTGGGTCGCGGGGAGATCGATGTCGGTGCGGTCGCCGCCGCTGAAGCCTTTGACGTGCACTGGCATCTCCTCGCCTTCAAGATTTGGGGAGAGCCCGACGAAGGCCAGGACCACATCGGCGTTCTGCGCGGCCTCGACTGCAGCATTGCGCAGCGCCTCTGCGGGTGGCTGCCATTGCAATGTGAGCCCGGCACCGAAGAGCGGCGCGCGGTACACGTAGTCGAGGCGGATGTCGTGCTCGGCAGTGTCGTTCAGGTTCAGCTCTGCGGCCTGCTTGCCGCCAGCATGTCTCGTGCCGTCGCCGCTGTCGATTTCTTTGCCGTCGAGCCACAGTGAATAGGAAACCTTATGCTCGCAGTCGTCGCATTCGGCAAGACGGACTGAGATGCCGTACTTGCCCGGAGCAGGCGCTGCGAATGAGCCGGTCCAGCGCACGCTGTAGCCGCTGCGCGGAACCTGCGGCGCGGGCCTGGCTGCATTCCAGTCGAATTCAATCTGCTTGTCGACACGCTCGAAGACGGGCTTGCCAGAGAAGTCGGGGTTGGCGAAGTACTCGCCCTTCAGCCCGTACTCCTTCGATCCCTTTGCGGGATGCAGCACGGTGCGTGGAATCACCACCGGCAGCCCGTCGACATAGGCTGAACCCTGCTGGTAGGCGACTTCCGCCTTGCCACGCATGGCCTGCTCGATGCCGTCGACGGGGAGCGATGGATGGGAGGGAATTGCGTTGTAGTTTCCTTCAATCGCGGGCAAAGAAGCGGCGTTGGGTCCGATGACGGCGATGTGGCGAATGCCCGGCTTCAGCGGCAGCGTGCCGTCATTCTTCAGCAGCACGATGGCTTCTTCGGCCGTCTTCAGGGCCAGGGCGCGATGCTCGGGTGAGTCGACGACGGAATAAGGAATCTGCGCATACTTCACCTCCGAGGGCGGATCGAACATGCCCAGACGCATGCGGGCTGTGAACAGCCGCTTCACTGACCGGTCTATATCCGCAGTGGAGATGAGATTTTCGTGGACGGCCTGAACGAGCGATTTGTATTCCGAGCCGCAGCTGGTGTCGGTTCCGGCCTTTACGGCGGTGGCGCTGGCATGCGCTTCGTCGGGGGAGAAGTGATGTCCAATGGGCGAATAGAAGTCGGAGATCGCTCCGCAGTCGGAGGTGACAAATCCCTGGAATTTCCAGTCGTCGCGCAGATGCTGCTGGAGCAGCATGGTCTGCGCGCAGGCGGGAACACCATCGATGGCGTTATAGGCACACATGGCCGAATCCGCGTGACCCTGCATCACTGTGGCACGGAAGGCCGGCAGATATGTATCTTCGAGCGGCTGCGGCGAGACGTTCACGTTGAATTCGTGGCGCAGCGACTCCGGCCCGCTGTGCACAGCGAAATGCTTGGGCGTGGCAATGGCGCGAAAATACTTCGGGTCATCCCCCTGCAAACCGCGCACAAAGGCGAGGCCCATCTGGCTGGTCAGAAATGGATCTTCGCCATAGGTCTCCTGTCCGCGGCCCCAGCGCGGATCGCGAAAGATATTGATGTTGGGCGACCAGATGGTCAGGCCGAAGTAGATGCTGTGCAGGTTATCGCGCATGGCCTGGTTGTATTTGGCGCGCGCTTCGCTGGAGATCACGGTCGCTACCTGATGTTGCAGATCGGTATCCCAGGTCGCGGCCAGGCCGATGGCCTGCGGGAACAGCGTTGCGTAGCCGGAGCGCGCAATGCCGTGCAGACCCTCGCTCCAGTAGTCGTACTCGGGCACGCCGAGGCGCGGGATTGCAGCGGCGTGGTTTTCCATCTGCGAGACCTTCTCTTCGAGGGTCATCGCGGAGACCAGCGCGTCCACGCGCTTTTCTATTGGCTGCGATGAGTCAAACCAGATCTGCCCCGCATGTTGGCTTGCCGATGACTGCGCGAAGGTAAGCGGCAGAGATGCGGCACAGAAAGCGGCGACCCAGCATTTCCTCGACCAGATAGACACGGCTAACTCCTTTTCAAACCGCCACCGATTCCAGGGGTCCAGCAGGAAATCGATTTAGTTCGCGTATCGCACTGTATGAGCGCTGCTTTCTAAAGTCAAGATGACTGGAACTGGTGTCCCTCCCTCAGGGGCTAAAGCCCAGGTTTATGCGGACTCCAGCGGCACGGCTAAAGCCGTGCCCTTTCAAAACAGAATTTGTGGAAACAGTTGCCAGTTCTACGGGCTGCACATTTAGCAATCAGTTTTCCAGTTCTACTGTCTGTACGTTTAGCAATCAGTTTCCAGTTCTAACAGTCTGTACATTTACGCAATCAGTTTCTCAGTTCTACCAGTCTGTTACGGTGCCATCGAGCTTGCGGAGGACCGGCAGATAAGCACGCTGATACGGGAATCGCGCCGCCAGCTTTTCATCGAGATCGACACCGAGGCCCGGCGCATCGCCCGGGTGCATGAAGCCATCCTCGAAACGCCAGGCATGAGGAAACACCTCGTTTGTTTCGGCGCAGTGCGGCATGTGCTCCTGGATGCCGAAGTTGTGAATGGCCAGGCCGAGGTGCAGCGCCGCTGCCATAGACACCGGGGAGAGGTCGGTGGGGCCGTGGCAGCCGGTCCTGACGTGATAGAGCGCCGCGAAGTCGGCGATCTTCTTCATCGCGGTCAGCCCGCCGGCGTGGGTCACGGTCATGCGGATGTAGTCGATCCACTGGTTGCGCATCAGCTCATGCGCGTCCCAGAGGGAATTGAGCACTTCGCCGGTGGCAATGGGGGTGGTGGTGTGCTCGCGAATGACGCGAAAACCTTCCTCGAGCTCTGCCGGGACCGGATCTTCCATCCAGAAGAGATGAAAGGGCTCCAGCTCTTTGCCCAGCCGCGCGGCTTCAATGGGGGTGAGGCGATGATGGCAGTCGTGCAGCAGATGGAGGTCGTCGCCGAACTGTTCGCGGACCCGCGCAAAGAGCTTGGGAACATGCAGCAGATACTTTTCCGTCGACCAGCGGCTTTCTGAAGGCAGACCTCGCTCGGCGGGCTCATAGGGAGTGGGGCCTTTGGGAACGCCATAGGTCGCGTCGAGCCCGGGGATGCCGCTCTGCACGCGGATGGCTCGGTAGCCCATCTCCCGGTGCCGCGCCACATCGTCGACGGCCTCTTCGATGTCGTTGCCATGCGCGTGCGCGTAGACCATCAGGCCGTCGCGGCTGCGACCGCCGAGCAGGTTGTAGACGGGCGTGTTCAGCGCCTTGCCCTTGATGTCCCACAGCGCCATGTCCACAGCGCCGATCGCGGCCATGGTCACCGGGCCGCGCCGCCAGTAGGCTCCGCGATAGAGATACTGCCAGATGTCTTCGGTCTGAAATGGGTCGCGGCCTATAAGGCAGGGGATAACGTGATCGCTGAGATAGCTGGCCACCGCCAGTTCACGTCCATTCAGCGTGGCATCACCCAGGCCGCAGATGCCTTCGTCGGTTTCGATCTTCAGCGTGACAAAATTGCGTCCCGGCGAGCAGACGTTGACGGACGCTCCGGTAATCTTCATCGCTTCGTCTTCCCTTCGCTGACGCCGACCTGCGGTGTGATCTCGATGTAGTCGATGGGCGCTGGTTCGCCGTCATCGGGATGCCCTTCGATGGTGAGCGTGTCTCCCGGCCTGAGCAGCACGCCATCGAGAGTGTAGCGCGTTGAGGTATCGCCGCTGGGTGCCTCGCCGGGCAGCGTGTTATTCGCGGCCCAAGTGGCAATGGTCTGCTGATTCAGCATGAGGTGGAAGGTCGAGACGCCGCGGCTGTAATCGAAGTACTGCACCGCGATGTTGTACCGGCCTGGGGGTTTGTGCAGGCTCGTGGTTGCAGTACACACGGCGCGATCACGGCATACGTAAGCTTTGCCATCGGACGCTGTTTCCCAGGGCGTCACATCGACCGGAGTGTAGCCGTCGAGTTGCATCTCGGACGCCGTGATGCGGCCCGGGTAGTGGTCCACGCGTCCGCGATCATCGGGAACGCCGGAAAGTCTGGAAAACCAGCGGGTGATGGCATCGCGCCACACGATGGCGTGGCCGGCCTGATATTCGAGCAGGTTCAAAGTTTTGGAATATCGCTCTTCGTCGATCAGGCCGTTGAGGGTCTTCCATTGCTGGACCAGAGCGGCGGCCTCTTCTGCACCCTGGTAGTGCAGATCGTAGATGGTCTGAATCACGGTCTTGCCGGTATGCAGCCGGTACGTGTAAGGCACGTGGTGCATGAACAGCAGAAGATTGTCGGGGCAGGTCTGCAGCGACCCGTACATCGCGGCGACCTGCGGCGGATACTGGCTGATGAAGCCTGTACCGGTGGCTACGGTTCGATCCATGCCCACGCCGTCGTGGGTGGCGCGGATCCACTGGCCCCAGCCATTGTTTTCCTGCGACTGCGGCGCCGGGCCATAGTGGGGTCCGACGATGTTGGTCAGCGTCTGCAGCCCCAGTGGGCCGGTGTAGTCCTCGTACGTGGGCCACGAAGAGAGCAGCATGCTGCTGATCGTGCTCACTACCTTTTCGTCGTTGCTGAAGGTCAGGCGCGTCCAGTCGGCGGCAATGGTTGCTGCAGGCGTGTTTGGATTCCACGCGAGACGGCCAAAGCCATAGAGATTCGCCATGGCCAGGGGGTGGGCCATCCAGTTGGTGTCGAGGCCCACATTGGCGACTCCTGCGAATCCGCCGAGCGGACGATGAAAGCTCCGGCCGTCGACGATGTCTCTCAGCGGGGTGGAGCGATTCTCCGCGCGCAGATCGAAATCGAGGTAGCTCTTCCACATCGTGGGCAGAAAAACGAGGTGGCGCTGTTGGCCCAGATATTCCTGAGTGATCTCCAGTTCGAGCGCGGTGTTGGTTCGGCGCAGGCCAGCAAACAGCGGCGATACCGGTTCGCGGACCTGAAAGTCGATGGGGCCATTCTTGATTTGGACGATGACGTTGGCGGCAAACTGGCCATCGAGAGGATGGAAGATGTCGTAGGCGGCGCGTGCCCGGTCGGCCTTCGCATCGTTCCAGTCGAGATGATGGTTGTAGACGAAGGCGCGATACAGGACGACGCCGCCATGGGGTTTCAGCGCGGCAGACAGCATGTTGGCTGCGTCGGCCGGACTGCGTCCATAGCGCGAGGGGCCAGGCTGGCCCTCGGAATCGGCCTTGACGACGAAGCCGGCAAAGTCGGGAATGGCCGCGTAGATTGCATCGGCCTTCGCGCGCCACCAGGCCGCTACCCGCGGATCGCCGGGGTCGAAGGTGTCGAGGGCTCCGAGGGCTTTGGGGCTGCTGATGCCGACGGCCAGGGAGAGGCGCACACCCCAGGGCCGGAAGGCGTCGGCGATGCGTGCGACCTGGTGGATCATCTCCGGCTCGAGGAGGTGCGGATCGGCGTTGACGTTGTTGATGGTGCAGCCGTTGATGCCCACCGAAGCCAGCAGGCGCGCATACGCGGCGGCGCGGGACAAGTCGCTGCGCACCGACCCGTTATCGAAGAAGATAGACCGGCCCGCGTAGCCACGCTCGATGGTGCCGTTCAGGTTATCCCACTGATTCACCCAGCGTATGGGGGCAGCAGGCGACTCGGCGCCTTCCAACACCGCGAGGGCCTGGCCGCGCGCGATTCCGGAGAGCAGATGGAATGCGCCGTAGAGGATGCCGCGTCCATCCGCGCCGGCGATGAGCCAGTAGACGTGGCGTCGCGACGAGAACTGGGCCAGGGCAAAGCCTTCCGGTGCGAGGACGGGTGCGTGCCAGGCTGGGAAGGCAGCGTGCAACTCTGCCGGTGTTCCCAGGACGAAGGCGCTGCTGTCGGGGATTTTGGAACCGGCGCGCAGCGTGCGGTCCAGCATCGAACGCACACCTTCGATCAGCTCATTTTGTGCGCTTGCGGCCTGGGGAGAAGAATCGAGATTGGCCAGGCTTGCAGGCAGATCGCGGGCGGCGGCTTCGGTGTGCGGCGGCGGTGCGTAGCGCAGCCATCCGGCGGCGCCATCCTCGCCCTGGATCGAGCCACAAAAAGCCAGGCCCGCAGCCAGCAGCAGGGAGCATGCAGAAATGGGGAATCGCAAGGGTCGAGGACGCATCAGGATTCCAGCTCGCTTTTCCAGAGCAGCGGAATCATTTTCTCCCTCCACATGCACATGCTTCCAGGCGCAGCGCAACGACTTTAGTACGTGGGGCGAACGATATGGACTCGATGAGGTGATCGTCAAGTTCCCGCGACGTTGCAGGCCGAAGAATAGAGCCCGGGGGAGAGCCGGCCAAAATTTCGGGAGGGCTGCGAAACCCTCTTTTTAACTGTGCGGCCTTTCTTCCGCGGCGAGTTGACGTACCGCTGTCTTCTGCGGCGCGCGGCGCTGAAAGACCAGGGCAGCCGCGCCTCGCAGCCGCGCGATCTCGCTCTCGTGAGTCGGACGAATCAGCGGCGGGCTTCCGGCGAGGGTCAGCTCAGCCACCTGTTTTTCGATGGCCGGGCCGAAGCGATGCCACGCCGTGGTGATGTCGCCGGCAATCAGGATGGTGCTGGGGGAGAGCGCGGCGATGATCATCCGGAGGCCACGCCCGATCCACTGCGCCTGCTTTGTCAGTGCCTGGGCGGCGTGCGCATTGCCCTCCTCCGCCATATTCAGCAGCTCGTGGAAGGACGGCTCCGGCCTCTTCGGCTGTAGCTCCCGGTAATAGCGCTGCGCAGCGCGGCAGGAGGCAAACATCTCCCAGCAGCCTTTTTGGCCGCAGCCGCAGCGAGGGCCGGCGAAATCGACGGGGATATGGCCAAACTCGCCGGCCATGCCGTGGTGCCCGGCGACCAGCTGTCCGTTGGCGTAGACGCCCGTGCCCACGCCTTCGGAAACCGTCAACAGTACCGCATCGCGGGTTCCGTCCATACGCGAAAAAGTGATCTCCGCCAGCAGACAGGCGGTGGCGGCGTTCTCCATTTTGACCGGGAGCCCCATCTTCGACTCGATCACTCGTTTGAGGTCAAAAGCAGGCCAGTGCAGGTTGGGAGCGAAGGTCATGCGCTGCGTCTCCGGATCGACGCGCCCAGGAAGACTGATGCCGATGCCCTCGACCGAACTGCGGGGCACGGTCCGAGCCATGCGCTGCATGCACGCAACCAGCAGCCGCGTGGAAGCCGCCGGGTCGGAGGTCAGCGGCACGAGCGATCGGGAGAGCAGCCGCCCGTTGAGATCCACGACGGCCACAATCGCCTGGCGCGGATGGATATCCACCGCGATCGCTACCAACTCCTCGTTGAGAACCAGCATGGTAGGCCGGCGGCCGCGGGGCACGTTGAGCACGGAGCCTTCGCGCACCCACTTCTCCTCGATGAGCTGCTCGACGATTTGCGAAACGGTGCTGCGCTGCAACCCCGAACGCCGCGCCACGTCAGCCCGGGAGGTGGGCTGGTGGGTGCGCACCAGCTCCAGCACGATGTCACGATTGATGTGCCGCGCCGTCTCGCTGGAGCCGAGCTGCACATCGGTGAGATCAACATGCCGGATTCCGCGGGCGGTCTTCGCCTGCCGCGATGCCTTGCTGCCTGCTGCCCCTGAGTGTGGTCCCGGCACCCGATCGTTCTCCTGCGGACGTTTTCGTCCCGCGGCCGCTCTTGCGCGGAATCACCATCACTCTACACCTGGCGCGGGGAGAAGCCTGCGTGCAGAGTGACGGAAGGATAACCGAGCCATCCCGGCCAGAGGGTCCCCCGAATCTGGCCCGCGGATCGATGCTATTGGTTCACACCACTGGCCAGATAACCACCATCGACGGTTACAATCTGGCCGGTCACAAACGAAGCGCCCTCGGAGGCGAGAAAGACCGCTGCACCCACCAGCTCCTCCAGGCGTCCATAGCGCTGCATGGGCGTGCGCATCAGCACTTCGCGGCCGCGGCCGGTCTGGTCCAGCAGCTGCTGATTGAGTGCGGTTGGGAAAAATCCGGGCGCGACGGCGTTCACGCAAACGCCGTGCGGAGCGAGCTCCACGGCCAGGGATCGGGTGAGCGCACCGACACCGGCTTTGCTGGCGCCATAGGCTGCGACTTCATAAAACGCGACGAAGGTTGCCAGCGAGGCGATGTTGATGATCCTTCCCCAGCCCCGCTCGACCATCCCCGGCGCGACGATCTGACAGGCGCGGAACGTCCCGGTGAGATTGGTATCCAGAATGGAGGTCCACTCGTCTTCGCAACACTCGAGGGTCGGAACACGGCGGGTTGTGCCTGCAGCGTTGACCAGGATGTCTACGCTGCCGAATTCTGCGATCACCTCACGGTGGAGATTTTCAAGCGAGCTTCGATCCAGCACGTCGCAGGGGATCTCGAGCGAACGCCGGCCCAGCGAGCGGATGTCGCGAGCGACTTCGGCCACTTCACACTTGCGGCGGGCGCTGGCCACCACGTCGGCTCCCGCCTCCGCGAGTCCGAGAGCAATTGCCCGGCCGATGCCCGAGGTTCCGCCGACGACCAGCGCGGTGCGTCCGCTCAGATCGAAGAGATTCATCGCGCCGGTGCCATTCTTGTTGGCCTCCACAACAATACCGCGGGGCAGGCGAACGAGCACCTGTCCGGACCCATGGTCGCATACTGTCTCTGATTGATTAAGGGAAGGTGACGAAACGGCGACGAAACGGGGCGATCAGCGCTCCGCGCCGGCCGGGGCGCTCTCGGACTCGTCTGCACGGCTGTCGACGAGGCTCTGCGCTTCGGCGATCTCGCTTTCGGCGAAGACCCGTCGTGGCATGGGGTGGCGCAGCGAGCGATGGGCGATGTGGAGCAGCTGGGCATCGTCGGTGTCTTCGCTCAATTCCCACACCATGACGCCGCCGAGGCGGATGCGCTTTGCGTAGCTGGCCTTGTAGCGCACAGACACCGGGTCGTCGCAGGTCCAGAAGGTCTGACCATCGAAGAGCCAGGCGGCGTGGGAGACGGGATCGCGGTGCACGGTAAACCGGCCTTCGAGGGTGCGGATGTAGTTCCAGGGACGGTCATCGTGGACCCCCTGTCCGTTCTGGAAGAGGCCGTCATTGACCTTATTAACCGCCGTCCAGCTATAGCCGTAGAAGGGCAGGCCCATCAGCAGCTTGCGCTTTGGCACCCCGGATTCCTGGTAGCTGGCCATGCTTTTCGCGATGCTGCCTTCGTGGAATTCATGGCTGGAGCGCGAAAACAGCGGTGCGAGGAAGCCGGTTCTGCCGCTCCAGGGGCCGGTGTAGTCGTAGTTCATCACGCCGACTTCGTCCACGACCTGGGCAACGGCGCGGAAATCCGTACCCGGCAGCATTTGCGGGGAGGGACCGACGGCGACGCTCAGCCGCGAACCTGGCATAACCGCCTGCATCTGGCGGCGAAACTCGACCAGGAGGGCGTGAAAGTTGGCAGCATCCTCCTGCTGCGGCGATTCCCAGTCAATGTCGAAGCCGTCGAACAGGCCCGGCTCATGGATTCCGGTCTCGAAGTTACCGCGCAGGAAGGTATCGATACAGGAGGTCACAAAGGCGCGGCGATTCTCGGGGCGGGCGTCCTCGGCAAAGCTCGACGCCTTGCCCTCGAGCGAGATCAGGATTTTGAGGTGTGGATAGCGCCGCTTGAGCTCGCGGAGCTGATGAAAATAGCCGCGGAAGGACGATTCCGGATTATCTGCAACCCCGCTGACGCTGTTCTCGGCGGTCCAGGCGGTTCCCAGATCAGCATTCGGGTCGGCCACCGAGCAGCGGCGGTTGGTCACGAATCCCTGGGCGTAGTTGATCTGGTCCAGCATCTTCGCCCCGCCGTTGAGGATCAGGTCCTTGACCCGGTAGGGATGGTCCTGGTAGAGCCCCCACTGGGGGAAATAGCCTACCAGCAGCGGGTGTTCGGCGGCGGGCCAAATGCGCACGAGCGCCCGGCCGGCGTGCCAGGAGGGCAGGAGGAGCAAAATCGCGAAGAGCCCGGGCAGCAGGTGCTGCGACCGGAAGAGGGCAGGCAGGAAGCGACGCAAATGGCGAAAATCAGGCATACGGAAACCGATATCTGCAGAGACGCGATCTGGTGTCAGAACGTTTATCAATTTTTATCGTCCAGGGGGAGCTTTTCCTCGCCGGCGACCGGCCTTTGCTGCCGAGAATCGGCGCACCATGTCCGAATTCGATACACCTGACTCAGGTAACTTGAGCCGAGCTTCTGAAGGGGCCCCTGCCGGCGTGGGTATCGATCAGGACGTTCGGCGTTCTGCCAGCATAGCCCGGTCTCGCGTCCAACAAAAGGGATATTCACCCTCGGCTCCGGATCGGGTATGGTTGAAGTGTTTTCAGGGCAGCCACGCAGCCTCCCGAGGGTATGGATTCCGGGGATGACAATCGCTTCGCCGGGTTCAGTTCCTGGCAAAGGCGGTTCCGGCATGCTCGACCAGCAGCGGCCGGTGGCAAAACCGCAGGCCAGGGGTCGGCTGGTCCGGACAGGAGCAGGATATGGAACTTTCAGAACAGGACTTTGTTGCCGATTACCTCGACGAATCGCTGGAGGTGATGCGGATTTTCGCCGCTGATCCGTCGGCGCAGGAGACCTTGCTGCAGTTTGCCGATGTGGTGACTGCCGCGCTGGCGGAAGGGCACAAGCTGCTGGTGGCCGGCAACGGCGGCAGCGCCGGGGACGCGCAGCATATTGCGGGAGAGTTTGTTTCCCGGCTCTTCTTCGACCGCGCCCCGCTGCCGGCCATTGCGCTCACGACGGACAGCTCGGTGCTTACGGCGATCGGCAACGATTACGGATACGAGAAGGTCTTCGAGCGGCAGGTGCTGGGGCTGGGCGTGAAGGGCGATGTGTTCCTGGCCATCTCCACGTCGGGCAAGTCGCCTAACGTGCTGAAGGGTCTCGAAGCGGCCCGGTCGAAAGGCATCGTGACCCTCGGATTCACCGGCGCTTCCGCCGGCCCGATGGGCGCCCTCTGCGATCACATCCTGTGCGCGCCTTCGGCGAAGACCGCCCTCATCCAGCAGATCCACATCGTCGCGGCTCATCTGGTCTGTGGCCTGGTGGAGAAGCGAGTCTTCGCGCCGCAGCCTTCGTTACAGGCAGCAGCCCGGTGAAGATTCCCCGCCAGTGTGCCATCCTGGTTGGGGGCCTGGGGACGCGGCTGGGCGCGCTGACCGCCGACACGCCCAAGCCGCTGCTCGACTGCGGCGGCCGGCCGTTTCTTGCCTGGGTTCTGAGGGAGCTTTCGCGCTTTGGCATCAGTGAGGTGCTGCTGCTCGCCGGCTATAAGTCGGAGCGGGTGGAGAGCTTTTGTCGGGAAGTGGGGGCATGGCTTCCCAAGCCGCTGTCGATTGAGATTTCGGTTGAGCCCGAACCCGCGGGAACCGGCGGCGCCCTGTGGCATGCCCAAGAGCGTCTGCAGGAAAGCTTTCTGGTGATCAACGGCGACTCCTGGCTGGACACGAACCTGGCCCGGTTCTTCGCCACAGCGGCGGCCGCGTCGGATGCCGCGGGCTCGATGCTGCTGCGCTCCATGCCTGACTGCAGCCGTTACGGACGCGCCGCACTCGAGGGCGATCGCATCGTCGCGCTGCACGAAAAGTCGCCGCTGGGCGGACCGGGGTTGATCAACGGCGGCCTGTACATCTTCGACCGGTCGATCCTTCCGCTGCTGACGCCCGTCTGCTCGCTGGAGCGGGAGGTTCTTCCTGCGCTGGCCGCGCAGGGACGGCTCGCCGGCTGGGTGGGCGACGGATACTTCATCGATATCGGCATACCCTCCGACTACGAGCGGGCGGGTATCGAGCTGCCGCAGCGGCTCATACGGCCGGCTGTTTTCTTTGACCGCGATGGCGTTCTCAATGAGGACCTGGGCTGGGTGGGCTCGCGCGACCGGTTTCACTGGATGCCGGGCGCGATGGATGCGCTGCGCCTGATCAGCGACGCCGGCCTGCACACGTTTGTGGTCACCAATCAGGCGGGGGTGGCGAAGGGCTTTTACAGCGAAGCCGATGTGGCGCTGCTCCACGACCACGTCCGCGAGGACCTACTGGCTCATGGAGCGACCATCGACGACATCCGCTATTGCCCTTATCACCCTGATGGGGTGGTTGAGGGCTACCGGCGCGAGTCGGACTGGAGAAAGCCGGGGCCCGGGATGCTGGTTGATTTGCTGGCTGCCTGGAATGTCGATCCGGCACGGAGTCTTCTCGTTGGGGATAAGGCTTCGGACCTTGAGGCTGCTGTCGCTGCCGGGATCGAGGGACATCTTTACTCGGGCGGAAATCTCCTCGATTTTGTTCGGCCGCTGGTCGGGCGGCTGGAGAGTGCGGAAGCTGTGCCCGCGGGCGACGAGAGACCAGCGCGGTAGACACGGGGAAGCGGTTGGGGGCCAGGGCCTTGACTAGATGATCCGGAACCCTTTCCGGGCCTAAAGGCCTCGAATTTTATGGTTAGATTTCCCCGGCCTGAAGGCCGGGGCTTCTACCGCGATCCCGCTCACGCGGGAACAGCGTGGTGTAAAGGACCCATTCATTCGGTGAACACACTGGATGATCGTTAGCTGGTACCGTGGCCGGTTGATCAGGGCGGTTTCCGGGCCTGGAGGCCTCGAATTTTATGGATGGTTTGATTTCCCCGGCCTGAAGGCCGGGCTTCTACCGTCGTCGCGCGTAGGCGCGACCACTTCGTGTTGGCGGCAGGATTTATTTGGTCAAAGAGCATCTGTTCGCGTCTGACTAGCCCAGGGCGAGATTCACCAGCTTGCTCAGGTCCATGGGGGAATGGGATTCGGAACCTCGGGGGAGCGTTGGACCGATGGCCAGCGCCTGGGCGTGACCCTCAAACCACACGACGAAGGAGGAGCGGTCTGCTCCGGCAAGGCGCTGCTGATTGAGCCAGTGATACCAGGCGCCCATATCGGCGTCGACCAGAGAGCCGGCGGCGTCCAGCTCAGGGGCTGAACCGCCGGGCGACAGCAGCTCGTTCATCGGCCGCTGCCTCTGCCGGGGAGCGAAACGCACCGCCAGCGTCAGAGGCTGCGCACGCCGCAGGGCTTCGCGCGCCGTCCACTGGGCGAAGGTGGTGCTGAAGATCTGGGTGCCCGAGCCCTCGGTGAAGAGCTTCAGCTGAAAGCGGTCGAGCACCGGATCGCCCGCGGGATTCATGCCGATGTCAGCCGGTTGCAGCCGCGCGAGGTTCGAGCGCAGTTCCTCTGGTCCCATGCCCGGGCGTTCGATTTGCTTCTGCATATAGTTCAGAAGCGAGGTGCGCAGCGAAGCCAGCTCCGCATAAGAGAGGCAGATCAGCTGCGAGCTGTGCTCCGCCGGGGTGCCCCCGTCGACATACCAGTGCGCGTAGGGAGCCGGATGGGCTTTGGCCCTGACTGCCGCTGCCTGCAGCAACTGATCCAGACCTCCCAGAGGATCGATCTGGCTGAAATAGGTTCCATGGGCGCGCAGCTTGGCGAACAGCGGAGCATCCGAGGAAGAAACACCCTGCCCGATGACGGCAATGCCCAGCCGGGGCACAGGCAGGGTTTCGGCCGGAAGCGCTGCGTGCAGGCGAGCCTCGTAATCCATGGCTGCCTTGCGAAACGCGTCCTGCTGCCGCGTGGTCCACAGATGCGCGGACTCCTCCTCCAGAAACAGAGCCGGCTGATTGACCCAGTCCATGTGCTCCAGCTTCGACGAAAGCGTCAGCTGCGCGAAGGGCTGGAACCAGGCGTCGAGTTGCTGCGGCGGCAATGCGGCCAGCGTGGACAACTGCCCATCGATAAATTTCCGCTCTTCCGGGAATTTGTAATCGTAGTCGCTCAGCTCGCGCAGAAACGCCGGGAGGAAACTGAGGGGCAGCTTTCGCAGCAGGCTGAGATGGGCCACCGCCAATTGCCGCGCCTGGGGTGGATATGCGGCAAATTGTCCGGGTTGGAGATCGCGGGGCAACATAGCGGTTACAGAAGCTCGCTGATCGGTTTGCCCTGCGACTGCGCGGGCGAGAAGCCCAGCATGGCGCCGAGGCTGGGCACAAGGTCGATGGACTGCACGGGATGGTCGTAGACCACCCCCTGGCGGGCGCCCGCGCCCAGCACCATCATCCAGGTGGTGCGCGATTCGGGATCGCCGGTGCGATGATGCTGGAAACCGTTGCCGCCGGCATCCTCGTCGGCATCGCGTCCGAAGTCGGGAAGGATGAGCAGCGTGGTGTTGCCCGCGTACTCGGGCTCGCTTTGCGCGGCGGCCCACAGCTCGGCGCAGAGGCGGTCGGTGCGGCGGATGCCATCGATATAGAGCGAGAAGGCGCCGGAGTGGGCGATGTCGATGTCGTGCATGGTGATCCACAGCAGGCTGGGCGCCTCCAGCTTCATCAGCCGCCTGGCAATGAAGACCGATAGCTCGTCGGGGCTCGAGAGGGTGCGCGCGTGCGCCATGAAATCATCGACCGACAATTTCAGGATGCTCTCCAGCTGGCGCAGTTCGAATTCGCTGCCCTCGACCTGGGGCGTGTACAGCGGAGTTTCGTAATTGTCGTGCAGCAGGTGCTCGTAGTCGGTTGCGGTACCGCGGGTAGCGGCGCGCAACAGGCGCTTGGGCAGCACCACCGTGGCACCCGACCCGTCGCCATAGCCGCGGCAGTCGCTCTCGCCGATGCGGTTAAAGCCGTTGCTGGGGGCGACGACCCAGGCATCGGAGGCGGGACGGCGGAGATCTTTGCGGAAGTATTCGAAGATGGTCGGATGTTCGGGTGGGACGGCCGAGAAGTTGTTCAGCGTCTCGTAGACGCCGGTCGCGAGGCTGGCGGTGGCGACATAGTGGCCGAGAATGCCGTGGTTCGCGACCTGCGCGAAGAAGCTGGACTGCGGCGCCAGCTCATTGAGCAGGTGCGGAATGTTTTCCTGACCCTGGGGCGCAAAGGTTTCCTGGTCGCGAGCGCCGCCGCCAAAGGTGATGACGATGACTTTGCGCTTTTTCCGGGCAGTGGCCCCATAGACAAACGGGCTGGCGTTCATCAGCGCGCTGCCGAGGCTGATGTGCGCTGCGTCGCGGAGAAAATCGCGCCGGCTGCGGGTAATGCGCTGGGCAATTTCACGCGGGCTCAGAACTGCTCTGCTGCTCTGCTTCCCGCAGGCTTGCGCCGTCACCTGATCATCCCGTCCCATCTCACCTGGGCGTTGCCACCTTTGCGATTATCTACCCGGCTCGATCGGTTATGCCAGTTCTCTCGCAGCGGGCTGGATTTCGATCTCTACGGACTGCGATCCAAGGTAGGGATGGCGCGCGGAAAGCCGGACCGTGCCGGGCTGCTCCTTCGCGCGGATCCAGACGGCGCCGGTCCCGCCGATCAGGGCGAAGGGATTGTCGCCGATCAGCTCCGCGGGGCCGGTCAGCTCAAACTGGATGGGGTCGTTGGCGAAGGGACGAACCTCACCATACTCATCGGTTACGCGCAGCACCACGCGCGTGGTGTCGGCGCCATCTCCCGTCAGCGTGGTGTCATCGGGCAGGAGGAGAAACTTCTTGTCCACGCCGCTGCCCGACATCGTACGCGCGATAACCTGCTTCCCCTTGATGAATCCCTCGATGCGCAGATCGCCCCATCCTGAGCGCACGCGGCCCAGATCGGCCGTAAAGGGCGCGTATTTCAGGTGCGCGAACTGCTCGCGGTCGGGATCGGCTTCTGCCACCAGCTTGCCGCCGATGTAGAACTTCAGGTGTTCGCAGTTGGAGCAGACCAGCGCTTTGGTGAAGCCGATGCTCTCGTCTCCTTCAGCCCAGTGGAAGGCGGGGGCAAGCACGATCTCTTCTTCCGGCTCGCACTGCGAGCGGTAGAAGCCCGCTGCCGGCTTGGGCTCACGGAAGATATCCGTGACGCCGTGGTAGCAGATGCGATCCCCGGAGCCGAAGTTACTGTGCGTGTTGTAGTCGAAGGCGCACCAGCCGATGCCGCCGGCATACTGCGGATCCGACGCCAGCTGATCGTGAATCCGCGCATGGCGGATGGTGTGCTCGCGCAGGCGCTCGATATTGTCGATGGTTTTGGTCGGATAAGTGTGACCTACAAACTCCGTGTTGAGATATAGAGGATGATTCGGCGGCTTCAGCGGCCAACCGAAATCGTTCATGGTGAAGACGTCTTCGAGCAGCTCCGATCCCTGGAAATTACGAATGCCGCCGGTTTGCCGAGTCGGATCGAGCTGATGCGCGAGCGCATTGGTGCGGGTGTAGAAATCGTGGTTGTCGCGCGATTCGTTGATGCGCACGCCCCACAGGATGATCGACGGCCGATTCCAGTCGCGCCGGATCATGCGCCCCACGTTGTCGACGGCAAGATCCTGCCAGCCCTGGTCGCCGATATGCTGCCAGCCCGGAATCTCTTCGAGCACCAGCAGGCCGATCTCGTCGCAGGCATCGAGGAAGTGACGCGACTGCGGATAGTGCGAGGTGCGCACGATGTTGCACTTCAGCTCATGGCGCAGGATGAGCGCGTCGCGCCGCTGCACGCGGCCGGGCATGGCCTGGCCCACCCAGGGAAAGGTCTGGTGGCGATCTAGCCCGCGCAGCTTGATGATTTTCCCGTTGAGAGAGAAGCCCTCGGGCGTGAAGCGGGCTTCGCGGAAGCCGATGCGGCGCGTCTCGCGATCCAGCACATCATCGCCGCGCAGCAGGCGCACGTCCACGGTGTAGAGCTTCGGCGTATGCAGGTCCCACAGTGCAATCGCGCCCAGGTTATCAAGCCGGATGGTTTGCGGCGACGCGCTTGCGCCTTCGCCGGACACTTCCTGCGTCGCTTGCCCGAGCACGCGATCGCCATCGCGCAGTGTGGCTTCGAGCTTCAGTCCGCCGCGTCCCGCTTCCGGTGCGCCGCGCTCGACGAAGCACTGCACATCCACTGACGGATGGCCGGAGAGCACATCCTTCGGCTGCGCAAAGAAGTTTTCTATGAAGGTGGGAGAAACGACGCGCAGCGAAACTTCGCGATAGATGCCGCCGAAGGTGAGGTAGTCGATCTCATAGCCGAAGGGCGGGATGTCGGGGCGCTCGCGCGAATCGACTTCGACGGCCAGCAGGTTGTCGCGGTCGAAATCGACATGCGGTGTCAGCTCGAAGGAAAAGGGCGTGTAGCCGCCCCGGTATTCACCCAGGCGCACGCCGTTCAGCCATACCGTGGAGGCGGTCATCACGCCTTCGAAATCGACGAAGACACGGCGGCCTCGCGCGGATTCGGGCAGGCGGAAGCGGCGGCGGTAAACCGAGACGAACTGATAGGACTTTTCGTCGAAGCTGTGCCACGGCACGCGGAGATTGGTATGAGGAACGGTGACCCGCACAAACCCGCTGTCGTCGAAATCGCGCTCATGCGCCGCCGGGACCGCGGTTGGGCTGTAGCGCCAGTTGCGGTTGATGGGCAGCATTGCACGGCCCGAACCCGAGTCGCCGGTCTCGGCAGCGCGTGCCGCCGGTAGAACCGAGGCGACGGTCCCACCGGCCACAACCATGCCTGTTGTCTTCAGAAAACCGCGTCGATCCACGAACATTCCTCCACAGCGCGGCCACGCGACCGCAACTTCATTGGCTCACCACCCCTGCCGCTGGTGATTGTATCTTGCCTGGGCGCAGCGACCCGATCGCGATGCGGGGGACGATTCCCTCTTTCGTACCGTAGAGCGCGTTCCCTGTTGGACGGCCCCAATGGCACAGCTCAGGCGCTGACGGCGCGCAGAAGTGCTGGCTTGCGGTGGGCGAGGCTGAGGATCAGCTCTCCAAAGAGCGTGTTGGCCCACGCGAACCAGGGGCGGGTGAACTTCGCGGGGTCATTGTCATCGAAGGATTCGTGCATGAAGTCAGTGCCCGCGGTAGTGTTGCGCAGCCAGCGCAGGCACTGCACAATCTCCGCATCGTCGGTTGAAGTGAGTGCGCGCATGATGATCGCCATGGGCCAGATCTGCCCCAGGCCGGTGTGCGGGCTGCCGACGCCTTCCGCCGCGGTGCCCTTGAAGAAGTAAGGATTGTCGCTGCTGAGGACGAATTGGCGGGTACGCTGATACATCGGATCGCGCACATCGCAGCAGCCCAGGTAGGCGAGGCTGAGCAGGCCGGGAGCATTGGCGTCGTCCATCAGATTGCTGTTTCCGTAGCCATCGACTTCATAAGCCCAGATCTTGCCGAAACGCGGATGGTCGACGGTCGCGTGCTGCTCGACCGCGGCTTTTACCGGGGTAAGAAGGTCCTGGCAGTCGCGGGCCAGCTCGTTGTCTCCAATACCTTCAGCAGCAATTTGCCGCAGTTGCTCAAGCGAGCGGATGGCAAAGAGGTTCGCCGGAACGAACAGCGGATAGATACAGCAGTCATCCGAGGGACGAAACATGGAGAAGATCATGCCGACCGGACGCGCAGGGTTGCCGTATCCGTCGAGCGGCACCGTGTCAGTGGGATTGAAGGTCAGGCGCTGAAACGAATAGGGCCCTTTGCCGGTGAGGCGCTGCTGCTGGTGCATGGTGCGCAGGATGTTGCGCGCGGCAGCCTTCCAGTCGGAGTCGAAGGCGCTGGTGTCTCCGGTTGCGCGCCAGTAGCCCCAGGCCAGGCGAATCGTGTAGCAGAGCGAATCGAGTTCCCACTTGCGCTCGGCCACGCCGGGCTTCATCTCGGTATGATCGCCGACCGACCACTTGAGCGGAGGATCCGTAACGTCGCGGGTGAAGGCATTGGCATAGGGATCGATGAGCAGCATGCGAGCCTGGCGGCGGATGAGTCCCTCGACCAGGCTGGCGAGCGCGCGGTCCTGCTTCGCGAAGGCCAGGTAGGGATGCATCTGCGCCGACGAGTCGCGCAGCCACATGGCATCGATGTCGCCGGTGATGACGTAGGTGTCGGGTTTGTCCGCGAGCGTTCCTGGGAACACCGTGGTGTCGAGCGTGTTGGGCAGACAGCGCTCGAACATGGAGCGCAGGACGGGGTCGGGAATCATCTGCTGCACACGGGTGATGACCGATTCAATCGCCGGGCTGGTGAATTTGCGGTCGGCGGGACTGGGGCGTCCGGCGGGAGCGGCTGCAGCCAAGGTGGCCAGCGGCCCGGGAAGAACAGCGGCCGCGCAGGCCGCCATGGCCGAGCGCAGCACCGTTCGCCGCGTGGGCAGCGATTGCCGCTGTGCAGCCGAATCTCTCACGTTCATTACGGGTGAACCTCCTGCTCAATCTGTAAGGCGGCGATCAGCGCGTCGAGTGCCGAGCTTTGGGTCGAGGCATCTGCTTTGCCGGGCGGGCCGGACCAGACGAGGCCGAGGGCGTGATCGGGCGTCTGATCGTGAGCCAGGATGCTGGCGGCGTTGGCGAGAATGAATTTCCGGTAGCGATCGCCGGGCCGCTGCTGGTTCAGAGCCGCGAGGTTGCGTACGAAAATGCCCTTGAACTGGCTGCCGTCGGCGCCGCAGGCGGGCTCGCAGGGCTCGTGCAAAATGCCGTCAGCATCGGTCAGCTTAGCGATGGCGGCGTTGGCAATGTGGGTCGCGTCGCGCAGCGCTTCGCGCTTGTGGCTGAAGCGGGATAACTCGGTCAGTCCGCCGAGGATAACACCCTGGTTATAAGTCCACTTACGACCGTGGTTATCTTTGCACTGCGGAGTAAGACCATCGCTGATGAGATGATCGTGTTCGATCATGCCGGCATGGCGAAACCAGTTCCACTCACGATTGGCCCAGGAGGCTAACTGCGCCCGCTGCGCCGGATCCTGAGCGCGATTGGCAAGATGGGCGGCGACGCTCAGGAAGAGCTCATTGGCGATGGCATTTTTGTAGTGGCGCTCCTTGTTCCACCAGATGCCTCCTCCGCAGGTTTGATCCCAACCGCCGGTCATATCCTGAAAGATAGACGCAGCTGTGGCCAGATAGGCGGGATTACGGGTAAGGTCCCAGGCATCGATCCAGGCCAACGCCCACCAGCCTTCATCGTCATAGTATTGGTTAAGAAATTTACCGCGAATGTTCGCTGAATAAGTCGTGGCAATGGTGGGTAAGTACTCCTCGGTATGACTTACACGCGAGTCGTCGATGAGCGCCGTCAGCGCGTTGGCGGAGTTCCACCAGCCGGTGGTCTTCCACAACCCGGTTTGCTGGTCGTACCAGGATTGGAGGCGCTCGACTGCCGGCCGGACCTGATCCTGCGAGACGACGGCGGACTCCGCCGCCTGCATGGGCTGGGCCAGGAAGACCATCATGACGAGGAGAGAGACGAGAGCAGAAAATGCTGGCATGATCCCGATGCCAGCATATGCGACTCGCAACGGTCCGGCAATGCAGTCCGTGTCTGAGAACGCGGGTCGCTGGCGGTGACCGGTACTTCAGTCACGGCTTTTTATTTGACGCGCGGGCGCCGCGAAAGATATGGCGCCTGGCATTCGTGTTCTGATTGAAGCAGGAAGCTTGAAGCAGGGAACGTCAGCGAAGAACACACGGAATGAGGGATCGGGAAAAGGGATGAAGCAGGGAAAGCGAAGAACAGGCCGACGCGATTTTCTAAAGCTGTGCGGCGCGGCTGCAGCCAGCTCGATGATACCGGCTCACGCGCTGCGGCTCGGTTCCGGAGCGGCGCTCGGCCAGGCGGGCGCGAGCGGCGCGGGGCGCAATGTTCTCGACCTGGTCAAGCCGCTCATCGGGACCGGATGGCATGGGCACATGTTTCCGGGCGCAGTCGCGCCCTTCGGGCTGGTCCAGCTGAGCCCGGACAGCAGCGGCGTCCCGGAGCCGAAGTGGAATGGGGAATTCGACATAGACGGCTGGGATCATTGCTCGGGCTACCACTATCACGACGATGTGATTCTCGGCTTCAGCCACACGCACCTGCAGGGAACGGGCGCCAATGACCTCGGCGATGTGCTGGTGATGCCGGTGGTGGAGGGGCTGAACTGGAGCTGGAAGGCTGGCGAGCCGGCACAGCAGGCGGAAACTCAGGCTCAGGCGCTGGGCAGCGAGTCAGGCTGGGTCTTCGATCCGGCCGAACAGGGATACCGCTCTTATTTCTCGCACGACAGCGAAGAGGCGCGGCCGGGTTATTACGGCGTGCATCTGCGCACGCCGGATGTTCGCGCGGAGCTAACCGCGACCACGCGCTGCGGCATGCACCGGTACCGCTTTCCGGATGCGGAGGGGGATGCGCGGCAGGGGATCCTGCTCGACCTGGTGCACGGGATCGGCTGCGATGTGTATGCGGCGGAGCTGCACGTCGACAGCAACAGCCGCATCAGCGGAATCCGTTCGACGCACGGATGGGCGGCCGACAAGCAGGTTTACTTCGTGCTGGAGCTCTCTCGCCCCTTCGCTTCGATGCAGGCCCAGGTCGATGGCGCGGTGAAGACGGCGGCGCCTGGAGATCATCTGACCGGGAAAGAGATCCGTGCGATCTTCACCCAGTCGCATGGCGGGGAACCGCTGCTGATTCGCGTCGGCATCTCCTGCACCAGCATTGAGGGGGCGCAGAAGAACCTCGCTGAGGAGATTCCGCACTGGGACTTCGACGCTGTGGCCCGGCAGGCCGGCCAGAAATGGAACGAGGCGCTCGCGGTGCTAAACGCGGAACTGCCGGATGAAGAGCAGCGGCAGACTTTTTATTCCGGCGCTTATCACGGTCTGGTGGCACCCGCGACCTTCAACGACACTGACGGAACGTATCGCGGACAGGATCACAAGAATCATCCCAATCCTGGGTTCACCAAATACACCACCCTGTCGATCTGGGATATCTATCGCGGCGAATTTCCGTTCATCATGCTGATGCAGCCGCATCGCACGGCTGACATCATCCGCACCCTCGTCGCCGATTATCAGCAGCTCAACGAGCATTCGCTGCCGGTTTGGCCGCTGTGGGGGAATGAGACCTGGTGCATGACCGGCTTCCATGTTGTCGGCATGATCGTTGGAGCGTATGCGCGGGGATTTAAAGATTTCGATGTGGAGGCGACCTACGCCACCATGCGCGACACCGCGCTGGTGGGCGCGACCTCGAACGGCAATCGCGATCTGCAGGAGCAGTTCCGCCGCCATGGCTATCTGCCGACCGGCCACGAACGCCAGGCTGTCTCACGGACGCTCGATTTCTCCTATGACTACTGGTGCGTGGGAGCGATGGCCGATCTGCTGGGCAAAAAAGACGACGCGGACCTGTTCTACAAGTTGGGGCAGAATTACCGCAACATCTTCGACCGCACTACGGGGTTCATGCGCGGCAAGACGGAGGCCGGACAGTGGCGGGAGCCGTTCCGTCCCGATCAGGAATACACCGAGGACTACACGGAATCCGACGCGTGGCAGGCGACCTTCAATGTCATGCAGGACGTGCAGGGGCTGATCGAGTTATATGGCGGGGACGAGGCGTTTACTGCAAAGCTCGACGCGTTGTTTGCCGCGCCTTCCAACGTGCTGCAATCGCCGCCCGACATCAGCGGAATGGTGGGCCAGGACGCGCAGGGCGATGAGCCGAGCAATCACATACCCTACCTCTATACCTTTGCCGGCGCGCCATGGAAGACGCAGCAGTGGGTCCGCAAAGTGGCGGCGCTCTATAACAACACGCCGGCCGGCGTTCCTGGAAACGACGACTGCGGGCAGACTTCGAGCTGGTTTGTTTTCGCCAGCCTGGGCTTTTATCCGGTCAACGAGGCCACCGGTGTCTACGTGATCGGCAGCCCGCTGGTCAGCCGCGCGAGCCTTCGCAATCCTGCTGCCGGAACCACCTTCACCATCGTTGCGGAAAACAATTCGGCGAGGAATATGTACATCCAGCGCGCGGAACTGAATGGAAAGGAGCTGACCCGTTCCTGGTTCACGCATGCCGACATCGTGGCCGGAGGCGAGCTGCGCTTCACGATGGGCAGCTCACCCAACAAGGAGTGGGCCTCGGCACCGGCCGACCGCCCTCCCTCCGGACTGGTGAAGTAGTCCCGGCAACGCTCAAAACGAAGACGGCCGGCTCCGGATTTTCACTGTCCCAGCGGGATAGTGCCGGAAAGCCGGGCCGCAGATTCACAACCCGTGTTGAACGTACGACTCCGCTAGCTCTTCTCTGCGCGCTCCTTCCTCAGCTTCGCCCAGCGCGCCTTTTGTGCTGCGGCAATGCGGGCTCGTCCCGCCGCACTCATCTTCCGGCGTTTTCCCGGCGTTCCTCCATGAGTCGCGCCGGAGGCAAACGATGTTACCGAGCTCGCGGCCCGGGTTGCACGCTTGCCGGCGCCGTTGCCCAGGAGCAATTGCCGCACCTTTTCGAGACGCGCAATTTCCTGATCAAGAGCAAGAATAATTTCCGAAGTTTGCATATCAATTCTCCCTGGCAAGATTATAGCTTTCAAGGTACTGGGGTTAACTGGAGTTGTATTATCTTGTGACTGACGACTTCCCTGTGAGTGCGGCCTGCGCCTGCACGCGACGGCGCATGAATGAATCCAGGGCCGATAAGGTCGACCTAAGGGGCCGGCTACAACTGCATACGCAGGCGTGCCCGGGTCACGAGGTGGGAGATGAGAAGGATCCCAATGGTAAAGGCAACGGCGCGGATGATGCCCGGGAGCCCCGCGTTCCAGTGGTCGAGGAGGTAAGCTGTTCCCGTCAGGCCAGCCAGGAAGTAATAGATATCCGGCAGCAGGTAAGTGAGCAGCGTGTTCGACCCGGCGGGTCGCACCAGCCACGCCCATCCGGTCTTCTTCTTCACGTCACATATAAAGTAGAGCGCTGTAAACAATACGCAGCTGGCCGCGATGGTCCAGAGCGCCCAGGTGGGCGTGGCGCGGATTTTCGAGATGCCGAAGGGCCTGAGGAACCAGCCGGCAGCGAAACAAACCACCCCCATCAGCAGGCCGAGCAGCATTTTCTTTCCGGGGGTCTGGCGATTCTCATCGACAAAAATCGTCGAGGTGACGATGCCGGCCATCACCAGAGTGGGCATCGCGCCATTGCCGAAAGGCCAGATATACATCGACACATGGTTCAGGGGAATCCAGTGCGCGATACAGGCCGCGTTGTAGGCGACCAGCAGCGGGAGCCACACCAGCGGGGCGAAGCGCCAGCGGCGGGTGGGGATATACAGCAGGCAGCTGGCAAAGTAAGTCAGGCCAATCAGTCCGAGAATCTCAGGGTAAGAGAACTTGATCCACGCTTCGCCGGCCGGGGTGGAACGGCGGAAGATGGCGAAGGTGACGGCGATGAGAGCGGCGCCGGTGAGACGCAGGGTGAGGACCGTCTTCGCGCTGAGGCCGGTGTAGACATTCCATAGCAGGATGCCTCCAGCCAGGCCCATCAGGGCCCACACTTCAGGAGTGATGTGCATCCTCGACTGATCACAGTAGTCGGCGTTCGCGAGGATCAGGCCAAGTATCAGCAATGCCAGGCTGCGCAGGACCACGTGCAGCCAGAGCTGCGGGACGGAGGGGTTGCGCCGCAGCCGCTGCCGGACGGCGATGGGCATGGCCATGCCGACGATAAAGAGGAACGCGGGAAAAACCATGTCCACATAAGTCATGGCATCGACTCTTGCGGGCATGTGATAGGTCCACTTACTCAGGCCGTGCACGCTGGCGAGGTCATTGACGAAGATCATCACGGCCATGGTGATGCCGCGGAAGATATCGATGGAGACGACGCGAGTCGATGTCGTCTGCCCGGCAATGCCCGTCGAACGAACCGTCGCGGTTGCGCTCATCTTCCGCCTCCGTTACTGGCAGTGTCGCCGGCATGGAATCCCTGATTGATGGCGTTCAGCAAGGCCCCCGAGGGGTCGCCGTTATATTCCCAGAACATGATGCCCCCCAGCCCCTGCTTTCGAACATACGCGCACTTCAGCGCGAGCGACTCGGGATCCTCATAGGAGACGAACTCCTGCTTCTGCTCGTTGTACAGATAGGGGACCGATGCGGCAGCGTCCCAGTAGCGCGTAAATCCATGCTGGAGCATGCTGGCGACAATGTTTTTGTAGCCGGCGTACGCACCGGGCACCGGCTTTCCCGGCTGAAAGAGGCCGTGGTTGGTGGGGCCCACCTGTCCCCACACGTGCCCATAAAAGGGGACGCCGAGGACGATCTTCTGCGCCGGCACGCCAGCCTGCTCGAATTCGTGGACCGATCTGTCGGCGGAGATATGCCTCGGATCCGCCGGATCCGTGTAGAGCGGCGCGTGATTGCCGGTTGTCCCCTCATCTCCTGGCTCGTAGTAGTCATACGCCATGAGATTGACGGTATCGACCGCGCGCCCCACCTTACCCATCTCCGTATGCTCGAGCCAATCGCTGGTTGCTCCTGCGGCAACGCTGAGCAGCAGGCGCCGTCCCAGCCTGCGCTGCTCGTGGTCGAAGCGCTTCCTCAGTTCCTGGAGCAGCAGGGTGTAATTCTGTGTGTCTTCGGGCCGAAAGCGGTTGCCCGCGCCGATCTGGGCGGGGAATTCCCAGTCGATGTCGAGGCCGTCGAGCTTGTATTGATCGATGAAGGCGACGGCGCTGTCGATGAAGCGAGCGCGGCTCTCATGCGTAAGAGCCATATCGGAGAAATGGCCGGACCACAGCCAGCCGCCGACCGAGATCAGAACTTCAAGGGAGGGGTTTTGCTGTTTGAGGCCGACGAGGGTGGCGAAGTTCGGGGCATCGGCAGGGCTTTCGGCTGCGATGCGGCCATCCTCGATGTTCGCGAAGGCGTAGTTGATCCTGGTCAGCTTGCTCGCCGCTACCTCACCGGGTTCAATGACATGTTTCTGAGGAAAGATATAAGCGATAACCTGCAACTGAGGCGGTTCGTGTCGGTCGCGCGGCGATGCCTGAGCTGTAAGAGGCAGGAGAAATCCAGAAAGAAAGACCGCCAGCGCGGCGCGAATAACAGCGGTGGGAAGCTCGCGAGAGATAAGCCGCAACGTAACTCCTCCGTAGGGAATTGTCAGGCACGGTCAGGCACACCCATCATGGCACGATCCGTGCCAATGCGCATCAGGCATGCAGCCTGTTTTCCCGGTCGTGCGATATAGACTCGTGACAACCGAGGAGGGAGATCTCATTCGATTCCGCGCACAGCTTGCAGTTCTCGTTCTCTGCGGAGCGACCGCGGCGCCGTCGTTCGCGAAGGTGCGCGTCCTTGTCGATCAGGTCGGCTATGAAACGACGGTGCCCAAGGTGGCCCTGATTGAGGGCACGGCAGACGATCAGCCGGACGGCTTTGCCCTGATCGACGATTCTTCCGGCAAAGTCGTCTTTTCGGGACAGCTGGAATCGGCGGGAGGCGTCGACCACTGGAGCAACTGGCGTTTCTGGAAGGCGGATTTTTCCGGATGGCGAACTCCCGGCCACTATCTTCTCCGCACCACGAATCACGGCGAGGCGGTCAGTTCCTGCGATTTTGAGATCGGGGAATATCTGCTGGAGCGCAGGACCCTCTCCAATGTCATCTTCTATTTCAAGACACAGCGCGCCACCGGCGACATGGATCGTGCCGATCGGCATCTGGCCTCGCCTGAGGATCCGGGCACGTTTCTCGACGTGCACGGCGGGTGGTATGACGCTACCGGCGACTACGGGATTCATCTCTCGCATCAGAATCCGACTTCTTATTTCAACCCGCAGCAGGTGCCTCTCACCGCCTGGACGCTGCTGGCGAGCTATAACGTGCTGCGGGACCGCCACGATGAGGGCAACTTCAGCGAATATGAGCGGCGGATGCTGGATGAAGGACTCTTCGGCGCCGATTTTCTGGTGCGCATGAAGAGGCCGGGCGGCTCATTTTTTGAAAGTATTGACGCGCCGGGACCGGGCAAGCTGGCCAAAGACCGGGCCATCGGTAATCCAAACTGGCGGACACAGATCAAGACCAGCCCCACTGGCTCGACGCAGCGCGAGGGCGTGGCATCGGGCTCGCATGCTTATGAGGCCGGCTATCGCGCCGGCGCGGGCATGGCGATCGCGGCTCTGGCGCTGGCCAGCACTATGCCCGAGGATGGCGACTTTCCTCGATCAAAGTACCTCGAAACCGCGGAGTCGGCGTTTCGGTTTCTCGAGGCTCACAATGCTGAGTTGCTGAACGACCACGTCGAGAACATTCTCGACGACTACTGTGCGCTGATGGCGGCGACGGAGTTGTATCGCGCCTCGCACCAGCAGGTTTATCTTGCTGCAGCCGATCGGCGCGCGGACCATCTGATGCGGCGGCTGACGAGCAGCGGCGCGTGGCATAACTACTGGCGCGCGGATGACGGCACGCGGCCGTTCTTCCATCCATCGGATGCGGGGCTTCCGGTCGTCGCGCTGCTGCGTTACGCCGAGATTGCCTCCGCGCCAAACCAGCAGCGCGCGCGTGATGCAGTGCGGAAGTCTCTCGAATTTGAGCTGGCCACGACCAGAGAGATAAACAACCCCTTCGACTACGCGCGTCAGCTGGTACGCATGAAAGACGGCCAGCTGCGAACCGCCTACTTTTTTCCCCATGACACCGAGGCGGCTCCGTGGTGGCAGGGAGAAGATGCACGTCTCGCCTCGCTGGCTGCTGCAGCGCGCATGGCGGCTCCGCTGTTTGCGGCGGACCCGCAGTTTCACACGGCGCTCGAGATATATGCCGAAGATCAGCTGCACTGGATCCTGGGGCGCAACCCCTATGACAGCAGTCTGCTGATGGGCAGCGGGCACGGCAATGCCGCCTACATGTTCTTCCGCTCATGGAAGTATGCCAGCGCCCCGGGCGGCATCATCAACGGCATTACGGCTGCCGTGAACGATGAGGACGGAATCGCTTTCAATGAAGGCTTCGCGGTTACCGGGAAGGACGATGACTGGCGGTGGACCGAGGAATGGCTGCCGCACGCGGCCTGGTACCTTTACGCGGTGAGCCTGCCCGGCCACTGACAGGACTGCAGTAAATCCATCCGGCGGAAACTCGATGCCTCGCGCGCGGGAACCAAAATGCGCGAAGAACGAGAGCCAGCGGCTGTACGCGGTCGATCCCGCGCTGATCACTGCGCCTTCGCTCCGCCGGTGTGATCAGATCTCTGGCTTTAGCGGAAGCGCCGCACGCGCAGGGTGTGCCGCCCCGACCGATAGAATCCCACTGCGTACAGGGTGGCGCGGCTCTTGGTCGAGAAGATCAGTTGCCGGATGCGCAACAGGGGGCTGCCGCGCGTGATCGCGAGAAGATCCGCGAGGCGCAGATCGGCATCGGTCGCGTCGATCTCCTCATCCGAGTAGGCCAGCTCCACACCGAACTCGCGCTCCATCAGACCGAACAGCGAAACCCGCTCGAGGGGCGCGTCGACCAGGGTCGGATATTCGTCGGCCGACCAGTAGCAGGTTTCCAGCGCGACCGGCTCATCGCCGGCCCGCCGGACACGCTCTACTTTGCCCAGCCGAGCGGTGGGGGCCATTCCGAGCCGTGCGGCAATCTCGTGCTCCCGCGTCACGATCCCGCAGGTGACGACTCGCGAGTTAGCCGTCAGGCCGAGGCTCGCCATCTGCTCGGTGTAGCCGAGCAGCTTGTTGAAGTGAACGCGCGGGAGGGCGACGAAGGTCCCCGCGCCGTGCCGCCGCTCGACGATGCCGTCGCGCGCCATCTCGTTGAGCGCATGGCGCGCCGTCATCAGACTCACCTTATGCAGCCGCGCCAGCTCGCGCTCGGAGGGAACGGTATTCCCCGGTTTCAGCTGTCCGGAGTCGATCCGCCGCCGAATAGCGTTCTGAATCTGCTTGTAGACTGGTTCCCCATTGCGGTTCCGCATTGTCCACGTCGCTGCGAATACCGGAGCGGTCTCGTCAGATCAGAGCTCCGTCGTGCGCAGGCTCACCTCGCCGCTGAAATCGGTCTGTGGCTTTGAACCGCAGCCCGGTACCCATTCGTGAAGCTGCTTCCGGGGGCCAGAAGAACGTGTACTGCTCCAGGTGTTCCCGAATACCATAGCAGAGTTTCTGCGAGCGGGCGGTTATTCGGGAGAGTACCGAGTGCTATATAGCGGGCGCCGGTATCACCACCGCTCGAGATGAAGCGCGCGCCGCCGGTGACCGGAGCCGCGGGCGGGCCGCGCAACTCGAGGACCAGCACCAACATTCTGCGCCACGCCAGCATTTGCCAGCGTGACAAACAAAAGCCTGCCCGGCTGCCGCCTGCGCCACCAAAAATGGCCCAGCTCATCTGCCTGAGAGCCTGCCCTGTAATCGGGGCTGCCGGGGACGGCGGAGGGTGCTATATAGCTCCCCGGCGAGCGCTTCATAAAAAACAGTTGCGTTTTTGTGAAGTTCGCCATATGCTGTGACCCACATTCCTGATGATCAGCTTCCCGCTCTCTATCAGAATGCGCTGGGCTCGAAAAGCGCTCCCTGGCAGAAGTCAGACCACAGCAGAGAGTAAGCGCATCCTGTTCGGGTTGGTTGTCATTGACTCGGTCGCGTTTGTGTAGCATTGCCCCCATTCATCCTGTCGTGAGTCCCCTGTAGTTGGCAGAAGCACCAAGACGGTAGAGGCATTTGCGCAATTCAAGTCTTTTCTGGAGGCGGTTGATATGAGTAAGAGAACACCCTTGTTACTGGGTTCCCTATTCGTAATTCTGACGCTTCTGACCCATTCGGCATGGAGTCAGGAAGTCACCGCAGCGCTGGTCGGTACGATCACCGACCAAAGCGGAGCGGCTGTTTCGGGGGCCACAGTCAAAGCAACTTCGGTGGATCAGGGCACCAATTACAGCGCGGTGTCCGATGATTCCGGTCTTTATCGCATCTCGGAGGTCCCGGCGGGTAACTACACTCTCACGGTCAGCAAATCCGGATTCGCCACCGTCTCCCACACGGCATTTGTGCTGACGGTGAATCAGGTGGCACGCGTGGACGTAGCGCTCAAGGTTGGGCAGGTAACGGAAACGCTGGAAGTAACCGGCGCGCCGCCGGTTCTGGAAACCGACGCGACGCAGGTGAGCACAGTCATCAACGCAGCGACGAACGACAACCTTCCGCTCGCCTCGCGCAATTACGTCCAGCTCACACTGCTGGCTCCGGGAGCGGTCACAACCGATCCCAGCAGCTTCAATAACGGCAACAACACGGCTGGTTACGGAGGCCGTCCGCTGATCAACGGCAACCGCGAGCAGGCCAACAACTTCCTGCTGGACGGCATGGATAACAACCAGGTTTCGGATAACCTGCTGGGATACACGCCGGCCCCGGATGCCATTCAGGAGTTCAACCTGATCACCAGCAACGCTCCCGCCGAGTTCGGGAATTTTGAGGGTGGCATCGTCAACGCGACGATCAAGTCAGGCACAAACCAATATCACGGGGATGTATGGGAATATTTCCGGAACGATGTTCTGAATGCGAACAGCTGGTCCAACAACCTGACCGGGCTGGATAAAAGCAAAATCCGCTGGAACATGTATGGCTTTACCATCGGCGGACCGATCCTGAAGAACAGGCTCTTCTTCTTCGCCGATTATCAAGGGCAGCGGTTCGATATACCGAGTTCCCAGGGGCAGATTTCGGTTTTCACCACGGCCGAACGCGCGGGCGACTTCAGCGCACTTTGCAGCGCGGGCTTCGACGGTTCAGGGGTTTGCAAAGGGTCGGGGCAGCTGTACAACCCCTGCGCATCGTTCAGCGCGCCGTGCACTCCCGGATCGACTCCGGCCTCGCCGCGTAATCCCTTCCCCAATAACCAGATTCCTTCGGCTATGATCAGCCCGGTAGCATCGGCGCTGTTCGCTTCCAGTCTCTACCCGGGCGCCACCAGCACCAACCTGCAGGATAATGCGATCAACACCACGGTTTCAGCTGAGAACGTGGACCAAGGCGACCTGAAGGTCGACTACACGGTCGACGCGAAGGACAACATTTCCTATCGTTTCACCCGGGCTTACCAGAACAACCCGTCGAATAACTCAGTGGCGTTGCTTTCCAATGGTTATGCAACGACCCCGATCTACAACACGGTGGGCACGTGGACAAGAACAATGTCCAGCAACCTGCTGAACAGCTTCCGGTTTGGCTGGAGCCACGTCACCCTCAATACCGGCAACAGCTGGGCTTCGGGTGTGGGTGAGTTGGGGAACACGCTGGGCATCGGCAACGGCAACCCTTCGAACCTGCCCGGTCTGCTGGCCCTGAATTTCTCCAACTCCGCTCTCAACGACCTGGGCACCCAGGAGTCGACGCAGAGCTTTGATGACCACGTCTGGCAGCTTGAAGATTCGGTGAACTGGACGCATGGACGCCACAGCTTCAAATTCGGCGGCCAGTACTGGCGCGAAATCATCAAGACGTTCTATGCAGGCAATAACGGTGAACTGGGTCTGATGGATTTCAACGGACAGTTTACCGCCGTTAACTCGGCTTCGGCCGGGGGCGGGACGGGCGACGGCGGAGCGGATTTTGTGCTCGGTCTGCCGTACCAGTACGGCCGCGGCGTAAGCACGGGCGCTACATGGCAGCAGTTCGAGAACGTTATCGGTGTCTATGGCGAAGACACGTGGCGTGCCATGGACAATCTGACGTTAAACCTTGGCCTGCGCTACGAAGCGCACACGCCCTGGACTGAAAGCAACAATAAGCAGGCCAATTACAACATCGCCACCGGAAATATCGACCTCGCCGGTCAGAACGGAGCCAGCGGCGCTCTCTACAATGGCTTCTACGGCGGCAGGGATTTGCAACCGCGTATTGGTTTCGCATGGACACCCTCAAGGTTCAACAACCGCACCGTAGTGCGGGGAGCATTCACCGTTTCTTCCTATCTTGAAGGTACGGGGACGAACCTTCGCCTGACTCTTAACCCGCCGTTCACTCCGGCGGAAATCAATGCGGTTTACAACAACGATAACCTGCCCCTCACCGATTCAAGCGACGGCATCGTAGGCAGCGGCACCAACGCGTCATGCGCCGCACCGGCTTATGCCTGCTATGCCCAGTCACTTTTCCGGGTGTGGGATCCGAACGTGCAGCCGGCGCTCGCCTATCAATGGAGCCTGACTGTGCAGCAGCAAATTGCCACAGGCACAACCTTTCAAATTGGATATGTCGGGCAAAAGGGCACTCACCTGATGGTGCCGTTCGACTACGGCCAGAGGGTACTCCAGCCGAATTCGTCCTGCAGCACTCCGCCGTGTACATCGGACAGCCCTTATTTTGCCAAGAACCCCACGTTCTACAGCGTGCTGGGCAACCCAGCCCTCAAGGACAGCAACGGAACCCTGCTGTCGGTGGACAACAACGGAATCAACGAAGGCGCAACGATCTCGGGCACGAAGTCGAACGGGAATATGGAGTACAACTCCCTGCAGGCCATAGTGCAGAAGGAAATGTCTCAGGGGCTTCAGGGACAAGTCTCATATACGTACTCCAAATGCATGTCTGACAGCACCGGGTATTACGGAGCATGGAACAATGCCCTGAGCGCTTCAGCATACTGGCAGAATGTCTACGATCAGAGGTCGGAGTGGGCACCCTGCTACTACGACGCCACGCACGTGCTGTCCGCCTATGCCGTTTATCAGCTGCCCTTCGGACGCGGCCAGAAAATTGCGGGAAGCGTTCCCAAGGCAGTCGATGAAGTAGTGGGCGGATGGGCGGTGAGCCCGATCGTTTCGTTCCGCACCGGCTGGCCACTGCCGATTTTCGGAGCGGCGGACAACTCCGGCACATTCAGCCGTGGTGCCCGGGCGGACTGCGGCTCCCTGCCGTCAATCGAAAATACTTCGATTCCACGGATCGGCGTCCAGTGGTTCACCAACAATAACAACTTCACTCAGCCGGCGGTTGGCACATTCGGGAACTGTTCACCGCAGCTCTCGGGCCTGAGGTCACCGCGCTACACCGATGTCGATGCCAGCGTGCACAAGGACTTCCCTCTAACGGAACGATTCCGACTGCAGTTCCGCACCGACTTCATCAACGCCTTCAACCACGTTCAATACAATGCTCCGAACACAAGCATTGGATCGACGATGGGGCAGATTACCGGCGCTCAACCTCCGAGAAACATTCAGCTGGCTTTGAAGCTCTACTATTGACAATTCACACAACCACAGATTGCTGCTACAGCGTGCAGATTGCGCCTGTAGCAGCAATTTGTTATTTTGGGCTTGAGAATCCCTTGAAAAGCGGATTGTGCAGAAATGGGTAGTTACCGGGTCAAAGCATCCGCCTTTTTGTTGTTCTCCTTTGCAGCGCTTTCCGGATTTAACGCCAGCGCTCAGCACACCAAATCCGCTTTACCCGCCGCGCACATCACACCTCAGCAAGCCATTGCCCTCGCCCAGCAGGGTAAATGCCGTGAGTCGATTTCCGCCCTCGAGCGGGCAACAGCGCCTGAGGTTCCTGCGGAGACCCGGAAGCAGGCCGGCGTTATCGGAATCCGCTGCGCCCTGGCGATAGACGATCGACCGGCAGTGCTGGAATTTATCCGCCTGCTCAACAGCAGCGATATGGGTCACGATCCCGATGTGCTGTACGTCATCGTCCATGCCTATTCCGACCTGTCGGGGCGCACGGCCCTGGATCTCGCTCGAACTGCACCACACTCCACGGCCGCTCACAAACTGAATGCAGAGGCGCTGGAGGAACAGGGCAGGTGGCAACCGGCAGAGCTTGAATATGAGGAGATCCTGAAGAAGGACCCGAATGCCCGAGGCATTCATTTTCTGCTGGGCAGGTTGTTGCTTTCGCGCCCCGATGCCGGGGCGGACGCGCCGGCCCGCGCCAAAGAGGAGTTCCTGAAGGAGCTTCAGATCGACCCAGGTAACGCCGACGCGGAATACATCCTGGGGGTGCTTGCGCAGCACGCCCAGGACTTTGACGAGGCGGTTACCCGCTTTTCGCAGGCGGCAAAACTCAATCAAAATTTTGCAGAGGCTTATCTTGGCTGGGGAGTTTCCCTGCTCGGCGAAAAGAAATATGAAGAGGCACTCGCCCCTTTGCAGCACGCTGAGCGTCTCACGCCGGGAAATCCCGACATCCACAACGCGCTGGCGACGGCTTTAGTGAGAACCGGAAATAAGGCCGAAGCAGAAAAGGAATTTGCCATTCTCCGCAGCCTCAGTTCTGCAAACCACTCCGGCGCACCCGCGGCAGAGCAGCCGCAATGATGTCGTTTACCTTTATCTCCGCTGCATTCCGTCTCAGATCCAGGGATATCCGGACATAGGCCCGCACAGAAACGATGGATCGAATTCGCACAGCGCGGTTGACACGGCGGCAATTTGTGTCACAGACGATCGCCAGCGCCCTGCTGATTTCGCAGCGTCCGCTTTCCGCTTTGACCAGCGCAGCGCAATTCCCTTTCGTTGCGGTTCCTCCTGAAGCAACCGGAATCAAGTGGGTGCACACATCGGGAAAATCTCCTGAGAAGTATCTTCCGGAAAGTTCAGGACCGGGCTGCGCATTTCTCGACTACGACAACGATGGCTGGATGGACATCTATCTGGTGAACAGCGGCAAATGCGATTTCTATACTCCGAATCCGCCGCTCCGCAACGCACTGTATCGCAATAACCGGGATGGAACCTTTACTGACGTAACTGAAAAAGCAGGTGTGGGGGGCGGGGGATACGGTCAGGGAGTCGCGGTCGGCGATTATGACAATGACGGTCTGCCCGATCTGTACGTTACGCAGTATGGAAGGTCCATCCTCTACCACAACAATGGCGACGGGACCTTTACGGATGTGACGGAGAAAGCTGGAGTGGCGGCTCCGGGGTGGTCATCGAGCGCGGTGTGGTTCGACTATAACAACGATGGGTTGCTTGATCTTTTTGTCTGCCGGTTCGTTGATTTCAGCAAAGAGCTGAACAAGCCCTGCGGCATCCATGAGGATGGCCTGCGGCACTACTGTATACCTACGGTTTACACGCCGATGCCGAGCTGGCTTTTTCGCAACAACGGTGACGGCACTTTCAAGGATGTCAGCGCAGAGTCAGGCATCGCCAGTCAATTGGGTAAGGCGTGGGGAGTGGTTGCGACCGACATCAACAACGACGGCCTGATGGATCTGTTTGTAAGCAACGATACGGTTCGGAATTTTCTCTTTGTCAATCGCGGGAAGGGGAAGTTCGACGAGATCGGAGAGATTGCCGGGGTAGCCTACAGTTCCGACGGGCGCGCTCGGTCGGGGATGGGCGTGGACTCCGCGGACTACGATCAGGACGGCTTCATGGATCTGTTCGTGGCCAACCTCGATCGCCAGTCGTATTCGATCTACCGCAACAATCACGACGAAACTTTCGACGATAACGGCGGTCAGACGGGCATAGCCAGTGCTACTTATCTGATGAGTGGCTGGGGACTGAAGTTCTTCGACTTCGACAACGATGGAAATATGGATCTGTTTTTAGCGAACGGAAACCCCGACGATTTGATCGACAGAATCCACTCACAGGTGACCTATCAGGAGCGGCCGCTCCTGTTCGAGGGCACCGGCAAGGGGCTCCGCAATATCAGCCAGCAGAGCGGGCCAGTCTTTGAGCAGCCGGTTTCGGCGCGTGGACTGGCGATTGGCGATTTCAATAACGACGGCGCGGTCGACGTTCTCATTGGGGTGAATGACGGCGCCCCGCTGCTGCTGCGCAATACGGCCGGCGCTCAGAATCACTGGCTCGGCATCAAGCTGGTTGGGACCAAATCGAATCGGGACGCAATCGGGGCGCGGGTTACGTATCAGGCGCAGGACCTGAAACAGAGCCGGATGAAGGTGGGCGGGGGGGGTTACCTTTCGAGCCACGATCCGCGCATGGTACTGGGCATCGGCAAGCGCCCAAAACTGGATTGGGTTGAAATCACGTGGCCGCTGCCCGGCGGTAAAACGGAGCGCTTTACGGATTTGCCCATCGACCGCTACATCACGATTGTCGAAGGCCAGGGCAAATGGACGTAGGCTCGATTCGAGAGATGCGCGCTGCGCGAGAGTTCGCGCCACAGTGACAGACGGAAAGGCGCGCGGTAATTTGAACGGCGGATGAGCAGCTGTGGTCTTCGCGAGTTCGGCTGCGGATGATTGACACCTGAAGAGACTGGCGTGACGGCACCGCTGCCTGGCCGCAGGGACACTCTCGTCCAATCCGAAAAATAAAGACGACGGCCTTGCATGCTGCCTGCGATGCCCACGATGTCATAGGCTTGAATTTCAGCGTGCGCGTGCAGGAGCCGTCACAGTCCAGAGAGGAGACTCAATCCTGACCCCTCAAAATCAGAGTCGACGTGATTTTCTTCGCCGGGCTGGAGCCAGCATCGCCGGCGCCTTCGCGGTCCCGGCGTTGTTGGGCGAAGACGCGAGGGCGCAAACGGGCGGTGCAGCGCCCGGAATGCGTTCCGTGCTGCAGGAGGCGACTCGCGCCGGAGCGCCGCCGGCCGGTCCGATGCGCGGGCTGATGGTCGATGCGGGGCGCGTTCCGGAGAAGCTCGATTACTACCGCCGCGTGATCGATTTCTGCGCGGAGTGGGGGTTCAACACTCTGCAGTTTCGTCTGGCCGACGATCAGGGGAGCGCGCTGCGCTTTGCTTCTGTCTCCGATCTGGTGCTGCATAAAAATGCATTCACACCGGATGAACTGAGAGACTTCGCCGAGTATGGCCAGCGTCACGGCGTCGATGTGTTTCCGGAGGTTGAATCCTTCGGACATACGGGGTTCATCACGCGCTCGCCCACTTATGCGCATTTGCTGGATCGCGATCCGAACGGCTCCTCGGAGTTTTCCGGCGTCTGCCCGGTCGATCCGGAGACCATCAAGCTGATGACCCGGCTGTATCGCGAAGTGGCGTCGATCTTTCCCTCGCAGTATCTGCACGGCGGCTGTGATGAGGTGAACTGGGGCGGCTCGGCGCGTTCCCGTCAGGCGCTCCAGAGCAGGAGCCGCGCTCAGATCTGGGCCGATTATCTGAATGCTCTGAACCACGCCGCGGTGGAACTGCACAAAAAGTTCATCGTCTGGGGCGACTTCGTCCTGCACAAAGAACCGCAGATTCTGGGCCTGCTGGATAAGAGCGTCATCATCATGGACTGGAATTACGGGGAGAACAACGCGGTCCCTCTGCACGACACGCTCGAAAAGATAGCAGCACACGGTGCGCGGGCCATCGGGGCTCCCGGCCTCTCCTGCTATCGATGGGGCGCGCGTGTGGGCACCGAGCAGCTGCGCAACGTCGACGCCTTTGCCGATGCGTACGTGGCGGCCAGAGAGCCGGCGGCGCTCGGCGTGGTGGTCACCAACTGGATTCCCAGCCGCTACGTCCAGAATTCCATCTGGGACAGCTTTGCCTACGCCGGCGTTGCTCTCAACGAGGGAACCGCGGCCGCGCAGACTTCGGGCTTCAAACGCTTCGTGGAGAAGCATTATCAGGCGACGTGGAACGAGCAGTGGAGGGAGGTCTTCGAGAGCCTGTACAGCGCCGCGCCTTATTGGCCCGGAGGTGAAGCCGCGTCCTGGCAGGGGCTCACGCTGCCGGTCCCATGGAGCAGCGACGAGGAGCTGGCCAGGGTCCTCAGGTCCGGCGCTCCTGCTGAGAATCCATTCACGCGCCTCGCGAGTCTGCTGGTCCTGCTCGAGCCCTCCGTGCTCACCAACCTCACAGACTTTCAGGCCTTCGCTCTTTGCGTTCAGTATCTGGAGAGAATGTTCTGGCGCGAGACGGTGGTCATTGAGGCGGCAAAGCAGCTGCCCCTCGATCGGACGAGAGCCGCTTTGTTGATTCAGGCCATCGCTGCTCGCGACCAGGCTCTCGCCGAAGCGCTCACCAGCGACTGGAACACCGGGCGTTTCGCCGATGCTCCGGCGACATCGCAGCCGGTCTTCGATTTGCGTCCAAAGGACCAGATGCTCTTCCAGTGGAAGCAGGCCGCGCAGTATTCTGCTGCACTCGCGGAGAAGCCGGACCGATTCCTGGAGTTGCTCCACGGATGAATACGCGACTGATCCGGGCTGGCGGTGCATAGCTGGTATGAAGGAGCGTCCAGGAGAGACTCGCGTGCTGACTGCTGCTCAGCTGCGCCGGGAAATCAGCGCGAGAAATCTCATTCGCGGCGAGCGGTTCGAGCACGAACTTTCGTACGGCTCATCAGCCAGCGTGATTTACCGGGAATGCGAGGGCGCGCACGGTAATTTTCTGCCGGCCTCGTGGGCTCGCATTGCTGCCCATCCGCTGTGGCAAAAGCGGCTGGAGAAGGCTTACACGGCGAGCCGCTATGTGCCGCGCGCCGGTGATCGCCGGCGCTTTGAGCTGGACTGCGCCAACAGCTCTGACGCGCTGCTGATGAACATCTTCTGTTATCCCAGGGTGCTCAGCCGTGCTCCGCTGTGTGCTCTGCTGGGGATCGAGCCGGGCCAGGAGCCGGAATTTGGTTTTCGTCCGGCGATCCCTCGCGTCAACGGCCACGTCGACCGAACCGAGATCGATCTGCGCGTCGGCAGTCTGCTGGTCGAGGCCAAGCTGACAGAAAGCGACTTTCAGCGAGCGCCTCTGCGCCTGCTGGCGCGCTATCGAGATTTGAACGAAGTCTTCGATGCCGAACAACTGCCGGTCATCAATGGCGTCGTCCATTCCTGGCAACTGGTTCGCGGCGTTCTCGCCGCTCATGCCTGCTCGGGATCATTTCTCGTGATATGCGACCGCCGCCGGCCCGACCTGATCGACCGCTGGTTTGAGGTCCTGCGCGCCGTCTCGAGCAGCTCGCTGCGCACCCGGCTTGGCATTCTGACCTGGCAGGAAATCAGCGCGGCGCTGCCCCGGCAGGTGCGTCACTTCCTCGGCGAAAAGTATGGTATCTGAAATCCTGCCCGACGGCGCTTCATGGTCGCCGCTCCGTTCTGTGGAGCCGGCCCATGCCGCTCATTTGTCCAGGAAGCCCTCAAACTGCAGCCATTCAGTGAATGCGTCGATCCAGTGATCGGAGGGGGTATTCTGCCTGTGCATTCCGAAGCCGTGTCCGCCTTTTGCGTACATGTGCAGTTCCGCGGATTTATGCGCGGCCACCCATTTCTGGTAAATGGCGACGCTTTGTGGAGCAAGGCCCAGCGAATCGTCGGTGGCTGCGGCGACAAACATCGGCGGCGCGTCGGACGGAACAGGAGTATCGCCGGAGTAACCGCCTGAATAGATCGGCGCGACAAAGGCGGGCCGGCCTTCCGGGGCATAGTGAAAGGCGACGTCGGCCACGATTCCTCCTCCGGCGGAGAAGCCGATGATGCCGACGCGATCGGGAGATACACCCCATTGCGAGGCGTGCTCCCGAACGTAGCGGACCGCTGCCCGCCCGTCGTCAAAGGCAAGTGGTTCGGCACTCTTCAATATTTGATCGAATTTCTGCCGGTCTGAGGAGTACAGTCTCTGGAACTCCTCGGTGGCATCTCCATCCGTCGGCGCCACGCGATATTTCAGCACGAATGCTGTCACGCCTTTCGCGGCCAGATATTCTGCAACCTCCGTGCCCTCGTTGGCGATGGACAATGCCATGAAGCCGCCACCCGGACAGACCACGATGGCGGTGGTGTTCTTCAATTGCGGAGAGGGCCTGAAAAGTGTGAGGGTAGGGCGCGACACATTGGTGACCACTTCCGCATTCCAGGACTTCGAGAAGTAGTGCTGTTCCGGATGGGTCTCCTGGGCGGAGCCGGGTGCTTTGCCAGGGTAGAGAGGAATGACATCCTGCGCGGCTGCGACGGCTACGAACGACAGCGCAATGCAGAAAACGCGAAGTGCGAAGGCTTTCATGGCGGCAAAAAGTCTACCAGAGGGTGAAGGATCCAGGTCCGGCGGATTTCGCACGGGAATTAAAGAAGCCGGAGCGGATGTTTGCCCGCGGGTCGCGCCGTGAAAACCTGGCCAAGGCCGCCTGTCCGGCCAAAATCTGGCCCTTGTCAGCAGGTTTTCATGCCGTCATTTTGACTGCCTCGTTGCAGCCGCTCCCTGAGCGCGACTCGCCTGACATAGCGTGGTAAAACGAGTGACCTGCACATCGAGTGTCAACCGTCGGTAATTTTCTGAACGAGAAATAGCTTGACAAAGTCACGGCTCCAGTATTGAAGTGGTGGGACGGAAAAACCCGAGACCTCATACCTAACGGCCTTTTCATAAAACTTTGCAGCATGGCTTGTATCACATGGAGGTCTCCGTGAAAGTCAGGAGTGTACTACCGCTTGTTGTACTTCTGGGGGTATTGGGAGCAAGTTTAATTTCGGCTAGGGCTCAGGGCATCTTCGCAACGCTGACGGGAGTCGTGTCGGATCCGTCAGGAAGCGTCATCGCGAACGCGAAGATTCTGCTGACCGACGCTCTCTCCGGCTCAACCCGCGAAACGCAAACCAATGACCAGGGCTATTACACCTTCGCGTCCGTCCCGGTGGGGTCCTACAACCTCAGCGTGGAGGCGGGCGGGTTCGAGAGCTACAAGGTTACCGGCATAAGACTGGGCGGCGGAGAAGATCGAAATGTAAACGTCCAGCTCAAGATTGGCCAGGCAACCCAGCAGGTGCAGGTCAATGCGGAAAGCGTGGCGATTGCCACGACCGACTCAGGCGAGAAAGCATTCACCCTTGAGACGAAGGAATTGCAGAACTTCGTCCAGGTGGGCAGCAACGCGGCTGAGTACATCAAGATGGTGCCGGGCTTCGGCATTTCGAATGGGACCCAGAACAAATCCAATTACAACGGCCAGACCATCGGGATCAATGCGAACGGCGATTCCGGCAGCCAAAGCCCGCTGAACGCTGCCTATTCCTACAATGGCCTGCCGCAAAACTCGCTGGACATTGTGGCGGACGGGGCGCATGTCTCCGATCCGGGCTGCAACTGCGATACGCCGGTGAATCCCAACTCTGATTTTCTGCAGGAATTCAAGGTTCTGACTTCGAACTTCCAGGCAGAGGATCAGAAGGGCCCCATCCTGATCACCTCAGTCACCAAGGCGGGCGGTCCGGAGTTCCATGGGAACGCATTTTTCTCCGCGCGCAACTACAGCCTCAATGCGAACGACTGGCTGAACAATTTCAGCGGCGTCAAGGCGCCGGCGGACAAATACTACTACCCCGGCGGATCCATCGGCGGCCCGATCTTCATACCCCACACCCGATTCAACAAGGACCACGGCAAGCTGTTCTTCTTCACCGGATTCGAATATTTCTACCAGGTGCTGGACACCGGCCTGCTGCGCGCGACGGTACCGACGCCCGGAGAACTGAACGGCGACTTCTCGCCGGCTCAGGTTGCGAACGAAGGCAACATCACGGCAGCCGGGAAAGCTCCTGGTCAGTTAACGCCTGCGGCGATTGCCAAGTTTGGCGGCACCACGATCCCGATGTGCTCCGGAACGCCGAACGGAGCCTGCATCGATCCCAACATGCTGGCTCTTGCGAAGCTGTATCCGGCGGCGAATGCCGATCCGAACGCCACCGGCGGATACAACTACGTCCAGTCAGAGGTCTTCAATCAGAACAACCGGCAGTGGACGATCCGGGGCGACTGGAATATCAGCGACAACACGAAAGTCTTCGTCCGGTACAACTATCAGCGTGAAGTCCAGCAGTTCCCGGTGGGCCTGTGGTGGCGCAATGGAGACCAGGTGCCCTATCCCAGTGCGATCGAGGGCAAGAACAGATCTGATTCTGTTACCGGCACCCTCACCCACGTCTTCAGCCCGAGCATGACGAATGAGGCGGTGATCGCGTATACGTTCGTGGGATTCCCGAACGTGTTCGCCGACCCGGCGAAGGTGGACCGCGCGAACGTGGGCTACGGATATGCAGGCCTGTTCAACAACAAAGTGAGCCAAATCCCGTCGTTCGGCCAGTTCGGACCGAGCGAAGCCGCGCTGGTCTTCAATCCTGGCGGGTTTGAAGCCGGCGGCGCCGCTGCGGGTCTCTATGCGAATAAATACATGCCCAGCGTGAGCGATATGGTGACCAAGGTGCTGACGGATCACACGTTCAAGGCTGGATTCTTTTACGAGTGGATTCGTAACGCGCAGCCGGCCAACAACAATACCAATGGCGAGGCGGAAGTCTCGGCAGGAAGCCAGTTCAGCTACGGCAATGAATATGCGGACCTGCTGACCGGGAACCTCTCTCAATACCAGGAGACGAATTTTAACCGCATCAACGACATTCACTACAGCACAACGGAGTTCTTCGTTCAGGACTCCTGGAAGATGACCAAGAAGCTCACGGTCAATTACGGAATCCGGTTCACCAACTTCCAGCCGTGGATTGACGCCCTGGGCGATGGATATTCGATCTTCAACACCGCGGTGTTTTCGCCAAGCTGTGCATCTTCGCCAACCTACTGCGGTTTCGAATGGCACAAGAAGGATCCCAGTGTTCCTGTGAGCGGGTTCCCGACCCGGGCGCTGTTCTATCAGCCTCGATTTGGCGCCGCGTACGATGTTTCCGGAGTCGGCAAAACCGTGATCCGCGGCGGGTGGGGCCGCTTCTACTATCATTCAGGGCAGTTCACCAGCGGTCTGGATGCATCAGCGGGAGTTGCCACGGCCACCATCACGCCAACGACGTGGGTGGGAAGCAGCGGTTGCCCGACCAATCCTTCGACGGGTTCCTCCCTGTATACGTATTACCTGAGCTGCGTCAATCTCGCGGCCACTCCGGCAAGCCCGGCCGCGGTTGACGGGACCGATGACAAGGAGCCCTATACAGACAGCTGGAGTGCGTCCGTCGACCAGGTGACACCGTTCCAGGGGCTGATGGAGCTGTCGTATCTCGGCAATCGCAGCCGCGACCTGCAGAACACGTATGGAGGCGCGGGCAGCAACATCAATCTCGTCCCTGCCGGTTCAATGTTCTCGGCCACCAACCCCGGATCGGCAAACTCCAATCTGTACCGTCCGCTGCAGGGATATGGCGACCTGAACCTGGCCACCAACAACCTGTACAGCAACTACAACGCGCTGCAGGTTTCCTGGGCGCGCCATGCCGGGTTGTACACGATCCAGGCAAACTACACGTGGCAGAAGGCGCTGGGCATCGTTCTGCCCACCATCGATCCGTTCAACCTGGCCGCCAACTATGGGCCACTGCCGACGGACCGGAGGAATCTGTTCAATGTGGCGTATTCGATTAATGTGGGCAACCGACTCCATGTGAATCGGGTGCTCGACGGCACAGTGAATGGATGGCAGTTCTCCGGCCTGGTGCAGGCGCAGAGCGGCTCGAACCTCACGTATTCGGGTGGATACAACGCGAACAACAACTTCAATCTGGCGTATACGTGCTCCGGGGCAACCTGCCCGCAGTCGTCGGCGATCATTCCAGGATCGGTCAGCGGGGCAAACCCGACCGGCATCGCGATTAACAACCAGTCCATTCTGGGAACGAGTTCGCAGACGCTGGATCCGATCGTGACCTGCAATCCGGCTTCGCACCTCGGCTCGCATCAATACGTCAACGGATCGTGCTTCGCGCCCAACCTGGCTGCCGGCCAGGGCGGGCCGGCGTTGCTGCCGGCCGTTTACGGTCCCTGGTTCTTTAATACCGATTTAGGGGTGTTCAAGAACTTCCGAATCACGGAGAGCAGAAATCTCCAGTTCCGGATTCAGGGATATAACTTCATCAACCACCCGCTCTGGTCGTTCCCGAACAGCCAGAACCTAACCCTGCAGTACACGCAGGATCCGGCAAGCCAGCAGATTACACAGTCCAACGCAAACTTCGGCACAACGACAGAAAAGCAAGGGGCCCGCGTCATGGAGTTCGAGTCGAAGTTCTATTTCTAGAACTGGCTCTATCTCCAGCTCGAAATTCGACTGACCACAGGGACTCTGCCCGGAAGCGGAGCTCCTGTGGTCTTCAGCACGATGCGGGTTTTTGAATTTGTGTTCAGCAGGTAAGATGGCGCCAGGACGAAAGCGTGGTAATCACATCGCCCGAATTCTTCAAATGAGTGGGCTCCTATGCGACCGGCCATCTTCTGTGTAATTCTTGGTCTGAGTGCTCTCGCCCGGGCTCAGTCCCCTCAGCAATTGGTTCAGGACGCAATGCAGAAGCAGCGCTCTGGCCAGCTTGAGGAGGCGGTCACCGAATATCGGCAATTCCTCAAGTTGGTTCCCGATGCCGCCGCCATTCATTCGAACCTTGGCGCAGCGCTCGTCGATCTGGGCAGGTTCCAGGAAGCGATCCCCGAGTATCAGATCGCCCTCAGGCAATCTCCACAGCTGGCGGGAGCGCGTCTGAATCTTGCCCTGGCCTATTACAAGATGGGCCGCATCGCCGACGCGACCAGGGAGCTGGAGAAGGTCCACAGCGAAGAACCTTCGAACCACCAGGCCACTCTTCTGCTGGGTGACTGCTATTTGCGCATGGCTCGGGAGAAGGACGTGATTCAGGTACTTCAGCCGGAGGAAACGAAGTATCCCGACGACCTGGCCATAGCTTATCTGCTGGGAACTGCCCTGATCCGCACAGGACACGTCCAGGACGGCGAGGTTCTGGTTGATAAAATCCTTCGCAACGGAGAGTCCGCGGAAGCGCACCTCATGCTGGGCGAAGCGAAGATGAATGTTTCGGACTTTGCAGGAGCCCGCGACGAATTTGCAAAGGCTGTGGCGCTCGATCCGAAACTGGGCGACGCGCATGCTCTTTACGCAAGGGCATTGATGATGACCGGGGATTCGGATCTGTCGGCCCAGCAGTACAAAGCGGCTCTGGCGGTCGAGCCTTATAACTTTGAAGCGAACCTGCAGTTAGGCGCTGCGGCACGACAGCAGGATAACTATGATGAGGCAGAGCGTTACTTCCTCCGAGCGCAGGAGACACGGCCCGAGGATCCGGGAGTGCGCTATCAGCTGGCCCTGGTGGATATTGACAAGAGCAGACTGGACGAGGCCCGCCGCATTCTGGAATCGGTGGTCAATCAGTGGCCGCAGTTTACAGAAGCGCATGTCTCCCTTGCGCTGGTCTATTATCGGATGAACCGTCCGGAGGACGGAAAGCGGGAGCGACAGATTGTGCTCAGGCTGACGGCGGAGGCGCAGGCAAAACAGCCCGGCGTCGCGCACAAGGATCAGCCGAAAGAGCCTCAATGAAGTTGTGCCTCTGACCCTGGGATAAGGATGTCGACACGAGCTGGTTACGTGCTGTGCCTCGGGCTTCTCTTTGCTGCCGCCGCCGCCGGTCAGTCAAGCCACGTGGGCGCAGCGGATTGCCGCGACTGCCACTGGCAGGCAAACTCCCAGCCCTCGACAACCATGGCGCATGCGCTGGAAACAGTCAAAGCGGGCGAAGTTCTTTCCACGCACCCGGTACTAACGACCACTCAGGCCGGCTATATCTATCGGATCGTACGCGACGGAGATCGAAGCATCTATTCGGTCTCAGATGGCACCAGGACTTTCTCGATGCCCATCATCTGGGCTGTAGGCGACAGCTTCGCCATCGGGCAGACCTATATCCTGGAGAAAGACGGCCAGTGGTATGAAAGCCGGGTCAGTTGGTTTCGCGAACTGAAAGGGCTGGGACCGACCCTCGGGAACCAAAACTATGTACCGAAGAACCTCGAGGACGCCGCAGGCCGGTTGATCAGCCCGGACGAAAAGCGTCTCTGCCTGGGGTGCCATGCAACCGATGCTGTCTCGGGGCGAGAGCTTACATTGCAATCTCTGGTTCCGGGGGTGCAATGCGCGCACTGTCATGCCAACCTGGATGCGCACGTCGCCGACGAGGAAGGGCTTCCGATTCCCGCGAGCCAACCCCACGACCAGCCTCGTCAGTTAAAAAACACCTCCGCGCAGGAAGTCGCCGACTTCTGCGGTCAATGCCATCGCACCTGGGCAGAGATTGCGGCGCAACAGAAGCCCGGCATCGGAAACGTCCGCTTCCAGCCTTATCGGCTGACAGAAAGCCAGTGCTTCGATCCATATGACAAACGGATCAGCTGTCTTGCCTGCCATGATCCGCATAAGCAGGTTGATGCGAAGGCGACAGATTACGACCCAAAGTGCCTGGCATGTCACGGAGGAAAAAAGACCGAGGCTAAGAGCTGCCCTGTTTCGACGACGCGCTGCGTCACCTGTCATATGCCGAAGCTCGAGTTGCCGGGAGCCCATTACCGGTTCACCGATCATCGCATCCGCATCGTGAAACCTGGAGAGCCGTATCCGGGATAGCCTGATCCGGAATAGCCCCGGACAGAATAGTTCTGAGAACCGAAACCCGGCACCAACCGAGAATGAGAGAATCGGCGCAATAGAATGACTCGAATGGCGTATACAAGACGGGGCTTCCTGCGGGGCGGGCTTGCGCTGGGAGCCTCCAGGTTTCTGCACGTTTCCCTGCTGGCGCAACAGGCCCGGAATCAGCCGCTGTTCATCGAAGTGCCCCCCTCCCAATCGGGTATCGTGTGGAAGCATGAGAATGCCATGTCGCCGAATCGCTATCTGCCTGAAGCGCTCGGACCGGGATGTGCCTTTCTCGATTACGACAACGACGGCTGGATGGATATCTTCCTGGTCAATAGCGGCCTCTGCGACTTCTGGAAGCCCTCCGCACCCGTTCGCAACGCGCTCTATCACAACAACCGAAACGGCACCTTCACGGATGTGACCGAGAAGGCCGGAGTGGGTGGCGCTTACTTTGGAATGGGCGTGGCGGTCGGCGATTATGACAACGACGGCTGGCCTGACATCTTCGTGACCGCTTACGGCAAATGCATTCTTTATAAGAACAATCACGATGGGACATTTACCGATGTAACTGAGCAGGCCGGCCTGGCTACGCCGGGCTGGACGACCAGCGCGGTATGGTTCGATTACGATAATGACGGGCGGCTGGACTTATTCGTTTGCAGCTTTGTCGACTACACGGGCTCACACAAGCTCGAGTGCGGGAACAATCAGTTAGGGCGAAACTATTACTGCGTCCCGCGCGTGTTCAGCCCAACCGCCAGCTATCTTTATCACAACGAAGGCAACGGCACATTCACCGAGGTGAGCAAAGGAACGCCAATCGCTTCATCTCTGGGCAAAGGCCTGGGCGTGGTGGCCACCGACATCAACAACGACGGCCGGATGGATCTGTTTGTTTCCAACGACACGGTACAGAACTTTCTGTACGTGAACCGGGGCCCCGGTGCGAATGGCCGGTGGAAGTGGGATCAGATCGCTCTGGAGGCCGGCGTCGGCTTCAGCGAAACTGGAAGGGCGCGCTCCGGCATGGGCGTCGATGCGGCGGATCTGAATGGTGACGGCTGGCAGGATCTTTTTGTGGCGAATGTGGACCACGAGAGATACTCGTTTTATCTGAACAGCAAAGATGAAACGTTCTCGGACGCGGCGGTTGCCAATGGGATTGCGCAGGATACGCGGTTGATGAGCGGCTGGGGACTGAAGTTCTTCGACTACGATAACGACGGAGCGGTCGATCTGTTGCTTGCCAACGGGCATCCGGATGACATGATCGATCTCTATTCAATTCAGGTGAAATACAAAGAGCCTCTGCTTCTGTATCACCACGGTGCGGATGGCAAACTGCATGATGTAAGCAAGGATGCCGGTCCTGTATTTCAGAAGGATTTCGCCGCCCGTGGCCTGGCTGTAGGCGACTATAACAACGATGGCGCTGTGGATGCGATTGTTGGTTTGAACGGCGGGGTTCCTTTGCTGCTGCGTAACAATGCAGCTGCAGGCAATAACTGGCTGGGAGTGAAGTTAGAGGGAACGACCTGCAATCGCGATGCTGTGGGCGCCCGCATTCTGTGGGAAGTAAATGGCAGAAAGTTCCAGCGCCTAAAAACCGCCGGGGGAAGCTATCTTTCGAGCCATGATCCGCGCGAGGTTCTCGGCATTGGTGCGGCAACACGGATTGACGAGTTAGAAATACACTGGCCCGGGCCCAGCACACACGTTGACAGACTGAATAACCTGACCCCAAACCGCTATATTCACATCACAGAGGGGAAGGGAATGGTATCTTCTTAGGTTTTCAGCAGCTGCTCGCGATCAAAGCTGCGGTGGGCTCAGGTCGCCGATGACTGGGTTACCGATGACTGGGTTCCGCACCTTCATCTTCTGCGCAGGCTGCCACCCTCGCGAATTCTGACTACCAGCTCTGAGTAGATTTCCCGAACCGGGCACGCCTCGCATGGACGTTCGCGAAAGCCCGGGTCAGTTGTGCTTTCGCAATTTTGGCTCTGGATAAAGTGACCGGCAGCGGTGTGCAGCACTGCGAAAATAGAGGTATACTGGGCCGCATTCGGCCTCCCAGGCCAGTCGTTCAGGGTCCGACCACCCGCAGGGCCCCCGGAAAAGGAGATCGGCGAAGCCGATACTCCAGGATTCACTCCCAACCCAGACTTTTGATGCGACGCAGCGACAGCGCATGGACGCTCACATTCGAAGACTATAGCTTTCGGTTCAGTTGAACGCGAAGGAGGATGAACATGGCAAATGCGACCTATGAACTGCAGGCGAACGACGCAGCCGGCGAGGCGGGCTCCGCCCGAATGGATATGAAGTTCGAAATCGTTGTGATCCCCGTCTCGGACGCTGATCGCGCGAAGGAGTTCTACGCGAGCCTTGGATGGCGACTCGACGCCGACTATGACAACGGGAAAGACTTTCGCGTGATCCAGTTCACGCCGCCTGGCTCCGGCTGCTCCGTGATCTTCGGGAAGAATGTGACCGGGGCGGCCCCCGGTTCCGCGCAGGGCCTTTATCTGATTGTCTCTGACATCAACGCTGCCCGCGACAATCTGCTTCGTCGCGGTGTGAAGGTGAGCCAGGTTTTCCACGGTGGTAACGACGTGTACGCCGGTCCGGATGAGCCCTACCTCTTTGGCCGGATTCGGGTCAGCGGTTCTGACCCCGAGCATCGTAGTTACCGCTCGTTCGCCTCATTCAGCGATCCGGATGGGAACGGTTGGTTCTTCCAGGAAATCACAACGCGGCTGCCCGGCCGCATCGACGACACAGCGACGAGCTTCGCATCGGCGGACGATCTGGCCAGCGCGTTTCGGCGAGCGGAGGCAGCCCACGGTGAGCACGAGAAGAGACTTGGGCAGCGCGATGCGAACTGGCCGGAATGGTATGCCGCCTGGATGGTGGCGGAGCAATCGGGCAAGGAACTGCCACAATAAACGGCTCCGCCCGGGACCGGCATTGCTCCCGGCGCGACATTGAGGCTCTCGATCGCGAGTTTCCGGAGGGACTATGGCGACCGCAACAATGACTGTTCCCTCCCGGCGGGAACCGGAGCTGCTCGGGCAAACTGTCGTTGTCATCGGCGGCAGCGGCGGCATCGGGCTCGAAACGGCACGACGAGCACGCGCTGAGGGTGCAAGGCTGATTCTCACGGGACGGAATCGGGAGCGACTGCAACTCGCCTCTGACGAACTGGAGGCGCTCAGCACAGCCTCCTTCGACGCCGACGATCCTGCTGCGCTGGAGCGATTCTTCGGTGGACTGCCAGCCACGATCGATCACGTGATGGTGACGGCCGGTCAGCCGCACTACGGCCGGCTTCTCGACATGGACTTCGAACAGGCGCGCCGCGCGCTCGACACACACCTTCTGCTGATGCTCGCGGTCGCCCGCAACGCTGCCCATAAAGTAAGACCGGGAGGCACGCTGCTGTTCATGGGCGGCGTCGGCGGCCGCCGGCCTCGTATCGGATCAGGAATTGTGTCGACAGTCACCGCTGCTCTCCCCGCCCTCACTGCCAGCCTTGCGCTTGAACTTGCGCCGGTCCGCGTCAACCTCATAGCCGCCGGCTTCGTGGACACTCCGCTGTCAGCATCCCTTCTCGGCGATGAGCTGGAAAACCGCCGCGATCAGCTTCGCACGACGCTTCCCATCCGGCGCGTCGTAACACCAGCCGACGTGGGCGCGCTTGCCGTACACATCATGATCAACACCGCCCTGACCGGCGCGACCTATGACATCGACGGCGGGCAGCAACTCGTTGCTGGTTAGGGCCTGTTAACAGGCCCCAGCTGAAGAGGGAACCAGTGGTTCCTGAGCGCGTGAAAGAGGAGCCGCATGAACCGAATCATGTTGTTACTGATTGCCGTTGCGACGTTAGCCTGCGCCGTCGCCGTGGCCACCCCCGCACGCGGGGGAGCCGACAACGCAGCAGCTCCAATCGTCGTTACGCAAATTCCTCATGGGTACCGCGACTGGAGACTGATCTCGGTGGCCCATGAAGAAGGCAACCTCCATAGTTTTGCTGCCGTATTGGGCAACAATGCAGCGATCAGCGCATACCGCGAGGGGAAGCTCCCGTTTCCGGACGGCGCAATGATTGCCGCTCTGCACTACCACCACGTCCCATCGGAGGAGAACAACAAAGTCTTTGGCCAGGCGCAATCGTTCGTTCCGGGGCCGCCCACGAACATTCAGTTCATGGTCAAGGATTCGCGCAAATACGCCGCGACCGGCGGCTGGGGATTCGGCCACTTCAACGCAGGCGACGGCAAGCCCGGCAACGAGGAGTTGATGAAAACCTGCTTTCCATGCCACGCGCAGGCTAAAGGCAGCGACATGGTCTTTACCAGGTATGCACCGTAGAAGACATGAACGCAAAGGAGAGGGGAAGATGGCAAATGGGACGTATGAAGTCCCGGCAAACGCATCCGCCGACGCGAGCGCCGCGAAAGTCGACCCGAAGCTTGAGGTGGTGGTGATACCCGTATCGGACGTCGACCGCGCCAAAGAGTTCTACGCGAAACTCGGATGGCGGCTCGATCGTGATTTCCGATTCGTCAGTGGGCAGCGCGACGCGAACTGGCCGGAATGGATCGCCGCCCATTTGGTGGCTGAGCAGTCCGGCAAAGCACTGCCACAGTGAGCCGCCCGCATCATGAACAACACCGTCCTCCCGGGAGCCACGCAGGACATCGACAGCGGCCAGCAACTCGTCTCCGGTTAGCTGACAGGGCCGCGAGGTCGTCACGGGCGAGGGGGCGATTTCCTGGGTACAGGCGAGGCAGACATGAGAACCTGGAAAGGAGTCTTGCTGATTCTGCTTGCTTCTGCGGTTGCGGCCGCGGGATACGGGGTGATTCTCGTGAGACGAGGTTTCAGCGCACTTGCGACTCCGTCAGCCATTGAGGAGTTCGCAGCTACTACGGCACGCGCACTGGCCGTGCCATCCTCGTACCGCAACCTTCGCAACCCCATCGCGCCTTCAATGGAGAACATTCGGAGAGGCATGGAGCATTTCGCCGATCATTGCGCCACGTGCCATGCGAATGATGGAGCGGGTCGAACGCTGTTCGGCGAGGGCGTCTATCCGAAACCGCCCGACTTACGCGCATTCGGGACGCAGAACAAGAGCGATGGCGAGCTCTACTACACCATTGAAAATGGAATCCGTTTGAGCGGCATGCCGGCCTTCAGCGAAACGCACACGACGGCGCAAACCTGGCGACTGGTTTTGTTCATCCGGCACCTGCCTCAGCTCACGCCCGAGGAACTCAAGGAGATGAAGGGACTGAATCCGAAACCGGAAGCCAATCCAGCGAATTTCTGAAGTCCGGATCTCGGGGCTCACTCGTACAGGGTGTTAAGGAAAACCCAGTCATCAAGGAGGCATCATGAAACTTGCAGGCAAGAAGGCTCTCATCACCGGCGGAAACAGCGGCATCGGCCTGGCCACCGCCCGACTTTTTATTGCAGAAGGCGCCGAAGTCGCGATTACCGGCCGGGACCAGAAGACGCTGGACGAAGCAGTCGCGGAAATGGGACCCAGGGCGCACGGCTATCGCGCCGACGTTACCGTGGCCGAGGATCGCAAGCGGCTCTTCGCGGATCTTGCCAGGGATTTCGGCAAGCTGGACATCGTCTTCGCCAATGCCGGAATTACCGGCCGGACGCCGACCGGCGCGACGGACGAAGCGGTGTTCGAGAACGTCATCCACACCAACCTGAATGGCGCGTTCTTCACCATCAACTCCGCCGCCCCGCTGTTAAACGATAACGCCAGCATCATCTTCAACGGATCGGTGCACAACTATCTGGGACAGGCCGGCGTCGCCGCCTACGCGGCCACCAAGGGCGGGGTGGTCTCCATGGCGCGTGCCATCGCTGCCGACTTTGCGCCCCGCAATATTCGCGTCAATGTGGTGGCGCCAGGCGCGACCAGGACTCCCATCTGGAAACGCGGCGCGCGCGCCTCGATCTCGGCCGAACAGTCCGCCAAGGTGGACGATTTGTTTTCTTCCACTGTTCCTCTCGGCCGATGGGGCGAACCGGAGGAGCTCGCGAAGGCGGTGCTTTTCCTGGCTTCTGACGATTCGTCGTACATTAATGCGGTCGAGCTGATGGTGGACGGCGGACTAACCGGTGCTCCCTTCGGCGCCGCCATGCTTCGCGGCTGACGCCGGAGTGCGTACCGCGAATTCGGGGATATGTGCATGGGCATCAAGGCTGAGCGGCAAACTTCACTGCGGCCGGTCAGCGTGGTGCGGTGCCCCAGTGCTCGATGCGGAAGCGTTATCTTTCCCGGGCTCAGCCGATGCATTGCGTATGTCGAGAAAGATGCGCTGAAGTTCTTCCTTCTTTGCCTTCAGTTCCTGAAACTGCTTCATGGCGCGGGCAGCGCAGTCTGCGTGGCCCGCGTTCCTGCAGGCAAGGCTGAGGTGGTAGTACGCCGAATCGTCATACGGATCTGCCTGAACAGCGCGGTTCAGCCAGGTGACCGCGTCGGCGCTGGATCCGGTGGACATCAGGGCGACGCCGAGTCCTTCGTTGGCTCCCGGGTCACCTGCCTGCAGTTCGAGAGCACGGCGAAAATCAACGGTGGCTGCCTGCCAGTTCGCGCGCTGCAGTTCGATTTGACCCAGCCGGCTCAGGGCCTGTTCGTCCTGCGGGTTATCGACGAGCGCCTGTTTGTACTCTGCTTCGGCCAGCTCCTTTTCGCCTGCAGAGTGAGAGGCGCTGAGCGCCTCGCCGAGGGCAAAGTGAACGCCGGACAGGTGAGGATCGAGCGCAATCGCGCGCCGATAAGCTGTGATTGCGCCCTGTACGTTGGCCACCTGCGCCATCTCGTCGCCGTGCAGCTCATACATGCGCGCTGAATCGGGCGCAGTCTGAGACAGCGAGATAAACGCCTCATTGGCCTGGAGGCTGTAAACCTGGTGCGCGGCATAGAGCACATCGGGGTTGTGCGGATCCAGGCTCCGCAGTTCCCCGATCACCCGCGCTGCGCCGGTGAGATCCCCGCGCTGCATCAGGATGGTGAAGAGCTGACGGCCTACTGCCATACGCAGCGAAGGCTCATGGACCTGATCGAGGGCTTTGGTGAGGTGTTCTATGGCCGTGTCGTTGTGTCCCAGTTGCGCCTCGGACATTCCACAAAGAGCGACGATGTTCCAGAGATCCGGCTGCGATCGAAGCGCTATTTCGAACTCCGACGCGGCGTGGGCGTAATCGCGCTCCAGATAGTATGCCAGCCCGAGGTTGGAGTGCGCGCTCGCGTTTTGCGGTTCCAGCGCGATGAGTCTGCGGTACGTATTGACTGCCTCGGGTAGCTTCTGCGCGTGCAGATCACGATCGGCGTCCGCGGCCAGCTGCCGGATGGTTTCTGCCTGGACCTGAGGGGTCTGCGCCGACGTGATATTTTCTCCGGTCGCCGCGAGAAGAACCGATGTTAACGCGAAGAGATAAAGCGGGAGTCCATTCGAGGTTCGTCGGTCGATATGCATAGCGTCGATCCAGTCTGCTCATGCCGCGGCGGATGGCAGCCAGTCAACAATAGCGTGGAGGCGCTGGGTTCGGGAAGAATTCGGCGCGTCCAGGATCATGGCTCGTCTGGTCCTGGTGCATCTGCACCATCGCGCGCGCTGACAAGGCGGCAGTAGAATGGCGGCGGATCGCCAGCTCGGCGTTGTTTGTCAGCTGAATCAGTAATGGAAGCGAGAGGGTGCTGTGGACGGGATGGAATGTATTCGGATTTTGGTGGTCGACGATCACCCGGTGGTGCGCCGTGGATTGCACAGCATGCTCGATGGCGAATCCGGTATCAGCGTGGTGGGGATGGCAAGTTGCGGCAAGGAAGGTCTGCAGCTGGCGGAGAAGCTGAATCCGGATGTGGTGCTGCTGGATCTGCGCATGTCGGATATGGGCGGCGTTGAGGTGATCAATGCTCTGCGCGCCGCACGCCGGGACAGCAAGGTTTTGGTTCTGACGAATTATCAGCTCGACGAAGACATCTTCAACGCGATTGAAGCGGGCGCACTGGGCTATCTGCTCAAGAGCGCATCGCAGGAAGAAGTCATTGAAGCGATCAAGGCTGTAAGCCAGGGGAAACGTCAGATCCCGAGCGCCCTGGCCATGCGGCTGGCCGAGCGGATGGCGCGGACCGCGCTAAGCGCCCGCGAGCAGGAAGTCCTCGAGCTTGTCGTTCAGGGGCTGACGAATAAGGAGATCGCCCAGCAACTCTGCATCAGCGACATCACGGCGCGCAATCACGTCATCAGCCTTCTCGCCAAGCTCGACGCCAAGGACCGCACGGAGGCAGCGACGATTGCCATTCGCCGCGGACTCGTCAAGCTCAGGGAGTAACTGGATATTTATGGTTCAGTTCCCTCTTCAGGCCCCATGACGATTCAGGCGAAGCGATTCGTTCGACCGATGGCCGCCATCACGTTCGGCGCCTGCTGTGGATCGCTCGTCTCTCTGTATCCGGCGCTGCGAACGATTCCTGAAGCCCCGATGATTGCGTTCGTAGCGCGAACCAGCGGAACCGCCTATACCGAAGACATGCGCCGCGGGGCAGAGGCTGCGGCCAGCAGCGCGGGCTACCAGATCTACTGGAATGCGCCGGCGCGGGAAGACGACGTGGACCGGCAGATCCGCATCGCAGAAGACGCGGTGAGCCGCGGGGCGAAGGCACTCATCCTCGGTCCTGCCAATCCCTGGGGTGTTACGACGATGGTGAATGAGCTGACCGCACGGCGGCTCCCGGTGGTGTTCGTTCAGGCCGATCCGGTTGAACCCGCGGGTGCGTATCTGACGTGGATCACACCGAATCAGGCGGAGTTCGGCAAGCTGGCCGCCGCACGGGCGGCTTCTGTCGCCGGCGGCGAGGGACGAGTGGCTATTGTGGGAATCGACCGGGAAACACCCGAAACACTTCTCCGCGCAGACGGCTTCGTGCACGCGATGGCGGCGTGGCCAGGAATCAGGATCGTAGCCGAGTCATCGGGTGCCGTGCAGACGCTCGAGGCCGAGCAGAACACGCGTGAACTGGTGAGCTCGTACCCTGACCTGAAAGCGATCTTCGCCGTCAGCGCAGACGCGGCGCAGGGCGCGCTGCTCGCTCTGAAGGATGTGGATCCTCACCATGCCATCGCACTGATCGCATCGGATCGCGATCTGTTCCTCATCGATGGTCTTCGCGAAGCGAGGCTAAACGCGCTGGTCTCCTGCAATGGGGAGCGAATCGGATACCTTGCCGTTGAGGCAGCGCTCGCCGGCATTCGGGCGGGTCGTCTTCCCCAGCCGCAGCACCTGAACCCTGAACTGCTCACTCAGGAGAATCAGTTTTTTCACAATAGTGCGAATCTGATCTCAGAACCTCGGTCTCGCAGCGGCAGCAACGACTGAAGGAGCCAGCGATTTGTCGATGAGGCCTTTGTATCGCGATCTCGTATTGTTTGCTGTCGCCGCGGCGGCAGGAATGCTGACTACGAGCGTGGTCGTGCACGCGTTGCGCTCACCGACGCGAGGGCTGCCGTGGTCGGACCGATTCGCGGACGGCGATGCGTCATCGTGGGTGGCCTATGACGGCAACTGGAACATACAGTCAAGAGTCATGGTGAACGAGTCGAATGAGAGGGGAGCCAAACTGGTTGCCGGTTCACCCTACTGGGAAAATTACGCTCTGGATGGCGATACCGCGTTGAGCGATTCCGGCGACGCAGGACTGATTGCGCGGGTCTCCGATCCCGAACCTGGGGTGGATTCTTACAGCGGAATTTATGTGGGCCTGCGGGTACGCGATGAGGTGCTCGTTGTCGGCGTGGCCAATCATGGCTGGGACGAGGAGCAGGCAAAATCTCTGCCTCACCCGATTGTTTCAGGCGCCTGGTATCACATTCGACTCGAATTGCGAGGGAAGCGGCTCACGGCGTTGACGTGGCCGGAAGGGCAGCCGAACAACTTCGTTCGACTCGACAAAACTCTGTCTGATATGCCGCGGCGTGGAAAAATCGGATTGCGTTCTTACGACTGCGGCGGTAAGTGGAAGAATATCCGCGTGACGGAGCTCAGGGATGACAACCAGGAGTTTGTTGAAAAATAAGTCGGAGCCAGGGCGAGTCTCCAATCGGTTGGGGACGATGGAGAGGTACGCATGAGCTTGCGCCTCGCTTGGGAGCTTCGGCGCTTTTTTCAACAAACTCCCAGGTCCCGGTTTCCGGCGGACATGATGGGACTGCTGACGGCACATCTGATGGTTGTGGCCGCGATCGCTACGGCTCCGGCTCTGCCTGAATCCACGCGGGCTCCGAATGTCTCGATCGCAGAGATCTCCCTGCGGCCGCAGGGACCGGGCTCACCCGTAACGGTGCGGGCGACTCTGACGATCAATGACCATCCTGCGTATATCCAGGACTCGACCGGCGGCGCTCAAGTCGAAGGACTTTCCGCGCAGGAACTGAAAATCGGCGACGAAGTGCTGGTCACCGGCGACCCCGAGGAGACGGCAGACGGGCTGGTGCTGCGCAACAGCCGGGCGAAGCTCCTTTGGCATGGATCTCCGTTACCGCCTCTTTCGGTCACCGCCGGCGAAGCAGCGCTGGGAAAGTTCGCTGACCTCCTGATCGAAGTGGATGGGGAGCTGATGGATACGGAGAGCCACGAGGGCGAGACGTGGCTGCGGCTCAGGAGCGACGATCAGACCTTTCTCGCCCGCCTGAAGGCCGGGTTGGACAATTCATTGCTGCCCGAGATGGAGCGCGGCTCCGTCATCCGTTTGCGCGGCGTTTGCTCGCTGTTGCCGAGCGACACTCGCTACCAGGGTGGATTTGCGATGCTGCTGCGGTCGGCCGAAGATGTGGCCGTGGTCTCGGGGCCGCCGTGGTGGAGCCTTCAGCATCTGATTGAGCTCGGGCTGCTGCTGGGTGCTCTGGTGACTGCCGGGCATCTCACCGCCGTGCAGATTCTCAAGGCGCGCTTCCGCGCAATCATGGCTGAGCGCGCCAGAATGGGGCACGAACTGCACGATACCCTCGCCCAGGGTTTCGCCGGGCTCTCGTATCAGATTCAGGCTGCCCGCAAGATCGCTCCGAAGAGCAATGACCGGCTGAGCCGTCATCTGGATCTTGCGCTGGATATGGTGCGGCACAGTCACTCCGAGGCGCACCGCAGCATCATGATGCTGCGGCCTCAGTCGTTGTCGGAAGGGGCTGACCTGCACGCGGCGATCCAGTCGTCTCTGGAGCAAACCACAGCCGACTGCGGCTTCGACGTTCGCTTCTCCACGTCGGGGCCAGCCGCGCATCTTCCCCTTATCGCAACCGACGCACTGTTCCGCGTAGCGCAGGAAGGGATCGCCAATGCGCTTCGCCATGGTCACCCCAGCTCGCTGGAAGTGAGCCTCGAGTACACGCTCTCGAGCGTGTGTCTTTCGATCCGGGACAACGGATGCGGCTTCGACCCGCGCGCGTCCACAAGCCGTGGATTCGGACTGGCGGGAATGCGTGAACGGATGCGAGCGCTGCGCGGTCAATTCACAATTGAAAGCGGGCCGGGTGCGGGCACCTGTATTCGTGCAGAGATTGACCTCCACCAAAGCGCCTGGGAGCATATCAAGTCTGTCGTGAACCGGTGGCAGGCATATGGCCGCGAACGCGTGCAGCGAACGTTCAGAAACGGGTAAATGTCCCGGCCTTTCCCAAACACCGACGCCCTGACTTTTTGAGCACGATCATTCCTGTATTCCGGGGAGCTGGTTGGCCTGGGTATGGCGCGGTGACGAGAACTCCAACCTGCAAATGTGCATCACCGCGGGTCCTGATGCCCTCTGCATGGTGCGAATGCACTATGCAAGATTGGTGCAATCCCATCATGACGGTCCTGTACAGCGGCCTATACAGTTTTCATCGTTCCTGAAAGCTGAGGACCAAGGCCGCGAAACCCGCGTTGCTGAAACGTTGTGTATGCGGGGAGCAGTCAGCAGGAATCGTGTAGTTCCACTGAGAATTGGAGGCAACATGTACGCCCAGATACTTCGCAGCATCCTCGGGGGGATGCATGCACCCGTCCGCAAGACGGCCAGCCGCGCCGTGATGGCGGCCCTGGCCATCCTCCTCCTGTGCTTTACCGGCAGCGCCTCGGGTCAGATTGACATTTCCTCCTCGCTCGCCGGCACGGTGACCGATCAGAGCGGTGCTGTGGTTCCGAATGCTCAGGTGAGCGTCCACAATGTGCAAACCGGCGTGGGCGCGCTGGTGATCAGCGGCGCTCAGGGCGAATATCAGTTCGTCTCGCTGCAGGCGGGCACCTACACCGTGACCTGCATGGCACAGGGCTTCAACAAGTATGTGGCGACCAGCGTCGTATTGCACGCGGGCGGAGTCACCACGCTGCCGATCAGTCTGATGGTTGGCACGGCTACGCAGACGGTGACCGTATCGGGGTCGTCGGCCATGGTGGACACCGAGACTGCCAATAACCTGACCGCCATCGATCCTGAACTGATGCAGGGCATTCCGGTGCAGGGGCGCGATCCTCGCGAGTCGATGGAAGTGCTGATGCCGGGCGCAACCGCCGCCGGAACAGGCGCCAGCTTCTTCATTCCGGTAACCAGCTTCAACGGAGTTTCGCAGCTGACGAATAACTACGACATCGACGGCGCAGCCATGAACGACTACATGCATGGCTCGGCCGCGTCGAACTTCCCGCAATCGGAGAACATCTCGGAATTCAGCGTGGCGTCGGCCTTGCCTGATGCGTCCGTGGGCCGCGGCGCAGGAGGACAAATCGAAGCCACACTGAAGAGCGGCACGAATCAGCTTCATGGACAGTTCTGGACGTACCTGCAGAATGGTGCGTGGAATGCGAACTCCTGGTCGAACAATTTCCAGGGCGTCAACCGACAGCCGTTTCATCAGGAGTGGTATGGCGGCAATGTGGGCGGGCCGGTGTGGCTGCCAAAACTGTACAACGGTAAAGATAAGACATTCTTTTTCCTGTCGTACGAACGGACCAGCACGGCGAAGAACTCCACCACATCGGGACAGACGATCACCGACGCCGAACGCGGCGGCGATTTCACCAACTCGCCCGATGGCATCCCGATGGTCAATGGCCAGCCGATGCCCGTCATTCCGGCATCGGACTTCGGTCCGCTGGGACAGGCACTGAACGCATCCGGCGGAACGGCGATCATGCCCTCTCCCACCAGCGGGCTCGACACCTTTACCTGGAATCCAAGTTTCAACACTCTCATTCAGACGTGGGTAGCGCGTATCGACGAGAACATCGGCCGGAGGAACCGCATTTTCGGAAGCCTCTGGTGGTACAACGACTCGCCTACCTTCCAGGACATGTACGACGAGTTCAGCGAAGCCTCCTGGGCGACACAGTATCCCAACCCTCAGGCGACCTGGGGTGAACCTGTCCAGACAAAGGTCTGGGCGATCAACGACACCTACACGATCACTCCGTCGATGCTGAATAATTTTGTACTGGGCCTCACGCAGTCCGAGATTTCCGTCACCAACACGTGTTCTCCGTGTACGGGTGTGGTCAATCCATCCAACACGGGAATCAATTCGGTAGGCGATACTCTGGCGCCGGCCGTACAGCAAGTCTCCACACCGCGCAGCATGGGAATGGGAATCTACAACGGATATACGAATCCCATGACCCAGCACACCTGGGATATCACCGATAACTTTACCTGGACTAAGGGGCGCCACACCGTCAAGGCCGGGCTGGAGCTCCGCAACTACCATGAGATTTTCAACCAGACCTGGGGTGCGGGCGGGGGCGTCTCCTTCCAGGATTCCGACAGTGTTTATGGCGGTACCGGCAATGGAATCGCGGACATGCTGCTGAATGGAGGGCCGCTGGGGCAGTTCGGCGCCAGCTTCGGTCAAAACAGCACGCAGAATCTCATCGTCAACTACCCCGCGCGCGAGGGTTACGTGCAGGACACGGTGAAGATAACACCAAGGCTGACGGTTATGGCCGGTTTGCGGCTGCAGCCATACTTCGGAGTCAGAGAGCAGAAGAATCGCTTTGTGACGTTCCGCCCCGGCCAGCAATCGACCGTCTTTCCCACGGCGCCGGTCGGATTAGTGACGGTTGGAGACAGCGGGATAACACCGAATCTTTCCGGCAATGTCTACAATTTTGGGCCGAGGGTGTCTTTCGCCTGGGATCTATTCGGCAGACATAAGGCGGCCCTCAAGGGCGGTTACGGTCTATACACAGATTACGAATACCTGCTGAATTTCAACGGGTATACAACGGCTGCGCCGTACGGCGTCAATTATTACCCGACGCAGGGGCCTGGCCTCGACCTCTCCTCGCCGTACGCACAGTACGGCAGCACGCCCTTCCCCTATACAGCGCCCACGGCAGGCTCTGCGGCCGCCAAGTCACTGGTCTTCCCCAGCCCCCTCAGCGAGCAGGCGCTGGCAAAGAACTTCAACAACGGCCTGTATAACAAGTTCAACCTTGAGTTTCAGTTTGAACCGGTCGACACCTATGTTGTATCTGCCTCCTGGGTTGCCACGCGCGGAACCCACCTGTTTGAGGAACACAACCAGAATTGGCCAATGTTCGTTCCGGGGGGGAGCACCAACGACTCGGCGAATATCCTGTCGCGCGAGCCGTATTATCCCGATGGATTCAACCAGATCAGCACCTTTTACTCCGATTACAACTCCTGGTATAACTCACTGCAGGTGGAAATCAACAAGCGAATGTCCCACGGACTAACGTTGCTGGGAACCTATACCCTGAGCAAATCCACCGGCCAGCAGGGCTGCCGCTATCTCGGTGACTGCGCTCTCGATTACTACAGCCCGGGCACAGTCAACCAGATGACCGCGGCGTTCCGCTATATGCTGCCGGCATTCCTGCACCAGCACATGCTGGCCGACAAGATCTTCGACGGGTGGGCCATCGGCGGGACCGGCACCGCAAGCACGGGCGGTTATGGCAGCGTGGGCGATTATAACTGCAACGAATTCAACTTCAATTCCGCCAGCTGCTATGCGAATTACACCGGCGGTGGCGCGCTGCTCTCGAATCGCAAGCAGGTGGTGATGAATGGCGGATCGGAGATCGGCGTGAGCTGGCTCGACCCGAGCAAGTTTGTCCGCGCCGATCAGCAGCTGGTGAATGGTGTGCCCACGACGATGTCCGGCGTGGGACAGCAATTGTTTCTGGGCAACGCACGCACCGGCGTCTTCAAAGGGCCGGCGTCGGGCATTGAAGACTTCAACGCCAGTCTCGACAAGGATTTCGGCATCTGGGAGTCGGTCAAGCTCAACTTCCACGCGGAAGCCTTCAATGTGTTGAACCACACGGTGCTGGACATGCCGGGCTATAACAACACTGTGGGACCAAACACGCAGGGCTTTGGGATTATCAGCGGCGCCAACTCCCCGCGTAATGTTCAACTGTCGTTCCACGCTATCTTCTGAAGTGTTCCGGCTCATGAGGCCGCGGAACCGCGCGGCCTCGCGTTTGCCCTGTGCCCCGACCCAGATTTGCGAAACTGAAAAGGCCGGCGTCTGCCGGCACCAACAACCAGATCAACGCTGAGGAATCGATGCTGACAAGAAGAGAGATGCTGGTGGCTCTGGGATGTGTATCTGCAGAGCCTCTCCTGGCACGCGCGCTGGGTGCAGCCGGAACTGAAGAGGATAACGGATGGGAGAAATATCAGGGTAATCCGGTTCTGGGCGGGCAATATGGAACGTGCTTCGATATCTGCCTGTTGCGCGAGAAGGGCAAATTCAGGATGTGGGTGTCGTGGCGTCCGAAGCAGAGCGTTGCCATCACCGAAAGCACTGACGGAATTCACTGGAAGGCGCCGGAGATCGTGCTCCCGCCAAACCATGAAACGGGATGGGAGGACGACATCAATCGCCCGATCGTGGTTCATCGGAAGGATGGCTATCATATGTGGTACACGGGCCAGGCCAATGGGCATTCGCGCATTGGTTATGCCACCAGCCCCGATGGGCGAAGCTGGACCCGCAGGTCCCCACAGCCTGTGCTCGAGTCGTCAGTGCCCTGGGAAGGCGTTGCTGTCATGTGTCCCGACGTGCTGTGGGATGAAGATGCAGGCCTCTGGAAGATGTGGTATTCCGCGGGGACGCAATATGAACCGAATGCCGTGGGGTATGCCACCAGCCATGACGGGCTGCACTGGGAGAAAGACACATCGAACCCTGTGCTTGCTCCCGATCCGCATCATGAGTGGGAGCAGAACCGCGTTGCTGCGGTGCAGGTGATTCGCTGGAAGGGCTGGTATTACGCGTTCTACATAGGCTTTCGCGATATCGACCACGCCCAAATCGGAATGGCGCGCTCGAAGGACGGCATCACCAACTGGATTCGTCATGCGGGCAATCCCATCGTTCGCCCTACGCCAGAAGGCTGGGATGCCGATGCCTGCTACAAGCCCTTCGCTCTTTATACCGATGGCCACTGGATGCTTTGGTATAACGGCCGTCGCGAGCATCTGGAGCAGATCGGGCTCGTCCTTCATCGTGGAGAAGACCTGGGATTCGTGCCGGCATGATCCATCGCAGACGATCTGGTGTCGGGCATTGGATATTTCCTGCAGCTGTGGGCCTGTTGCTGGGTGTTGCAGGGGCGAATGCGCAAAAGCCGCGCAACTCAGCTCTGCTAAACCCGGAAAACTACCGCAGCACCTTCGAGCAGTTTGTGGCCGACGAGCAGGAGATGCTCGGTTCGGCACCGGAGCTTCCGTGGAACTGGTTTGTTGCCAACATTCCCTGGCTTGATACGCCCGATCCTGAGATCAACGAGATTTATTACTTCCGCTGGTACTCATTTCAGAAGCACATTCAGCACGTACCCGATGGATACCTGATCTCTGAGTTTCTCGATCCAGTGCCCTGGGCGGGCCGTTACAACGCAATCGACATGGCATCAGGCGAGCACATCCGTGAGGCACGCTGGCTGCGCGATCCCGAATATGTGGATGACTACACGCGGTTCTGGTTTGGCCCCGATGGCGAGCCTCGCCGGTACAGTACCTGGGCGGCAGACTCTGTCTACGAGGTCTACCTGGCCACCGGGAACGAGAATCTCGCAACTGGTTTACTGCCTGCTCTTGAGAAGAACTACGCGGCGTGGGAGGCGACGCACCAGGACCCGAACGGGCTGTTCTGGCAGATCGATGACCGCGATGGAATGGAAGACAGCATCAGCGGCACCGGTTACAGACCCACCATCAACAGCTACATGTACGGCGACGCTCGAGCCATTGCCAAAATCGCGGATCTTGCCCGGCAGCCCGATGTTGCAGCGAGCTACCGTGACAAAGCCAGCCGACTGCGGGAGCTCATCGAGAATCGCCTCTGGAATCCCGACGCCCACTTCTACGAAACCGTACCGCGGGGCGACCAGCACGGCTGGTCCGATGTGCGCGAGCTGATTGGCTATATTCCATGGTATTTCGACCTTGCTCGTGCGGATCATGACGAAGCGTGGAGCTTTCTCTTCGATCCTCAGGGCTTCGCAGGGAAATACGGGCCGACCACAGCGGAGCGCCGCAGCCCGCGCTTTCGCTACGCGGTGCACCATGAGTGTCTCTGGAATGGCCCGTCGTGGCCGTTTGCCACCACGCAAACGCTCGTTGCTCTGGCGAATCTGCTGAACGGCCCGCAACAGCCTTTCATGACGGACGCCGATTACTACCGGCTTCTGAAGACGTACGCGCACTCGCAGCACATCCGAACACCGCAGGGGCATGTCGTTCCCTGGATCGACGAAGATCTGGATGCCGATACGGGAGAGTGGATCGCGCGAGACATCCTGACGGCGCAGCACGCCTCTCCTCCGAACCGCGGGCGCTACTACAACCACTCAGGATTCGCCGACCCGATCATCACCGGTCTGATCGGTCTCCGGCCGGCTGCCGGAAACACCATCACAGTCCATCCTTTGCTGCCGTCCGATCAGTGGGCCTACTTTGCCCTCGATGGTCTGCCGTATCACGGCCACATCCTCACCATCTTTTACGATCGCGACGGAACGCGCTATCACCGGGGGCGGGGTATGCATGTGTTCTGCGACGGAACTCAGGTGGCGCATTCTGCAGAGTTGCAGGGGGCGGTTGGTACATTGGATCGCTGCGGAAACTAAGCCGGAGGCGCACTGTGGTCTGTTCGGTCATTGAACATTCGGCGCCCGCGGATTCGGTCCTATTTGAAATCTCATCCTACCCATCGCGACGGCAGGCCGGCTGCCGGTCTTCGGCTGTCGCCCTCGATCACCGCGCGCATCCAGTAATTGCCTTCGCCGTCGACCTCGATGCCGTGCACCTCGCGCTCGAATCCCGGGAAGCGCTTGCCGAACTGCTCCATCGCAACAATCAGTTTGATAACGGGCGACTCCGGACCACCCAGCCGCTCGCCTGGCATGGACATGGGAATCCCGGGCGGATACGGCACCAGCATCACCGCGGCAATCCTGCCCGCCATCTCACTGAAGCGGATCCTCTCGGTCTCCTGCCGGACGAGTTTCTGATAAGTCTGTGCCGGAGTAAGCACGGGATCGAAGTCCTCGTCACAGGCCGCGTTCACAAGCCCGGGCAAATTTAGCTCGATCATGGCCGCGTGCATCTGGTCGGACAATTCCCTGAGGGACAGATCCCGGTAGCGCGCCGGGAAGCGTTGCACCAGCTCGGGCAATGCTTCGTCGAGCGAGGCGCCCGAATCGTAAAGGCGCTTGAACTCGAAGAGATTCTCCAGCAGACTGCCCCACTTGCCCTTCGAGGTACCCACGGAGAAGAGCACCAGCACGGTGTAGTCGCCGGTGCGGGCAATTTCCACGCGTCGTGAATCGAGGAACTCGGTCAGAACGGCGGCCGGAATTCCCCACTGCGCGACCACACCCTGCGCGTTCACTCCGGGCGTCAGAATCGTGACCTTCGCCGGATCGAGCATGCAATAGTCGTCGGGTGAATCCTGATCGGGAAAACCGTGCCACTCCTCGCCCGGCTTCACGAACCAGCAACCCGGTTCGCAGGCGAGCAGCTCGTCCTCAGCGTCTTCGAAAAGAATGTTCTCCCCTGTCGAGGGGTCGGTCACGCGCTCCGGCTGATAGACGCCAAAGAACCATCCTTCACCGTTCTCCGATTCGAGCCGCAGGCGCCGCGCCACTGAACTCATCGCCTGGCGAAAACTGATGGCGTCCGCCAATGTTTCGTCCATGAGCGTCGGGCCGGCGGGCTCGTCCATCATTGCAGTGGCCACGTCGAGCGACGCGATCAGCGGATAGAAGGGCGAGGTCGTGCCATGCATCATGAACGACTCATTGAACTGATCGAAGTCGAGGGGCGCGCGGTCCGAGAGCTTCACGTGAACCATCGATCCCATGGAAAACGCCGCCAGCATCTTGTGGGTCGACTGGACGGAGAAGAGCGTGGGCCGGTTCTCCATGTCCTCCGGGACGCCCATCGCGTAGCGGTGCCGGTAGATGGGGTGGAACTTGGCGTAGGCGTACCAGGCCTCATCGAAATGCACCCGCGCCACTGACTCGCGCAGCTGCTCGACGACCTCATCGACGTTGTAGCAGAGGCCATCGTAGGTCGAGTTGGTGATCACCGCGTAGGTTGGCTCCGGCGAGCGGGCATCCGCGGCGAACGGACTGCGGCCGATCAGTTCCTGCACCGACTGCGGAGAAAACCGCTTGAGCGGCACCAGCCCGATCATGCCGTAGCCGTTCCGCGTAGGTTTGAAGTACACAGGCCGCGCACCGGTCACGGTGAGGGAATGGCAGATTGACTTGTGGCAGTTCGCGTCCGCCAGCACGAGGTCGTCCTGCGCGATCACGCCGTGTCCGACAATCTGGTTCGACGTGCTCGATCCACCGAGCACATAGAACGTCCAGTCAGCACCGAAGATGCGCGCTGCATTTCGCTCCGAATCTCCTGGAGGCCCAATATGGTCAAGCCACGATCCCAATGGCGCCGATGAAATGCCGAGGTCCGACCTGAGCAGATTCTCGCCAAAGAAGCGGTGAAACTCCTGCCCCACCGGATGCTTCAGAAAAGCCACGCCGCCCATGTGTCCGGGCGCGTCCCACGAATAGGCGGACTGATCGTTGTACTTCAGCAACTCGCGGAAATAGGGCGGCAGCAGCTGCTCGTGATAACGCTCGATGGCGGTGTCAAGCCGCGAGGCAATGAAGGCCGGAGTGTCGCCGAAGAGGTGTATGTATTCATGCACCTGTTTGACTACTTCCAGCGGCAATTCCGAAACCAGGGTGCGATCCGCGATCAGAAAAATCGGAACCTTTTTGTTTCGATGACGTACGCCGCGAATAATGTCCAGCGCGGCGCGCTCTTCAAACTGCGAGTTCGTCTCCAGGTCCCAGTCCAGCAGGATCGCCGAGTAGCTGGGATCGGAGTTGACGAGCGACAGACCGTCCTCGGGCGAAGTCGTACGGACGACCTCATACCCTTCGTTCCCAATGGCGTCCACCAGACGCTCCATCGCACGATCCGACACAGAGTCGGTACGCCCCACTTCACTCGCAATCAACAGCGCCCAGCGCTTGTCACTCATCTGCCTTGTGTCTCCTGCAAACCACTTCTCCTCCCCTCTGTTTTGAGGACGGCAAACGCTTATGGTATCGCGGACTGATTGCGGAAATGTGAGCAGGAGCCGCCTGTTGACGTCCCAGCCCGGGAGCCCCATCGGGATCCTCACCCCTCTCTCTGTCTTTCCCGTGCCCGCCCGGCCGGCCGAACATGCCAGTTTCGTGGTCCGGAACATGCGCCTCATCTGACGTTTGATCAGGAAGGGCGAACCCGAATCCGCTTCGCTCGCCGATTCTGCATTCCGGAAATAGCGGAAATCACTTTGGCTGGGAACGACTTTGATATGGTCACTGCGGCGCAGATTTCGAGTACGGAGCGATCAGGCTGCGCTTCGACCACGCGGCATCCTTCTCACTGCTGAAGATGAAGTGCAGTTCGCCTCCCTGCATCAGCTCCTGATGGGTCAGATAGCTGCGATCGAGGGAGTGGCCATTCCAGAGAACGTCTTTCAGATATGGCTGCGCCTCACTCATGCCGCCGCTGGTGATGGTCAGGGTTTTGCCATTCGGCAGATGCAGCACCGCGCGATGGACGAATGGCCGTCCCAGCACATACTGGTTCGACGCCGGCGCGACAGGATAGAAGCCGAAAGAAGTGAACAGCAGCCATGCCGACATCTGGCCGAGGTCATCGTTGCCGACGAGACCGTCAGGAGCCGCCTTGTACTGCGATTCGACGATCTGCCGCAGTCTTGACTGAGTTTTCAGGGGCGCTCCCGCATACATATAGAGGTAGGCCAAATGATGGCTGGGCTCGTTGCCGTGGATGTACTGGCCGATCATGCCGGAGATGTCCTCAACGTCTGCATACTGCTTTGGATCGACCTTCTGATCGAACATGTCATCGAGCTTGCGGACGAGATTGTCATTGCCGCCCAGCAGCCGGATCAATCCCTGTTCGTCCTGTGGCTGGTACCAGGAATATTGCCAGGCATTGCCCTCGGTAAAGCCGCTGCCCGCGCCCGCTTTCGCAGGATCGAAGGGCTTGCGGTACTCTCCGCTGGCGAACCGAGGTTCGACAAAACCATCGGCCGTATTGAAGTTGTTTCGCCAGTTATCGGCACGCTGGTCGAACTGCGCGGCCACGGCCTGGTTGCCCATCGCATGCGCCATGGTGGCGATGGTCCAGTCGTCAAAGGCGTACTCGACGGTTTTGGAAGCAGCCTCATCGTCGTGGTCCACCGGAACATAGCCCAGCCGCATGTAATCGCCGAGATGGCCGTAGGGAGCATAGGTGGCGCTGGCCACCATGGCATCGAGCGCGGCGCGGGCGTCGTAACCACGGATGCCCTTCACGTAGGCGTCAGCGATGATTGGCACAGCGTGGTAGCCAATCATGCACCAGGTCTCCAGTCCGGAGAATTGCCACACCGGCAGGATGCCGAAGGGACTCTCCTGCTGCGAGGCGACCATTGAATTCACCAGATCGTTGGTGCGCTCGGCCGGCTCCAGCAGCGTCATCAGCGGCTGTTCGGCGCGGTAGATGTCCCAGAGAGACAGCGAGGAGACGAAGTGAAAGCCCTTCGCCTGATGCACCTGATTGTCCGGGCCGCGGTACTGGCCGTTCACGTCCATGCTGAGGCTGGGAGCGAGCATGGCGTGATAGAGCGCGGTGTAGAGGGACTTCTCCATTTCAGGCGACGCCTCGATTTCGACGCGGCTAAGCTGTTCGCGCCACAGCTGCTGCGTGCGCGCGCGCACGCGGTCGAAGTTGAAGTCCGGAACCTCCGCGTCCATGTTGGCTATGGCGTTGTCTTCGCTGACTGAGGAGATGGCAACTTTCACGATCAGGGGCTCTGCCGAGGGGGCAAGGTCGAATACCGCTTCCAGCCCACGTCCCTCGATACTCTGCGTGTCGGCGGGCGAGTCTCCGGGAGTTTTGAACCCGTGATACGGAGGAGGGTCCTCCTCACGATTCCACAGCTCGTGGCCCGACATGGGAGCGGAGAAGCGCATTGCAAAGTACAGATGGCGGCCCGGCGCCCATCCCCGCGTCTCTCGCATGCCGGTCACGGTGCCGTCCTGCCGCACGCGAATGCGCGACCAGAGCACCTTGCCGGGATAGTTATAGATGCTGCTGCGCAGGTCGAGCAGCAGGTGGCGAGGCTCGCCCGCGGGGAAGGTGTAACGATGCACGCCGGTGCGCTCGCTGGCCGTAAGCTCCGCCCGCACATGCCAGTCGTCGAGGGTGACGGCGTAGTAGCCGGGCTCCGCGTGCTCAGTGGCGTGGGAGAAGCGCGAGCGATAACCCGAATGAGGCTTGTCCGGATCGCCGGGATCGAGCGGCACTTTTTCTCCGCTGACCGGCATGAGCAGCACGTCTCCGAGATCGCTGTGGCCGGCCCCGGAGAAGTGGGTGTGAGAAAAACCGAGGATGGTGGTGTCCTCGTAGCGGTAGCCGGCTGCCCATTTGTAGCTTTGTTTGAAGTAGCGGATCTGCGTATCGGGCGAGAGCTGCACCATGCCGAAGGGCGCCGTGGCTCCGGGAAAGGTATGGCCTTCCGGCCCGGTCCCGATCATGGGGTCGACCAGTTGCAGCGGATCGCGGGTCTGCGCGGAGCACAGGGTGGCGGTGAGGAGCAGAAAAAAGCAGAGATGCCGCTTCATGTTATGAAGCTATAACAGACCGGGGCGTTCCTCCTTCTACCAGTTTGTAATTGAGCCATCCGGCCGGAAATAGGTCTGCGCGCGCGCCGTTACCGGCTCGGTAATCTCGGCAATCTTTGTGAGGTACTTGTAATCCAGCTCCACTCCGAGCCCGGGCCGGTCGTTGGGATAGAGCTTGCCATTCCTGAAATCGAGGCACACCGGCACATGGGGAAGAGTTCTGCCCTGGTAGTTGTACTCCATAAGAACGGGTCCGGAGAACGTGCTGAGGCAGTTGACCAGAGCCGCGGTGGCAATGGGTCCGGTGAAATGCGGCACGATGCCGACAAAATGGGTCTCGCAAAGAGCGGCAATCTTCATCATTTCGGTGATGCCGCCAACATTGGGAAGGGTGGCGCGTACGAAGTCGATGGAATGGTTTTCGACCAAACGGTTGAAGTCCCATCGATTGCCCCACTCCTCACCCGCGGCCAGGGGCACGTTCACCTTTTCGCGCAGGATGGGAAGGTCCTGCTGGAAGGCCTCCGCGCGGACCGCGTCTTCGACGAAGAAAGGGGCCAGGCTCTCGATTTCATTGCAGCCGCGAATCGCGTCCGACAGATCGAAGCGCTGATGGAAGTCGATGACCCAGTCGCCATCGGGACCGACACCCTCCCGTACCTCGGTGCATTCCGGACGCAGGCGGTTGATGCGCTCGGTGGTGTTGTAAGTCGTGTTGGCCGGCGCATCCGCCGCGCCGAAGCGAAACGCACGGTAGCCAGCCTCGATCGTCAGCCTGGCTCGCTCCCGCAAACCCATGCCCGCTGTGATTTCGGGTATGATTCCCGCGGTGTTGTACAGCTCACAGTAGTTGCGAACCGTTCCGCCGAGAATCTCATGGACAGGACATCCGAGCGCTTTGCCTCGGATGTCCCACAGCGCGAGATCGAGAGCGCCGATGGCGTCCGTGCGTTCGCGGCCCGCTGGATAGAAGAAGGCGCGATTCATGTCCTGCCACAGTTCCTCGATGTGCTGCGGATCGCGGCCGATCAGCCTCCCAGCCGAGGGAGCGAGAGTATCTTTGGCACCGCCTTCGCCTATGCCCGTGATGCCGGCATCGGTCTCAACCGTGACCACCACGTCGCTCTGGTTAAAGAGCGGGTTGGGATTGGGAGGCAGATATGCTCGGACTCGCGTGACCTTCATCTTGGGAATCGCCGCCAGCGCGGCGTAGCCGGAGGTGACCTGCACTGCCGCAGCCGCAGCCATTCGGCGAAGAAAGGACCTTCTGTTCATACTGAAACTCTCCCGTCTGGCACTCTATATCGCTGCGGTAGATTCGCCAATGCCGTCCAGCCACGAGGCAGGTCTGAACATACAGCAGCTACCCACCTGCAGTCACCCACCCGATGCAGTGCCTGGCGATTGAGTTACCGTCTCCGCCAGTCCGCCATACCGCCGCTGCCGATGACTAAATTCCCTCAACGCTTCATCGAGATCTGTTCCATTGAACTCCGGCCACATGCGATCCGTGAAGAGCAGTTCGGCATAAGCGGATTCCCATAACAGAAAATCGGACAGGCGCTTCTCTCCTCCCGTCCGGATCAGGAGATCCACGTCCTTCGTTTCAGCCGCAAGCGATCCTGCCAGTCTCGATCGAAAGGAGTCGGCAGATACGTGGATCATCGAGTTCGTCGCATCCAGAGCCGCACGTGCGATCGCGTGCCGCGATGAGTAATCAATGGCGACGTTAACAAGGAGCCGTGTGCCCGTGACGGTGGCTGCTTCTGCCGATTCCATTGCTCTCAACACGACAGGTGGCAGACGGTCGCGACGGCCGACGAACTGGAGTCGAACTCCGCGCCGCCGCATCCGTTCCGTTTCGAGGCGCAGGAAGGCCCGCAGAAGCCAGAAAATACTCTGCACTTCCGCCGACGGACGTCGCCAGTTGTCTGATGAGAAGGCGTAGAGCGTAAGTCGAGTGATACAGGTGTCGAGCGCGTGCTCCACCACCCGCTGCACCGTGGCCACTCCGGCGCGGTGGCCCGCTCCTCGAGGCAGTCCGCGGCGTTCGGCCCAGCGTCCATTCCCGTCCATAATGATGGCGACGTGAATGCCCGTTTCATCTGGCATTGCTCGCTCCCGGGGATGGTGCGGCTCTCTCCGGCAGTGCGCCGTACCAGTCGAGATTTCGGGTGAAGTACATGGCCGCAGCGATCGCGGCAAAGCTGGCAATCGCACCCACCATCAGCGCGTTGTCCTCGAGCCGCAGCAGGAAATAGATAAGCAGATACAGCAGTCCGAAGATCGCCAGCGCTCGGAATCCCTGCTTGCGGCTCGCGAAAATCCATCCTGCGTTAGTCGAGAGCAGTCCCACGGACGCGATGCCTGCAATCAGGAAACCGAGATCAAATCCGATGCGCTCGGCGAATGACAGCAGGAGCAAATAAAAAATGATCTGCGCTATGCCCACCAGGATGTACTGCGCCGGATGCACGCGCCGTCCGGTCGTCACCTCGAAGATGAAGCAGGAGAGAAAGACTAGCCCCAGAAAGAGCGGAGCGTACTTCAGCGAGCGGTTCACCGATTGGTAGGGGCTGGCTAAGTCGACGAACGACACGCCCATGGCGGTTGCGTCAAGGCCGTTGACCGCATCTGCCATGCCCTCTGAGCGCACGGCGCGCGCAATGAATGGCACCGACCACTCCGCAGTGAAGCCGCTCGGTGTCAGGGTCCGGCTCAAGGGAAGAAAGCCTCCGTCGAATCCCGGATTCTGCCAGTCTCCCTGCTCCGTTACGTGCGTGGTCTTTCCCCAGGCGAGGACAGCAATCCGCTGCGCCCCGGAAAAATGCAGCGTTGATGACACACTGAACCTGGCGTTGGGAACTGCCAGGTTCGCTACGCGCGTGCCGAACAACGTGAGGCGGAGCCGGGAGTTTTGATTGCCGCCGAGCAGCATGTTTGGCGCACTTTCTGCGGGACTGAGCGTGAAGGTTTCACCGCTCGCGGCCAATGTCGCGTCCGCCAGCGCGCCGCGCGCGTCGCTGACGCCGACGAGAATCTCCGCTCGACTCCAGTCCAGATTTCCGATCGGCAACCCGGTTGGCACTCCGGCCAAATCGAAGGTCGAATCGAGCTTCAGATCCGCTCGGAAAACGGGCACCCTGAACAGCGACCGTTGCCGCTCTTCCGTCATGGTCTTCACAGTTGCGGAAGCCTGCGCCGGAAATACCAGGTAGATCGCATGCTCGGGAGGCTTTCCCGGCGAATCTGCAGATGTGCCGCAGGGAATTGCCAGAATAGGGCCGAGGAAGGTTTGTTCGCCGCCAACATTCCCGCTGATCTGCTTCACCACATCCGCCTCACGGTTCTTTCTGTCCTGAATCAGCGCCTCCACCAGGAACGCAGGAATCATCATCAGCAGAGCAAGGAAGCAGACGACCATGAGCTTTATGCCCATGGACCACGGCCTGAGTTTCGAATGCAGCAACGACGGCACACCAGACCATTCACCCATCGCATCGTTCTCCTCGTTAACTTTGCACTGCAAAGTTATTATGCAAAAATTTTTCAGGCGCGCGACGGCGTTAGTCCACGTACCGCCGCAGTCGCTTCTTCGTTGGCGCCCTTCGCCGCATCTCGAACCACTTGTTCCAGCGTCTCCAGATATTCCAGATACCGGCTGCGCCCTGATGCGGTAATCCGGCAAATTGTCTGCGGTCGGTTCCGCTCGTGTCCTTTGACGACCTGCACCATCCCGTCCCTCTCCAGGACGGTGAGGTGCCGGCTCAGATTCCCGTCGGTCAGGGAGCAAAGCTGCTTCAGCTCATTAAAGGTGAGTCCCTTCGGATGTGTAATCAGCGACGTCAGCACACTGAGACGCGCCCGCTCATGGATTACGCGATCCAGTCCCTCGTAAGCGAATCGGCCCTCGCCGGATGGCGTTTTAGCCTTCATCGCCGCTCTCCTTTGCGCTGAAAAACAAAATTGCGGCCACCAGCATCTGTCCTGCTCCGAAAGGGAGGGCCATCGCCCAGGGCGAGAGTGCCCGGTTTCCCCCGAGCCCGATGCAGATGAGGCCGGCGAGCAGATACCAAACCCCAGCCAGAATAATTGGCCGTGGCAGAAAACGGCAGGAAGCAAGGAGGCCAAGACTGAAGATTACCTGCCAAAGCCCTGGCAGCATCCACGCAAGGTCTGGATGGGTGCGCAGCAGGACAACGGTGAGCAGCAGCCCCGCACCAAGAGCCGGCAGAAATTGCTCGACAGCCATGTGAATCATCTCGTCCGACAGACCGGAATGAATGCGACGGCTGCGCGTATACATCTGCACGCCGGCAAGCACAGCCGAAACCAGCGCCGTCCCACACCAGAGACCCACGTATTTCGAGAGATGCAACGCGGGTTGGGGAATCCAGCGGCCCTGCACGCCGGCGGCGAGCACAGCGAACAGTCCGGTAACCGCCAGCGTCGCAGGGCCATAGCCGCGAAACTCGGTCGTCCGCGCGACCTGCCTGCGAATGTTGCTGATGTCGCCGAGAGCTTTGTGAAGCTCGTCCATCGCCACTCACTTTACGTCGTAAAGTAACTCTCGGCCGGCACTTTGTCAATCAGGAATTCTGACGCAGCTTCCTCCGCGGCCTCGCCCAGCTCTCCGGCCGCTGCATTGCACCGATCGCGTGGGAAAGCGCCTGTCCATCGGGGTGCTGCCCGAGTATTTATCTCCCTGACATGACCGTTACGCTTGCATCGGGCCGCAGGAAGCTCTTCAGCGGAAAAGCGACAACTCGATGCGGTCGGCGATCGCGCGATGTCCCGCATCGTTCGGGTGCGGATGGTCGCCACTGTCGTAGGCTGGCAGAAATCGGGTGGGATGAGTGGGGTCATGAGTAATCTCATCCTGATCGATGACAGCGTCGCAGCCGCTGCTCCCGCCGCGAATGAAGTCGTTGAACTGCTCTCGGGTAACCTCTTCTGTGGGTGTCCAGTAGTTGGCGCCTTCGAAGGGCGTCAGAGTCGAACAATAGAAACGAATGTGGTTCCTGTGGGCCGCAGTTATCAGCTGCTCGGTGCCCTCGATCAGCGCCCGCAGTGTCGGTGGGGGCCGGGTGGATCCCAGATCGTTGATCGGGTCATCGGCGAAGATCACCCATCGAATGCCGGGTTGTTCGATCACGTCGCGTTCAAATCGGTTCTCCGCGCTTGGTCCCGCGCCCGCGTGCAGCAGTCGATTACCGCTGATACCTTCGTTGAGCACGCCTACCTCAAGGCCATGATTCGCCAGTCGGCGCGCCAGAACCTCTGGCCATCGGTCGCTTGCATTGTCCGTCGCTTTATACCCCTCAGTGATCGAGGCTCCAAACGTCACCACCGCTCCGGTCAGTCCTTTTCCCTGCACATCGATGCCGGTCAGGAAATAGTACGATCCGGTAGTTACCGCATCTGGCAATTCAATCCGGCTACTCAAATCGCCACTCGCCCGATAATTGGTCCGGTGTGCCGATGGATGCCAGGTGATGAGGCCCGGATCGTCTGGCAGGTAGAAGCTTACGGCAACATCTGTTAACGCCGGCAGCTTCATCCGAACCGGATCGCTGGCCAGCCAAGCTCCCGGTCTCACAACCGCAAAACTCCGGTGCGCAAACCGCACACCATGGTCCGTGCCGGCGATAATTGCGCAGCCGGTTGATGCCAGTGCCAGGTGCACATCTTCGATTCGCAGCGGGTCCCGGCCGAAAAGGTTCGAGATACGGATCCGCACCTGCGATCCCGCCACGCTGGTCCGCACAATCTGGCGCAGCGTTTGGCCGGCCAGCGCCGGCGAAGCCATTCCCTTCATCGGCGCTGACGCCCAGGTTCCCACCCAGCGAGCCTGTCCAGCGGCCGAAAGCACCGAACCTGCAATCATCGCTGCCAGAACCAGGGTGCAAGGCCACCGGCCGGCAAAGGCTGGGCCGCCTTCAACAGCGCGCAGCACCCTCTCGCGCGCTCCTGATCTTTTCCTGCTGCGTGCTGCTGGCGACCGAAGGTGTAGGGCTTTCGCCTGCATCACTCTGCAGCCGTCTCCGTCGACATGGAGGGCGGAGCATCTTCCGCAGCGCTGCCCCACTGCGGATTGGGCGCCGGTCCCATTTCCAGGGTCAGAGTGCCTCCGTTGGCGATATCGCTGTGCCGAAACCAGGGCTTGTCGAGGGGCTGCCCGTTCAGCTGAGCCGACTGAATATATTTGTTCTGCGACGACACGTGATCTGCAACGATGGTGAACTCCCTGCCATTCCCCATGCGGAGCGTCGTCTTCGCAAAGATCGGACTGCCGATCTCGTAGACCGGGCTCCCCGGGCAGACCGGATAGAAGCCCATGGCGCTGAGCACGTACCACGACGAAGTTTCTCCGCCGTCATCGTCACCCGGTATTCCCAGCGGGCCGTCGCCATACCAGACGTCCATCAGCTGGCGTACCCGCTGCTGCGTCTTCCACGGCTGTCCCGAGAAATCGTAGAGGTAAGGAATATGGAAGCTGGGCTCGTTGCCCTGCGCATATAGCCCAACCAGTCCCGTGGCGTCAGGGAACTGATCGAGGAAGTGGAACTTCGAGGTCCCGTACTGCTCCACAAACAGCTGGTCCAGTTTGTGGTTGAAGGCCTCACGGTTGCCGAAGAGATGGATCAGTCCCGCCACGTCATACTGCACACCGAAGGTGTAGAGCCACGAATCCACTTCAGTGAAGTAGTCGCGGCCGCCCTGGCCTCCGCCGAGCTTCGGATCGAAGGGCTCTACCCACTGACCGTCTGCACTTTTCGGCGCCATAAAGTCGCTCGCCGGATTGAAGAGGTTCTGATAATTGTGCGCCAGCTTAGTAAAGTAGGCGGCATCCTCGGTCTTGCCCAGTGCGCGTGCCAGTTGGGCGGCACACCAGTCGTCGTAGCTGTTCTCTATCGTGACTGAGACGGCCTGGCGGCGCTCGCCCGTCACTTCAGGAACGCTCTCCTTCTCGCCGTAGCTGAGCGCCGGAAAGAATCCCTTGTCGAAATAAATTTTGTCCAGAGACGTCAGCGGAGCGCGGCTCCAGGGAAGCAGCGTAGCCTCGGTCGCATTCTTCCGAATCCCCGCATAGGCCTGCGCGACATCGAAATCCCGATAGCCCTTCTCATAAAGGTCGAGGATGAACTCCGCCGCATGATGCCCGATCATCACCGCCTGCTCGCCCGCGACTGAGGGAAACGAGGGCATCCATCCGCTCTGCTGATACATGCGGATGTAGGAACGCGCCATGTCCTCCTGCCGGTGAGCATCGAGCAGCGTCTGCAGCGGATGCAGCGAACGGAAGGTGTCCCACAAGCCGTCATCGACATAGAAATCATGGCCTTCGGACGAGTGCACCTGATGATCGTAGCCGCTGTAGTACCGCCCATCTTCGGTGATGTCGGTCATCCGGCCCAGCGAACGATACAGCGCCGTGTAGAAGATGGTGCGCTGGCGCTCGCTGCCTCCCGTTGTCACCACCGCGCCCAGAGCGCGATTCCACTCGGCGCGCGCCTGTTCCTTCACCGCATCGAATCCCCACCGCGGAATCTCCCGCTCGAGATTGCGTCGCGCCTGATCGGTGCTGATGTACGAAAGGCCGACCCGCACCTCGACCGTCTGTCCGGCAGTTGTTACCGTGTCTGTGACAAATCCAATATCCTGGCCGCTGATTTTCGCATCGCGGCCCAGCGTGGCGTTCTGCCATGTTTGCCAGGAATTCTGCGGAGATGAGAACTCCAGATAGAAGTACTCCCGGGTTGTGCCATGCGAATTGGCCAGCTCGGCCACATCGCCGCCCACCTGCTCGCTGCCTTCCACGGCATTCGGTCCGGCGACGGTAAGCTCTCCATTGTGGTGCAGGCTCAGCACCAGGTGACCGTGCTGGCCGGCTGGATACGTAAACCGGTAACAGGCGGCTGCGCGCGTCGCGGTGGCCTCGGCTTTGATCTTCCATGACCGGAGGTCAGCTTCGTAGTAGTAGGGCGACGAGATCTCAAAATCGTGATCGAACCCGGAGGCGTAGTCGGCCGGCTTCGTTCCTTCCGGCCCTTCGGACGCCATCAGCAGGGCCGGGCCCGCGGGAAATCCGTAGATCTTGTCGGCAAGATAGCGATCGGTAATTCCCGGCGTGGTCACCGGAGCCACGCGGGCCATACCGTACGGATACTGCACATAGGGAACGGTCGCCGTCAGCAGCTGGCCGATGCCGCCGATGTTGGGGTCCACATAGTCAACGGGCTGCTTCGCCGTCTGAGCCGCAGCCCCTGCCATGCCGATTCCCAGAATGCCTGCCAAAGCCAGGCCGCCTGCACAATTCATCCTCATCTCACCCCTGATCGATCGTTGCTGAAGCAGTTGGTCGGCGGAATCGCGAGTCGCCTTATCCGGCTGGTGAAAGAACCACAGTAAAGCCTCAGGCTGGGAGGTGGCAACGTTAGGCGCTCGTCCTAACGCACGCACAACTTATTGAAAACCAGCTTGTTGCTGTGGGCCAACCGCCCTAACGGTAGGTACCGCCGCGGACCATTTCTGAAGGCTTCTTCGGGGCAGGAAAGACCGCAGCCGGGGAAGAGTGCTACCATTTGGCTTCCCTCCCGTGGCAACGCGCACCTCATTCCCCGCCGAAGAACGACCATCTCAGGCGAGAACTGCTGAAAGAGAAGCTGACACCGCCGCGGTCCGACACCATCTCGCGGAGGTTACCGAGGGAGCTGCCTTCAGGGGCAGTCATCGCAGCGCGCAGTTTCTCCGCTATGTCGTGGAACAGGCAATCGAAGGCCACCTCGACCGTCTCAAGGAGCGCGTGATCGGAGTGGAGCTGTTCGGCAGATCGCCAGCCTACGATACCAGCGAAGATGCGATTGTCCGGGTCACGGCCAGCGACGTGCGTAAGCGGCTGCTGCAGCACTATGGGCAATATGGCGCCGCTTCGGGAACGCGGATCACGCTTCCTCCAGGCTCGTACGTTCCGGTCATCGCGCATGAACGTGAGTGGTTAGCGACGGCAGCATCGGCGACGGAGCAACAATCGTCCCATTTGGCTCCGACTGTGAAGGAGACCGATCCTGAATCGAACCACGTGGCAGCACCGGCCTCGCGTGAGGAGAAAGAAGAGAAAGAGGAGCACGCGAACCCGCGGCGGAGACTGTGGTTGACTGCAGCGGCTGCGATTTTCTGCGCTGTAGTTCTGTTCGCCGCAGGACAACTGCTGGGACGCTACGACGCGCTCATCCCCAATCCGCAGCTGACCCGCTCGCCGTGGCGGGCATTCGTGAATTCACCCCATCTCACTCATATCGTTTTCAGCGATCCGGCGATGGTCGAGGTTCAGGAACTCACCGGGCATCAGATTTCAGCCTCCGATTATGCCAACCGGCAGTATTTGCCCGATCCCAAGACCATGTCACCCGATGTGAGCCGCGCATCCGATGTAATTCTTCGCGATGGCATTTCGGCGGCGGTCGATCCCCCCATCGCGGTAGAGATTGCGGCGCTCGGGCAGAGCCTGGCGAGAAAGCTGCGCGTGGACTCGGCCCGCAATCTGCGCATGCCGGACCTGCAGACTGATGACAACTTTGTCTTTCTCGGCAGCCCTCGTTCCGATCCCTGGACAGCGCTCTTCAGCGATCAGCTGGACTTTCGCTTCGTCTTCAATAAGGACGCCAGGCAGGAGATCATCCATAACTACCGTCCCCGTGCCCATGAGATGTCCGATTATCTGCCGACGGCGATGGGGGGTGGGACAGGGGAATCCTACGCGATCGTCGCTCTGGTGCAGAACCTCGATCAAAACGGTCAGGTGCTGCTTCTCGCGGGAGCGGACGCGGAAGGTACAGAGGCGGCGGGACGTTTTGTCACTGACCTGCAACGTTTCACCAGGGCTCTCGATCAGTGCGGAAAGGCGCGCCCGGACGCCCATTTCGAACTCCTGCTGCGCCTGAACACGATGGCAGGTTCGCCACATAACACGGACGTGGTGGCTTGCCATCTTCTGGCCGCCACCGCTGCACATTAAGCCGCTGCAACAGAGTGGAGTGTTCTCGAGCCCAGGCGCAGGGCAGCTGCGGAAACACAACTCAATTCGGCGCGGGCTTTTGAGCTGCCTGAAATTTCTCCAGATGCTGCCTGGCCACCGCTGGTTCGTTCAACTTCCGATAGACGGTTGCCAATATGTAGTGGATGTCGGCATCCCTGGTATCGAGCTCCGGCAACTTCAGGGCCTGTTCTCCCTCAAGCGCCGCATTTCTGAAATCTCCTTCCTGCTCTAATCCCTTTGCCAATTCATAGTGCGCATCGCGGGACTGCGGATCAATGGCGACGGCCTCTCGCTCTTTCTCAATACTTTCGCGAGCCCGGCCCAAAGAAAGCAGGAACCTGCCGTCTGTAACCAGAATCTCTGCAGTTACCGCCGACTTCCGCGAAGACAGCTCTTCGGCCTGCTTGTAGAGTTCCAACGCCCTCGTTTCATTACCCAGAGCTTCGTCGGTCATCGCAAGATAGAACGCCGGCAGCGGGCTTTCAGGAGAGAGGGTTCGGGCTTTCTCGAGAGGCGGCAGTGCCAACCGGAATCGGTGCTGCTTGTAGAAAAGTACCCCTAAGTAGAATTGCGCCGCTTCGGAAGCCGGATCCACGGTGATCGCGGTGATGAGACAACTTTTGGCAACATCCGAACGCTGTGCAAAGGTGG
>Ga0335072_10000253_pt1 | contig 114437 bp, 103 predicted proteins | sample Lox_Sample_21_FD_206725 | JGI IMG/M metagenome (GOLD analysis project Ga0335072, IMG submission 206725) | Soil microbial communities from Loxahatchee National Wildlife Refuge, Florida, United States - Lox_Sample_2.1 | ecosystem: Environmental > Terrestrial > Soil > Wetlands | place: USA...
GCTCGTCGAAACGGCTCTACTTTATGACGCAAAGTCCTAGTAGAGGAAGTGAACTACTCAAGCCAAGCTTCACTTCGACCAACCATAGGACTTCAAGGCAAAGCCTAGTAATTGTCGAAGAGGAGAGGATTCAGCTTGCGGCAAAACGGATTGCGCATGAATCGAAAGTTATGTAAGGCTGAGAGGCTGATTCAAAAAGAAATGATTCAGACCGCAAAGAGAAGGACTACAGAGAACTTTAGATGTCCTTCTCCATGGAAGAGTAGGCAATTTGATATAGGAAAATCAAAGAAATTTCTGAACCTACCTTTAGCTAACCATTGATACCTATCGCAGCTAACTAGGCAGAAATGTATGACATGAAAAATAAGATACGATAGGGAGATAGAACTACCTTAGGGCTAAGGATGGTTTTGGAGTCAATACGCCGTCTGTCTGGGCAGCCCAAGACAAGAATTGGCATCGAATCTAGAAGCAGAAAGAGGCAGCCACATCAACAGCGAAAGATTTCAAGTGGTAGACGCATATCTGGGGGCCATCATACAAGCAGGTGAGATCAATGCCGGCACACAGAAAGGCATTACTGTAGTCCGTTGCGTCTTGAAGCTGATGTTAAGTATCGGGAATTAGCGATCGTTTGATACGAAACTAGAATTCCATTGTCACGCATGATATTCAACCTCACCTGCAGGCAGCAATGTTCATACTTCCCATCAAGCCGCAAATGATCATTGGTGAATGGCAGAGTATTTCCAAAAGCCTCGGGTTCGGGTGCTTCGGGCAAATGGTGGATCGGCTTTAGCGTCAGTTCCCGACGATGCGCTGCGCTGCTTGAGGGAGGTGAGCAGGGCAGATTCGGGACTCGGGATCGTTAAAATTCTCCTTTGGAGCTCTCTGAAGCTCGACTTCACTGTTATAGCCTCCTCCAATGCTCTAACCATCGCGCAACTACGTCTCCTTTGCTTCGACATGGCTCCGGCGGCTACTTCTCTTGCCGTTCGCCGTGCCTTGCGAGTCAATTGCTGTCGAGCTGCGCGCACACGATCATCCCCGCTGCTTCACCACATTCGACCGCCACGACCGCAGTGCCAGATATTTCACACACCTGCCGTTCGCATTGCTGGCCAACGTCGAGCCTTTTCCAACACTACGCGCTCACGCCTTGCTGACGTCGAGGACGAAGCCTTTGATCCCAAAACAATCGACCGCGAGTCGGACCAAGTCGATGTTTGCATAGTTGGTGGTGGACCTTCTGGATTAGCGGCAGCAATCCGTCTGAAGCAGCTTGCCAATGAGGCTGGCAATGAAGATTTCCGTGTTTTACTCTTGGAGAAGGCCGGGGAGATTGGTGACCATATGTTGTCTGGCAATGTCCTCGAGCCGTCCGCTCTGAACGAACTGTTGCCTGATTGGAACGACCCGGACAATGAAAATGGATTCAAACATATCACACCGGCCAAAAAAGACAAGATGAGGTTCTTGACCAAAAACAGAGCCTGGCCTCTGCCCGAGCCACCACAGATGCGAAACAAAGGCAACTACATCATCAGCTTGAACCAGCTAGTCAAGTGGTTAGGTGAGAGGGCCGAAGAGCTAGGCGTGGAGATATATCCAGGATTCGCGGCTTCCGAAGTTCTCTACAACAGTGACGGCAGCGTAAAAGGCGTAGCCACCAACGATCTCGGTATATCCAGGAACGGCAAAGCCAAGGACACCTTTGAACGAGGAATGGAATTCCACGCACGATGTACCCTTCTCGCCGAAGGCTGTCACGGCAGCTTAACAAAGCAGATCATCAAGAAATTTGATCTAAGAAGAGACAGCCAGCATCAGACCTATGCTCTCGGCATTAAGGAGGTTTGGGAAATTGAGCCGGAAAAGTTTGAATCCGGCCTGATTATACACTCGCTGGGATATCCTCTCCCTTACGACACCTATGGAGGAGGCTGGATGTATCACTTTGGTGACAACATGGTTAGCGTTGGCATCGTTGTGGCTCTCGACTACCCGAATCCATGGTTGGCTCCATATGGCGAATTCCAAAAGTTCAAGCAACACCCTTTGTACAGGCATTATCTGGAAGGTGGCAAGTGCATATCATACGGAGCGAGGGCCCTCAACGAAGGAGGTTTTCAATCCATTCCCAAATGCGCATTCCCCGGTGGCGCCTTAATCGGAGACACTGCAGGTTTTCTGAATTTACCAAAGATCAAAGGAACTCACACGGCGATGCGGTCTGGTATGCTGGCCGCTGAGGCTGCGTATGATGCACTGAAAAACTCTGAAGCAGGCTCTGTTTTCCTGTACGACTATGAGGACAAGCTGCGGCAATCGTCAATCTGGACAGAACTTAAAGAAGTCCGTAACATGAGACCCGCCTTCCACAGCCCTCTTGGTATTTACGGTGGAGTCCTGTATTCGGGTATTGAAGCTTTCATCCTGAAAGGCAAAGAACCTTGGACTTTTAAGCATGGTCCACCAGACTACGCCGCTACAAAGCTGGCTGATCAGTGCAAGAAAATAGAATATCCGAAGCCGGATGGCAAGATCAGCTTTGATATCTTGACTTCTGTTAGTAGAACCGGAACTAATCACGAAGAAGACCAGCCGGTTCACCTACAAGTCAAGGACTGGGATGAGCATGCTCGTAAAGAGTGGCCCAAGTACAAAGGCATCGAAAACCGATTTTGTCCCGCTGGCGTATACGAGTACATCGAAGATAGTACAAAGGAAGTTGGTGTCAGATTTCAGATCAACTCTCAAAAGTAAGTTTAACTACAAAGTGTTCCAGGAGTAGTATTCTGACTTAAACAGTTGCATACACTGCAAAACGTGTGATATTAAGGTGCCTGACCAAGACATCACTTGGACAACACCACAGGGTGGAGAAGGTCCTAAGTATGTTTTGACGTAAGGATATAGCCGCGGATCCAGTGAGAACTTGTAACGGCATATAATTGAGGCGACTGTCCTCGTTACATATTGTCGGGGGGAAGCCTTCAGGTTAAAAGGAGCCGCAAGTGATGGTTGATAGAGTATCAACGCGCAAGCTTTACCATGATTATCAAACATAGCAGGCCTCAAGTAACTACTTGAATAATGCAATCACATTTTACCGATACTCTCGTGTAATATCCATGCTCCCAAAAATACCAATCCCGCCCATCCTCATTGGCTTGCAAATGATGTCTTGCAACCTCTTTTCTTACCGTTGCTCATCGTTTATCACTTCGAAATCTAAAGCGCCATATCATATAGTGACCATATTCTCTCAGCACGGATTCCTTATTAGCAGTTAATAATTGGTAGATGCTACCATTAATCCCACTTCATTCATAAACGTCATCGGTTGCGTGGCAGGCTTGGACTTGTTTCATTGGCTGCCATCCCAACTTGGAACTTTTGATGCCTACGACATCTATCCATGTAGAATTGAACTTCCTCCTTCCTCTTATTCTCTGGCTTTAAGTTCAAAGTGTTCACATTAGCATGCAGTGCAAGTCGTATGCGCGAGAATGATCTAACGGTAGCCAAACTACGGCTGTATAGGGCCTGAACGTTCATCCGTCGTTTTCGAGCTTGGTGCGATGGTTGCTGTCTCTTAGGAACGAACGAATACTCTCCATTTCTAGAAATAGCGTCATCAATTCACTGAAGAGCAAGCAAGAGCCAGGCACCGTCAATACTTACCATGGACGTCATCAAGCGCACCTAAGTCAGTGAAAGAGTGGATAGCGTAAACGATCGATACGTTCGAAGCGAACACAATCTCAAATCATTAACTCTCTATACTCCTAAGCCAAATACAAGCTTTTCCTTCAATCAGTACCACAGCCATACCAGCCGCGGAGTAGACACAATGTCGTACAACAACGCCGTCCTAACCATCACCCAATCCGACGCCCCAGACCCCTACGTGATCGCCGCACACAACACCTTCTACATGACGTTCACAGCCGGCGACCGCATCGAAATCTGGGCGTCGCCGCACCTACTCGCGCTGGAGCGCACCGCGCGCAAAGCCACCGTCTTCCGCCCGCCGCCCGACACGCCCTACTCGGGCGGCCTCTGGGCGCCCGAGCTGCACGCGCTCGACGGCCGCTGGTTCGTCTACTTCGCCGCCGAGCATCCACGCCACGGCAACAAGTCGCACCGCACCTTCGTGCTGCGCGGCCCGCCCGCCGCGCAGGACCCCGTGGCCGCCGGCGCCTGGGAGTTTGTGGGCCCCCTGCGCGGCCTCCCTGCATGGCAGTGGGCTATTGATGCGACGGTGTTTGAGGTCGCCGGCTTTGGCCGCTTCGCTGTCTACTCTGGCTGGCCGGAGCACAACCCTGGCCTCAGCGATCTGGTGCAGCAGCTGTGGATTGTCAAGATGGCCTCGCCCGTCGAGGCGGCCGGCCGGCCCGTGTGTCTGCTCTGGCCGCAGGAGAGCTGGGAGTGGACGGACGACCATGGCATTCTTGAGGGCCCGCAGTGGTTGCAGGCGCCGGATGGTGGGTGGTCCGGGATCGTTTACTCGTGCTCTGGCAGCTGGACCAAGGACTACAAGATGAGCACCTTGAGATACCTTGGTGGGGATCCGCTGGATGCGAATAGCTGGAGGAGGAGTAAACAGCCTCTTCTCACGTCCAAACAATGGGGTAGAGGAGGACCGTACGGGCCCGGCCATGGAAGTTTTGTGCATGTAGGAGGAGAAACGTTGGCCATTTTCCACGCGAAAGACGGAGACGGCGGTGGTTGGGAAGGAAGAAAAGCAAGAATACAGAGAGTGATGTGGAGTCCAGATGGGCCGTATATGGGAGAAGTAACGGGTCCTATGGTGCCAACTGAGCAAGCATTTATGATGATGCAAGCAGGTGGTCCAGCCTGGCAGCCGCAGAGGAGACCTGAGGATCAGATCAAGAGCGAAGTGAAAGGATTCTTTAAGAGGATTAAAGATACGATCAAAAATCTCTAAACATCGTTCACCAATTACAAGAACATCGCTATAGCCTAACTCAGTCCGCTTCTCAACAGAAAACCACGTCTATTGCAGTCAAATTTCAAAGACAAATGTATTAAAATTGATAGCAAAACTTACATGAGAGACGGTAGCAGACTTACGCCGCAAGACGTCAGGCCAATGATCTAAAGTAAGTCGTCAGTTCGTCAAGCAACTGTCCAACGGATTGCCTGGCATAGAACCCAACATTCAGAGTAGTAGTAATGCACCAACCAGCTACTTTTCAATAAATGGTCTACTAAATATCCGATACGAGATATAATCGCCTTGCTCAGGCGGATGGTGAAAGCTCTTAACTACAATTGTATAAAGTTAGGTAGAGAGGATGTTGGGAAAGTCGCAAGCCGGAAGCCAAGCGAAGATTGTAATATCGACTCAGTTTCACACGTGAATAAGTTCGCCAAAAAATACTCTCACAGATCAAGATATAGATGATAAATAATACCTAGATATTTCACCAGAAGTCGCAGTGAATCTCAAAATCATAATCGCGGAGCTTCATTGTCAAACGGGAGGAATTGATGGGACTGCCGTTTATATTGATTGTAGCAGAGACCTCATTAACGACTTTTCAGCGTCCGATCAAGTGCTCTAGATAGTAGTACATGTGACAGCTCGCTTTGTCACTTAACTTCAATGGCCGTGACTTTCTTCTTCCTCGGATTCATCATCCTCAAACCAATCCTCTTCTACCACTTCTTCTCCAGCGGCAGCCTGTCCCTCGACTTCGACTACCTGATCCTCATACGCTTTCAAGTCGTTTGCAATGTTTGATTCTTCGGGTGATGGTGGAGCCTTTGGTAGAGCGAATTTTTGAACGTGGCCATCTGCATCTGATGCTTTGACTGGGGGAGTTTTGTAATTCTTCAGCTCTCGCAGGTACATGTCTTGGACATGGTCGGCTTGATAGAAAGTCAGCATGTTTCAACGCACATGAAGTTTTTATCTATTTCGTACCGGAACGAATGGCAGAGGGAATGAAGAGGGTTCTCCGGATGGGTTGTTGACGAGCCGCTAGTCGGACGAGGAACGGGCGCTGTAGAAGATGGTTAGTGAGTCAATTGCAATACGGCAGGTGGCATTGACTTACAGCAGCCCGTAGTGAGGAGGAAAACATGGCGTGTGGATGGATTGAGAGCTTTGACGATACTCTTGCTACTCAGCAAAAGCTCAGGTAGGGAGATTGCGGAAGAGGTTTGACATCGAAGAAGCCGCGGGTCTTGGCAGCTGCCTTCTGCCTTGCAAACCTGAGGACACGAATCTTATGCCAACCGAATCTCATCTACGTTCCCGAAAGCGATGCCAGCAACTCTCCTTCAGCTTTTTCTCAACATCCACCCTCTTTGCACCCTGTTTTTGGAAGGGAGAAACTTCTTCAAACGATCCTGACTGCTCTCTCGCAGCTGGACTGCTAACCGCGAATGCCGTAGTCTTAACACCATGCGCTTCTCTTGACTCTCAGCTCTACTACTCCCCGAAACGCTCTCTCATACCGCCAATGCGAGACTTCCGTTTCAAAGGCCATTTCTGCTGTAAAAGGATCCGGAACGCTTTGGACCCATAAGTCCCACTCTTTTCTCCCGCACTGGAATCAAAATACAGTTATGGCCTCATGCCGAACACTTCACACCTCACACCATATCTCCGTGTCCATATTCTAGTCCGCGGTTCATTCCTCGCACGACACCGTTACTTTCCTTGTACGAATACTTGACAAAATGGCTTCTGGTCACTCCGACTACCCTCCAATCCCTTCCTACGAGGAGGCCACTTCCTCCAATCCTGAACAAGAACGACTCTTGGGAGGGGAGCACAACTCCAGTTCCCGCACGCGCAATGGCTATCAACCGCCCTCTGCGCAATCAGTACGCAGCAGTGAGGACTCCTTACCGGATCCCAATACCTTTTCGGATGACGAAGATATTCTACCTTCGGACACTGACTCTGAATCTGAGGAAGGGCTGCGCCGCGAGGTCGAACAAATGGACATCTTAGATCCCTCCGAACTCGAGGATGGCGATATCCGTGGCAGAACCAGAAACAGCAAGTGGTATGGCAGGATACTCGGCTTCAAGAGACGTCTTGGAAGATGGCAGAAGTCCTGGGGTTGGAGGTGGAGAACACCGAGGTTCCTTCAAATCATGAGCGGCTGGACACCCACCTTTCCGGAGCGCTGGAAGAAATACTTGCCCAGCGCTCCCATCGCTGCTCGCTTATTCGGTCTATTTTCCATCATCCTTCTTGCATACATATTCTTTATAATGGAGGTCATACCTAGCAACAGCCAAGCGCTAGGCGAAAACTGGGACCCTGAAGGAGTTCGCATCTTCGCGCAAGAAGCAGTTGATGTGAACAGGATACGAACATATCTACAATACTACACGAGCGCCGATCATATGGCTGGGACCACTGGAGATTATGCTATGGCAGAGTCAATGCTAGCTTCATTCCGGAATGCGGGCTTTGACCAGGCCCAAATCGATGAGTAAGTTACGCTCTTCTCTTCATACCTATGTCGCTAATGGTTACATGAAGGTACTACGTCTACCTCAACTACCCAAAGGCTGATGGCTCAGGTCGAAGAGTTGCTATTGTAGATCCTCCAGAACTCGCCTGGGTGGCAACGCTCGAAGAAGACCCAGTATACACCAGCGATCCAGATGCACCGAATCACAACACTCCCGTCTTCCATGGCCACTCCAAGGCCGGCACCGTTTCAGGTCCTCTTGTCTATTGCAATTATGGTTCGCGGGCGGATTACAAGCAGATGTACGATAGCGGAATCGATATCAATGGCACAATCGCCATCGTAAGATACTATGGCAAGGAAGAAGATCGTGCCTTGAAAGTCAAAGCCGCCGAGGAGTGGGGAGTCAAAGGTGTCCTTATTTACTCTGATCCCGCCGACGACGGCTTTGTGAAAGGACCCGTCTGGCCTGATGGACCGTGGCGACCTGCCGATTCGGTACAGCGCGGCGCGGTGAGCTTGACGAACCACGTTGTAGGTGATGTTCTAACGCCGGGATGGGCCAGCACCAGAGATGCCAAGAGAGTACCGATCGAGAACAACCCTGGACTGCCTAATATCCCATCCATGCCTCTCGGGTGGCACGATGCGCAGAAGCTCCTGCAGGCTCTGAACGGCCATGGCCAACAGTTCGACAACTACTGGGGCTGGCAAGGCGGTGTCCCGGATGTTGAGTGGTGGACTGGCGATAAATCCTCGCCGATTGTTGAGCTACAGAACGAGCTAGAAGAAGAGGTGAAGAATCCCATCTTCAACGTAATAGGCGCGATTCAAGGCACCGTAGAACCTTCGAAGCAAATCATTATTGGCAACCACCGTGACAGCTGGTGTTTTGGCGCAGGAGATTCAGCATCAGGAACCGCAGTCATGCTCGAAGTCGCTTCGATTCTTGGTAATCTGCGCGTGCAGGGATGGCGGCCATTCCGATCCATCGTGTTCGCTTCCTGGGACGCAGCAGAGTACAACCTCGCCGGATCGACCGAGTTCGTCGAAGACCACCTGGACGAGCTTCGGCGCAACGCAATCGCCTACCTCAACGTCGATGTCGGTGTCGTGGGACCAAACTTCCACGCCTCTGCCAGCCCACTGTTCCAGCATGCCCTTCTACGCGTGCTTGATCGCGTCGGCGACCCGCGGCAGAACGTCTCGATGCGGCAGGTGTGGGACCAGCAACAGAAGAAGCTCGGAGGCCTGGGCGCGGGCAGCGACTACGTTGCATTCCAAGACATGGCGGGGACGTCATCGATCGACATCGGTTTCACAACCGAGGAGCCGCACGGTTATCCATACCACAGCTGTTACGAGACCATGGAGTGGATGGAGCGGTACGGCGATCCTGGCCTCGAATATCACAAGGTGCTCGCCCAGATTTGGGCCCTGCTTATACTTGAGCTGGCCGACGAAGCCATTATCCCATTCAACCTGAATGACTATGCGTCAGCAATCCTAGGCTACCTGGACGATCTTCAGACTTATTCCGAAACCAAGGGTGCTCCTTGGGCCGATGAGAATGGAAAGGGTGGGTTTGACATGCAAGGAATGTACGAAGCCACCCACACCTTCGTCGACGTCGCAAAGAGCTTTCATAGATGGGAGGACTGGTGGTTTGGTCAAGTTATTGGGAGTGGAGGATTTGAAACAAGAGCCTTGGAGCTCCAGCGCATTACTCATAATGCGATGATGACTTCATTTGACAGCATGTTACTCGACCTCCCGGAAAATAGGATTAGAGGCGACCAACACGGGGTACGATCATACATTTTCTCCGTACTATACTGTGCAATACTGACGATACGCAGATTCCGGGCCGCGAGCAATTCAAACATGTTTTATTCGGACCACAATTATGGTCAGGCTATGACGCTGTGTATTTCCCAGCAGTCAGAGACGCAATCGACGCAGGGGATTGGTCGGCTGCTCAAGCACAGCTAGATAAAGCTGCACAGTTATTGAAGCAAGCGTGCGACTACCTTCTGCATTGAAGTGGAAATTCGGACCACTGATGTTAGATTTCTGTTTACAAAGAACTGAAGCGTACTGGCGTAGATTTGGCACATATTTAGCCCTGATATATATCATATGTACAGCTAATGTGGTATTAACACCACCGAGCGTACTCCACGTTAATGGACTTGTACATCCCTCTTGCAATTCGCACCACTCCACTGAGCCTCCACGGCCGCCGCTCCGCCGCGCCGCTCCGCCGCGCCAAAGCCCGGAAAGCGCTGTGCCAGGCGCGCCAGAAACAGCGCCGTCTCGGCGCGCACGCACTCGCGATGCCGGCGCCGCACGAACGCCACGCCGTCGCGCATGCGCTCGCGCGACGCGGCCACGATCCTGCAGGCCGCGCTCCCCAGCCGCACGTCGAGGCCCTCCTCCGCCAGGAACGCGCCCGCGTCCTCGGCCCCGTACAGATCGCCGCGCCCGCCGCCCGAGCGCCCCTCCGCCCGCCGCCCCAGCACCGCCTCCCGCAGGTGCGGCAGCGCGAGCACCGCCGCCAGCACGGCGTCCAGCGGGCCCGACAGCGCGTGCGCGTCGCGCAGGTCCAGCGCCTGCAGCGATGGGTGCGCGGCGAGGAAGCGCGCCAGGTCGGCGGCGTCGAAGGCCAGGTTGCGGAGGGAGAGGCGCGTCAGGCGCGGGAGCCGCAGCGCGGGCGGCAGGCGCGCGCTGCAGGCGGGCCGCTCCGTCCAGCCCGCGAGCAGGTCGAGCTGCTCGAGGTGCGGGAGGCTGTTGAGTGCGGCGGTGAGCGCGGCCTCGGCGGCTGGGGTGGTGGCGCCGGTGGGCCGCAGAATTATCGTTGCGCACTTGATGTACCGGCGGAGAGATGCGTCCTTCGCTACGAGCGCTAGCCGTTCTAAATCGGCTGGGAAGCCATGATAGATGCGGGTGCTGAAGTAGGCATTAGCGAAGGCGTGGTGAGATTTTATCGCCAGTTGGGCGCTCGCGAGGCGGAAGTTGAAGATGGAAGATGTTTTGTATTCGTGCAGGTATGGACTTCTGTTGTCGGGGAGAAGATATAGTGCGATGTTTTCAATAATCTCTGTTGGCAGATTCACCAAGTTTGGAGCCATGAGGATTGAATACCCTAGCCCACCTATCACGGGGCTAAGTCGTTCCTTTACTACGTAGTGTTCTCGTAGCGTCTTCGCTCTTTCTTCGATCTTGCAACTGAAGAGTCGAGAGTATCGCAGTGTTACTATCGGAAAGTTGAATAGGAAAGTGAAAAAGAATGACACGTAAAGCAGAAAGGCGAATGGTGATATTCGGTGATGATGATGTTAATGTCTCGAACTGGCTCGTGTCGTCTCACAGTCATGTCTAGATTCCCAAGAAAGGCATGAGATCAGAATTATACCTGAAGCTCAGGTACTAAGCACAAACGACATAGAATCACCACTTGCCCACAGGACGTTCGATTTAAGAATATACTCACCTTAGCCATTGAAACGTGTGTGGTAAGCTGGTTGGCTTAGCCCCGTCAGCAGCATTTCACCATGGAACCAGGAAACCGTGATCACAAGACAAACACCTTGCTTGCTTACTGGCTTGCAGGCGGTGAAGGCTGCGCTGTGAGATGCTTGCTTGCCGTCAGCGCCCGGATGCCGAAGGCCTACCGAATAAAAGCCCGCCATCACGATGGAAGCTGTGTCTTCCCTTTAGATCATTTGGCCGCTGTAATCAAGCTGCAAGTCTATTCTTGACGTAAGCCGGATGGAAAGGCCCGCGGTTAGGCCTACTCTGAAGTGGAAATGTAAACGTCCGACCCACTTCCAGAGAAACTTGAACTCTAGTAAAGACAATAGGAAAGACATCGTCAACGAAGATACTACGGAATGACAGTCAGTCGCCAGCTGTTTTTCTCCAACGGTGGCGCCAGATGTCTACCTTGATTGGTCAACGTTTGGTCATCGCCGTTGCGACAACGCTTGGGGCTCGTCCCGAACATCAGCTAACGATTGGGACGATCAAACGGAGAGTAGCTAGATGTTTGTGCAGGAAATCATTATTTTATGATCCTAGGCCCATATTGAAATCGTCAATACTATCAATCAAATCGCCTCGGCTCCACGGAGCAACACGCATTGACCCTTTTTTTGCCATCTGATTTTGTCCTTCGAAGCTAAAATTGCAGTGCAGTAGCTTGCTATCATATACAATTTTGTGTCGCTAAAACCGCAAGATCTTCCCGCGTCGGCCAATTGGAGAGCTTCAAAACTGACCCTCGTAATTGTACCTATATCCGCACATTACAGAGAGAGAATATCCTATACGGCCGTTATATCCGCACATCATAAACTGTGTGGGGTGCAGGTTTTGAGCGGGGGACTACCTCCGGAGCTCGATTCCTCTGCCGATACGACCCTTCATAGAGTTTGAAGTTCGGGATTGCTGCCCATAGAATTTGGATTTCGTATACGTTGTTACCGAATCAGTCCCCGAGCGCATAGAACATTAGACACCATGCCACTTCGTGAGAAAGCCGATCAAGGAAGTATAAATCATGGCGTCACTAACGCCATATCTAGCTCTACCTCTTGCAGCAGCCGGTTTGGCGGCGGCGGCAGCATATGTGAACGGAAAGTACCATATAGCTAAAGACATCGATGCTTTGTACAGACAGAAAGTCGGGCAACGAAACTTCGAGCGAGAGGTGAGAGCAGGCCGGATCAACTACTGGCTCGTCTTCGACGAACAGATCAACCGTAGGCCCAATGAAGACTGTATTTGGACGCCTACACGGACATACTCTTGGTCCGAAACGCGGCAGATGTCTCTCCGGTATGCCAACTGGTTCCTCGAGAGAGGTGTTCGACGTGGTGAATTTGTAGCCTTCTTCATGCAAAACAGCGCTGAGTTTATGTTTGGATGGCTTGGGCTTCTTGCGATCGGCGCTGCTCCGGCAATGGTGAACTTCAACTTGACCGGTGGGGCACTAACGCACTGCACGAAGGTATCAGAAGCCAGAATCATGCTCGTTGATGAAGAGCTTCAGGATAGAGTATGGGGAAACGATAGCCTGAAAGGTCTTGGGATGGAGATATTCGTGCTAGACGAGCAGTTGAAAGACTCACTTGCTGCGGCAGAAGCCAAACCAGTACCCAAGAGTGTGACGGACGCGATAGACATCACAGCTCCTGCGGCACTACGCTTCACAAGCGGTACAACTGGCTTTCCAAAAGCTGTCAGGGCGCCAGTTGCGCGAGTTTTCGCATTCGTCTATGGAAAATTCTCTCGAATGGGCTTGAATCCTGGAGATAGGTGGTATGTCTGCATGCCGCTTTGCCATGCTACTGCTGGGTCAACCGCTGTTGTTTCTCTGCTGCTCGGTGTTACCCTGTGTATTGTGAAGAAGTTCTCAGTCACGAACTTCTGGGAAGAGGTTAGAGACTCCAGGTCAACAGCGCTTATTTATGTCGGAGAAGTTCCCAGATATCTTCTTACAAACCCACCGTCTCCGGACGACAAGAACCATCATGTACGAATGATGTATGGTAACGGTATGCGGCCGGAAGTTTGGAAAACATTCCGTGACCGTTTTGGTATTCAAATCATTCACGAGATGTTTGGAGCTTCAGAAGCGATGATGACGTTCATCAACGAAGTAAGAGGCGACTACCTGGTGGGAACAATTGCTCACCATGGTCTGATTCTTCGGAATTGGTATCACAATCTCTATGTACCGATAACAATTGATCATGAAACTGGAGAAGTCGTCCGAGACCCGGCCACAGGTCTCGTCAAGAGGAGCAGCTATGCACGAGGAGGTGAAGCTACGCAGGCCGTCCCAGACAAGAGCGCTTTCGTAGGATATTACCAAAATCCAGAAGCAACGGAGAAAAAGTTCTTAAGGGATGTTCTGAGAAAAGGAGATATCTTTTATCGAACAGGTGACTCATTAAGGCGGGATGATGACGGTAGGTGGTACTTCCAAGATAGACTAGGTGATACATTTAGATGGAAGAGCGAGAATGTATCTACGGCTGAAGTCTCTGAAGCTTTAGGACGGTTTCCTGGAGTCATTGATGCTAATGTCTACGGTGCACTAATACCCGGTCATGAAGGAAGAGCTGGATGTGCAGCGCTGCTCATTGATCCGGCTGTTGCCAAAACCTTCAAACTGTCTGAATTGCTCAGGTGAGTGCGATAGCTCCTTTCACCGGATATCGTTGAATGTTCAACAGTCACGCGAGGCGCGACTTGCCGAACTTTGCCGTTCCTCTGTTTTTACGACTCGTGAAGGAACCGTCGATGAACCACGTAGGTTTATAGGTTAGGCTTCATTTCATTCGAGTCCGCGTAACTAAGGTATATCAGACCCATAAGCAATCCAAACTCTCATTGAGAGATGAAGGCGTGGATCCAGACAAGATTAAGAACGGTGACCCGATATATTTCCTTGAAGGAGACGACTACGTCGAATGGACGCGGGATCGTTGGACCGCCGTAGTGGAAAAGAGGGCTCGTCTTTGAGATTGATGTGATTACAGTGCTTGGAATGCTTTGCACTAGGTCGCTTTACAAATTCATCGTCCGGTCGAGGCCCTACCATTATTAGAGTGGCAGTCTGGAGAAGGTATACGCGGGCGAGGTTTGATGGCGGCGCCTTGATCGGCAGATCCGTGTTCAGTTGTGGAAGATAGATAGCCAAGGTCAGTGGTCTGCAGATGAAAACACTTGTAGTACAATCGAAAACTGTGCCGAACTACTAGCATTGAGGCATAATGAAAGATAACAAACCTGTGCGGATAACACAGTGGTCGACGAGCTGACAGTTTTGGATCGAACACCACTATCGACGCATTCATATCAGGGCTTACTTATCGCCCATATAGTTAATTAAGAATATACGAGGATAAGAAAACAAGACCGAGAATTCAGCGACCAACGACCAAGATGCATTTGCATGTGGGTAAAAGAGTAGAATCAAAGCTTGTGGGCTTTCCATTTGGGGAAGGTCTTCGGCAGCGCCCATGTGAGGCCATCTGCACCATGCGATCTGAGGAAGTCACCACAAGCGCGCCGTGCTACAAAGTGCTGGTACAAATGATTATTTGAATGGTCAGTCGCGATTTGTTTGCATCTGCAAATTATTTTGACACCCTCAAGCGAGTTTTGGTATGTAGGTGGTCGAGCACTCCTCCGTATTCGGGCGCATAGCGAAGCCGGGTTCGGAAGTTGGTAGTGTGAGATGAAAGGCGTCGTTTCAAATGGAATTCTGAGCAGCGAGCAGATTGTTCTTCAGGTCAGAGACGCTAGAGTGAGGCTATGCAAATATGCTTGAATACTCACAATGACAAAAGTGAACTCTAATTATTTGATTACGTAGGGGCCGAGTCAGCCGTGTAATTGAGCGGATTCAAAGATGCCACGCAATGGCGTTGAAACAACCTCCAAAGCGGCGTTTTGTAGCAGCTTCTGTCTCGGACAAAATGCAAATCATTTCGGCCGTGGTTCGCTCGGGTTTTACGGAAGCTTTTTAATGCGAGCGGTAGGGATTTCAAATTCCATCAATGGCCTTTTTGCTGCTGACGCTATCGTAACATGTCAGCCGAAGCAAGCAGCAGGAACAACGGCAGCAACTCTACGGTACATGTACAGCAGCTGCAAGCATAAACGCATACGCACACTCACACACCTCGCAAAGCACAGCCTCGCATAGAGTGGATGACCCGCTTGGCTGCGGGTTCGCACATCCGCACTGCACCACCCACGCCCACGCCCACTACCCAATCCGCCCGGACCGAGGCCAAGGCGTGTCCATTCCGTTATCGACAAGACCACGAGTAAGAAGGCGCCGCTTGAGAAGCGCGCCGATTTAGAACGGGATCACGGATGTGAGCGTCTCGTGTTTGACTTTCCAACCTCGTCCCCCATTCCAACTCCGCCGTCGTCCGGAGCCATTGCCTTGACTCCATCCGCTCCGCTTTTACTTCTTTCCTTCATTCTCATTGCAGTCAAGTGCCATCTGCAGCTCCCACGTCGTCCGAAGAAGTGGCAATACTCTGGTCCTTGCTTAGCCGCAACTCGAGCCCCCCGACGTTCCGCGCACTTCCAAACCCACACCCCAATCGGCCGCAAGACCATTATGAGGTCGTTCCATGTTTGAGACGAATTAATCGCTCCCGTCGTCATATATACCAATACATGCCTCCTCCATGGAGCCGCGTCCTCTACGCTGGATCGGGTGCCTCCTGCATCTCATCATCTCATATGTTTCAGCCCAGACCGTTGCGCCTGTGAACGTCACAGTTCCACCCTACTACGATCAGAACGGCATTCTAGAAATTGCCGTCCAACGAACCTTACGTCCAACAACTCCCTTCGCAACTGTCTTCCCTCTTACCAATGCATCCCATGCAGCTGTTTATGTGAGTGTTTCCGCAACCCGCTGGCCTACGCTTTCAATTGCTGACTACACATGACATTTAGAACTCCGCAATACTCGGCCCCGCTGTGAACGGTACCCAAGTCAACGCCACCACCGCCATTAGAGCTGGTGATATAGTCTTCATTTCTTGCGATTCTTTCGCCTACCCTGGGTACCAAGGCCCACTGGACGTCATCGGTTTCTCAATTGCCGGCGACGCAAAAGCTATCATCCTATATAGCACATCTGCGAACACCTGCTCCTACTCTCCTCCGCCGACTGACTACAGCTTGCTTTTTACATTGGTGGGCAGCAATTCGATACAAAGCGTCATGAACACGTTTCAATCACCAGGGACAACAGCCCCGATGGCAGTAGTTGCCAGGCAAAGCATGTTTTCCAACGGTAGCACCTCTACAGATGCAGGATCGGCTACCACCACCAGTAGTAGTAGTACCAGCACCAGCAGCAGTGGCTCGAATGTAACAGCTCCTTCGACGGCAGTTGCCATGATCATCCTTTATAGCATCACCGGTGTTATTACCGGTCTCTTCTTGATCATCATAATCACTGGCGCCATCAGAGCACATAGAAATCCAGAGCGATATGGCCCACGCAGCGTATTGGGACGGCCAAGACAGAGTAGAGCTCGTGGTCTAGCGAGGGCGATGCTCGACACACTCCCAATTGTTAAGTTTGGTGAACGAGAAGAACCAAAGCCGGGTCCCGATGTGGAATTGGGCGAGAGTGCAAGCCGAACGCATTCAGAACCACATGTGGATGCTGGTGCGGAAGAAGAGATTGCCGAAGAGACAACCATGACACCTCCCGTGACTCGAGAACTGTCCGCAGAAGAAACAGAGGCCAAGACCGAACCCGAGACTGCACCAACCACGTCAGTCGATCCGGATCAGCTGCAGACCGTTCCAGTGGTTGCGAGCGATGACGCACTCAGCTGTTCCATCTGCACCGAAGATTTCGAGCGCGGCCAAGACGTGCGCGTGCTCCCATGCAACCACAACTTCCACCCGGCATGCATCGACCCGTGGCTGCTCAACGTCTCCGGCACGTGCCCGCTGTGCCGCATCGACCTCCGGCCACGGCCCTCAACCGACAGCGCGCACACCCAAGACCCGGAACGCAGCGCCAGCCACGACGGCGGCCTCGTCGCTCTACCACTAGAACACCACCTGCGCGACTGGAGTGCACAGGAATCCACCACACCGGACGGCTTCCAGCGGGCGTCGCGGCGCTTCTCCGGCTTCATGGGCGGGATCCTGAACGCCCGCCGCATGCTGGACGCCTCGCCACAGGAGCGCGTCGAGGCCCTGCGCGCCCTGCGCGCCCGCCAGCAGGCCACGGGCGAGACGGAGCTGGAGGCGCGGCGCCGCCGCCGCGTCACGGCGCTGTTGTCGGACGCGTTTTCTGTACGCACACGGCGGCGCGGTGGCGAGGCGGCTGAGCCCGAGCCCGAGCCGCTACGGTTTGAGATTGTCGTTGATGCGCGCCCGATGGCGCTTGAGCGGGACGACGAGCTGGGAGAGGGGTCGAGTGCGGAGCGAGATGTGGTGGCGGAGCACCGCCGCTCCCTGAGGTTGGGTGTGCCCTTGGAGATCGTGGTTAGCAACGGTGCTGGGGAACGAGTGGCGGAGTGGACAGGTGAGACGGACGGACGCAGCGAGAATTCTGAGTCGTCGGATGTTACGGACCGACAACCACCTGAGCAGGCTAGGACTTCAAGACGTGGTACGGACGCGACGAATGTGCGGCACAGTAGATGATTGCACCATGCACTTTTCAGTCGTGTACCTTACACCGTTTCGGATCATTTGGTTGGCATACAGGCTATGCCCTGGGAAATAATGAGTTACGGAGTCATGTTTTACACGAGGAGTCATGATCGGTTGATATACGATGCATTCCACGGCGTTGGCAAGCATCGACGGGAAACAGCACTTTGAGGAACGCCCGAGATACCCCTTTGGCGCATTCTTAGTCAGTCCTTTGCTGTATTTTGGCTATATTCATACTTTGAATCTAGTGGCTTTGTCGGTAGAAAGAAGTGGCCAGTCTGTGAATATACATACTCCGAACCAAAATCATCATCGCAAATCCAGTCCAACATCGAACGATATGTCATCCTATATCTTATCACAGTGACGAAGCCTTCATACTCGCAATTTACCGGTATCTAAGAAAAGTGGTGTGAGATGCCGCTACTTGGATGTCTACACTCTCGATGTCTACCGTAGGCCAAACTTCACTTGATAGAAACGAAGCGCCCATGTGTGCGATTCCGTTACGGGAAGGAACGTCTCCGGGTAGAAAGAAGGCTCTCCGCTCCCTCCAACCTTTAAAAAGAACAACTGAATACTATTAGATCACTCTTCTCAACAGAATCGCGCGTTGAACCCCGGTCTGGATAACTCAGAAACACTCACTTCAATGCGACACTCGTGCTTCAGCATCCTACAGTTACATTCAAGTGTACCTACTCAATCGACATCAGGTACCGGCAGCCCTTTATACAACTTCATTCGTCTCCCCAGTGCCTCCATCGCCTTCATAGCTTCTTCTTCCCGAAGCCGTTTCGCCTCGTCGTCCGATACCAAGACAAAGTCATAAGTGATGAGCTTCGAGCCTTCCTTGATGTCGTACTTCTTCGCCTGCTCCGCAGTTACGGTGTCCAAACCCACCAAAAGCGTCTCCTTCACGCCGAAAACTGCATCACTGGTCTCATACGGATCGCCTCGAAGGTACAAGGATCTCAAGATCGAGTCAGTTACGCACTCTGGCCGTTGGTTATGGAGCGCTCGCCCCACTCACGTTATTAGGTGGTCATATCCCTTCTTCTCGAACATGAAGTGAACATGGCTCGGCCTGTACGGATGCCTATGCAGGCGCTTCAGCAGCTTTCCGACTGGCCCATCATGGGGAATCGGATACGGCACGGGCACGATGCACTTAAACCAAAACAAGCCGGCCTCGTCGCTCGACAGCACCGCCCGACCGTCTGGCTCTGCGCGGCCGGCATATTGCACGTCGTACATGCCCTTGCTGTCCGTCTCCCACACGTCGACCGTGCACCCCGCGATCGGCGCGCCCTTCGTGTCCTTGAGCGAGCACAGCACGAGGCACGGCTCGCCGTCGGGGTCGGAGTGGATCAGCGCGCCGTTGGGCTCGGCGTGCGCGTCATGCGTGTGGAACGGCCCGAGCACTGTGCCCTCGGTGCTGGCCGCCGGCTTGGGATGGTCGATGCTGTCCACCAGCAGCGACAGCCCGAGCACGTCTGACAGCAGGATGAACTCTTGCCGTACCTCTGAGCAGATCTGGCCTACCGCTGTCAGGAACTGGATGCCCGCCATCCACTCGCGGGTGCTGAGCCGCGTCTCGCGCGCGAAGTCGTGGAGGTGCGTGACTAGCCGCTCGAGGATGTATTTTAACCGTGGGTCTTCGCAGTGCGAGTTTATTGCGTGCACATTGTCGGTGATGTTCTCAATCGTCAGGTCCTTGAGAACTGGGACCTTGACTTGTGATGGATCCATTCGTGTTGTTGTGTGGTACGATTGTGGGTTGGTGGGATCCGAACGAGCTCCAGTTCGAGTTGATACTGTGGGAGATGGCGCAGACGAGTGCGATGGAAGGTAGAAGAACTCGAGAGGGGAGAGTATTTATTTGGCTTCATCTTTAATGTCACGGTAGTCGAATTGCCGTCGGCTAGCACATTACATCCAAATTTCAAAGAGCTTGTTAAGCAGGCTTTGGGTGGGGATGTGGGGAACGGCAAGTGCGCCGGGACGATTCCGCCTGATCCACCCTTTCCACGGATTCAAGTATACAGCATACGATGGAGGTGTTCTGATACTCGTTCGTCCGCTGCGCCATCTCGTGATGTCTGTATTCGTTTCATGCTGCCAGTGAGAAGTTTGCCTGCTTCTTGGATCCAGTACTGTCTTGTTAATTACTCTAGTAGATGCTCTGCTACATGCTCCAAGAAAATTAAAACTCAGGCCACCACGAGGTAGTCAAAGTCGAAGGAATTGGGAGGCATAGGAGCCTAAGTGTATGATCGATGATACTCCATATCCATCGTAGACTCGGAAATGTAACCTGTGCCGATGACGTTCTACATGTACACTTATGTGAACACCGTGACGTTTATGGGCGAGCTCAAGCACGTCTGCGCGGATGCGTATTGTATACAGCTTCCCTCTTTCCTCCCATCGATGACTTGGAGTGTAAGCAATGAGGAGGCGGCAGAGTGGCATTTGAACAGGCGATTCTTGACACAATGACTCGATTCGCGCCATTCGTTCGCGTTTCTAGGGGCAGCAATCGTCGCGTCGGCATTTTAGTGGCCATTGCGCTCGTGGCTTGTTCCTCATGGCTCGTAGCACGTGGTAGGGGCACTCATCTAGAACCAGAGAGCATTTATTATCCAAGGGTGCTCGCTGTAGATTTTGTATGATTCGCTGGCAATTCATCGACCTCACCAACCCAGAGGAGCTAAAGGACGACACATGCTTTACTCCCCTTGTGTGATTAAAGCAATCACCTGGGTAAGGCCAAGCATATTCGCACACTTTTGCACCGTAAGTCTGCAATCGGCGGTGACGTTTGTAACCATCGTAGCATACTGTTTATCACCGATCATGGAGCAGCGATGAAGGGGTTTTATTTGCCACTTTGGTTTGTAAAGCTGTGATTGCGTGGGAAAATGTCCTTGGTTCATCTTCGACGTGGGACGGTTTTTCTGTCTGTTCGCCGTTTTATTTAGTATAGCTGTGATTTCGTGGGAAAACATCTCGGCACTATATTGAGCTGTCGTTCGACAATAGATGGCATCGGAAGGTACAGGCTTGGGGCATCCAATTAATTCATTCTACAGCAGGACTAACCCTAAACGCAAGGAGGTATCATCTATGGTGGCGATATTATCCAAGGTACTCCACAAGAATGATGTCAAAACAAGTAACCGTCATGCCCATAGCGCCACTTCGTTAACCCCGACATTGATGCCCGTTTTATTTTTTCGATCACGACCCTCCTCGGCGAGCGCCTCGTCGAGAGCCTTGTAAGCATCGTACCCGAAGAGATAATCGAGAAATTCCTTTCGCGAGCGGATGTTGATATGCTCTGGCCAAATACCCGGGTGCGCCAGCAACCACTCGTCTCGTTTCCGCTGTTCCGCGCCGTCTTCCATTTGTGTAAACCACCGGCTGCCGATACTCGCTTCGGCGACCGTTGCAGTGCGTTTGATGCGAAGCTTCTCGTAAAGCTGTAGGGCCTCCGGTAGAGCCGAAGGCATGGCATAGTCTCGGTGGGAAAGAATACCGCCGAGGATCGCAGCATCTTCAATACCCATGGCTGCTCCCTGGGCAAGATAGGGAGTCATCGCATGTGCAGCATCACCAATCAGTGTCATGCGCTTCGATGGATGTGACCAAGAAGGAATTTCGTTGTGAGTGTATAGCTGTAAACGTTAGTGCGAGCTTGATCGACAGGCGGAGGCGACATACCCGCCACTCCAACACCTCAGACACAAATCCCAGCAAGCGATCGATTGTTGGGTCCCAGCCTTTGAAAGCTTCACGAACTTCATCTGCTGTGCCGGGCCGTTGATTGACACCATCAGGCATCCGAACATCGCAACTGCTATGCGGTTAGTCGCGTGGTTTCGACGATTGAAGACCGGTTACCGACGTAAAGACGAGGTTGACCAATGTCTCCTTTACCCCCTCTAGGAGATATGACAATATCGTCCCATGTGGGCCGATCCAATGGTTATTTCGAGGTACGGTTCTGATCTCGTCCAACTCAGGTATGCCAACCAGTCGATTCGCAGGAACGGTAACTCTGTACACCATCTGACCAGTGGGAATAGGTTTGCTCGGCTGGCCAACGACGATATGACGGCACTTGGAGTGTAGCCCGTCCGAAGCCACGATCAGGTCCGCCGTGAAGCGGGTGCCTCCTGTGGTCACTAAGGCTGGAACCTCTGGCTCAACGTCTTCGACTTTACTATCGAGATGGATTTGGCATCCAACGTCTGTTGCGCACTTTAATAATCCTCGATGGAAGTCTGCGCGATGAATATGCCTGGTAAAACTTGTCAAACCCTGTCGTTCAGAGAACAGAGGAACGAGAAGGCTTACCAGTACGGCGAACCATACTCCTCGTGAGCAGGCTTTTTCAGAGGGCACTCAACGAGCTTCTGGCCGTCCTGCCATCTCATCATACGGAGATCAATTGGTTCGGTACAGAACTTTTCGATGTACTTGGCGATTCCGAGCTTCCGTAAGACACGAGAAGAGTTTGGGGAGACCTGGATACCTATGTCTCTTGAGTCAAAGGCCTGATTGAGCCGTACGTGAGAACTTTTACCTGCACCGATATACGTGATCTGAGGAGCAGATTCCAAGACTTCCACCTTATGCCCAGCTTTTGCGAGTGCAATCGCTACTGTCAATCCAGCGAGGCCGGCTCCAATCACGATGATGTGCTACAAGTTTCGTAAGTTGTTTACTTCAAAATAATATACACGCAATCCGCTTACCATCTTTGGCGAAGAAGGGTCGTTTTCGTCTGTAGTTGAAGACATCGAGGGAAAGTCGCCAAGGACGCTCCTTATACGACACCTCGGAGCGTCCTGTACCACTGTAGCAGTCGGATAGATGCCGTCGATGAATCAGTACTGAACTATCTCCCTTCAGAGCGGAGTCATGCTTCCTTACGATGACCTACCGGAAGGATGGATCCGGAGGGGAAAATTCATCCGCTGAAGCTGCGACGAGGCTGGTAACTGTGACTTGTCGGATGATATGGCATAATATTGTTTGCCAAGCTCCTTTTCGCATTGGGTTGTCGATGGAGAGTGCTACAAATCATTTGTGCGGTGTTAAGAAACAAATACTTTAGCGATATCCGACGCGACCATCAGAAATGAGAGTCACCGACAGACGAAACGCATGGAAACCTTACCAAGTCAGTGCTGCGCCCTTGCAATATTTTACATTCAGGCTACCCTCCATTGGCTAAAATTCGATGGGACCAAACGTACTCGGGCTGCATGACCTCGCAACTTGGTCACGGTCCAGAGGGGTCCAAAATAAGAGGGTACTTGGAGTTGATGATAACTCATATATGTCGGCTAGGTTAGTTTATCTTGCTGAGATGATCAGACACATTCGTTTTCAAAGAGCTCTAGGAAAGCATAGCATTAGGAAGCAGAACATCCAACGAACAGTAAATGCAGGATCGTGACCCCAGATTGCTCCACGCCGTCCACGGCGGGGTGACGGTTCTGCCAACCTCCAATATTCGACCAAGCGAAGTCCAACTGACCTCTGGATGCATAGATCCAGACACCTGCCTATCAACAAATCCTTCGGCCAGGGCTGCAATAATGTCGAACGATATCGGAAGAATGGAGCCTTCCCGGTTGGCATGTGTTGGCATGCTTGTGCATTTGCTTGTCCTGGTAACCAAAAGGTCCCGACGTTGTGGAATGAGTTCGGCATCCAGTCGGGGGAGAACACATCCGTGCAGGTTATTCATGAGAATGCAGCTCAAGAATATGACCTTAGTTCAGCTATCTGCATTTCAACAAGAAGATGCAGACCATGAGTATGCGTCCGTCGGCTGCTCTCCACCTTGCCATGCAAATGTGAAAATCGGAAAATGATGGACGCGTTTGGGAATGAGCTCAACAGGAAAATCACAAAACGCTCACTGAGGAAAGATCTCATGCGCTAAGACTAACTTCGAGCCGAACCATAATTGGCCAATAAGATGTCGATCTCACATATACTGATGGAACGTCGGCTCTCCTAATCTCTTTCTCCAACCTTCGCCCCATCTCATTAGGGCCAGTATCGGCAGCCAAAAGACGAGAAGAATCAAGGCAAGCGTAGACCATGTCCATGCAAAACCGATTTTTTCAACCATTGGGAACCAAAAGAAACCCACGACGAAAGAGAGCCCACGACTAAAATTCAGCAAAATTGCAGATTCAGGCGTCTGCGGTCGATAGCAGTCTGAAACGTACGAATATAGACATGTGGAGGTAATCTGGAGGCCGAAGTCGCCTGTATTGAGAAGCATATTAGCATGCGCATCGTTCAAAGTTCATGCAGCGCTTCCTTACCGACTCCCAGACCAATCAATGGATATAAATACTTTGTTTTATTCTCGAGGCAGACACCGAAAATAATCATACCGGCCGGTCCAACAAATGCTGAGATAGTCGTAAGGTACAATCGATGCTCGGGCTTTCTGATTCCGTTGTTACGCTTGGCAAGGTGATACATGATCACATCGCTAAGCTTTCCAGCCGACAACTCGCCAAGAACGCTGCCGATGATCAATGGAACACCAGTGCAGACACCAATTGCACCGCTTTTGAAGTGATACACCGTGGAATAGATCTTGGCCATCGTCAAGGCAGGGAGGATGTTGATAAAAGTCCAACTCCAGGTATAGAACCAAAAGGGCAGACTGATGGACGGATATTTGAGCATGTAGAAAGACGTGATGAAGTCCTGAAGTCGGAGGCGCCTTTGTGGGATCATGTTGCCTTTGAAGTTAAACAGGAGTTCCCAATACGACCGTTCGTGTGTGCGCTGAGTTAAGAAGTGCGGCCCTCGGGAGAAGAGCGTTTCGGGGAGGCAAAAGAATGCAACGATGAACGACACCGCAGTTACGCATGCTGGCATGTAGAAGTCCCATTGCCAACCGACTTTTTGAGCAAGGAAGCCTCCAGCTAAGAGATGATCAGGGGAATGTATACGAACGGAGGATTGGGGGTATTACCGATGACGGCGATATGTGCACCGTTTGTGACAAACACGGTATAGATGCCAGTCTTTTCGCCTACCAAAGGTCAGATGCGTTCCAGACTGGTTGCTCTGAGCCAATTTACCTCTTTCATGGTAGAAAAACATGTCGTTCAGCACGGGTGTGCCCAAGGACATGAGCCCACCAAACCCGATGCCATTCAGTGCACGACATCCCAACAGCGCCGAGAATGTCTTGCAGTATCCTGAGCCGATATGAGAAGCAATGGTGATGAGTGCGACGATCAGGCACATAGGCCGACGGCCGTAAACATTGGAAAGAGGGACCCATATAAAAGGCTGAAGCGTATTAGACTGAGTCTTCAAAGAGCGACGAGATCAATTGTGCGCAACAGAAAGAACTAAGCATTGAATCTAGGATGCAACGCGACAGCACTCATCACATTTGAATGGAAATATTCGTATGTGCGACGATGAATGAAGGCACAAAGACGCGCTTTTGATGGCATTTGGTACAAAGTAATGACGCACACCCTCAAGCCAGCTGAACATCGATAACGAACTCGGTCTACATCTGACACGGGGTAGGATATGAATTTGCAACTTACAGCGACACCACCCAATATAATACCGGTGGTTGTACTGTAGGTGACGATCTCCACGGGTCTGTGGAATGCCTTACCCAGCTCGACGAAGCTGGGGTTGGGAACTGCCGCGTTAAAAGGACCGAGGAAGGCCATGAAGCTGACCTGCAGCAGGACGAACCATTTGAGCCATGGAGGCCAATTCTGGAGGCATCAAGCATCAGAGATCGACATGATCAGAGCTGAGGTAACCGCGAAACGTACCAGCGGGTCGTCCTTGAAATCACTGGGCTGAGGGACAAGGGGTAGGCCGTGAGGATCGACCTTCGCGATGCCGACCAGCTCGTCCGATTTCTCCAAATCCGACGAGTTGTCGGTCTGAGGCTTGCCCATGGCAGAAAGTCCCAAAGCAAAGAATTTAGAATGGGACGGTCGCTGAAGCGGGCGGGAGGCAACGAAATCGCCTTTTGAACGGGGATGGGGTACGGGGAGAATCGTGAGAGCGCGCGCAGGGTAGAAGAAGCTTTCGTATAAATGGAAGGCGCGGCTGCGCCTGTATTATTAGAATCCGTTAAATCCAGAACTTAACCACACAAACGGGGCTGCTTGGCTGCCGCGCACCGTTCTTTTTCTTCGCCCAGACCGCGAAGCCAGCCGCACTCTGCACCGGCAACCCAAATTTCGGGCGCAGGGATAAGCGTTCCAGCCAGAGTTTCCCTCCGAACGCCTCCAATAAGGGATTTGGGGCAGGCTGAACCGCGCATTTCCAGGCTGAGCAGCTTGGCCACCACGGCCATGGGTTGCATGGGCTGCATGGCGCATGGCCGTCAAGCTGTTTGGCCCACACGCGCTTCTCCATAACTCCCCGCGCAACCCTGATCACTGATCCAGCACACGCACCCCAGCCTTGCCCAACGCCAATACCGCCATACTTGTAAGAGATTTGAGTCAGCGGAAATAAGCTGCAGCAAATCGCGGCCTTCGGCTTCGTAACCTTCGAAAGTGGGTTCGGTCGGCAGACTTCATCCTCTTCCAGCTCTCTTTTAACCCACTTCTGCGTCCACGATGTCCACCCAAATACTCAAGCCCACCAAGAGGAAGCGCGTTCCCGACGCTCTGAGGAGGCGAGCCGCCGTTAGCTGCGACCGCTGCAAGCTTCGAAGGGCAAAATGCATCCGCGCTTCTGTCGACGAACCTTGCAGCAACTGTGTGAGCAGCCGGACCGAATGCCAATCCACTCTGCCGAGAAAGCAAAGAGTCTACGGCAGTCTCGAATCGCTGAGCCTTCGCTATCGCGCCCTTGACGCCCTTGTCAAAGGTCTGCTCCAGGATGAGGAATCTCATGATCTTGAAACTCTGTATCGCGTTGCCGCTGGCAAAGGCATCTCCATGCCCGCTCTTGAGGACCAAACCCCGACCCAAGACATCTTTGCGCATCCCGAGGACCCGAAATACAACTCCACCCGACTCGCAGTCCGGAGTGATTCAACCGCATCTTCTACGTCCAACGCCATCAACGAAAATAACAGAAATAACAGCAATCCTTTTGTCATTCGGCCTGTGCAAAAGCACGTTGAAGAACGGCTGATTCCAACGCCTCATGGCGTTTCGCACTATGTCGGTCCCTCGAGCTCGTTTGAATTTGCTGCCACGGCTCGAAAATTGGTGGCGCGCTGCGGGGCCTGTTCGCAATGTCGCCAGCCCCGAAAACAACAGAGAGCCGTGCGGGCGGAGTTCGTGGGACTGAAGAACAGCAAAGCCTTGGAACCTCGGACAGCTGATCGAGAGACGGATGCAGCGGACGGTGCTACCAGCGAGCCGGACGGTGCAGTTCAAAGAAGAGAAAGCCTCCAACCAAGCACCCCAGGAACATCGCAATTCAGTGGAACCACCAATGAACGCATCTCCGATTTCTTGCCGCCCAGAAGCACGGCAGACGCACTCATGAACGCCTTCTTCGATCGTGTCCATATAAATTACCCCATCTTCCATCGCAGTATCTTCCAATTACGATATGAAGCCGTCTGGGATCGCAAATCAGACTTTCTCCGGGACTTGGATCCTGGTTGGGTGGCCTGTCTTGCCATGATCTTCGTCTTTGGGGCTCAGGCCTTGGAGCGGTATGATCTTCACCAAGCAACTTTGATCCGGAGTCGATATACCAACTTAGTGCATCACATGCTCGGTCGCATTCTGACCACGACCAGCCTTCTAAATGTTCAGGCTTTGCTCCTGTTGCAGCTGTATGAGCATAACGCTGGTGAGCGAAATGCGTCCTGGATGCTACTTGGGGCTGCATCACGAATGGCCGTTGCTTTGGGCATGCATCGAGAAGGCACCAATACCGGTTTCGATCCGATTGAGCGAAACATCCGGAAGAGAGTATGGTGGACTGCCTATCTCTTTGAAAAGTTGTTGGCCGTAATCCTCGGCCGTCCAAGCAATATAGACGATAGGGAAGTTAGTGTAACCCTTCCTGAAGAGTCTATGTTTGATAGTGGAGACACGCCACCCGAGTACACGACCCACTACCTGAGTCTTATTAAGTTAATGGAGAAAGTCAAACTCATAATGTACCCTCTTCCAACACCGGATAACGAAGCTGAATCTGACTTCCAGCTTGTCACCTCAGCTAAGGAGCTTTTGGAGGAGTTGGAATCCTGGTACAACAACCTCCCCAAACATCTATTACCAGATAACTATGGTTTGACAGCTAAACATTCTCGGGCGGTGTTGCTGCTACATCTCGGTCACCTCTACACGAAAGCTCTCATCACCCGACCGATTCTCGTTCACCGGGTCACTCTTGAGCTCGAATCTCTGGAGCGCAACGAGCCATCACTCGCACATATGCCTCAAGATATAATCACATTAGGTCGAGCATGCGTAGAGTCAGCTGAAGCATCCGTCAGCTACCTCAAACTTCTCTTTGATGCCGGTCTCTTGGATGGAGTGAGCTGGATCGATGCATATTACATTTATCACTCCAAGTTCGTGCTATGTACCGACCTTCTCGTCAGACCAGCCGACTCTGTGCCTTCGCGGGACGAACTACATACGAAAGCCGTTCTAGAGCTGGCATTGGAAATGTCACAGGCAACGAGGATGGCACCAACATTCCGCATCCTCTCGCAGATAGCCGTACAGTACTCTGCTATCATCGGTGCCGTACCTATAGATGAAACGAGCGGCACCAAAACACCTAACGAGATTCCGCCCTCCCAAAGTCAGCAATTACAGGCGAGACAGATGCAGATGGTTCAGTATCAGGACCCTCATATCCAAGATCTTCAACAGATCTTGCCAGGAGGCTGGTTTGATGCAACCTTTGCTGGACTGCCGTGGGATTGTTTCGATATGGGTGCGTATGGAAATGTGGCATTCGGTCAGGAAGAAGCCGTTCTTGGCACAGCACCTCTGCCAGCACCGCTTTCAGTCACTCTTGGGTCCGGTCCACTCGGGCCAGGGCCGTTCCGGTCGGATGGAGATGGCCTCTCATCAATGCGCCAGGTGGATGACTGGGCTGCTAGGGCGCTAAGGGAGATGGGAAGGGGTTACAATTGAGGCCACCGTCCTTACCGCTACACTCGTGTGCAGCATGCTACTTGCTTCTTCCGTCTTTGAAGGAATGTTTGGCCTGTGGAAACTTTAACGGCCAAGTCTATTTTTGCTTAGGCATGCAACAGACAAAATACGGTGTCTCTGATTCCCGCTCAAAGTCTCAAGCTAGAAGATATCGGAAAACCAATGTAAAAATGAAGCACGCTAAAACGCCAATCCATAATGGTGCTTCCGTTCCTGTAACGGAGCCGTACGAATCGGGGCTTCAGCCCACGTTGCCAATGTTCCGTGCGGATAGTGGCTTGCAGGCTGGTTGACCGATTCTCAACCTCGCCAGCCCTCCGTGCTTCAAACCAGGATGCTCTGTCCAGGTTGGTACTGAACGAGAGATGTTTCAACACCATTGGATGTCGAAGGCAAACGGTGACCAGCAATTGATCCCCGATCTTTGCCCAGACAATCGTAGATCGTCCTCAACCTCCTACTAACACGATGCTATGGAAGATTTCCGTGACGGGAATAGCCCGGCGACGCTTGCAGAAGTGACGCAGTGATTTTCGAGCCCTGTGGCGGTCTGGGCGCAAATATTGACGGCGGTTTTCCAGCTCCATCCCAAGCTAGAATGAGCGCAGACCGCCCACTTGATTTTCTCGATTTTTCTCCCCAACAACCTTTCAATCTCCCAAACTTTGCATATTTCCTTTGTTTTGTGGTCAATTCGATTTCAGAACTTCAGTCATGTCTATCAAGACAGTCAGTCTCAAGCCTTTCACCGACCAGAAGCCGGGAACGTAAGTTTTCATCCTATTCATCTCCACTCTCACGCCACCATGATTGCTGATGGTCATAGCTCCGGTCTTCGAAAGAAAGTCAAGGTCTTCCAACAAGAGAATTACAGCGAGTCTTTCGTTGCCAGTATCATTCAGTCTATTCCTGAAGGCGCTGAAGGAGCCACGCTTGTAATTGGAGGCGATGGCCGATACTGGAACCCCGAAGTGACGCAACTCATTGTCAAGATTGGAGCTGCGTACGGCGTGAAGAAGTTAATTATCGGACAGAATGGCATTCTCAGCACACCCGCGGCTAGCCATATCATTCGTATTCGGAAGGCAACTGGAGGTATTCTGTTGACAGCGAGTCACAACCCTGGAGGTAGGAGTGACGGCTTTCCAAATTTGAGAACCGGAGGCTAATTGTCTTCTCGTGTAGGTCCAACTGAGGACTTTGGCATCAAGTACAACCTTGCCAATGGCGCTCCCGCGCCAGAGACCGTCACAAACAAGATCTTCGAAACGTCGAAAAACCTCACCTCGTACAAAATTTCAGACATCCCCGCCGTGGACATCTCCACGATTGGCACAAAGGAATATGGTCCAATCACAGTTGAGATTATCCATTCGACTCAAGACTATGTCAACTTCATGAAAGAGATCTTCGATTTCGATTTGATCAAGTCATTCATCAAGCAACATCCGGACTTCAAGATCTTGTTCGACGCCTTGAGCGGAGTTACAGGCCCATATGGCGTTGAAATATTCGAAAACGAGCTCGGTCTGAAGAACTCGACACAGAACTGCATACCAAAACCCGATTTTGGTGGCCATCACCCAGATCCAAACCTTGTCTATGCGCATTCGCTGGTCGAAGCTGTTGACAAGAACAATATTCAGTTTGGTGCCGCTTCTGACGGTGATGGAGACCGCAACATGATCTACGGCGCGAACAGCTTCGTGTCGCCGGGAGACTCGTTGGCTATCATCGCTCACCACGCTAAGCTGATCCCATACTTCAAAAAGCAGGGTGTTTACGGTCTTGCTCGCTCCATGCCGACAAGTGGTGCCGTCGACCTCGTGGCCAAGAAGCTCGGCCTACAGAGCTACGAGGTGCCTACTGGCTGGAAATTCTTCTGCGGGCTCTTCGATGCCGACAAGATGAACATCTGCGGTGAAGAGTCGTTCGGCACAGGCAGCAATCACGTCCGTGAGAAGGACGGCGTTTGGGCCATCATGGCATGGCTGAACATTATCGCCGGCGTTGGCGAACAAACCGGCACCACACCTAGCATCAAGAGCATCCAGAAGGATTTCTGGCAGACGTATGGCCGTACGTTCTTCACACGCTACGACTACGAAGCATGCGAGACGGAGGCAGCCGGCAAGGTCATCACGCACATGAAGGAGCTGATTGGGCCGAAGAAGTCCGAGTTCGTGGGTTCGACCGTTGCGGGCCGGAAGGTACTGGAAGCCGACGACTTCTCGTACACAGACCTAGACGGTAGCGTCAGCAAGGGCCAGGGCATCTACGTCAAGTTTGACGACGGCAGCCGTATTGTCGTGCGACTGTCCGGCACGGGTAGTAGCGGTGCCACCATCCGGCTGTACATCGAAAAGCACACCAACGACGAGAGCACATACGACCTAGATGCCCAGGATTACCTCAAGGACAACGTGAAGATGGCCACGGAGCTGCTGAAGCTGCAGGAGTACATTGGTCGCACCGAGCCCGATGTTAAGACGTAAAAGACCGGAAAGGCCATGTCGGAGACGTTTTGAAGCCAATTTCTCTTGAACGGTACAATATGCGTTGTATGCTGTTGCTGTGTAAGGTAGCTTCGAAATTGCGAGCATCAAAAAACATGTTCAAGTAGCAATGATTATGGCTTCCTCCGCGAATTGGAAGTCCAATCTTTTTGGGTCATTTTGATGATTGGCTAGCCACCGGCTTTCTTTCTCTCCGGAATTCACTAGGGGCCGCTGTTGGAGTGTGGGGAAAATGCAACCATAGACTTTTTAATGCGATTCTCTCAGTGGACGGGAGACGTGGAGCTATGGAAGGAAACGGCCAATGACGAAGGAGAATCATAGAATGTAGACTGCCAGAGAAGACGTCATTTCCAACTTCGTGAAATCACGACTGGTGTCGTCGTCTATTACTTCCACACCCCAAGGCGCAGCAGATATTTACGGTGCGTTGCAAAGAGAGGCAAAGCAAAACCTAGCTGATTCCTACGTCTTACTGCTTCCTCCTATAAGTGCTGCATGTTTCCATGCGATATAAATTGACATTCTCTACGTGAATCCTTCATTTGCATATTCATCTCAAGTATGAGCAACAACAAAGAAGAGGGTTCGGCAGTCCCAGCCGCCGCTAAAGGCTCTTGGTCGTCGTTTCTCAGGGTGCGTACTTGTCAATTGAACATTGCTACATGCAACTAGACATCCCATATTGGCTTTATAGTTAACTGACCAATGCGATCAAACAACAGTCCATCACCTCCTTCTCCGGCGACCTGTCGTCTCTCACAGCACCTCCCTTCATTCTAAGCGGTACTTCTCTGGTCGAATTCTCCGCATACTGGACGGCGCACCCATCCGTCTTCGTCGCACCGGCAGCAGAGCCAGATCCTGCCAAGCGAGCACTACTCGTCCTCAAATGGTTCCTCACCACCCTCAAGCAACAATACGCCAGCAGAAGCGAGAATCTAGGTAGTGAGAAGAAGCCTCTCAATCCCTTCCTGGGCGAGCTTTTTCTTGCCAAATGGGAGGACGACGCGGGCACGACGCAGCTCGTCAGCGAGCAAGTGTCGCACCACCCTCCGGTGACGGCATATAGCATCTGGAACAAGAAGCACGGGGTGCACCTGCAAGGGTACAACGGGCAGAAGGCGTCGGTGTCGCGGTCGCTGACGATCGTGGTGAAGCAAGTGGGGCACGCGGTGCTGCGGCTGGAGGGCCACGACGAAGACTACCTGATCACGTTGCCGTCGTTGCACATCGAGGGGCTGTACAGCGGGTCGCCGTTCGTCGAGCTCGACCACCACACCTTCATCCAGTCGTCGAGCGGCTTCACCGCCAAAATCGACTACTCCGGCCGCGGCTGGCTGTCCGGCAAGAAGAACAGCTTCACGGCGGTGCTGCACCGCACCGCCGACCCGGAGGCGCGCCCGCTGTACAGCGTCGACGGCCAGTGGACCGAGGCCTTCGTCGTGCACGAGGGCAAGAAGGGCGGCCCGCAGATCGACGCGTGGGACCCGCAGCGCCACGCTGCCACCGACCTCGTCGTCGCCGACGTCGACGACCAGGACGACATCGAGAGCCGCCGCGCGTGGCTGAACGTCGCGCAGGCCATCTACCGCGGCGATATGGATGCGACCGCGCACTACAAGGGCCTCATTGAGGACGAGCAGCGTGACTTGCGCCGCAAGGAGAGGGAGGAGGGCACGGAGTGGGAGCGCAGGTACTTCGCCCGCGCCGAGGATGTCGAGTTTTTGGAGAGGCTGGCGGAGCATGTCAGCGAGGCGCTGGAGCCGGACAAGACGGACGGCGTGTGGAGGTGGGAGGAAGAGAAGGCGAAAGCGGCGAAGGCGCCTTTTTCCACCAAGGAGTAATGGTAGGTCTGCGGCATGAAGGGAGTTCTCAGGCGCAGGATCAAGGAGACGTTCGTGGGAGTTAAAGCATTGGATGGGTTAGGACGCACATACTTCTGTGGCTAATGATCATATTCTCGATTCCTGGCGTTTGGTAGTGCTCTCAGTCATCAGCTAAAATATTGAAAGTCTAACATATTGTATCGCTCAGTCTACTAAGCGTGGAGAGTTTTCAACCGATCCCAGACTATCACGTTATGCTCGAGTCCTTACACCATCCATGCAAAGGAATTTACTCAGCTCAGTAGTTCACGTCGCGTCGATATGCGACATGCATCATATTTAAGGTGAGACGGCGTTCTCAGCAGTCCATACACTTAACTCGCTTGGCTCAAAGCTCTATTAACGCCGATCCTCTCTTTCTCCCACACCTCAGAAAAGTGAAGATACTCTTTCCTAAACATCTCCCAATCCGGGTAGAACTCGACTTTCGCAGCACGGGCGGGAACCCTGGTTCTCTCATCCGGCGAGCCCTCCGACTCGTCGCGGACCAAGACGAAAGTCTGGACCTTCGATCCCGGCGGGCCCTGCTGCTTCGGCTGGCCAGCAGCCACCTCAGACGCGCTCACGGCGGGCTTGGCAGCGGCCTCTAGATCCGGGGTGGGCGGCTCCCACAGCCGCCACTTGCGGGGTCTGCGCTCGGCGTCGCGGACGCGGCGGAACTCGGCCTGGACGTGCTCGACCCACTCGAGGTCGCCGCCGCCCTCGACCAGGCACAGCCGGTCCAGGCTCTTCACCTCCATCAGCATCAGCTTGACCCACAGATTATACAAGATGCCGCGCAGCACGTTCACGTGCTGCCGCAGCTGCTGCGTCAGCCCTACCGACGGCATCTTCAGGTGCGCGATGATGCACGTTGGGCACAGCACCAGCGGCGCCGGGATGCTGAGCAGCCCCTTTGGAAAGTTGGAGTCGATGGCCACCGTCTTGATGAGCGCGAGGTGCGTCGGCCGCAGGTTTCCCAGACGCCGCAGGTTCTTCGCGCGGTCGTTGGGCCCGCGCAGGAAGAGAATGTGCGCGCCGTACGCCAGTGAGTGCGTCTCGTGGTACACCTGCCGGCACGACTGAAGCAGAGGCAGTCCTACCGATGTCCGCTCAAACGTGCTCTCACATCGCTCCAGGCTCGGTGTGAACACGTAGCTGTAGATTTTGTTGCGGATTTCGCCCGGCAATCCTAGGAAGGTAAGTCGGTCCGGTATCTGAGAGCTTTCGGCAGGGTGTTCAATCTCAACGAATGTCTGCGGGTCGGAACCTTTGGCGATTAGGGTTGTTTCTCTCGGATCCGAGATGAGGAGACCTCGCACGGATGAGGGAGGCTCATTTGTGTCTGGACTGGGGGGAGACCGGCATTTCTTGTGGATGACTGAATCAGAGGAATTTCGTTGAGTGTGATGGCTCGGGGATTTGGAGGCCTTATTACGGCTGAAGGTTCTCTTCAAGCACCCGACTACTCGCCGGCTGAAGTTCGCCATCGGCATAGAGGGCGAACTTCGTTCGGCAATGGCAGCCTTGCCAGAACTGAAGATATTGGGAGCCATCCTTTGATAGCGAAGGTAAGAGATCTATTTTATGCCAGCAATGATAAGGTTTCGATGTGACGGAAACACTAATCACGTGTGACTTGTGAACCAGGCGTGGCGAATGTATCGGAGTTTGAATGTCAATGAAACGATAGCGAGGAAAGAAGTCAGTGATAAGCTGCAGCAGATAATCCTGTTGACGAGACCACTCAAGCCAGCCTCACCAGTGTGGTTTGCTTGATCTGATGAGCTGGGGATGAGTTTGAGGGCTGAGAGTGAAGTTGGCGTCAGAGGTGGTTGTAAGGAACGCCAAGACGTGCGCCCAGCTGATGGTGGCACGGCAGAGCTGAACAGCCAACAATCACAATTTTGGTCGCGGTTCTACGAAGATTAAACGCAAAGGAGTCACTCGCTAAGAAAAAAGCAAACTTCTGCCAAAGTGTTTGATTTCTAAGTTTGACACTGGAGTAGAACTACGGCAAAAGCCTCATAAGGTAACTAGCAGTCAAGAGCATACATACCAGCCTCGTACCGAATGCAAAACCGTGCCGTACTCCGTGATTCCATTCTAAGACTTCTTTGCGCCAGGGAATTGTGAAGCCGCTCCTCCTACCGCCAGGTCTCTGAAGAACTCCTGCATCCAATTGCTCATTCCACGCAAACTAGCGGCAAGACCCATTTGGCTAGGAATGACAAGTTGACCGCCCCTGCAGCTGAAGATCTGATCCGTGACCTTCTTTCCAATAAGCTCTGGCTTCATAAGAGGTCCTTGGGTCTTTTCAAGATGCTTCTCGTAACCACCAACCAGGTTGGTGCGAACCCAAGACGGATGGACGACGGTATTGAGAACGCCTGGAGTCTTCAAGACGTGTCTGATTTCTTGGTTGAGACCTGTGAAGGCTGTCAATATCTGAGCCGGATTGTAAACTTCTCGAGCTTAACAAACCTTCATGTAGAGCCAAGACGGCAACCTTGGTTGCTGCATAGTCGACGATGCCAGCAGGAGCGATGAAGCTTGCCATGCTCGCAATACCAACAATGTGGCCCTTGTTCTTCCTTACCATTTCAGGCATGAATTCTCGAATCATGGTGAAATGGCTGATAATGTTGATCTTGAAAATCTTCTCGGTGAACTCATCTGTCTTGTCGAGAATTGTTCCAGGCCTAACACGTATACGTTAGAAATCTTCTTAGGAGATACAAAGCTCCTCTACTTACGCGCCAATACCAGCATTGTTAACGAGAATTGTCGGAGCGCCCCATTGCTCACGCACAGCCTGAGCAGCTTCGTGAATTGAGTCTGTCGACGTTACATCACATTTGAAGTACTTGATGGTGCTGTCTGCAACGGCGTGAATTGGTGAGATGGCAAACAAAATTGATCGAGTAGGGGTAGAGCTTACATCCATCCAAGGCCTTCGGTAGTGGCTGGATGTCCAGAACAGCGACCTTTACTCCTTTTCGCTTCAGTGCTTTAACGATTTCCGCTCCTATGCCGTTACTTCCTCCGGTAACAACCGCAACCTCCTGATTCCAAATCCACCGGTCAGAAGAAGACCTTATCTGCCAGTTGTTTAAGGCAATTGAATTCAACCAGAGGTTTAGTTTTCGAACGATTCCTAGAGCAACTGCCCACTTCAATCCTGTAAGCAGTCTGGCAATATTTACATCGCTCAACAGAACTCCAAGTTGGCGAAGCAACGGTTCCCGGATTGAGTCTGGCCCTCGTGTAAGAATGAATAGGATTGGACCGGTGATTATAGGATTAAGAAGAGCATTCTCGAGATTCCGAATAGTTTTAGCAAGGGCGGCCATTTTGATCCACGGAAATATGTGCAAAGAGCAATGAAGGTAATGGATGTTCTTTGTAGGCGCGCAACCCTTTATCCAAAGTTTCAACGTCAAAAACTCAAGAGCTTGTGAAGTCAAGCCTCGGCTGTTTTCAAGCTCAACAACAGCTGTCCTGAAGTCGATCTGATGTCAAGCTGTTTTTCTATCCAATAGCATTCACGTGTCTTTCCCTTGCTCAAAGCTCGGTATGGCCTTTACGGGCGAAAGCTAGATGCTACTCTAGTGGTACGACTTGCGAGTAACGACAACGTGTGAATAGCGGGTAGCGGCTGCCTAGTTCTTTTCACCTTGATGCTGGCAACGAATAAGAACTCTTTCAAAATGCGGAAGTGTGAGCGAGTGTTGAATGGAGATGGTAGGTTATTGCATTGAAGCTGCATGTGAGACAATTGCTTGAGGATCAGGCTGGGTACGATACCGCGAACCATAGGAGTTTACTCCGGCTTTGTAGAGGACCCAACTTTCCACTTTCGAGCTTATGCTCTTCCACCATTATGGCTGAAGAGATGCGCATTGATCCTCAGCGAGCAAAGCAGCTTGCAGATAACCTCTCGAATGTAGTTCATCATATCCAAACCTCCAGCAAGTCCAATCGACCGGTAAGGCTCTCTTCTGTTCATCAACGCTTTCACAGTCATCCAGTGCTAACAACGACTTGGAGCGATCAGGTCCGACTTATCCTCGTATCGAAGCTCAAGCCGGTCTCGGACATCTACACTCTCCATAAATTCTTGCCTTCCTCACCTGGTGAAAATTGGACATCCCACTTCGGTGAGAACTATTACCAAGAGTTGCTTGAAAAGGCGTCGCTATTGCCTCGCAGCATAAAATGGCACTTCATCGGCGGCCTGCAGTCGAATAAGTGTAAGCCGCTGGCTGAACAGGTTCCTAACTTGTGGTGTGTCAGCAGCGTGGATGGAGCTAAGAAAGCTGATCAATTAGAGAAGGGGAGAGCTGCGTTGGTGAAGAAGGTTGAAGAAAAAGGCCTTGGAGAGCAGCAATATGGTGAAGGAGCAGGCTTTGAGAAGAGGCTAAGAGTTATGGTACAGGTTAATACTAGTGGAGAGGAGTCAAAGTCCGGAGTTGAACCAGCCGATACTCTGGAGTTGTGTAGGCACATCATACACAATTGTCCACACTTGAGGCTATCGGGCTTGATGACTATCGGAGCCATTGCGAGGAGTCAAGTAACGACTGCGGAGAATGAAAACGAGGATTTTGAGTGCTTAAAGGACACGAGAGACAAGGTGGCCAAGTCGCTGGGAATTGCAGCTGAAGAGCTTGAGCTGAGCATGGGCATGAGCGGCGACTATGAGGGAGCAATTGCTCAGGGCAGCGATGAAGTCAGAATCGGGACTACCATCTTCGGAACAAGGCCGCCGAAGAAAGACGCTAAGATCATAGACGAAATGGAGAGCGTGAAAGCATAGATTAAACGCATACAAATAATTTCATGGAGACTGAACAGGATCGCTATGTGGTATCGAGGGAAAGATGCGTCCATCTCTGCCCGACAACCCAAAAACTTCGCTTTTCCGCCGTTATTAGAGTCATCAAGCCGGATACTGACAAATTCAAATGCATCTTTCTACTCCACAAGATCTCAGGTACAAATGGGGTATTAAGATTCTTCGTCTCCCTGGGAAAGCCGTTCTTCCATAAACTTTGCAAGAATTGGTGGTACCGCTTCATCCGTTGCACGTATGGTGAGTCGATACATCTGGGATCGATTAGCATGTAGAACCAAATTCGTGCAGGATTTGCTTACCTTTGCATCATAGTTTGGCTCAAGTCTCATCAAACAGCCGAAGTTGCCTCCTTCAGTTGTACGCAGGACTGTAGCGCCAACTATGTTTTTGGAGTTGGGATCAACGCCGTCCAGAATACCCCAATTGAAGCCCTGTACGATTCTGCGCGTGTACTCGCGGCTCATCTTTCGATCAGGATTTACCAAACCGAAAACTCGCTGTGCCTCTCGAGGTGCACCACCAATCTGCTTCCATCTCTTGAAGAATTCGTCCGCAGAAAGCTGGGCTTCATCCATGTACTTGTGTAATACGACGGGAAGCTTCAGAGTCAACGCTTGCAAAGCACCAGCAAGGTAGGATATGCGGAGCGTAGGAGGGTCTGTGAAGACGTTTTTGGCTTCGAACATGATGGTAGTTTGCGTCTGACCCTCCGGATGAATAGTGGTCTCTGGTAAGGCCTTGACATCTGTCTTAACAGTTGCTGAAGGATTGTCGAGAGTGGTTGTAAAGGAGTTGATGCCGGATGCAAATTTGTTCGTGAAGTACAAAATAATACATCCCAGTTCCTTTCGATATTCGGATCGGAAGCCGACTTGAATCTGCTGATCTTCATAAAGGACCCCTTCTGACTTCAGGAGAAGGAGGTTGTAGCCAGGCTCCCAACCAGCGCTGAGATGAGCCGCACTAGCAAGGTTGAGTGGCTTCGAGTCACCATTCATGTCGAGACCATTCAAGCCATGATCACCATTCTGAGCACTGCCATTGGTTGCTGCAGCGTCTTTGGCTTTTGCAGCTGCAATTGGAGAGGCATTCGTGAAACTCCTTTTGAGCCCTGTCTGCTGAGAAAGGAGGATTTCTTTCGGATCGGCATTGGCATCGCGACCTCCAACAATCCAAGTGCGCTTGTCGCTTGTTGTTGCATGCTTGGAATGCAAACGGGAGAGTAGTGCTGAGGCACGTTCCGGAAACGGTGGCATCTCATCGCAGACTGTTTGAAGAAGATCCTCCGTTGGCATTGTAGCTAGTGTCAGATATTCATAGGCACGCTGTTGGAGTTCCGAGTCCATGCTGTGGCTGTAATACTGGAATGTCTCGAGAAGCTGAGGCCTGATCTCCGGGAAAAGATTGACGAACTTGACGTAGCAGGACAGTATCATCGCACTGGTGCTGAACGAGCATCGGTGCATTTTCTCATGGAGGGCCAGGAACTGCTCAATCGGACTGCAGCCTTGCTTGTCGGCAATTAGATGGCCAAATTCACCTAGCAAATACGCACCAATCTTGACAAGAGTTTCGTGTGTATGGTCCTGTTTGACGTAGTGTAGGATGGTTTGTGCAGCATATACTTGGAGTTCCTCGTTATTGGTGACGATTTGAACAACTCGTTGCCAAACTTCATCACTGACGTGGTCGCCAGCCATAGCAATCAGCTTGAGAGAAACGTCAACATACCACTGAATATCGGTGGCATATTTTTCCGTCAGGATTGCAATCTTCAGGACCATCTCCTCCCGGATGGCGTAGTCAGCAGTTTGTAAGTATTTCATCAACTCGTTGACAATTGGCTTTGAATTGGTAGGATCGCACATGCTGTACAGCAGATCCAGGCCTTGGCGCCGAACGCTGATATCACGATCTCGTAGGGAGTTGATGATTATTTGCTGATGCTTCTTGATAGGATCCAACGTCTCTGAGCGAGCTGCTAAGTGAGTCATCGCCTCTAGTCCTAGATATCGAACGTTTGTCTCCCTAGATTGGATGAATTTGCCTAAACGCGTTGAAATTTGCACCATTAAGTCGGATTCGGTGTCCAGGTGAATGACCAGGTTGATGGCCTCGAAAAGGACTGAGTTCTGTGCGTTGTTTTGCTGTACGTTTTTGGGCATCTCCATTGCCGCGTCCAAGATGCGTTGAATAGATTCTCGGATCATTTTGCGGATGTGCGTGTCCTCCGCCGGTGGGTAGTACTGAAGCAGTTTCATAAGTTTGACCTGCAGCCATGGACAAGGCACTCTATAATATTGGTAGTCTGATGGACATTCCTGATCGACTACGATTTCCTTCAGCCGTCTTGCTGCCTTTGCGTAGCTTGACTTGTACTGATCTGGACTATCCTGTACAAGCGCAATCACGAGGGACGTTACTGAGAGAGCAACACCGTAATCTGGATCGTCCATAATGGATACGATTCGCTCAGCCCACTCGTTCTGGACAATAGCAGGCGACTTGCGGTACAGACGTAGAAGGGTCAGGGCGGCCTTCTTCTTAACGAAGGACTTGGAAGTACTAGAAGAGTTAGTCAAGCTTCACCATAAAATGGACTGTAGAAAGAAACTTACGGTGAGATGAGCAAGCGATGAACATCTGCACTCAGAGCGTCTGCCATCTCTTTGCTGCCAACGTTGGCAATGGCGTGCAGCGCTAAGCAATTGTTCAACTCGTTGATGTCATTGAGATCCTTGCGGATGCTGTTGATGACAAGATGTAATAGCTCGTGCTGTTCGTGTAGGAACAGTGTGACGGCCAAATAGCCAATCTGCTTCTCAGAGTATTTTGAAGCAGAGACGAGGTTGACTGCCTCGAGGTGGCCAAAATCGACATTCCAGCCGAGAATGTATATGTACAACAACTGAATAAGTTAGAATATATGGTCAAAGGCTTTTGAGCTCGTTTTTACTTACTTTACAGACATATTTCTTCCTTGCGTATCCATCAAGTTTGCCGTCCTTAAATTTCTGTCGAATATTCGCTAACTCTTTGTTAATTCGTTTCTCTTCGAGCTCACGTGCTCTCGCATTTCTCAGATCAGCTATGAAGGTGACGAGGCCTCGCATAGGAGGTGTATTGTTGTCTTTCACACTCCTGAACAATGGCAAGCTTGAGCTCGTTGACGCAGCGATGCCGTCTTTAGCCATTTCGATTTTATGGTAGTGGCGGTCTCCCTCCGCCAGGGAAGTGACTCGCTACGAGTACGTGGACTGGACAGCAGTGAACATTGCGGGATTTCAGCGTCGAAGAGGAGTTGAGAATGGTCGAGAGCTGAGGGATTGGATGTCGCCGCGGAGTAGGGCGGGACTAGAGGAGCGGTGGGGGACGAAGTCGCGCGGTTGCGGTGCAGGTGATATCAGCAAGGCTGGTTGCTTCTTGCTTGCGTGCCTTGGAGTTCTAGTTCAAGGTGAGACTCTCTTTCTGCACTCAGAGTCGGCAGATAATTCAATGCGGCGTAGATTGTGGGGTTGAAGCGGTTCCTGCATCCTAGGCCGTTCATCTGCAGTAACATATCGCCGAGTCGGAGTTTCTTTTTGGCTTACATAATGCAACGTTTTGACCTTGGGACTTTTCAACACCTTCAACACAGTATCTCCTCACGCTCACGCAATGCGTTCTGTCGGGTCTCGATTGGCTCCGGTTGAGCGATTAACTTTAGATACACTCTTTTCATCTCCGCAAAGGCTCTACGTTTGTCGTGCTTGCAGTCGTCGCTTTCCCGCAGCTCTTAGTACTAGTGCACCATATTCGACTACAGCTGGAAGGAGAGCTGAAGATGTTGGACTACCGGCACAAAGGCGAGAAACAACTACATGGGAGCGATTGAAGTGGGTGGGGACTCCAGAATGGGTTGACAATTTCATGAAACCGAGGAGGCCTCTCAAGCCGTAAGTTCCACCTAAATCGCCGCCATGCGCAAGTCTCACATGTCTAGTTTCATTCCAACATCGATCGAGAGAAATCCCGACGCGTTGAAAGACCACGTCCTCAAGTCACTCGTCGAAGCGTTAGTTACCACCGAATTGGGAAAGCCAATGCCCTTTATAAAACCATCCAAAGTCGAATGGCCACGGGGTGTTCAAATCAGCATCGAACAGAGCGATTCGAATCCTTCCATTTCGTTTTCGAAAAATGGTGATAGGGAGAAGCTAATTGAGCAACTTGGGTATCTTTCCACGAAGGAAAACGTTACAGAATTGGAAAGCGTTAAAGAAGAGAGCTCCACGGCAGAATTACAAGACGAAGAGAGTGGTGTACACACCGAAGCCATTGCCGGTTCATCAACTTCTGAAGATCTATCAGGTTCAAAAGCACCAGAACAAGAGCCGATATTAGAGAGTGATATTGCAGATGCAAGCGAATACGGGGCTACAAAGGGGACTAATGCAGCAAAGGAGTCTTTCCCAATCGAAGTTGCAGGCTCTGAATGGATGCGCATTCCTCTGAGAGATCCTGCTATGAAGTTCAAGGTATGGTGTTTCGGGAAGATCTCTTCGAGCTCATGTTAACCAAGCTTAGATCGTCAAACGAGTAATGCAGCGGACTGGTGTAAAGCTGCCGGACAGTTTCATCCAAGAGTGCGACAGTGTTGGCTCCCTCTTCGAAAAATTGCTCGAGAAACCAGAGCCGAAAAAACTGATCACCAGCATACAAGCGGACCCAACAATGGCCACACTGCAAAACGTTCGATTCCATCGGCGAAGAATCACTCCAGTCACAAAGGACAAGGCAGTAGGTAGGTGGAAGGTCATTCAGCAAGAACTGACCAAACGTGGGCTGCCAGTTTCCAACTTTATCTCGGTCAACAAGGGTAGGAAGCATATGAGGTTCAAGTCTGTGAGATACAAGCGACACTACGACATCCATCATCTTGACTAGTGATGTATGGAAATTCTTTGGGTAGCTCGTTTTCTGATTTGGATGTGTCTAACCTCGGCATAAGATATCGAGGGCTGTGTGATTATTATTCTTGTGTCTCACCACCTTACGGCTACCTTTCGTAAGGTGTTCGGCGATGCCGAAGGCGTCAGATGGGTGCATCAACCAATAGATTCCTGTATTATGTTTTTGAGCTTTCTTCCTTCGTCAGGTTGCTTAAAATACAGGCGATGGTTAGACGCTTTGTCATGTTGAATTGAATAATTTCTTATGTTACCGAAGGCTACTAGCAAACTCCCTCACAACATGCCTGTCATGTGTGTATTTTGTGTCTCGGATCTACAATTCATCCCAATAGCAAACGTGCTCTCGCATAAGTCCCCGAGCGCAAGGCTCCACCAACGCCCTGCAAAAGAAAACCGAGCGGTTCATTCAAAGTGAACTCGCTATCCGTACCCGTCTATCCATGACATCCCAATATTGTGCCGTCTGACCCGCTCAAAGATTCTAGTTGGATACTCGAATTAGAACAACCTGCCAACGTCGCTCCTCCTCGATTGATTCTCAAAGGTTAAACCACAGCTCGAACTTTGAAGTTCTGCTATTTTAGCAGTATATACTACTCTGGCCACCAAAAACCTTGTGTAGTGTGGCACAAGAGTCGCGAGAGAAGATTGCGCTCCTTTTTTATCATTTGTTTTCAGAGTGTTTCCGATCGGAATGTAGCGTGATAGAAAACCGATATTGCGCCAGGTATGCCGGAAGTCAGCACCGTGTTGAATTCATACCCCAAAGCATAGCGCCCATGCTCACTCGTGAATGATCAGCGTGTCGCTGAAATAACCCGCTGGCGGGACCTGTTCGCCGAGAATGATGATGTTCTCAACGAGCTGCCACTGAGTGCGCGCCGACTCGTTGTGAACGGCGGGTATCCAGGCAATCTGCATCAACTCTTCTTTGATGGCTGGCCAGTCCGGTTGCCTGCCTCTGCGTGAGGTATACCATGTGATGAGAGTGTTTCCAAACCACTTCCACTGTTCGGCTCCTGGAATAGATCCGAACATGCCCATGTAGCAGATCCAGCAGAGTAGTGGCATCGGATACCCGTAAGGGACCATAAAGCGGACCGCTTGCTCTAGCTTGGTTGCGAGCCGAACTGATATCCAACGCAAGTCACTCGATCTCAATAATGTCTTGAGATAGAGCAGTGAGGCATATCGCGAAGCATTGTTAAGGTCACCGTACGCCTCAACTGGTGACTGCAGCAGTTTGTGTTGCAGATTGACAATAAGTTCATCCATCGCACCAGGATGAATAGTGGCTTTGCCTTCGTGCATTGCTGTATTGACAGCTGAGCTGAGCCCAATGATGTCGTTTAATACCTCCAGAACTTCAGGTACAAATCTGCATAACGACAAGATGGAGCGCTTGTTGGTAAAAGGGTTATTAGCCTTTGCCTGAGCGACCTGTGACGGCACCTCGAGTGGTGGATAGGTCGGAACGGGAGCACCAAGGACTGGTGGCATACCAGATTCAACAGCACCTTCAATGTCGGCACTGCATAGCGTCAGCAAACTGTTAAATGGATCCAAAAATGAGAAAAGGCGGACCGGTAAATCTTCATGCGTAAGCCTTCGGCAATTGTCCCTATGCCACCCCTGAGGAGAAGCATACGTTTCATGCCTTCAATATGCAGCTTCCACTTATCCCAGCTGCCAACTGCAACCTGCTCGTCATAACGCATGCGGTTAGTGGTAACCAATACTCGATTCGCCTCATTACAATATACCTCTGTCATGGCAAGACAAGAAACAGCACAGACGGTCGTATCGGTGTAATTAGTGCTGTCTCCGGCTTCAACAATGCGTCGGTTGAGCTCGCGTACAATACGCTGGAGAAGTTCGGCACTCTCACGATGGAGATTCTTTCCCATGTAGCACATATGCGTAACGCAGGCGAACAGAGTCGTGTGAAACATGAGTTCATCATTCATTGCCATCGGGAACCAATGACTACGCATTGGATTGAAGAGCAAATATGAAGAGAGAGGATAAACTGTTGTGGCAATGATGTTGAGATCTAAACGCGGAATTAGGACAGATCAGAGAGAAAGACGAAACCGAGAAAATAGGAGGCTCTACAGACTATTTTTGGGGCATACTTACAATAACCGATCAACTGGGGCATAATACTCTTCATTGTCGCTCCCATACTGTCAGAATACATGCAACTCTGACTCCGAGGATTCGACAGAGTTAGCCCGGACGAAATCACGGCGTCGCTGATGGCCACAGATGGTCGCCGTACAATCTCTTCAACGGAGTCGGTAGCATTGTCGTCTTGGATGGAAGAGTCCGAAGAAACGTTCGTTTGACTTGATGAGCCGCTCTTGATCGAGTCGGTCCGTGAGCGCAAGCGTTTTGATTTCAACTGACGAGGTCGAGCAGACCTTCTTTTGGCGATATCGGCAACATTATTGTCGATGAACTTGATTTTGCGATACCGCGAAAGAGTAGTCGCCCCTTCGACCGGGGTCGGTTGACTTTGGACATTGAAAGTGGATGTTTTTGGTCCGGATTTGGATGAAGCTTCGGGCATGAAGCCGTTCAGATTGGCCGAGGACAGGTCGATGGTGCCAGAATTGCCTGCCCTTTTCCTGTGTGTTAAGAACAGAGGCCGATCTGGGAATATTACAGTTTCGTTGATGGAATCCATAGTTGTCTGGAATCGTAGATTACCATGGCAGGCCTTTTGAGGTGGAAGTTCTGTTGAGTGTCTGGTGACTGTCCCCGAGCAATACGACTGCAGACGGAAGGATAAAAGCGCAACCAAGTCTACAGAACCCAGCAGGCCAACGGACTAGAGCTTAGTAACAGCCCAGTATCGAACAACCATTTTTAGCTGACGAGCCATAAGCACGACGCGAGCTCCCTTAAGCCGCTTATCCTGGTCTGAGTGAGATTATGAAACCAATGAACATGACTCCTGCGTCGTCCCCCGAGCCCTCTCCAATGACAACGTTCCACCCATGATCAAAACAGCCATTGATTTTGCCTTATTCCCGGTGGGTTTTCACTGGTCTCGAGGGCGAGGCTGAACTAAATCTAGGAACAAATAGTGAAGATCCACCGGGTTTGGACTTAATTAGAGCAATAGAGTCCTGGGATGAATGAGAGACATCCTAGCTCGACCGTTGGCACTTAGAACGGTGAAAACGATTCTCGAACCCATTGAAACGCCACCAATGGCCCGTCGACATATCGCAAATCACGAACCGTGCGGGATACAAAAGCTCTGGATTATCGGACTACTTCAGGAAAGACACGCCCTCGGTGCCAATCAAAGTAGCCATCAACCAGCCAACTCCATTAACCATGACTCGATGTAACCCTTTCCTCAGATTTCAGAACAGTTAGTCACTGGGAAGAGCCTGATAACTCTCCATCAAAGATGACGAATCACCCCAGTAGACTGGCAAACTTTTCCCGACGATAGAGAAGCTTCCAAACTCTAAATCGACCTCAATCTACCGCTCGACCGCCCATCCTTTCAATATTGCTCATCATCCGGCTTTTGCCGCCGCTCGTGCTTCGATTCAACCCTGCTGGCACGCCAATCCTACTCTGTTGGTGTTGCGAAGCAAGCGGCCCCTGCATCCCAAAACCGGGCCCTCTCAATCCACTGGGACGGCTCACTCCTAGTCCAATACTTTTCTTGAAGTCCTCAACCGCACTGTTTGCCGCTGCGGGAGTCAATGTTGACATGTCAGACTGGAGTGACAGCATCTCGTCGACGGCGGCAACGAGCTCACCCTTTTCGATGCGTTCTCTTTCGAGTTCCTTGATCAGCCCAGCAAACTCCTGCTTAGCCGTCCTCAACTCTTCTTCCTTGCCAGCGAGCTCTGCCTTCTGCCGCTCGATCAGGGCCGATTGCTCCTTCGTCTTCTCCTTTTCCTCCATGCTTGCACCTGTCAATCCGGAAAGAATGACTTTGCCGCTAAGGGTGCCGTCGATCTTAGCTTGCAGCTCGTCGTTTCTCGTCTCCAGTTCGTCTACGCGAGCCTGCAACTCTGCCGTCTTTTCTTTCGTCTTTGATTCGAAGCCCTTCTTTAGTCCAGCTACCTTAGTGATGTGTTTTTTCTTGTAGATAGCATGCAGCTCTGTACTCAGCGCATGAACTTTCTCGTCAATCTGCTTCTGAACCTGCTCAGCGGTAAACAACGGGGCAGCACCTTCTCCAGTCCCATGCTCGCCACCCGCCGGCGCAGTCACGATCTTCGTCGCCGCCTCAACAGCCCTCTTCTCAGCCTCGTCAGCGCGCAGCTCCGCGTCCCTCACGCGCTCGTCGAGCTCAGCGCGCTCCCTCTCGCCCGCAAGGACTTCATCCCTGACCTTCCTCAGCACGTCCTCGAAGTCGCGGCCGCGGCGCACCCACTCGTCCTTCTCGCGGCGGACGCACTCAGCGGCGTCGCGGGCTTCGCGCAGCGCCTCGGCCGCCTCGCCCACGCGGCGCTCGGCGTCGGCAACGCTGCGCTTCAGCGCCGCCACCTCGGCCTCGCGTCCCGACAGCGTCGCCTTCAGCCCGCTGATCTCCGACGCGTACGTCGACTTCAGCGACTCCAGCTCACGGATCGTGATGGACGGCACGCTGCGCGGCGTCGGCGCCGGCGGCAGCTCGAAGTCCAGCAAGTTCAGAAGGTTCTTCTTTGGCGTTGATGACGGTGGTGCTGCTGCGGCGGCGCCGGCGCCGCTGCCGGCCTTCTGTGGCGAGCGCTGCGCCGCCAGGTAGTTTAGCAGGTGGCCGCCTTTGCTCGCGCGCCGCGTGGGCGAGCGTCCGGCGCCTTGGGTGGGCCCTGTGGAAAGAGCTTCGAATTGTTGTGTGAAGTCGATAAGTAGGTTTGTGGTGTCGTTGCTGTCAACGTACGGCACCGATGGGCCGCGACGAGGCGTGGGTGATGACGAGCGTGGCGATGATCCCATCTGTCTCGTACGCGCAGTGCCTGGTGTTCGCTGCGACGTTGGCCGTGGAGTCTGTCTCTCGTAGAGAATCTGCTTGGTCGGACTGCGTTGCCCAAGCTTCGCAAATGCTGTCATATCTGCGTTGGGTATTTCGGAGAAAGTGCTGAAGCAGGTGTCGTCTATGTTTGCATCTCCATCCATGGTAAGTGTTGTCACGTCCGCGAAAGCTGATCCTTCAGCGTGAACGGTTCTCTCTTCGCAAGTTTTGTAGCTAAACTGTGTTTTGATGGTTGTGTCTTCTTCGTAAGAGATGCACTGCACGGCTTGAGCTGTCTTTGCTGGTGGCGTTCGATTTGAGTGGAAGGTTCCGAGAATAACGTTCGAGGGAGAATTTTCAGATGAGGGCATAGTGCTAGTGCTATCTTCGGCGATTGCAAATGGTGTCGCGTCTGTGATCCCCAGTTCATCTGCCATGTCCGTCGATTCAGCAGGCAAGTTCTTTTCAGGTGAAGTTTGCTCATGCGCAGTCTTGGAGGCTATACGTCTGGCCAATTGTTCCACAGATACTTCGGTTTGCAGGAAGCTCTGGAATGGAGAGCTCGGTCCTTCGTCCCATACAGTTTCTTGGTCTTGCATAGCTGGAATGTTGGCTTTAACGGCTTTTGGTGAGTTCAGGGCCGACTGATCTCGAGAGGAAGGCAATTGAACATTCAAGATGCTCTCTGAGAGCGGAGATAGAGGCACAGCCATATTTGTAGGTCGATTGCAATAATATTATGCGAATTCCGTGCTGGTGTTGAGAAGTGATCTCAGGCGGAGGTTTGTTGACACAAACGAAACGCACGGGTCCGTGGCTATGGCGACGGCTCAGTAACCTCCACTCCAGCGCCTCGTAATGGCGCCACCAGACATGCAAATGCTTAATATTCACCCAACAGGTCGAACTCATTTTTCGCTGTAAAGTGTTGTGGAAAAGGGCAAATGTTTAAAGCATGTGCTCGACAACTAGATGAAACCGCTATTGTCTCTTTTTGCTTTTAGTCTAACGTCGATCCATGGGACGAGAGAGGCAACACTGTAGTGAGGCTAATTCGCAGTTTAGGGCCCCATGTCTCTCTCTCTCAAGTCTATGAACATATGGTCGTTGTGTCACTATTCTACAGCCATTTCTCCTCCAGGAAAACAGTCTGCAACGAGAACGAAGGGGTGTTGTACATTAGCGTACTTACATCGTACAGTTTTGAATTGTATTATGTTTAGACCTCATCGTACTTTTAGAATGGCGTTCGAGACGACTGTGGCGGATTGTAGTACAGTACATGTAGGTTTGTACATGTACAGGAAGCGCAACCAGTGCGAGGCCCCACATGGCGGGAACAGTCTAGGTAGCTGAGATGGTCGATAGACTGAACTCAGCGTGATTCCGTAAAGTGATGATATGAGTGTGCAGTAATTCTAGTCGCATGGGCCATACAACATCCGATTGTATACAGATTCTATGTATCTGATCTTTGTTACATCAATCAATTCATTGAGACCTATTCACCTCTTGTACTTTCTAGGAGCGCAGCGAACTTCTCCTCAAGAAAGCCAATCATATCAGGCAATGTCGATCCATCTTCCAGGACGACACCTTCTTCGAATTGATACCAGCAAGACCGAGGTAACTCGTAGAATATGTGTCCCTTGCAGAAATCCATTTCTCCATTACTCTTCTCCCAGTTGGTGTGACAGTCAGCGCAGAGATCTGTAGTCAAGCAGTTCAAACATTTGAAACGCGAGCCTCTGATATCCACCCCTATCATAGTAATACAAATGTTACAGTGGAAAGTATGTTGAATCGTACTTCCACGCGCCAAGTTTTGTTCAGAGAACGCTGCAGCATAGTTGTAGTCAGGCTCGAGGTGGAAGAGGTACTGTGCAAGGAAATCATGAACAGAGTTATCAACCATCGGATATCGTTTCAACTCCTTCAAGAAATAAAGTATTGTCTTGTAGAGAGTGGCTTTATCCCAAAAGTCTGCTTTGCGTTCGCGTAGATGTTCTAGGCGCCCCAGCAGTGGGGTTATATTTTGGATGATCTCAGTATCGTGCGCTACCCAATAGTGCTTGCAATCATTGAGTCTGGATAGTTCAACCTCGGTAGATTGTTACTCACGAATGTGCGCCCAAAATCGTCTACCATATACGTATTGACCTTGGACTCGTCCAGGAGATACTCCACAAGCTTAGAGCTATGCTTAGCGGCCGAAGTGAGTGCTGTGCAGCCGTGAGACTTCGTAAGCATGCGAATGTTCACGTTTGCACCAAGTTCCAGCAGTGTGCATGCAACCCGTTTGTTGCCGAACTCAAGAGCCCGTGATAGCGGGTTACCTGCGAAGCGAATTGAGGAGATTCCGTTAATCAACGCGCCATTGTCAAGCAGAACCCGCAAAACGAGGTTATACCCAAAGGAAGCAGCAGCACACAACGGAGTAAATGTGGCAAAAGACATTCCACTAAATCGGAGAGCTTCCTGTGAGTTTTCTGGTCGCTCCCAACTATGCTGCAAACGAAGAAACAGACGAGCAACTTTCTCCACGGCACTACTTATTCTCGTGTCTGTTGCTGAGCCAACGTCTTTGATATTGCCGTTCCAGAAGCACATTAAAGAAAGGTGAAGAATTTTTTGCACACACCAGGTAAACTGGAAATTGACTCCATGAGGGGCAAGGGGCCCGTCACAGTCAAGGAGAAGCAACCAGTCCACAGATCGGTCTGCGAGAAGATGCTGTTTCATCCATGCATCTACTGCGGTGAAATCCTGGAAACGGGAGAACTCTGCTGTGCATATGAATGTACAAAGTGGAAACTCGTCCTCATCGAATCGATCTCGCTGGAGGTCTCGGACCCTCATACCAACGGAAATGGTATAACTCAAAATACACTTCGAAACGTAGCGCCAGCTGTCGTTTGTCTTGAGTGCAAATTTCGCAAGTCTAGGCTCTTTTCCTACTAAATACCCACAAAGCAAGTACTCTTTGACTGAAAAATGTGATAATACTACAGTCCGATCTCCTTGAACTCGAATCAGGCTACTACACAATTCAAAAATCTCCTCAGGTATCACCAAACGCTCGGATGGATCTAGGCGGTCTTTCTTTGGGTCCAGTGTATTGCTTCAGCTAGCTCTCGTAAAGATAAAGGGCGCTCACTCCCCAACAGCCAATGGAGAGCTCTGAGAACATACTCATGGTCATTCTCGTCAATGGAACACAAGATTCGATCATACGTGCTGTATAACCCCGTTGGTAGAAGTTAAAGAGCTTGCTCGGGGGCTCTGAGGGTCCGTACTCTTCGTAGCGCATCAAGTTGGCACTGTACCCAGCGAAACATACCGTCTGCGCGTTCCACAAGACTTGATAATACGTTCTCTTGCGCGGAGATAGGCATGACATGAAGTTTTGGCATCTTGGCGATCTCTAAGCGAATGTGCGTCTCAATAGCAAGCTTCGTATGCCGAGGCTCAATCGAGAAAGACAAGTTTGACGACAAGGCCTGTCTTATGTCGTAATCTGGTCGACTTAAAAGAAGAATCTTGAGTGAGTTAGGTCTCTCAAACATTTTACAAAGCTGTTGAATGCTGTTCAGAAGTCGCTGCCGCGTCAAGCTTTCATCAAGTCCGTCAATGATAAGATAGGTCGTTTGGAATGTTTGCGCAGCTGTGTCGTGAAGGAGCTGGATGAGCATGTCGGTTTGCAGAGGCTGTTGGGCACATTTATGATATAAATTAGTATTTCAGGTGAGATGTTGTCCATCCGTAGAGCAATCTGACGGACAAGAGAACCCAGGATCTTCACAGGTTCCAGAGTGGACAGGTCGGAAAAGTCGCAGTAATGATAGGCAAGTGCTTCAGACCCAGTAATGTACCGAGCAGAATCAGTTATGTGTTCGATCAAGCTTGAGCTTTCTGGTGTCAGCCCATAATCAAGAGACAGACGATGCTGCCGACTCACACCAATACTGTCTTACCCGCGCCACTAGCACCGTTCAGCCAGAGCAATGTACCCGTGTCCAACCAATTGAGGACTCTTTGCTCTTTCAGAAACCACTCATATGTACCTGACTGCTTTAGGACTTTGGTATTCGTGTGCTTCACCGTTTCGTCCAGCGTCGATAACCAATCAAGTATCTTTCTCTCTTCCACATTCCGAGCTGTATGTTCCAACTTTTTGACAACCTCATTGCTTCGTTTTTGTTCGCGTTCCAATATTCGAAGAGTAGTGGCACTCTTTATCGCAATAGCTGTGTGCAAGCTTGCGCAAAGTCTATTTAGACAATCCCGGCTCTTCACAGTTTCTTTCTGTTTATGTGGCCACAAGAGAGTTGTGACAGCATTCTTCCCATGACGCATACTAACAAGCTCACAGTCGCGGAGGAGAGACTGAACACCTTGTAGAGCATGCTCGCATTCTTGAAACACATTTTGTTGGGCAGGTTTATAATCTGCAATTTGCTGCATCCCATCATCCGACATACAATGCGCCATGAGCTGAGAAAGCACAGCACTAAGAGACGCAGTCTCGCGGAGGAGGCTTTTGAGATCTTCTGGAGCGGATGAGATGCTGTCTACGTACTTGTAGCCAGCCACAACGACGTTAGAGCTCAGTGAGATGAGTCCTGCGACGCCAGATGCGATAGAAAGAGCGTTGGCCATAGTTAGCTTTATTTTCGAGTCAGTGATGCTTGATGGACAAAACCTTCGTACGGTAAGGGAGATTCGCGGTAGTTGCCTATAGGCTTTTCTTAGCCTCGTGGTGGGACAGGTGATTAGTTAGAGGATCTCAGTGAGGCTACGATTCGGGAGGCAGAGTCGTGGGACTGGTTTTCACCAAGCTACGTGTAGCAAGTCAATGAATGATTCAAATCAGTACCACCGTCCCTTCAGACAGCGCAGTGTGGTAGTATGGAGCGCAAAGACCGGCGATGCTATTGAGGAGCGGCGAACTATGGGAGCTCCAGACGCGTTTTTGTATTAGGCGCCATCCATGTACATGTACGATATCGTACGTGCATGTAAACACAACCAAAGTGTGGCGTCAAGATGTGGCGCAGATTCTCGGCGGCTGAGCCTTTCGTCTCTTCGTTCCTCTGCAAGATATGGGATGTGAGGAACGGTTTCCGCTGTACTACAGGAAGACGCAAACCGCGACCCACGGTTCGCCTAGAGAAGCCTTGAGGAACGATTTCCGAGGTAACATTACCGTAGAAGTGAATCGAGTTTTCAGATGCTAAACTCCAGGGGGGAGAAATCTCACTAGCCGTCAAGCAGTAGCTGGGTAGCGACGTCTGTCATCACAACATTTTAGATACATAGCGTTGCAACTCTCCATCAAAAGCTAGGCCCATTTGTACAGCTAATTCTCGTGCAAACTTCTCAGCTGTTTCTCTACGCCAGTTCCCAAAGTTACATATCTGGAGTGCCTCAAGATATACTTCCGGTAATAGTTTCCCGTAGTCAGGCACAGTCTCACCATTCTGGTAGTCGGAAGATAATCCGAGCAGGGCGTAGATTAGGTCTCGGGGTTCGCTAGCTTCAAACCGGCCTTAGTACTGATAGCTAACCAATTACGCAAGGTGAAGACTTTGGGCCAATGTCGCATTATGTTTAGCTTTTTCCTCATTCTGTGCTGCTGCGCGGGACTTTGATCCATCTCACTGTAGAATTTGGAATCGCTTGGCCAAGTTGAAAAGACGGCGCCGAAAGCGATATCAAGCTGTTCTTCAGAGATGGATTTGCAACCGCACCGTATGATAAAGTTTCGGGCTAGATTTATTTCCTGAACGATCTAGACTCGGCGCCAGTATGGGCGGTGGCATAGTGCGACGATTGCCCGCTGCTCCCGCTGCTCAATAGTGTTAAGATCGGAGAATTTGATAAGCCAATCGTCAGTAAGGATTTCAATTGCACGGTCGCTGTCGTCACTAGCCACGCCTAGCCAGACGATGACCTCTTCTGCGCCTTGGTATATCTTGCCCATCAACTGTATTTGCTAGCTCTTCTCCAGGGTATTCATCTGATCGATGCACAGGGCATCAAATCCATAAACATAGATCCTCCTCAACAAGTCTTATCTTCGATAGAGCCTCTTGCAGGTTCGTCGGGATACGAATGGGGCAACCATGGACGAGAATCGTGGGCTTATCATTGTTAAGTAGCCCCCATTCATAAGATAGCGGTAGATACCTTTTTTGCCAAGCTCGGTGTGGTGAATAACGCACTCAATCGAATCATCACCAGAGCCCCGCTGAAGAATGAGGACGCGGATGGCAGTCGGCAGATTAAAAAGGCCGATATTCGAATAAAAGTACGCAAGTAGACACTGGCTCGGCTGGCACCTCGAAACTGTCGCAAGCTGATCTGTGTTGAACGGCGAGCTTGTTAATAGGATCGAACATTTTCAAATCGAGGCGCAACGTATGGTGTTTTCATCGCTACTTGCCTCAGAAACTTAAGACGGTCCGCTGGCTTTGGGTCGAAGCTTCCAGAAGGGCTCCACAATAGCGCCCGTTTCACATATTTCAAGTGTGATTCATTGATTCATCGATGGAGTTGAGGTGAGATGGCGAAATCTCAAAAACTGGGCGCGAAATCTCACCAGCTAAGAACAGCCTGTGGCTGTGAGTGGGATCTGGAGTCAAAGTGTGACGAGGCACCCACGTGATTTAACACAGGAGACGCATTCCGCGAGGCGCGGGCTGCCAAAAGATGCCTTGAGGAACGATGCTACTCCGTAGAATCAAGGAAATTTGAAGGAAGTCCAGCAATTGTAAATGAAATTGATCTAATTTACGGGGATGCGTGGAGAGTCTGTTGGCTAATAGGGGAGTCGCGGACCACACATACAGGACAATGAGAATATAAAGAAATTAGCTTCATTTGTCATCGCAATAAATATCTTGTAGATAAAATTAATAACAAGTAGTATGAGTGGTGGAAGTGCTTGTAGGTCGAGATATAACTATCGAGCGAGATGGTAGGCGTATCAGGATCCTGGTCGTCCTGGCTAGTTTGAGAAGCCTGCTCAGACCCCTGCGCAGCCAGAGTTACAACTACCACAGCAATCTGAGCTGCATCCTTGATGACAATTGCTAGAACAATCGCTCCCGCAATTGCTGGTGCATTCCGTCAATGCAGTTCCAGGGTCATTCGGGCTCTTACACTGACATGGCGCAAGATCCAAGAAGACTCTAACGCCCAGTGTCTTCCTCCGTCGGTTCTGCACTTCAATTATGTAGTCCAGCCCTGAATGATCCTCAAGGAGGATGCCGTCTTTGAGGAGCAACCTGCCGACCTCGCAATACCAACTATGGCAAAGGACATAGTTCTCAGCAAACCGTGCTTGATACATTTGCTGGGTTCTGTTGAATCCATTCTCAATGGTAGAGCCTTCAACTTTGTCGTCATGATCAATCAGCCCCCCATGATGCTCTTTACAGAAGAACAAGTAGCGGCTTGGAGAGAGCTGGTGCGTATGCCAAACTAGGTCTACATCGAGTGTTGGAACCATACTAGGAGAACTGGTCATAAGCTGGAAGAATCTGATATATCTTTCCAAAGCAGTTTCGAGCGTTGAGGAAACGGCCGGGCTGTGAAACCAATCGAACTGAGCCATCTTATCTGCAAACCTCATCTGGCGATTGACCGCAGCTATCGGATCGAATCCAGTAGTCTTGAAGGTGAACTGGCCGGCGGCCATGTCTGCGTACAGTTTCAACAGCAAATGCTCTTTGGTATCCTTCCGGGCTCCATGATTTCCAGAGAAAGAATCTTCTGCAGTGCCTTTACCGAAAGGTAACCTGAAGATACTTTTAGGACCATTGGCGAATTCCTCTTCGACCAAAAACTTAAGAAGGTCTGGATGCAGGTTATAATCTTCTATGATAGCTTCTTGCGAAGGGGAGAGGTTGAATACGCCAGAGTCAGCATCAATCGCAGATTTCTGTTCTTCAAGTCAGCTAGCTGAATCAAGTTGTGCGTTAGTTGCAGCTATAGTGTCTTACCACAAGCTCCCACGGAATTCCGCTCCTGCGCATGCTTTCTTCGCTGCTGCTGGAGGCTGCATTGGAAAACTTCCGATAGTCGGCTGGGTTCAGCATAAAAGCATGCCAGACCATCAATACATCTAGAAGCGTCAACAGTGATATCAATTACGGTGGTATGAAGCGTACCGAGTGGTGGAAGTATTGGACTTGATCCCGTTACGTCCAGGGCGCGCATCCAGATGTTAAAACGAATCACGGCAAACCTTAGATATTGCCGCCAGACATCGTCAGATGGAGTACCAGATTGGTCATTCCATGACAGAACGCGCGATTTCAAGTACACAAAGGCGTTCAAAAGTTTGAGATGTGCCACGCAGTCAGCAATCGTCGGCAGTTGCAAGAATTCCGTTGCATGATCGCCGGACTGTAGAATGTTTACTCTGTACTGGATCAGACTTTCGAGTTTCTGCTGTGCAAGGGCAGAAACTTGAGCATATTCGCGTGAAGGCCTATCTATCGTCAGCAATTTTTGTCTGTGGGCGTGTTCAGGACTGCTAATGAGCATACTGGATAATGAGGGCAGGCATTTCCAACTGTCCGTTCGACGACGTCTTGAAGTCCTAGGCTGGTTAAGATTAGCAACTCCGATGGAAACGTGAGATAAGAGCTGGCAGAACGTTTTCTGGTTTTTCTAGAGCTTCGGTGAAGCATTAATCACAAGCTCTTTATATCTACCGAAGGTGTATAATTGTTCAAAGACTGACCATACTTGGCCCACCGCCGGAAAAGGCTAGCGTTACTGCTGAAGGTGAGGCGGTCCCTTTGGCCATTGGATGGCCAAGAACGCCTACGGAACTTTTGTCGACACCCAATCGCTTACAGCTCGCGCCCGGCCTTAACTTATCAGTCTCTCTTCGTTGGCCAGCTGAGCATATCTGCATTTTGGATTAATACCATCTTGTCGCACTGGGATGCGCTCAGGGTGACTGAGTAAATGAATAACAAGTAGCAAAGTTGTATTATCCGTGTGCTGTTCCGGTTTTTGGGCCCAGCTTATAGACGGCGAGTTTACATACGGTTTACTGCCTCAGGCTTTTATTTTAGCTAATTAGAGAAGCAGACGGTCGTCATATCGAGGGCGTCCTCAATCTTCGACACAGCTTTAGTGTCATGGATATCTCGAGATCATCTGGGATGGTGCAAGACCTAGAGACCTATCGGGGAGAAATATTCCAACTCTACATTGTTTTCGATAGGACAGCGAGCGACGTGATTGCGATTCTCAAGCAACATCACAACTATAATGTTACGTAAGATCGATCCTCCTAACTAGTTAACCCAGGCAGAGGTGCATCTAACAACGTTGGTAGGCCAAAGGCATTAAAAACAAAGCTCTGCCAATGGGGCTTCACGAAAAATGTCAAGAGGGGCGATGTGATACAGATTTTGCAAGAAAAGGCCCGTTGCCAATCGGCAGGCAATTGGAACGACCATGTCTTTACTCTACGACAGCGTCCTGTGAATCTTGAACAGGTCGAGCGACATAGACTGCGGGCTAGATTACCGGATTTCCAACAACAGTATCTTCCGAACCGGACTCGAAATAGGCCTATCATGACAGATATTGTGCGCTGGGCACCTCCGCCATCTCCCCCAACCTCTCCGCCTGAGCACTGGAGGATATCCGAAAATCTTCTCTACGACATCGATATTCTCATTAAAGGCTCCTTTGAAGCGGGTAACTGGAGTTTCCGAGGAAACGACCTTATAATCAAGAGTTCCAATTCCCAGGACATCGAAATCAAGGTGTTGCATGATTTCCTTGAACATTTTGCCATTGGATGTCATGCTGCTAACGTACGAAAATTTGACCAAGCTGGCGTTTGTTGGCAGCGAGCTTTTATAAATATTGAGTCTCTTGTAAGGGGCAACTATCACGATATCATACCGAATCTCATTCAAAAAATCAATGATCTCAATAACCAGAAGCGTACGGAGCTTGCTGAACTCCTGAAAGACCATATTGCCCTATGCGGCACATGTCTTTTAGGACCTAATGCTCCAACAAAGTCTATTTTCTACGGACTAGGAAAGCTAGACATGACATTCATGCTTGATATTGAGGAGAGGATCATGAAACAGTTCGCTAAGCTTTTCGAAATGTATCTTGGCCATCTATGTTACAGCAGCTTCGTCGTTATGATGGATGGAGCACGGCGAAGACTCCTCCAATATCCATGGACGACTTTCGACTACCTCCCTGCTATTTCCTATCTTGATTCGGTCTTTGGACCCACGAATCGCCGGTCGTTGGATGTGATAGGCATACGCGCTGAGATTTTGAGTCATAGGGGGATGTACATCGAGGCAGAGATAGAGGCAGCTCTCCTCGTCCAACGCGCGAAGATGATCCATACAGACGACTGGCAGCGCTTCTACAATTTAACGCGCGGATGGTATTTCCTCGGTAGTGCTCAGTATTTCCTGAGGAAACGCGATGCCGCTATCCAATGTCTATGCAATGCGCTTCGATCTGATGACGAGCTTTGCAAGATCGATGAGTTTCACATCTTCAACGCGGAAAGAACGATGATTTTGAAGTATTTGGCGCATTTGAAGAGTGTTAATTGGATTGCAGAGGAAGGAGAAGGGTGTGACCGGGTCCCAAATTGCTCCGTAGGCCCTTTAGTGTTTTTTAGGTGCTGTAAAGAGCCTACGCGTCATAATCGGCTATCACCAGCGGTAAGATAGGTAGATGCGCCGGCTGGTATCTCCCGTATTTGAAATTTCCCCCTAATAGTGAGATTTTGTCGCACTAAATTGTGCTAATGGTTGAAATGTGTATCCTTACGTGTAATTTGCTTTGAGACGACCTTCTAGGTACATTTATATTCCAGTCTTGACTCTTGAGTCTGCTTAGACAGGCAAGCCCGCCATAGACTCCATCGTGGCTTTATGCCTAGATAGGTAACTACGCCACTGACTTCATTCACGTACTGTTATCCTAAAGCAACTCTAATTAGAGGTGCTTTTTGGTTGGAAGTGAGATGTATTCTGTTCTTCTATGGAATTCACGACAAGATTTTTTTGCAGTTTTTGCCTTATATAGGTTCCCGTGACTGATACCTTGTCTGCAAAGGCACGTATGCTCGCAGAAGGGGGGTTGCAAAAAGAGCAGATGCGGGGGGTAATTCGCGAGGGAAGGGAGCAAGTTCAGCACGGGGCGATCAGGTGCTTATTAGTTGGAGCTCTTAAGTTTCTTTGCTTTTTTGTTTCAGAGTTTTTCGGGGGTGGTTTCCTCGCGCGGTCCTGAGAGCCTCTCGTCTCTTCGTTCCTCAAGGCAAAGGGACGCACCCCCTAGACTTAGGGCTGTTCCGTACATGAGTTTACTAACTAGTTCATCAGTAGGCTTCTACTGTACATGTAGGTCGGTCCGCTGTGGCGCCTTAGAGTATTCAACTACATGTACTCCGTACGGGATGCCAGATTCCCTCGTATTGCAGCGGGGCTGTAATAATCGATCTTCAGCCTGATCGTACTTCACCAAGTTGCTCAAATTTTTCCAGTGAGCCGTGAAATTTTCATCGCAGCGTATTGCTTTTGCTCTCGCTTCCCTTTATTGTACTTTGTCGTCACGATCATCAATGATTGTTGAACCTGACCTTCCTCTCCGGCTGAACACTCTTCGGGCAATAAAATCGTTCACACAGGAGCCATGTCTTTCGGGTTTTCGATCAGCGACTTCATTGAACTTTCTCAGCTCGTAAATGACCTTACCCGCAGAGTGCGGACAGCCGGCGCCGAGTTTAGGGAGTTTGCAGGCGATTTAGAAGTCGCGCGTATCCTGTTTACATCTATTCAAGAGCAAGGGAGTACCCCATCCGGGAGAGCAACAACGACATGGCTGCAACAAAACCATAGCACCACTATTCAAACTATTATAGCCGGGATCCAACATGGACTAGATGAACTCCGAAGCGAATTAGACACTCGCTCGCAGACGCCACTTGCTCGGTTCCGAAGCTTCAATCGGTTGGACTCTCTTCGTCGCCGGCTGGATTTCCACATGGGTTCACTACAGCTTCTCATGCAGAACCTAAGCCTTATGCAAGGGCGCCGTATCGAAGAAGCAATGCGGCTGATTAACGAAGGACAGGAGGAGCAACGGCGCGAAGAAGAACGAGGTGAAGGATCTAGCGCACAAGGTCTTGTCGACTCCGAATGGAACGAGAATCTGGTCTCGTTCGAAAGGCTATATGTTCAGAGGAATGCGGGTAGAGCAAGGCCAGATGAGGCTTCTAACTCGTCATCGTCGCGAGATTATGTGATAGAGCGTTGGAGAACGGAGGTTGCGGCTGCGCTATCGGCTCGGTCGTCCGCCTCCGATTCACCTTCTGAGCGGACAAGTTCTTCGCATCTTCCACAAAACCCGTTCGACCGGCCACAAACCATTGCATATCCTGATCCCTCCGTTGGAAGAAGCCCTTCATTCCGCCCGCCAGAATTCGGAATCCATTCAGATACAGCGTCGAGTGAGGATATAACGGCAGTGGAGAGTCAGGCCGCCCACGGAGGCGAAACTACTCCCCACCAACAAGCTCCTCATCCGACGGTCCATGTGGATATCCATGTTTCCCAAACTACAAGCGCGGAAAACTGTGAGCGACTATTTCTACGTTACTTTAACTATACATGTTGGGCGCTGTGGTTCATCGCAATAGCGTTGGCCGTGGCCGATGTGACCTTTGGGCTCAAATCTGGTCCATCAGACCCAGCGTAGGGCGCTCTTATTGGACATTGCGTGCTTGTTCATGAATTAAACTAACATGTGCAAAGGGCATTCTTCCTCTTTGGGACGCTAGCTGTTTTGCTTGCCTTCTTGTTTCGTGTAGTTTACACCTTTTTCAATAAGGTGCCTTGCTCATGGCCAAAACGGTTATCTAGGCTTCATTTCGCGCTCTCTGTGGTAGAGGCCGTAGCGGGCGCATGGGGAGCGGGATATGGCTGCGATATTACGTGCGATGACGCTCTGGTCACTCCGTGCGGTTTAGTGTGCACAATGGGAATTCTTGCAGTGATAGGAGGGTAAGTGCAGTTCATCGTCGGTCTCGCTTCTTGTTTAAGCTACCTAGCAGATGGGACTGTTTCGGTACAATTTGCATGCTAACGCTGTACTACTTCCTAGGGGTTCGGCTGTGCTTGGTCGCCTGCTCTTGCCAATATGTTGCAACGGGGTCAATACGCGGCAACCGGAGCAATAAGTCGACGAAGTTACGATTGACGCACGATCACGAGAGCTTAAGTAGGAACTAGAGTGACTAAGGTCTGTAGCCATTCTTGCTGTCTACAGAGAGAAAGAGATCTCAAACGAATGTGTTCGAACTTCACATAAGAAATAAGGCTGATCGCGCGTTCTCTCACCGTCGATCAAGGATAACTGCGTCTGCAGGAAAAAGAAGGCCTCACTTATTAGGAGGTAGCAGATGAGAAGCGGGTACCTGATGTGAGTGCTAAATGCGTCGCGTGAGATGATGTACGGACATCATCTACAGGGTCAATAAAAGGAAGAGATGGTATAGAGCTAAGAATCTCCGCTCTCGCCTTACAGTACGGTGAAAGCTGTCTCGGCTGAAATGGAAATGATCAGTCTAAGTTATATGTGATGAGATTGAGGCTTTATTGTACCCTGTCTTTACGAGTCGATCGGGAGGCTGCTCCGTACTCCGTAGTTAGTTGTGCTAGAGAGCGGTTACATAAGACCACGGGTTAGCTCTGACTCTGAGATAATTTCCAATTGAGCAGATTATATATGAAAGTTAAGCGAAGGGAAGCGATTATGGCAGAGCAACAGTTGCTCATTATTGAACTACGGAGTAGCAAGTTACCTCAGGTAGTACGTTAATTATCAAAATGTGCCGAAGCCGAAGCAAGCCTTCGTTTGCTCCGCAAAGTTCGTCCCCCAAATTCCGCTCACGGCGCGGCACCGCAATGCCGACCCCTCCCGACATCATACAGGCAAGGTATCGTCGTCTAATGCTCCCACATTTCTTTGTGCAACTTTCCTCCTCTCACCACTCAACTTTTTCTTCCCAGCTCAAATCCACTTCCCTCACTGCGCTCCAAGATAATTGACGGGACTCGTTTCTCTTTGCAATTATCTTGGAGTCGCGCTTCCTCTCGCCACTCTCCTCCTCCGTATGCCGCCATGGCGCCCTACACGGCCGAAGCTTCTCGCCCCTCAAGCCAGCGAATGAACCGTCCTCCTCCAGCACTTCCTCGAGTTGTTCCCGCCCTCCCACGGCCTGCTGTACGCAAGGAAACTCTTACGAAGCCAACCTCCACCGACCACACCTCGCCAGCGACACCCGCGAACGCTGAAGAGTCAGATTTGTCATCTCCAAAGCTTCCTGACAGCGGACATTCGTATCAGACAACCAACGGTGTTCTTACACCCGAGTCTATTCAGTCGCATGAAAGCAGCATTCAGAGCCCACTCGAGACAACCACGTGTCTCCCTTCAACAGCTGCAACCTCGGGAGATAGAGGCATGCCCCTCCGTTCAAGCTGCCCCCTCATGGAAGCGTTCTTTCCACGGTTGTTCGGAATAGCTGAACAGACTAACAACGGCGGTATAGAATCCATTTCTGCTGAATCCTCAGATCTATATGTGCAGGTTCCAGGACACTCTGATGCCAAAGAAATCGCTACGGCCGCATCTGCTTCACCGAACGACGTAGCTTTGTCACCACGCGACGACCAGACTCAGACCAGAGAAAACCCCACAATTGAGCATCACCAGTTCAGCCAGCAGTCGCAAAGTCTGCCGTGGAGAGTTCCAAACGAATTGCCACCTCCATTTTTCCCTTCCGAGCCGCATGCAACACCCAGTTCGGCCGCCTCCTTCTCCCACTTGCAGCTAGGGATTCCCCAAGCGCAGGTCAGCATGCAACAGCCTCGCCCAGATAGAAGTGGCCTAGTATTCGGTGGATATCCTGAGTCTTCAAGCTCATCTCCAGCTGCGACCAATGGTTTCGGTCCATTTCCCATTGCGACAGTCCACGGAACTGGCATCACTCTCCCAATGGGCCTCAATTCTACATCTGCAGACTCCGCTGTACAGCCAGTTTACTCTGACGTGCGGTCACCTGTGCAGCCTCACTTCACTCGGCCTACTACATTCTTCAACCCGGAGGCGAACTTTTTCCCTCGAAGCGCTTTAACTCAACGAAGCATGAAATTTCACCACCATATTGGGTTGAATGGTGAATCTCTTTCGCGGTCTGGTTCTCAAGGTTCATCTCAGCCACCTGACGTCCAAGAACGCACGCAAAGCCATGGTGGCAGCGATGTTGCTGACGGTCGATTCATGCCGGAATCCTTTCTACTAGGAAATGGCGCCGTCTCTGGCAGCCAAGTACAGAATGGCTTTGTCACCTCCACTCCGTCTGCCCACTCCTTAGAGTTGGGCATGCGCTCAGACATTGACGCAGCTCTGATTGTTAGAGGCTACCTGTTGACGCAATTCGGAAATCTAGAACATGCCGATTATGTTCTCGAAATTACGAATGGCAAAGGCTCAAGTTCCACGTCAGCTCTTCCACTTCATGGTTTGCTCATCTCCAGAAGTCCTACTTTGGCGACAATGATTACGGCAAGCCAGCAGAATGCTGAACGAGATCGAAATGGCTTGCGAGTAATCCGGTATGACTCTTCCAACGATAAATTTTTCCTGCAGACTGCCTTCACGGAAGCCCTTCAACACCTTTACGGTGCACCACTGCTTAATATCCCGCTGTTGTCGCTCGGGCTCCCTTCAATTGAAAGCTCTGGCGAGTACGGAGACGTTACTGGTCCGGCACAGCAGCTCATGGCTCACGCTCTTGGCTATGCCTCTGCTGGGCGTTTTCTTCAAGTCAAGGTAATCGAAATCCACGGACTTCAGTTCGCAAGGGAGGTATTGCGCTGGGAGAACGTCGAATCAGCACTCGCATTCTGTGTCCAAGCCGACGGTTCTGAAGGATCACTGCACCCATTCCTTCATGACATTCTCAAGTTCATGATATTCAACTTGCCGGGATATTTCTCTTTTGTGGAATCCGCTCCACAGACCGTCGAGTTCCAACGACTTCCTACGGGGTCAGAATCAAGACCATCGATCTCGGATCCGCGTGTCTCGCGTCTCACGTTTGGCGAGCTGTCCTTCAATGACGCTCCTGTCACAGATCCGGTATCCTCCAAATTCTCCTCTATTCTTTTGAGCTTGCCGTTTGTGGTTCTTAAGCAGCTGCTTCAAGATCCTGCGCTAGTGACACGGCTCTCAGCTCCAAAGGTCGCCGAGCTTGCTCGTTCCGTAATCGGCGAGAGGGAGAAGAGGAGAATCAAGGCCTCTGGGATGAAGCGAGTCTTCCTAGGCACTGATGAGTCTTTGAACGAGGAGACCCAATGGAAGGAATCTTTCCACCCCGGGGAAGGCCAACACGTGAACGACTTTACGCTTACGCGGGCTCGGATGAATGGTCAGCAGACAAGTGATGGAGACGTGAGCAATGCTCACTGATATTTTCCCTGACAAAAGTTTTGTCTATTTTTATTCGGCTCGATTCGGTTGCATAGCAAGCAGGCACGGTGCTCCCTGGCGTTTACTGAGATTGGGCCACCCCACAACGGCCACGGAACGGCTCGAAGAGCGGCGGATGATATCCAGAATTCGGCGGACTGGCAAGGCTTATTACCAACTGGATACAACGTTCTCACCGAACGCCACGCTTTCCGATTTAAACCAATTGTGTATCGGATCAAATTATGAGCGGCAAGAGCGGAATTCGGATCAAATACTGCATGTAGAAAATTATTTATACCCCTTGCGCGTAGGTAATATAATCAAACCTCTGTGGCATGCCTCAATTGCTTCGTTCTAACCATGTGAATTATCAACGTTTCAAAGCAAACGTCGCTCAGGGTAGAACACTCTATAAACCAATAGAAGTGAAGTGATCTTCATCAGGAAAAAGCCTCCCACCACCAAGATGGAAATACTGCGCCCGCTCCATGTACGTTTGAAGGCTAAGTACCTTAAGATTTGCCTTGCGTCAATTCGAAGTCATTGGAGAACGATCCCCTTGAGACAAAACCCAGAGCAGACCTTATTCTTCTTTAGAAGTCTCCACATTCTAAATTGTAACCAGCGGCCGAGAAGACGTATTTCCCTTTTATTGCGCTATCATCAAGTAACGCCCTACCAACATGCAATTCCAAAACAATGGCAGAAATATTATTAACTAAGGCCGTACTGACATGCAACTTCGGAAAACTGGCAGAAACATCATCAACTAATGAACGCCGTACCGATATGCAACTCCGGAAACTGGTAGAAGCAACATGGATTCCCACACGGTATTTACATACGCTGACAGTTGCTCGCTCGCTGCTTAAAGCCGAGCTGTTGACACACCAACGGATACCGGCAAGGAATTGCAAGCCACATGAGTGTGGATCGCGGAGAAGACCTTTTTAAATGCGATTTTTCTCCGCCGCGAACTTTTAGCTCTTTTGTTTTGCCGTTCAACTTTGTCTGCTTTTCTTCTGACTGTCTGTGTATCGCCCTTTCCATTCTTGCATTCTGGTGGTCAGTTTGGATCCGAAGGGCGCTTAGATCACCTACAGGCGGTTACACACGGCAGTTGACGGCAATCCCCGCCTCTTTATGCGCAAAGGAGCCGCGAGCATGTCAGACACTAACGAAAACTCGCCGCAGGACACGGAGAAGCCGGACCTCGCTGGCCATCAAGAATCATTGCGCGGCTCTGAGGTCTCAGGCAAGGAGCTCGACGTCGGCCAGCAGCGAGAGCAGTCGGATGTCGAGGCCCAGGACGAAATTATCTTGGAACCTTTGCCCACCGGCGAAGAGAATCGCGATGCTGCACTCGCCGGAGGCATCGAAGGTCGGCCTTTGCATAGGGTCCTAAGCAGCATCAAAAGCAGACCGGACAGCGTAAATAACATTAGTAGCATTCCCAATGGTGGTTTAAAGGCGTGGCTACAAGTGGCCGGTTCTTTTGTGTTGATGTTAAACACTTGGTGAGTTAATACTTTCGTGCATTGTATGATTCCTTTGAAGTTGAACATTAAGAAAGAGTGGGTCCGGCTGAGGGATTTATACCTGACATCTTAATTGAGCTCCTTCCGTGTCATCGGCATCCAAGTAGTCAGCACTCGGTTATGTCTCATTCTTCCACCAGTGTCAGCGCTACTTCTCTAAATTGACTTTTTTTTGGCCCCGGTTTCTGTAGTCTTCATACTGCCTAACCGCTCTTTCATGGTTTAGATGTCTAGAATTATACTAAGATGTATTTAGGGGTATTATGAATACTTTCGGCGTGTACCAAACGTACTACGAAACCCGGAATCCACCGCTTGCATCTCCCTCATCAATATCATGGATAGGAAGCATACAAGCATTTCTACTGCTGTTTGTTGGTGCTTTCACCGGCCCCGTCTACGATGCAGGATACTTCAGTGAACTACTCATTGGCGGCACATTCTTCGTGGTGTTAGGCCACATGATGTTGTCTCTGTGTAAGGTGTACTACCAAGTCCTCCTTGCGCAAGGATTCTGCATCGGCATCGGACAAGGTTTATTATTCGTCCCATCGGTGGCGATCCTGTCAACATACTTCACCACACGCCTTGCGTTTGCGGTTGGCATTGCGGCTACGGGCAGCTCATTGGGTATGCACACATAACATTGTCTCCTTTCCATTCAATATTCATTTAACATGGCTTCAGGTGGTGTCATCTATCCAGTCACTTTGTACAAGTTGATTCCGCAGGTCGGATTTCCATGGGCGGTGCGCACTCTCGGCTTCATAATGCTCGCGACGTTTTTGGTTCCGAACATAGTGATGAGAGTTCGCGTCTTGCCTGCATCGAAGCGACCACTTATCGATTGGAGCGCCTTTAGACAGGGGTCATTCATGTTTTTCAGCGTCGGCTGCTTACTCGTCTTCATCGGCCTCTACACTCCATTCTTCTACGGACAATACTACGCAATCCAAAAGCATCTCGCGAATGAGAACCTCGCCTTCTACCTCCTAGCCATCATGAACACCGGCAGCATATTTGGCCGACTCATCCCGAACTTCATTGCCGACTATTCTGGACCCATTAACATGCTAACTCCTTGCGTGTTCATCTGCGCCATCTTAAATTTCTGTATGATATCCGCCAAATCCACTGCCGGCATCATTGTATTAGAAATCTTCTACGGCTTTTTCAGCGGCGCCGTCGTGAGCCTACCGCCTGCCATTGTGGTCCACATCAGTCCCAACCGAGGCCTCATCGGAACAAGGATAGGGATGTGCTTCTTGTTCGCGTGCGTTGGCGTCTTGATAGGCACACCGATTGCTGGAACCATCTTGGACCGACATGGGTGGACCGCCGTGTGGTGTTACAGCGGTGCGTTCCTGATGATTGGATCTTTCCTCGTGGTAGGCTCTAGGGTTTCACATAAGGGCTGGCGTCTCATGGAAAAGGCATAATTGGCCTTTCGACTGCATCGAAGGGTTGTGTACACAAAAATGCGGAGCAAAGTGCCCGCCATCGGTTGTATTTTGCATACTATATCTATAGGTGTTTGGGTAGCCATTCAAGGTGCAGGCCAACTTTGGGATACAATGCCATTGCCTTCTGGTCAGCAGAGCCGGAGGGAGCGTCTGTGATTCAGGATGTATTGGAGATTCATGCCGTGAGTGTAGAAATAAAGATATTTCAAAGGAACTATCCACTAATCTACTCGTTTCAACGGAAGAATAAGGATCGACCGCGAGATTCGTAATGGGGCGGCAGAAGAATCAGCTCTTTCACGAGCATAGTATTAATAACACCTAAAGCGATCAAACTATCCTGAGGTGAAACCTAAGGTAATCACGTCGAGTACAGTGCAGAGAGCGAATCTATTCCAAGTCTTCACCAGCGTATGAGAACTGCTGCCAACCAACGCTAACGGTTTTCGACAGAAATTGCCTTTTTCGGCATATACTCGGTGTCGGTGAATCAAGACTTCCCAACTTCAACGACCTTCCATTTTGCTTTTTCAACCGTTCAAATTGTTGTTCTTGTAACAGAATTATGTATTGTCTATAAGTTCAGAAGCCTATTCAGAAGTTTCTGAAAAGCAGAATCGATCATTGTCAATTCTGCTACAATTGAAGGTTCATACAGAGAATCACCTTGCCATTGGTCTCTTAGCTCTTTATGACTCTTTCCCTTTTTGGACTCTTTTCCTTTCGGTCCTCTTTATTCTCCGAATATTTCCATTCTCAATACTAATCACTCCAAGATGCTCCACTTTACCTGTGGCTATAAATTGAGCACCGCCGGCACGGAGAAGCCTAGAGACAAACAAGAGCAAGAAGCAGCTTTGATCAAACCCCCAACCCATCCACCAGAGAAGATCCCGCATCCAACCGCCGCGCACCACCACCACCACCACCCCCATGGCGACCGCCCAAACTGCCAAAACGCAATACATCACCGGTAGCGACGGCGTCCGCTACGCTTACCGACAGCTAGGGCCTTTGCAGCCGGCGGCGAGCGGGCGCTCCGCCCCACCACCGCTGCTACTGCACACGCACCACCGCGCAAACATGGACATGTGGGACCCCGCGCTGGTGAACGGGCTGGCGGCGCGGCGGCGCGTCGTGGTCTTCGACCCGGCGGGCGTGGGCCGCAGCGGCGGCGTCGTCGCGCCCGCCTTCGCCGCCTGGGCCGCCCACGTCCTGGCGCTGGCCGCCGCGCTGCGCTTCGACCGCTTCGATCTCGCTGGCTTTAGCATGGGCGGTGCTGCCGCTCAGATGGTTGCGCTCGCGGCGCCCGCGGCCGTGCGCAGGCTCGTTGTGCTGGGGAGCACGGCGAGTGCCCCCGGGGAGGGCGAGAGCGGTGCTGGGCTCGTGTGGCCGAGGGAGGAGCAGCTCCCGGGCCCGATTGCGGCGCTGTCGAGGGGGGAAGGGGAGCAGGGGGCGTTTGAGGGCATTGCGGCGAGCTTCTTTTATGATGATGTGGAGGGGCGGGAGCATGCGAAGGCCTACTGGGTGCGGGTGCATGAGAGGAGGGTGGAGGGTGAGCCGCTGATGTTGGAGATGTTGGATGAAGAGGGTTCGAAGAAGCAAAGGCTTGCCTATGCGGATTGGGCGGCTCATTCTCCAATGAATTCGTGGGACCGCCTCAAGGAGTTGAAGATGCCTGTACTGGTCATGAATGGCGACAATGATGTCCTCATTCCGTCAAGCAGGAGCTGGGAGATGGCTGTCAGGATTCCGGCGCAGCTGATCATCTACCCAAAGTCTGGACATGGGTTCTTGTATCAGTATGCTGAGCTTGTTGCGGCACACATCAACATGTTCCTGGACGACGATGGAGCCGGAAGTGCGAGACTGTAAAGATGTGCAGCATAGCGAGAGTATATTTCTATGCCAGATCAGGCTTGATTTAAAACTACCATTATTTCAGTTTGATCTCTATATGTACATGCGGCATTACTCAATTATTTCGAATTTCATCATAGCTTAATTTCTGACCAAGTTCAGTGTGTCTCCAATTCCACTGCCGTCGCCCTTGACGAACTGCCAAGTAGCATGTTGGGCGTCATGGAAGGTGAACTTGCTGAAGCCATAATGCTCTTGATCCAACACGGCAGTGATGTTCAGGACAGGCTCAGTGCCCAATGTGCTGTGACTTTCAATGTTGCCGGCCATGCCGTTGATGACATGCGTCAGGGCCTTGCCGTTTCCGGTGAGGTAGGTGTTAGAGTCGATGACATTGCCCTTGACAATTGTGTTGTTGTTTAACGGCCAGAGGCGTTCATACCAGTGGATGTGTCCCGACAGGTAGACGTCAACGTTGTACTCCAGCAGGATAGGTTCGAAAGCCATACGGACATTTGACTGGTAGGAAGAGACCTCAGACGAGTACATGGGTCTGTGGGTCATGGCAATAACCCAAGGCGTCTTGCTTCGGTCAACGGCAGCAAGGTCCGCCTTGAGCCACTGCAGCTGCTGGTACGCGCTGGCCACCTTCCACTGGTTACCGTCAATCTCGCCGAAGGGACCAGAGTCAGTAACATAAGTTTGGGATTCAGTAGGCTGTCCGTCACTGTTATCACGGATGAAAGGCCATTCTGGAGAATAAGGGAAATCCGTCTCGCCATCAATGGATATGAAATGAGCAAGACCGTAGTCGAAAGAATACCAGAAGTTGCCAACACCTTTAGACTCCGGACCAGGCATGCGGAAGCGGTATTGGTAAGCAGTGAAGTTCCTATTTGCTGCACGTGAGTGAAAGGTTACTGTGGAAATAATTGGAGAGGTAATCTTACCTTTGAGACGGTGGACAGCTGTAGTACGTGAGTTCCGATGAATTAGTCGTGGCGTTCGACTTGTCATCGTTCAAGTATGCTGTCATATCATTGCCAGGACCATCAAACTCGGCGCAGGTGGCTTCGTGATTGCCAGGTAGAACCATGTACGGAATCCTGGTGGTGACGGGATTGATCCACTGCTGCCAGAGGTCCCAATTAGATTCGTAGATGACGCTCATGTCGCCGCCATATGGGCCACCTTGATTCGGGATTTCGCCCGCCGGAAGTGGCTTGTTGTAGTCTTCTGGATAGTCGCCTGGAGGGAGAGACGAATGAGTACCGTTGTAGCAAACATCCCAGCTAGACAAATCGCAGGCAAGCACTCCGCTGTACCAATCGTCGGCGTAAGAGATATCTCCACCATGCCAAGCAAAAGCAACACCCTCATCGGTGGCAATTTGCAGCTGTTCGAAGGTGCCTTTAGCGTTAGTGTAACCCATGTCGTTAAGCACAGCAATGGTGAAAGGTGTCTGGTCGCCAGCATCGCGAGCCGTCGTAAAAGCAAGGAGCTGGGAAGGAGTGGTGCCGTTAGCGCCTGCGATCTGGTAGAAGTAGGTTTCACCTCCCCGCAGGCCTGTGATCTTGACATCGTGGAAGAACTGGCTGCACTGGGTGAGGTGTATGATCTCGGAGCAAGGCGGTGTACGATCATAGGTGCCAGTAGTTCCAGTTGCCGTGTTGGAAAGGTCCCATGGCACATATCCCCAATGCACAGTCGGTGCAGATCCGAGGCCGAAAGGCGTCTGGAAGTGAATGTTGATGCCACCAGGCACGTATGCAAGAGAGATTACATTAATGTTGTTGGAGGGATTCTTGTGGTCTGGTCGCACCGCAGGGTACTCAATCAGGCGAGGAAAACCCTTACCATTACCATTAATGGTCGGATCAATCCAGTCGCCAACGGGAACCTCAGGCCCAGTGTATGGGTAACGGGTGTCAACGGTGCGCTTCTGCTTGGCGGGCGCAGCGTTGACAGAGAGGGCGAGAAGCAAAGCTCCGAACCCGACAGTGGTCTTCATAGTAGCAATTGATGTGAGAATTGACGAGTATGAAGATCCCAACTCTTACTTTCAGCGAAAGTCGGTCGGCTGAAGAATCAGGTCTCAACGAGAGAGGAAAACGAGAGACCGCAGAGGTGGGGAGCTTAAAAGAGAGGAAGGTGAACGAACATGTACCTGCCTTTTCTCGTCGCTGGTCAAAGTGCATTGGCTCGGGCTGTATGCAAGCTTGCGCATCGATTGACGACAAGAGCTTCCCGTCGCGCTCCAGTTCCGAGCTTCGAGCTGCGCGCGACGGGAGATGAACATCTCGAAGCCTGAGATTGATCCAACCAAGAGCGACCGAAGACCATCGTGATGGGTCATGACTGACTAACCCTGGCCATGTCCAACGCACCATCGTTCCGCAGGGTGGTGGGGATGAAGGGCCGTTTTTTGGGGTTGTGATCCAATTGCGCGATAAGCTCTCGCAACGTGAGCGGCGGTACCGACGATCCCCGCAGATTTGACCTTCCAGAAACACTCCGATTGTGGTCTTTTCGAAGGATTCCTGGCTCATCGGTGACCTACCCATGGCCTCTATCTCGCTATTTCTCGCTCGCCTATGCTTGATTAAATGCTTGTTACCCTCGCCCTGCCGTGCCACCCGTAGCAAATGAGCTTGCGTTCCGCCTGCGCGTTCTGTACCTCGTACCAGGTACAAAGATCGAACCAGTCACTCCATCATCGATGGCTTCCGCGAAAATCCTGTATTTTTTGGGTTCAAATGACGTGAACTGCGGGTTTGAAGAGGGAATGCGAAGGAAACTCAATGTTCCTGTACGCAAACCTCGATGCTCTTGAGCCATTGAGCTGTGATCAATCTCGGCAGCAATTACTGTGCAACATCGTATCGAATGACCCAAATTTCATCGTCATTGCCCTAGGCCAGCCTTGCAATCAATTCTTTCGACGGCACGGACTCCGTTCGAGTGGTCGATACGAGGAACGGCGCTCACCTGCTGGGAATGGATACGGTCTAACCGGCAATGTATCTGCTTTGCAGTCACGTTCTTCGTAATGGGGCTGGATTCGCCTTGGTAGACGGCGTCAACACGCATGCTGCTAATTCCGGGATGACTTTAACGGGAAACTGCTTTTACCAATCAGCCAGTAGAGCGCCGTGTATCGCTCAGCCAAGAACGAGCATCGTTGAACCTATTCCGTTGGCCACAGTGTTTATTCACCGTGCAGGCTTCGGAATAGCTCTCTGCTAGCCTTTCTCGTTCCCGAACGTGCTCTCTTTTGACTTGTGGTGGTGCTGAGGGCCAGCTGTTGCCCATAGACACGTTAGAGTAATGATACGACGTCTTATCTTTCAGCGGTTCTCATCCTCTCCCACTTTGGAACATGGTCCGATTATCTGACCACTCATCTTCCAGTCAAAAATATGGGAGGGCTGCATATTGAACGCGTGAGGAATTATGTGTGGATGTCGTGATACTCATTATTTTGGATTTTCTCAAACTTCGGCCATAGTTAGTGGCGCTCTAAAGGCCGTATTAGGTAAGGTAGGTGATGGGAATTTTTGAAGAGCCTGAAAACGCATTGAAATGAAGGCTGTCTATTTAAGCTTTTGATCTCTTATAAAATGCGTTATCAGATTTGACTAGACAGCTGAAGCGTCAGTCAGCTGCAACGGCATGCTGATGGTTCACACGAGGTTCTCACAAAAGCTGAACGTTGCTCTTGATGTCTCGTTTCATAGTTTCTGCTATTCCAAGTGCACATATGCCTTAATCGGTGAGCGAACAAGTCCGGATTCTACTACAATTATTTTAGCACGAAAATGCTGTGGCGTTTCCTATATTTCGTCTGCGGCTATCGCTGAGCTGGAACGTGGCACTGATGTGCATAATCAGATGAAAGCGGAGATAAGATCGATACGCAGTAAAATGAATACTCACATATGTGTCGCTGATATCAAGGAAATGTTTATGAAACTTTATTCAAAGGACTTTTGACGAAACCCTCATCCTAGAAAACAGCAAGGAATTCGCGCTCTTCGAATTCAAACAACATCACTTCTGGCAGATAGACATTCGGAACAGCGAAGGAAAGTCTTAAATAAGTTCGATTCACGAGCTTGAGACTTCTCATTGATATTCCTTAACACCTGTAGTGCATTCTAACTCCAGACTTATGCTTTGCAGCGCGTCTTTGGTACGTTTTTAATGATGGTGTTTGTACATGTCGGTCCCCACACCCTTATGATCCCATAATCGTAACCATTGAAAATCAAAGCAATCATGCCTTGCCCGTGAAGTCAATCTCGTTCGCGTCTGCGCCACCGCAGATGCATGTTCCTACGAACGGTCAATTACCAGCCCTTCAAAGGGTGAAGGTATTCCCAAGTGCTTTTTGGGATTCGGCTTACCGAGCTTCTTATCGCAAGTGCAGACCTTGTTCGTACTCTCCTGCTGGGAACGCGAGCAGGTGCACTGTCCGGCGGGGCGTTGACCTGTTATCAGATAAGTTAGTCACGGTCCGAACCGATCAAAGAGCTAGGATGGGCTTACCACAAGCACAGGTTGCGCCGCTGATCTTGTTCTCAGTGGGTGCTTTCTCGCAGTCACAGTGCATGGCAGCGTTCTTTCCGCAGGAGCACTTTGCTTCAGCAGCACAGACGCAGCCATCGCTACCACGGCCGCAGCACGTCTTAGGAACGACTCCAGTCGAAGCCATTGTTAGGTGTCGTAGAGATAGTTCGTTAGTGAATGTTGGTAAGATCTGACGGTTGATTTGAAGGTGGAGGCTTGGGTATTATTTGTTGAATAGAGAGATGTTTCGGTGGGTGAAAAAGGCGAAGAAGAATGGGGTGAGAAACTGGAGAGTGGAGATGTGGGCTGTTTTCAGTTTCTGAGCCTCGTCACTTGAAGCTTTAACATGAACATTCCAGCCAATTGTATCGTCGGCGATTCTAAGCGCCAAGACCCGCTTTTATCTCCGCGATTGATCCGTAGAACTGACATCGCCACTTCGCGTGCTGCGCCACTTTGTTTACGCCAAATCACTGCGACATTCCGCTTCACCATCGTTCACAGCAACCGGCTGCAGCCACGCTTTTCTTTCGCTTGCTCCATTCATTTTCCGCCATTACTTCAATGGAAGCTTAAATTACCAATGGAACGGCGAACTCAGGAGTCTCCCATGGACTTTTCCTGGGCCAATGGTCAAGGTCCCGTTGATGAAACTTCTCCATTCGTCAATTTTCCCCAGCAGAATCGAGCCACCAACGGCAAGAGTGAGTCCATCTCCAATTCCGATATTGAATTTATCTTATTTCTGACCCAAATTACCAGGACCTCATAGCGTTTTCGATTCTCCTTCGAAGGGCAAGTCCGAATTCCCCAGCCTCAGACCAGCCTTCGGCCAGACCACTCTATTCTCCAATCTGCCACCAGTTCAAGCGCCAGCCAGCCCACTCCGCTCAGCCGATAAGCCTCTTCCCGCACATCCAAATTCGAAAATCTTCAATACGCCACGAAAATTCGACATCGAGCCATCTTCTGGCGGCGAGACACCGGACACCACGCCGGGGAACAATGCTGACAGCGAAGCGACCCCAGATAACAACATGACGCTCAAAGGCGATATCATGAGATTGTTGGGAGACAAAGACTCGAAAAAAAGTCCCAAGAAGAAGCGAGAGAGCATCTTTGGCCAGATCTGGCGTGGTAGTCCTGGTCGAGGAGAACTACCAAAGCCATATTCTACTAAAGCTGAGAAGCGAGTGATGAAAAGACGCGCACATAATACGCAAAAGCAGCTGAGGAGGCGGAGAAGATCGTATGTGGATGCTGATTCAGATGAGGAACAGAAGGACAACAAGAAAGACGATCAGAAGGCCAATTCAGCAAATGGCAGCAGTTGGAACGTCGTCGCTTCCGTCTTTACCTACATCGAATCTCACCCCCAGCTGCCGCATATTCTCTCTTTCTACGCACAGCTCCTCCTGAACCTCTTCCTCGTCTTTTCATGCATGTACATACTCTATTCTTTCTGGTCAACAATCGTCTCGGACGTGGACAAGAAGTCGGAGGAAGCAGTTGCGGAAGCATTGGCCGAGATGGCGGTCTGTGCAAAGAATTACCGTGAAAACGGTTGCGAAGATAGAAGAGCTCCGGCGCTAGAACAAGTTTGCTTAAGCTGGGAGAAGTGCATGGCGAGAGATCCAAAGAGCGTGGGTCGAGCCAGAGTATCAGCTCACACTTTCGCCGAGATCTTCAACTCTTTCATTGAACCGATCTCGTACAAGGCAATGGTATGTACTCATCACGTTTTTACAGATCCTCACGTGAGCAGCACTAATTCGTCCAGATTTTCTCTCTCATCTTCATCTTCGCATGCATTCTCATCTCCAACGTCGCTTTTGGCTTCTTCCGCAACAAGATGCACCGGGACGCTTACATACACTATCCACCACCACCACCAACCCCACAGCGCCATCCGAGCAACCCACAGTTGGCCATGTACACACCATACCACCACCCAAGTCTTCCTCCACTACAGTCACCTTGGCATCAACCCGTGGGATTGGAGCCAGCGCCGAGTGATACGGTTGTTGGCCAGCAGAGTCCGAGCAAAAGATTGGAGTATCATTGACTGTTTTGAGTCTTGGTGCTAGAGGAGCTTAACGGCATTTCTGCTATGGCATTCAGAGCCATGATTGCTTTCAATTTGTACATGTACTTTGGGTAGCAAGCATGCCCACGTCGATACTCGATAGATCGACAACATGCATTGGATTTGGGTTACGACACAATTCACGGTCAACACTTATGTAGCACTAGTATAGCATATACAATGAAGCGAGCGTCGCAGTTTCAACCGCCTAATCCGGCGGGTTATGACGCCGCTTTAGGCAGCCTCTTCGCTCTCCTGCCACCCCATGTCCGCGTCTTCAAGCAATGCACCATGATGTTTTCGCTGAAGAGGTCCCTATCATGTAGAGATTTCTTCATGGATACTATGACTTGTGCGTCATTCCGCTCCGGGATTTGGCTTTGACTAGTACTCCGTATGTCATCCCTAATCGCCCTGGCCAAATTTCGAGAATCATACTCGCATGTGATAAAAGCTGGATTTCACATCTATTTTCGAGCTCCCCCAAAACTTTATCGCTGTACAGGTTCGAAATTTAGGAGATATATGACATAACACGACCCGTCATTGTCATAGTAGTCTACATGTGTTGTTCTTATTGGCTCTCGAGGTGGACATTGCTTTCCATTGTGAGTTCATTGAGCGTCCATCTATAACATTGTTCTGCTTCGGGTTTAGTGTATTCATCCAAGACTATTTCTCGACTGTCCAGTTCTTTAATGCAAAGGTTATTTTTACATAGCTCCAATCAGGTACCTAGTCCGGGAGTAGTTCTTTTCCTTAATCCCCTTAATTGGATGTCCTCATCTGTACGTCCATTGCCATGTTCATTTGCGTTGGTCGTTGCGAACGGCCGTTCAAGGTTCTCAACCCACGCCCTCCTCACTTTTCTCGCCTTTCTCCATGCTTTATACCGCAAGTACAACACTGATCCAACATCGAATCCAATTAGAAACAACAACCCGACCAAAAGAGAGTAAAGCTGATCTTCGTCCGACGTCCGTAATGGACTGAGGAGCACATGGCATAAACATGACTTCGTGGTGCTTACGCTTCCTTCCAAATACCCGTGAAAAGTAAATTAAGGATGACAAAGTATATTGTAAGCTAGAGGAAAGGTAGCAAGGGTGTCGACACCGCAATGACCAGAGACATGAGAGGTAACATGTAAGAATAAAACCATATAAGCGTGATAATGCCAGCTTCACCAGTAATCGTGCCCAAAATCATGATTAACAATGAAAGCGGCACATAAAGACAAATGATGATTGGAAAGGCAATAAAATTGGAGATCTTATGAAACAGAGATCGAACTGGAGCAACTGGGAAAAAGTCATCACCAGATGAGATAGCAATGTAGCAGCCAGTGGGTACCAGTAAGACTAACGAAAAGGCTGATATCGCGATTGCATAACTATGCCAGTTGCCGGCCATTCCTTGCCGGTATAAAGTCAGTAGAAAATCCAACATTGATTCTTGAGCAATTGTCTGAACACCGGATGCGAATAGCGCAATGAATGGTAGGACAAGGCTGGCCAGTAGAGTCCAGACGCGTCGCTTGGCCCGCTTGTGCTTGTTGAACATAACAAAAGTCCAGCAAAGCTGCCAGACTGCATGGAATAGGCCCCAGTAAGTAATGATGAAAGCTGCAGCATACAGTCCTAGGAGAAGCATTCGTTCTGAGTCTGTTGGCGCAAGTTGTACAAGTCTCACATATTGTAGAAGGTCGGCCGCTGCCCAGTTTGTACCTATGAGATATGACCAGGTATTTCCGTCAACTTTGGCTTCGGAAGCTCGAAATATTGTGAGCCAGGCACCCATGACGGTGAGGAACCATGCTGCCCAAGTACCAGACCCATACCGGCCGCTGATTTTGGCAATACCAATCGGGTCTGGAGCCGTAGCAGAGGCAGGGATGTACAGAAATGTCTCATTATTGGTTGTCATTATGTTTTGCGCGTTTGAGGATGGGTCTTTTTGCATTCGTGGATCAGGAATGGTAGTTATGTTGCTGACAAGATTTATGGGACCGCTGGTAATTGGGAGAGCTTCTGATGTTGAGGTCGCAACCACTACCCCAACTTGCCCGAGAACAAGGTAAATGGTCAGAGATAACTTCAAGATCATCGTCGAGTAAGATCGGCAATAGGCGTGAGTCACGTTAATGGTAGACTTGGCAGAAGGGAGTGAGGACACCTGGAATCTCTAGTCCCTTCGTGATCGATCGGGTGCAGCTGAACTGCGGCTGAAAAAGAAAGCATACCGAAGACCGGGATTAGATGCAATTTACTGCCAATCAACCTCCGAAGTTAATTTGAGATTATGAATTGAAGACGGCCAAGAGGCCCTGCTTTAATGATCTATGAGAACTCGTGGGTTCTGCAACCCAAATGCTCGAAACATTTCCATGCCACAAATTTTATGATCATGCCTTGATCAACGCCATGAAGATTGCTTCAACGAAAGCGCGCTATTATACAAGGACGATGCGTGACAAGACCTACGACGTCTAATCTCCCAACTCTAGAACTGCGCAACAGCAATAGCGACAGCCTGATCATCGCTGTGGCTGATACTGACGCTCACACTCTTGACGCCGGCCTTGGCCGCTGCGATCTTCGCATCGCCAGACAACTATGACTCGTTAGCAAAGCAGTCCCTTCAGCAATATCTCTAGACCAAGGGAGAACGTACCTCAACGACCGGCGCACCATTCTCATCCGCGCGGACCTCGATATCCCTGAGGGGCGCCCCAGCGCCCAAGCTGGGCACGCCGAGCGCTTTAAAGACAGCCTCCTTAGCGCTCCAGCGGCCGGCAAAGCTGGCGGCGGGGTTGGGCGCGGCGCGGCAGTACGCCTGCTCGGCGGGCGTGAAGTTGCGCGCGACGAAGGTGTCGCTGTCGGCGGCGACGGCGCCGATGTTCTCGACGTCGACGCCGACCTTCGTGTTCGGGCCCTGCGCCGCCGCCGCCAGCGCCGTCACCATGCTGCGCGTCTCCGCCGCTTTGGCCGCCGCTGCGGCGTCCCCACTGCTCGGCTTCTTGGCGTGGCCGGCGGGCGCCGCCGTCGGATACACCAGCTGGTTCGACTTCTTGTCTTGGGTGACGCGCGCCATGGGGTCGAGGAAGACGGCCGATTGCTGTGCTTCCTCGTACGGGCCCTTGTCCTTGGCCCGGAACATGTTGTTGTTGATGAGGCCGTCGTGGAAGTAGCGGTAGGCCTTCTTCTGGCGGGCCGACACGCGCGCCGCGTACGCCGTGTAGCTGGCTTTGTCCAGCGTCGCGAACAGGTACTTCGGGTGGATGCCGATGGCCTGCGCGCCCTTCTGCCCGAAGCCAAACGACGTCACGCTGAAGGCTTTGATGCCATCGGTCTGGATCGTCCGCGACGGATACACAATGTAGTCGAACTTCTCCATCACTTGATCGACGTTGTCTGCGTTGCGGTTGCCTGGTACCATTCCCGAGTTCAGCACTTGCAAACATCCGTTGAACATCCAAGCACCAGCTGCACCCTTAGGATGACCCGTCAGGTACTTCTGGAAGATGCCGAGCAGAGCATTGCCCTTGGCGCGGCCCAAGTGTGCCATCTGCTGGCAAATGACGTCGGATTCGTTCTTGTCGTTAGCGACCGTCGATGTGCCGTGGAATGAAGCAACACCAAGATCGTCAATAGTAAGACCCCATGTGGCTAGAGCACCGCGGAGTGGAGCAATGCGTGGATCTTGCTTCCAGAAGTTGTTGCCAAGTGAGTTGAGTGCATCCTTCTCCTGGCGTTTGGCCTCGCGTGCAATGTGTTCGGCTCGGTCTTGCATGTACTCTGCCTCGCTAAAGCCTTCGAGACCCTGAGACTTCATGGCATCGACTTCTTCTTGGAGGTACAAGAGCTCAGATTCCTGCCACTGTTTGATTTGCCGGCGGCGAAGGTCCATCTGTCTCTTGCGGTATTTGATGTCAAGGAGCGGTGACGGGAATTTGCCATGCTGCTCGCGGGCAGTGGTAACCACACCTTGACCGGGTGCTGGCACTGAACGTCCGATCTTGTCGGTAGCAGTGGCGGTGAAGCCAATGATGCCGTAAATCGGAACGCCCATCTCGAGAGCGAGTTTGGCATCCATGATGACTTGCATACCGCAGCCCTGGGATTCCATGAAGCCATTGCGAGTGGTGGTGGTGGGACGAGACATTTCGCGTGGAGTGCGTCCATGAGCAAACTCATCTTCAGCATTGCTGGTAGCTTTCATGTTGCCAAATTCGTATGAGCCTTCTTCTTGGAAGTCATCGAAGCCACCGACAAAGCAGATACGCGCTTTGCCTTCGACGATACAGTCGTAACCGATATCGATAGATTCGACTGCAGTAGCGCAGGCACCGACCGGAGTTCTGATCGGGCCAGTGGAAGAGAGCAGGAGCATGTTCACCCACGCGCTCATGGTGTTGATGAAGGACTCCTGGAGAATATCCTTCTGCACTGGCTTGTCCATGAATCGATCCTTGTACATACCACGCAGAGCACTGGTACCACCAATACCAGAGCCGACGCAGTTACCAACTTGCGAGATGTGGACATACTTGTAGAACTCGTACGGATCGGTAATACCTGATGACAGAAGAGCTTCGGCGGTGGAGACGAGAACGAAAAGTGTGACAGGATCTACTTGTGAAATAATATCGTCTGGCACACCATATTTCTTTGCATCCCAGCCTGTAGGAATCTGGCCAGCAACGAGGCGGTCGAATCGAAGAGCCTTGGGAATGAGAAGAGTAGCACCCTTCTTGAGACGGACGCTATATTCACCGGAGTCGGCAATCTCAAAGACTTCGACCTTGTCGCCATGCTCGCGCTTGAACTCCTCTGCGGTTTCCTTTGAAGCCTCGAAGGGATCAAGGTCCTCCTCGATCTGAACTTCCTGTAGAATCTGCTTCTTCTTGGGATCATATCCGTTGAACAACTCAGGCTCAATCAAACGGATACCAGAGTGTTCAAGGATGTGTTTCTCGTACTTGGCCTTGATGTCGTTGTCGTCGACAGGCTCACCACTCTTCCCATCCACCCAGCCAGAGTAGCTCTTGCCCTTAAGTGGACCATTGTGATTCTTGATGAGGCCCATGACCCAAGCCATTTCGACACAACCTTCGAGACTGAACTCGCCATAAGCTTCCATTTCCCATCGAGTTCGGGAGTTACCCCATGGGCCAACTTCAGCAAAGCCGGTGACAACGACAACCTTCTCGAGATCAACCATGTCTTTGAGGTCTTTGTTGAGCGGTTCGACTTCCTTCTCCCAGTCCGGAAGTTCTGGGAAGTCGAACTTGATGTTTGCACGACGCTGAACCTTGACTGTCTGGTGTAGACGCTCGCTGTCGTCGCCATTGACAATTTTGTTCTCGATGGCAGTCTCCTTGACAACGGCTTTTCGAATCTCGCTGGTCTCGGTCAACTCTTTTCGAAGCTGGGTCATGAGGTCCTTGAGGTTCGGGAGATATTGGAATCCTCCGTTAAGATCTGCCCAGACAGGTTCAAGCTGGCAGAGGTTGACGATGGCCGGTGCCATCAAGCCGAGGAGGTTGAAAGCCATCTCCTGTTGAGAGAAGGTGCGGACACCGTACTTCTCAATCCCTTCAGCGACGACATTGTTGGCGCTCATCAGGCCAGTACCGCGAGTCCAGCCAATGACGGCTCCACAGATGGTGAGGTAGCTACCCCAACTTTCCGAGTACCATCGTGAGAAGAGTGTCTCGAGGCCAATCTTTGATTCTGCGTACAGACCGTCGTTGCCGAAGGTTCCGTGATTGGGAGAGAGAGGAAGGATGACCTGAGCGGGTCGAGTTTCGAAGCCATGATCCTTCTTCTGGGTCTTGACTGCACCCAGAAGCCGGAGAAGGTTGGTGAGCATTATGCGGTGAGCCAGCTCAGACTTGGAGTCAAGGCCGTCAATCTCTCGACCATTCTCTGGAATGGCGGCGAATGGGATTACGTAGTCGAGATCCCACCCAAGACCTTTCTTGTCGTCGTAGATGTAGTTGACCAATGCTTCGACATCCTGCTTGCTGCCCTGGTTGAATGGCACGACAATGAGTTGTGAGCCGCGAGCACCGTAGCGAGCGTACATAGCTTGATAGTACTCATTGACCTCACGCGAGAATCGACTGGTCGTGACAACAACCTTAGCACCACCACTGATGAGGCCTTGAAGCACCTCAGCACCGATGGAGCCGGCACCAGCACCTGTCATCAGTGCATTCTTGCCTACGAAAGTGAGACCGTCGCGAGCAGCTCGCTCCATGGTGTCCAGGTAGACTCCAGTGAGCTTTTTGCTGTACTCCCAGCCGTGGTCAAGTTTTCTCTTCAAATGAAGGAAGGGAATGGTCTCGACTTTGCCCTGCTTTAGATGAGGCGGAATACGACCCTTCTTCTTACCGTTGTTGAGTGACTTTCCGTTATCGGTAGGGATGATTTGCTGCTCATTCATGGCAAGAGAGCGGACGACGTTGCTATACAAGTTCTTGATCTGAAGCTGAGAAGACTTGGAGAGCTTGTGCTGTTGCTTGATAAGCTTGTAGATACGCTGTAGGTCGCTCTGGACCTTGGTTCGGTTGCCGTATTCGGACAGCTTGCCACCTTCAGCCATCTCGCGAACATAATGCTCGAGCTTGCGAACGCTAGGTCGTGGCACCTCGGCATAGTTCATTGTTCCACGAGCATCGATTTCCAAGTGTGGTGCCGTAGGAATGGCGACATCCTTGTAGACGGGAGACTCTTTCAAGACATCCTTGCAGTTTTCGATGAGCTGCTGGCCAAGCTCTTTGGCGAGCTCGTAGGTCTCACCGCGCTCAGTAGGGCAGTGGTCAATGTGGTACTGCATGAAGTCGAGAAGTCGAGGGTTTGAGCGGTTCATAATGGCAATACAGCGGCTAACAATCTCACGGTCAATGGCCTTGAGCCGACCGAAGATGATATCGTAGTACATGCTGAGCGCATCCTGGCGAGCCCAGTTCCATGCGGAGTCATATACGCGGGCTTTGAGGGGTGTGAAGGACGGTTCGATGCCATTGGCGTAGAAGTCGCCGTGTTCGGCATTCCACAAATCCAACTGAGCCTGCAGGGCATTTGCAGATTGTTGTGAAGCGACGAACGCTTTGTCACCGGCTCGGAGATCCATTTTCAGGTACCGAGCAAAGAGTTCGAGTTGCTGCTTGAAGAGAGCTCTCTGGTCCTTGGTCAAGGCGTCCAAAGCGGCCGGATCCATCATCATGCCACCGGCAGCGCCTCCAGCCTGGCCACCAGCTGATGCAGTTGAGAGGTTGATACCGGCCATAGAGGCGTACTTGTTGGCCAAGTCATCCAACCATGCCTTGGCATCATTCTCGGAGCTGAGACGCGACGCAGGCTCGCTAGTGAGAGCCAACAACAAAACACCGTCCTGGCGTCCTGATTGCAAGCCCCATCTTGTTTCGAGATGTTTTCGGACCGCCGTGATGTTGAAGCCTCCTGGCATTTTGGAGGAGACCATTCTAGCAATGAGGGATGTCGACTGCTTGCCGAGCTGACCGTTGAAGGTAGGTTGCATAGACGCACCAAGCTCGTCCAGTGGCGTATCTTCTGGCTTCTCTGGAGTTGATCCGAACTCTTTGCCTAGATCACCAAGAATCTCGTTCTGAAGAGTAGATTTACCACCAACCAAATCTTTGATGGCTTTGCTCAGAGGGATGTCTGCCAAAGGCTTCTTCAGCTTCTGAGCAACCAACGTTCGCAGTATGTCTGTAGCTGTGACCGGTGTATCGTCCACGGCTGCTGCCGGTCCAGCGCTTGGTGGAGGTGCTGCTGCGACTGGAGCAGCTTGCGCAGCTGGAGCAGATGCCGCTGGAGCCGAATCCGGGCTGCCGGACGGTGCGGATGTGGCTTCCTCCTCTTCCGGTTCCACAGCGTAGTAGATATCTTTGGCATCTTTGTTATAGCAGAGAATCTGACGTTGAAGAGAGAGGGCGGCGTCGTGAGCTTCGTATTTTGCTGCCAAGGTCCTCCTGGCCATCACACCAAGAGTATCAGCGGGTCCGATTTCGACGATTCGCTCCGTCGTCTTCTCGCCGAGGACGACATCCTGCGTTTCAATCCACCTGACTGGAGAGGCGAACTGATATGCCAGGAGCTCAACCAGGAGTGTGTGCGCAAGATCTTGCTCAACCTCGGGTCGCATGGTGGGCAAAGATCAGGAAAGGAGAAAACTGAGGTGCGGGATGGGTATAATTATATGCTGAAGCTGAAGCGGAAGAGTAGGAAGAATGAAGGACTAGATCATGTACGCGCTTGCTACAAAGCAGTAGCGGACTGAAGCTGCAGTCAAGCGTGGTGAAAAAGGTTCGTGATGGGGATGTCGGAGGGCGAAGGGGTCAGAGCGAATTGAGGATGGGCGGGCGCAAAGGAAGGGAAAGCGGAATTGAAAAGGATATCTTGAGTTGAATATCCCGGTACGTCAACACACAACAGCCGTGCTATCTTGGGTTGAGCCGAGCAGGAGTGAAGGATCCCCAATGGCTGAACTTTTGTTGCAGACGTTGGGTAAATGGGAGCTCAATTCAACCAAAAATCTATGCCAGATGGGCTAAGCGGCTTTGGGGTAGGAAGATGCTGCACTTCCGGGCCCGCTTGTTCTGCCGACTCGTGCCACTAGTCCCTGGAAGATCTGGGGCCTGCTCTTGTCACTGCAGCAGTGAGATTGACGCGATGATGTCGGTGCTTTCTCCTCTCAACCGAGCTTCTTCTACACCAAATTGCCAGCGGTCAGTATCACTAAACACCTTGCATACTCTCCATAGGCATCAATTTCGCGACGCTACCCCGAAGGAGACTCGGTTGCGAAGAGGACAGATTGCTCCGGCAGGTCGATTCTCCCGACCAGTACTTTTTGTGTACCTTCGTACCAGCCTCTGCCAGATTGCCACTTGGAGAAAATCTGCAGGTCCGCGGCGTGTAGCCTGGTCTCATTATAGGCGTGCCAGTTCCTCGGAGGCAACTGGCAAACGGCGACGACTAATTATCGACAAAGCATTCCCTGTAGCGGTGAAGTCACAGCCATTCGCCGGTTGTGTCCCATCATCCGAACTTTGCGGCAAAAGTCTGGTCGCGGGTGAGAGGCGAACCGGAGATCTAGGGAAAAACCGGACAGTCTCATCCATTGAATGCCCGTCTGCAATCGCACTGTGTCATTGTTTGCATTTTGTTGCCTTCCAGCGGTAATTCTCCCAACCCGAACAGATCCCTGTCTCTTTAGCTCAACGCCAGCATTGGCTCATCCAACATGGGTCCTTAAAGTTGCTCTCCAAAAAAGCTGCCCTCGGAAGAAAAACGCGAGCTTGCGCAACCACTCGTCCTCCTCCACACGTCTCAGTTATCTCTTCAACAACTTGATTATCTCTTGTGTTTGCTCGTTGTCTATTGCGCCCGCATCGAATTGACCCTGTGTTGTCCCTTTTCTCCCGGGCATTGCGGCAACGCTTGCGGAGCTCCTATTACCATCTACGAAGTGCAAACCACCCTACCAACTACTCTTCTCAGTTTTGAGGCGCTCTTAGTTGAGTCATAGAGCCTCATAAGACTTGTAAGTCTTACCCATTAATCCGCTCCGTCCGGCGAAAGGTGGCACCTCAGAGACTGACATTGACCAAGCACATCGCTAAATCTTTCCCACGAGAACTCCCTGACATTGCTGAGTCTTAAACCGCCAACATGTACGGCTCAGGGCCGCAAACCGGCATCTCAACTCCACGATCCGCTGCTTCTCTTCGCCCTCTCATCCTCTCTCATGGCTCCCTGGAGCACCAATTCCTCATTCCCACAGTTCTTCACTTTACCGCACTGCAGCTGAAGGACTCCTTCGCCGCCACCCTCCCAGAACCCACAGATGAGCTTGCACAGGATGACGAACCATCATCAGTGCCAGAACTGGTTGCTCGCTATCTCGGCTACATTGCCGAACAGATCGAAGAAGGAGAAGACCCTGGTTCTTTCGAGGAGCTGCTCAAGCTCATGATCAATGAGTTTGAACGGGCCTTCCTGCGTGGTAATGAAGTTCACGCGCTGGCTGCCACCTTGCCCGGTATTCCTCAGAAGAAGCTTATTACCGTACAATCGTACTTTGCTGCACGTGCCGCCGTCGAGCGACCCATCAAGTTCCATGAGTCTGCTCTGCTGAGAGAGGCTGCAGACGGAAATGCTTCAATTTATGCCATCTTCGGTGGTCAAGGCAATATCGAAGAGTACTTTGACGAGTTGCGCGAGATTTATCGTACATATGCGTCTTTCGTTGAAGATTTCGTCACCACATCTGCCGCACACCTCCTACAGCTATCTCGAGATCCTCGAGCGGTCAAGCTGTACTCCAAAGGCCTTGATGTCATTCGATGGCTTCAGAACCGCGATTCGCAACCCGATACCGACTACCTAGTGTCTGCTCCCGTCAGTCTTCCATTGATCGGATTGACGCAACTTTGCCATTACATTGTGACCTGCAAAGTTCTTGGAGCGGATCCAGGCCACGTTCGCGATCGGTTTAGCGGTACCACCGGCCATTCCCAAGGTGTCATCACCGCAGCGGCAATTGCTGCTTCACATGATTGGAAGTCATTTGAACAATCTGCAAAGGACGCCCTGAGCATTCTTTTCTGGATCGGTTCACGAAGCCAACAGTCCTTCCCCCGAACTTCGCTGGCTCCTGCTGCCCTCCAAGATTCGATCGACAACGGTGAGGGCGCACCAACGCCCATGCTTTCAATCCGTGATCTTCCAATTCCTCAGGTACAGGCTCACATCGATACCACAAACCAGCATCTTCCCGAAGGTAGACACATTGCTATCTCGCTCATCAACAGCGCTCGAAACGTGGTAGTTACTGGTCCACCCATGTCGCTCTATGGTCTCAACTTGCGTCTACGCAAGGTCAAGGCTCCTACTGGCCTTGATCAGACCCGCATTCCTTTCACTGAGCGTAAGATTCGCTTTGTGAATCGCTTCTTGCCAATCACTGCCCCATTCCACTGTAAATACCTGAGTGAAGCCCATAAGCTCATCGAGGAAGACCTCAAGGACATCCAAATCAGCCGAGCCAGTCTGGGAATTGCGACCTACGACACGAACACCGGAAAGGATCTTCGGGAATCTAGCTCTGAGAATATTGTGCCGGATCTCATCCGTATGATCACCCATGATCCGGTTCACTGGGAGAAAGCCACCGCTTTCCCAGGTGCAACTCACATCCTCGACTTTGGTCCCGGAGGTATCTCTGGATTGGGTGTCTTAACCAATCGCAACAAAGACGGCACTGGTGTCCGTGTTATCCTTGCAGGCGCCATCGATGGAACCAATGCCGAGGTGGGCTACAAGCCTGAGATCTTCGACCGTGATCAAGAGCATGCTGTTCGATATGCGGTCAACTGGGTCAAGGAACATGGCCCAAGGCTTGTCAAGACCTCCGTTGGTCAGACTTTTGTCGACACCAAGATGAGCAGGATGCTAGGCCTTCCGCCTGTCATGGTCGCTGGCATGACGCCTTGCACTGTGCCATGGGACTTTGTCGCTGCAACCATGAACGCTGGCTATCACATCGAACTGGCTGGTGGTGGCTACTACAACGAACGTGGAATGACGGAAGCAATTTCCAAGATCGAGAAAGCCATCCCAGCTGGACGAGGTATTACTGCCAACTTGATTTACGTCAACCCGCGAGCAATGGGATGGCAGATTCCCATGCTTGCGAAGCTACGAGCTGATGGTGTCCCAATTGAGGGTTTGACTATCGGTGCTGGTGTTCCTTCCATTGAAGTCGCCAACGAGTACATTGAGACCCTTGGAATCAAGCACATCGGTTTCAAGCCTGGCTCCGTTGAAGCCATTCAGCAGACTATCAACATTGCCAAAGCCAACCCGAACTTCCCAGTCATGCTGCAGTGGACAGGCGGACGTGGTGGCGGTCATCACTCGTTCGAAGACTTCCACCAGCCGATTTTGCTCATGTACGGTCGTATTCGCAAATGCCCGAATCTCGTGCTAGTTGCTGGCTCCGGCTTTGGTGGCGCTGAGGATACCTATCCCTACTTGACTGGCAAGTGGTCCACCAAGTTCGGCTATCCACCAATGCCATTCGATGGTGTACTCTTCGGCAGCCGCATGATGACGGCCAAAGAAGCGCACACATCGAAGAACGCGAAGAAAGCTATCACGGAAGCTGAAGGTCTGGACGACCACCTGTGGGAGAAGACCTACAAGGGTGCTGCAGGAGGTGTCATTACCGTCCGCTCCGAAATGGGCGAACCCATTCACAAGCTTGCCACCCGAGGCGTTAAGTTCTGGGCGGAGATGGACGAGACCATCTTTAAGCTCGACAAGGTCAAGCGCGTTGCCGAACTCAAGAAGCGACGCGAGTACATCATCACAAAGCTGAACGACGATTTCCAGAAGGTCTGGTTTGGCCGAAACTCAGTCGGCGAGTCAGTCGATCTGGAAGACATGACCTATGGCGAAGTCATCCGCCGTATGGTGGATCTGATGTATGTCAAGCATGAGGGTCGCTGGATCGATAAGAGTTTAACTCGCCTGACCGGTGACTTCATGCGCCGTGTCGAGGAGCGATTTACCACTTCTGAGGGCAAATCGTCGGTGATCCAGAACTATGCCGAACTCGAAGATCCCTATCCAGTAGTCGACAACTTCCTCAAAGAATACCCCGAGGCCGACAAGCAGCTTATTAACGCTCAAGATGTTCAGCACTTCCTTCTTCTCTGCCAGCGCCGTGGCCAGAAACCTGTCCCATTTGTGCCGGTTCTTGACGAGAACTTTGAGTACTTCTTCAAGAAGGACTCACTGTGGCAGTCAGAAGATCTCGAGGCTGTAGTAGACCAAGATGTTGGCAGAACTTGCATCTTGCAGGGTCCCATGGCTGCGAAGTACTCGAAAATCATTGACGAACCCGTCAAGGACATTCTTGACGGCGTCCACAACTCGCACATCAAGTTCCTTACTAAGGAATTGTACGGAGATGACACTAGCAAGATTCCAATCATCGAGTATTTCGGTGGTAAGGTTCTTGATCCGAATCAGGAAGATGTCGAGGTAGAGGGTCTCACTGTATCGACTCTTGAAGACAAGGTTGTTTACCGCTTGTCCTCCGCTGCTAATGCTACCCTTCCGGATACCGAATCATGGATGCAGCTTCTTGCAGGAAAGGCATACTCCTGGCGACACGCATTCTTCACTGCCGACGCATTTGTACAGGCTCAACGCTTCCAAACGAACCCGATGCGTAGAGTATTTGCACCTTCACGTGGCCTGAGGATAGAGATCGCACATCCGAACGATCCTTCAAAGACGTCGATCTCAGTCTTCGAGCCATCTAACGGCTCTGGCAAGTACAACAGAACGGTTGAAGTCAGCATGCCGAAGGAGAATACTATCCTTGTGGCTCTGCTGGAGGAACGATCCGCATCTGGCAAAACGACGGCCCTTCCTTTCTTGTTCACGTACCAACCAGACAAGGGTTATGCGCCCATCCACGAAGTCATGGAAGGCCGCAATGACCGGATCAAGGAGTTCTACTACAATATCTGGTTTGGTGAGGATGAACAAGTGCCGTTTGAGACTCCTGTCAACTCCAAATTCGACGGTGGTAATGCCACTGTCACCAGTGAGGCAATCAACGACTTCGTTCATGCCGTGGGTAACACCGGTGAGGCTTTCGTCGATCGACCTGGTAAGGAAGTTTGGGCACCAATGGACTTTGCAATCGTGGTTGGTTGGAAGGCCATCACCAAGCCTATCTTCCCACGAGTCATTGACGGCGATCTTCTCCGCCTCGTCCATTTGTCGAATGCATTCCGCATGCTGCCCGGTGCAGAGCCGCTCAAGAAAGGTGACGTCGTTCACACCACGGCGGAAGTGAACGCTGTCCTCAACCAGGACTCCGGCAAAATGGTCGAAGTTTGTGGCACCATCACACGCGAGGGCGTCCCGGTCATGGAAGTCACCAGCCAATTCTTGTACCGAGGTGACTACAAAGATTTCGAGAACACCTTCCAACGGAAGATCGAAACACCCATACAGGTCACCCTGTCGTCGCCCAAGGACATCGCCATTCTTCGCTCCAAGGAATGGTTCAAGCTCGATGAGCCAGATATTGATTTGCTCAACAAGACAATTACCTTCCGACTCCAGAGTTTGGTACGATTCAAGAACAAGACTGTCTTCAGCTCCGTTCAAACTACCGGAGAGGTACTCCTCGAGCTTCCCACCAAGGAAATCATTCAGATTGCCTCAGTAGATTACGAAGCTGGTGTCTCGCATGGCAATCCTGTACTCGACTACTTGCAGCGCAATGGCTCGACGATCGATCAACCAGTCCACTTCGAGAACGCCATCCCGCTCAGTGGCAAGACTCCTCTTGTCTTGAAGGCTCCCGCTTCCAACGAGACGTATGCTCGCGTTTCTGGCGACTACAACCCAATTCACGTCTCTCGAGTCTTTGCCAGCTATGCCAACCTTCCAGGTACCATTACTCATGGCATGTACTCAAGCGCCGCTGTACGTAGCTTGGTTGAAACTTGGGCTGCTGAAAACCACATTGGTCGTGTCCGCAGCTTCCACGCCTCGCTTGTCGGCATGGTGCTTCCAGATGATCAGATCGAAGTCAAACTCCAGCACGTTGGCATGGTGTCTGGTCGCAAGATCATCAAGGTCGAAGCGAGCAACAAGGAGACCGAAGAGAAGGTCTTGCTTGGAGAGGCTGAAGTAGAACAGCCAGTGAGCGCCTACGTGTTCACTGGTCAAGGTTCACAGGAGCAGGGTATGGGTATGGACTTGTACGCTAGCAGTCCTGTTGCCAAGGAGGTTTGGGATCGTGCCGACAAACATTTCATGGACAACTATGGTGAGCACCTCCTTTGCACAAAACTAACATTGCGATACTGACTATCTTCCAGGCTTTGCCATTACCAACATCGTCAAGAACAACCCCAAGGAGCTCACGATTCACTTTGGTGGTCCGCGAGGCAAAGCCATCCGCCAGAACTACATGGCTATGACTTTCGAGACCGTTGCCTCTGATGGTACCATCAAGTCTGAGAAGATCTTTAAGGAGATTGACGAGAACACCACTTCATACACCTACCGTTCTCCTAACGGTCTCTTGTCTGCCACGCAGTTCACCCAACCTGCTCTCACTCTGATGGAGAAGGCCTCTTTCGAGGACATGCGCGCTAAAGGCCTCGTCCAAAGCGACAGCAGTTTCGCTGGTCACTCTCTCGGAGAGTACTCTGCCCTGGCTGCACTCGCCGAAGTCATGCCAATCGAGTCTCTTGTCTCAGTTGTGTTCTACCGTGGTTTGACGATGCAAGTCGCCGTGGAGCGTGATGAGACTGGTCGCTCCAACTACGGCATGTGCGCGGTGAACCCATCGCGTATCAGCAAGACCTTCAACGAACAAGCTCTACAATATGTCGTAGAGAACGTCGCAGCGACTACTGGCTGGCTCATTGAGATTGTCAACTACAACGTCGCGAACCAGCAGTATGTTGCCGCCGGCGATCTCCGAGCCCTGGACTGCCTCACCAACGTCATGAACTTCCTGAAGAAGGAGAATATCGACATCCATGCCCTGACACAGAAGATGAGCCTTGAGGAGGTCAAGGCTCACCTTGTCGAAATCATCAAAGGCTGCGCTGCCCAAACCGAGACCAAGCCCAGGCCGCTGGAGCTGACCCGTGGCTTCGCCACCATCCCGCTCAAGGGCATCGACGTACCTTTCCATTCAACCTTCTTGCGCAGCGGCGTCAAGCCCTTCAGGAGCTTCCTGCTCAAGAAGATCCACAAGACTAGCATTGACCCAAGCAAGTTGGTCGGCAAATACATCCCCAACGTCACGGCGCGACCATTCGAACTGACTAAGGAGTACTTTGAGGATGTGTACCGCTTGACGAGTAGCCCTCGTATAGGCTCGATCCTGAGTAACTGGGATCGAATTGTTGGAAGTGAAGAGGAGGATGGCTTGAAGAGTGCTGCTCCCGCAGCATAGTTGAACTGAATCATATCAGGTGTAGCGTAAGATGCGGCTTTGGTGTTCCGTTTGTCATTTGAAAAGCGACAAAGAAGTTTTGTAGATGCCGAAGTGCTGCAAAAGCACCTATTCCCATTATAGAACTAATCGTATGTTATAACTATGAGACAATCCATACGTAAATGGTGCTGTGGTGTCTTCATGCCGTGGGTTCCTGTAATTTGTCCAGTATGTCTCGCACTTCGGATGCGTTAGCCCTATCTCCACCATCTATTACCGCAGAAGAATGAAACCATTGTGCTCCCGTCATATCTTTCAGTTGAGCAACGTTAGATGCCCGTACACCTCCTCCAACAATAATAGCAATCTTCTTGCCGACGTGATGAACAAGCTGCGTCAAAGTTCGAGCCCCAAGGGTAGCTTTTGGCGCACAACCACCAGTTAAGATGGCGTCGAATCCACATAAGACGACAGCATCGGCGCCCTCAATTGGCTTGGGAAGCTCATCAAATGCTCGATGAAAGGTGCACGGCTTCGGCCTCGCCAATCGAATCAGTTCCTGGTTTCGTTCCACGTCAACTTCTTGCTCCTTAGTCAATACTCCGAAGACATATCCATCGGCTAACATCTTAAACCGTTCTATATCTTTCTTCATCTGATCAAACTCTTCTGGTGAATAAGCGAAGTCGCCCCCTCTCGGTCTGATCATGATGTTGACCGGGATTGTAATATTCGCCTCACGCTTTATTTCCTGTAGCTTTTCAATCCGCGGAGTCACACCGCCAACTTCTCTCCCAGCGCAAAATTCAATTCTATGCGCACCCGCATCCTGAGCTATTCGCGCAGAATCGATGTTAAAACAAGCTATCTCGAGCATCGGCATGTCTCATGTCTTGATTTATAATACCGAGACCTGGTCGTTGAATCTCGGCAATGCGAAACCTTTTCTAAAGTTTCCACGCCCATCAACAAAACCTGCATCGCGGAACCCTAGAGTACTAAAGCCGGAATAGGAAATAAGCTACATCGCTCCACAACTACCGAACCTTGCGCTGTAACCTAACAGTTTGCCCTCAACCCCGCTACAACAAGGGTCTTATCTGGCACCGTAGTAGTAGTTTTCAAACAGGTAGGTGCTTCCACGCGACCAGCTGCATATCCGAGTCGATCATGGCACCAATCGAATATACAATGCTCTCTCCTCTTCATCTCGTCCTGCTTATCTTCTCTCCTCTACGTTCATATCGATCTTTGAAGGCTGGTACTCGCCGCCGAAGAACATCGCAGCCATGGCGCGCAATCCGGATTGGTATATTCCCAATTATATTCCGCACAACTCGCTTTTCATTGCTGTCTTGCTTGTGCTCGCCAGTATGATCACTTCTGCGACCTACGGGTATGACGGTTCCATGATGAACGGCCTAAACATTTTACCTTCATATAACGACTATTTCAACCTCAACCCGGCCACAACTGGTGAGTAAACAAAAGATCAGTCTCTTAGTCATTTTGATCTTGACGCTTTCACAGGTGCTCTGACAGCTTCTGTCTGGATTGGGGGTGTACTAGCTGGCCTCTCGTTCGGACAGGTAACGGATGCAATCGGCCGTCGCCCATCGCTGTACGTTTAATCCTTAAAAAAGAATAGATCTCTGTTCAAGTTATGCATTTGGCCTTGAAGTGCATCAATCTCTTTGCAAGGGATTCGATGTTGTGCCGCAATGGTGCTTTGAAAAGGACTTGGAGGCTATACATTGGGACAAGAGTGTAGTGATCCTTTGAACTCCGCTTCTAACTTTTTGACGCGCAGATTTTGGGCTGCAGTAATAACGATTATCGGCGTCATCTTACAAACGGCCGCACAGAACATAGCCATGTTCATCATCGCTCGTATAATCATTGGCTTTGGCACTTCAGCAAGCGTACTTACCGGGCCTGCATACCTTGCAGAAACGCTTCCTTTCAAATGGAGAGCTTGGGGACTTGGTATGTCTGATTGGTATAGATCTAAGCTCTACAGTTATGGCATCTTGAAGCATCCTTGCCCTCCACAGCTCGCAGCTGGAAGGCTCATAGGAAAGCCGTTGAAGAGGCCCGCTTTGAAGCGCCACAACGTGGCACGCGAGCTTCTAGACCTCTCCTATCTCTTACCTTCGTTGAATAATATTACTTACACATGAATCTCCGCCGCTAGGTATTCTCAATGACTTCTGTACGTACGACCAACAGCTATTCGGCTTCCACTAACCTTTGTAGACTATGTCGGCGCCCTTATTGCGGCCGGCGCTACGTATGCCACGAGCTTCTACGATGGTGGCTACTCCACCTGGGCATGGCGGGCGCCGACTCTCATCCAAGGCCTCTTCTCTGTCGTCTGCATCGTCATCCTGCCTTTCATCCCTGAATCTCCCCGTTGGCTGGTATACCAAGGGCGACGCGAGGAAGCCCGACGCGTAGTGGCACTGACTTGCTCGAATGGCGTTGAGAACGACGTGGTGGCCGAAGTGCAGTACCAGCAAATCGTCGATACTATCGAATGGGAGAAGAACGCCGGGGAGACGTTGACTTGGAAGGAGACGGTGAGGACGCCGAGCGCAAGGAGACGAGTGCTGCTAGTGATCAGCGTGGCGACATTCACCGTTATTGCTGGTAACGTGATTGCATCATACTATCTCGGTAGCATGCTGAACAATGCTGGTGAGGTTTCGAATGCTCTTTCTCAGTCTAGTGCTGCTTGCTGACCGGACTACGCAGGAGTAACAAATACAACCACACAATTGCAAATTAACATCATTTTGAACGCATTCTGCCTTGTATGCTGCTTAGTAGGGACTTGGTCGGTCGATGCATGGGGAAGAAGGCCAACTGCGATCGTTACGGTAGTTTCCTTGACTATTTCAATATTTTTAGTGGGTGGGCTAACCAAAGTATACGGCAACTCGACTTACCATCCTGGGATTTACGCCACGATAGCACTTATCTTCATTTTCCAGGGAAGCTATTCATTCGGCTTTACTCCCCTTCTGTACATGCTGCCACCGGAATATCTGCACTGTAAGTGACGGCGGAGTGTTTGACCTTATCTATTTCAAATCCTTGGTGGGGTTTAACTGACTGATTGCCATTTTAGATCCAATACGAGCGAAAGGCATGGGTATCTTTCAGTTTGCCAATAACGGATCTGCTTTGCTCATGGTCTTCGTTATGCCTATTGCACTTGCAAATATACGCTGGAAGATCTACGTAAGTGTTGATGCTTCAAGGTGGTGTTCTTGCTGACTTGAGCTAGATTATCAATGGTGCTTGGGATATATTGATGGTCATCGGCGTATGTCTTTGGTGGGTCGAGACAAAGGGCAAAACTCTGGAGGAAATTGATGAGATATTCGATGGCGAGAAGCATACGTCGGTGACTATGCACGAAATTGAGAAGAACGCGGCGATTGAAACTGTAACGGAGCAGACCACGGAAGGATGAAATCAAATGCCGTGCTCGGGGCCAGAGACTGCACAAAGATCTCTAGGAGGCTTTAGTTAACGTCGCAAGTTATGAGATTATGGACACGAGAAGTGAGGTAGCAATGATGCTAACACTTTGATTGCCATTTGGATCCAAGCGTTGAGACTATTTTGCCTAACGCGGGTGCCAATCCTCTTCATGCAAACTTCTCCAAGTACACCAGCCTGTGACCAAGCAAGGAATGCCTTGCTGCGTGGCCTTGAATCGTACTCGATTCTTTACAAGTATGCCGGCGACTTCTTCCATGGTTCGATTCCTTGGCATCCTCATGCCCGTAGCAGGCGTCAATTTAACGAGCATAAGGTGTTCTGCTCTTATCAAAATTCGTGGTCTGGTTCGCTCACATCTTACTGGATCCTAGATTAAGACCGTATCGGCTTCCGTTTTCTTTCATGAACTGTATGCCTGCGGCGAAATGGAAAAGCCTGGCATCTACCATAACTCCCTTCTGGGTTGAGAATTCCATCAACTTCTCGTATAGCTCGTCCAGAGGGATGATAAATCGTTCGATGAACTCTCCCGTATCAAGATGCTGATCTGGAGGTGGGTCATGCTCAGAAAAGGCGCACTCTACAACGGCAAACTGCATGGTGGCGGTGGTCAAGCCGGGATCGTTACCAATGGTAGGCGTGATTGATACCAGCTTCCCAGCGTACCCAGTTTCTTCTCTCAACTCCCGCACCGCAGCATCTTCGATCGATTCTCCTTCATCGACCAGTCCCGCTGGAAACTCGATACAAAATGCGTCGAGTGGAGGCCTGAACTGCTTGATGATGAGCGTCTGAGTGGGCCGCTTGGGATGCAACAGTATCGGAGCAATGGCAATAGCATCCACTCCAGTCGATCCGCGCGTTTTCCTGTTTGCAGCCTCCCAAACGCGCGACTTGCCGGTCTGGTCGGTCCAAGTGATTTTCTGAAGCTCCGACCACTTTGCCTCGGAGGATGGTAGTGGACTGACGCTCACCACACGTGGTTCCTGCTTCCAGTTCGTGGTGTCGGACATGGAGAAAATGCGCCACTGGCGCTTTACCGGGCGGAAACAGAAAAATGACAAGCGCGTGAACGGTCTGCTTGGCCAAATAGGGTGAGCAGGTGGAGATGTGGAGATGACGACGCGCAGGATGGTTGGGTTCATGCACTATTATCGGAAGACAGTGGATACGGTGATTGATGGACGATGACGGAGTGGTTGGATATTGAAAATGATGGGGATGGTCGATCAGGTAATTGTGCTAAGCACAGTAATTTTCCCTAAGGAGCCAAGGCCAGAAAGTTGATGCGCTGCAGTGTGTGGCTGGAGAGGCGAGGCTGGGTTTGGTGGCCCGTGCGCCCAGCGGCATGGTTCATTGGCTCGCCTTGGCTGCCCCAGCAGCGGGCGGGCCGTCCGGGCTTGGCGTTTTGTTTTCTTTCTTACAGACGAACAACAACCGTGATGGCGGAGATCGTCAACTTGATACCCAACAGACAAATTTCCCTCCGATGTGTGCGCCAATCTACCCGGCAGGAACGTAATTGAAACCGCTTCTATGCGCTGGCGACTTGGTTGGAGTGAATGGCTGTCTGAACCACCGTTTTTGGGCCCCAAGAGTGCGAGACGTGTGTGAGCCGCGCCAATGCATGGCTTTCCAACCTCGATATTTTCTTCCCGCACTCAACTCTCGAGTCACGCTTCTCTTTCGTTAGTGCAGCTGCGCCGCAGTCTTGGCCCTCATCTTTTACCTATATCCCATGGCCGCCTTCTAATATTACTAGTTGCCTTCGAAATAGAGGATGTTGGGGAGGCTTCAACACGGCGCCGAAGAGGTTGGATATGCCTCCCGTGGTGCGGTTGGCAGTTGTATATAGGACCATCAGGGCTAGGTCTTTCTTCGCATCATTCCTTCCAGACAAACCTCCCTCAACAGCACCATTCTCGTCTTCTCAGACCTTAGCCTGACTCTTCGTGGCCTTCTTATACGCCCACTCGCTCCACCTCGAACCTCAACCTCCATCCCACTATCATCTCTGTCTCTTCTGTCACCTTATCATAGACATCTCCATCTTCAGTCGCGGAACTTCAGTCGCTTTCCCAAGGAATCAAATCAATCGAAATGTTCTCCAAGGCAGTTCTTCTCGGTCTCGCCACGGCCGCTCTTGTAGCCGCAGCTCCCAACCCATTTCCCGAAACCACCTGCACTACAAGCACCACCTGCATAACATATGAAATCGAGACCACCATCCCGTACTATGAAACCAGCACCAGCTGGCTAACCACGGCCAGCACCGTCGAGGGTTTCGTTACCGGAACCTCCACGTGGTATAATACGAAGACTATCGTAACGGAAACGCCGTCGTGCGTCGAGATCTCGTACCCAGTCGAAGTCTGGGTAACTAAGAAGGTCACCACGCAGGTGCCAGTCACCACCTACTCGACTTGCACTGAAAGCTCAGTCTGGACGGAGCCGACCTGCACGACGGTCTGGACCTCCATCCCAGAAGACATCATCTGCACCGAGTACTCAACATCTTGTATCACGACCACGGAGCAAATCGTGACCACAATATGCGAGACGTGCGCACCAACACCAACACCAACACCAACACCAATTGTCACTTTCTGAACGGAGAGCAGCAAACGCACGCCTTCCGCATTGTCGGAAGTTTGCTGGCTCGGGAAGGATCTCTGTTGATGCGCACACGTGTATGATCAAAGGTCAAGATGGAGGAACGGCAAGTCTCCTTGCCGACAGTGATTTCTGGAGTTTTCAACGGTAACATACTGGATATGGGATGGAATGGCTCGGGCGGACGCAATATCATAGATAAATGATTGGTATGAATTTTTAATTTGTCGACGGACAGGGCCTAGTCTTCAATAGTACATTTAGGACCAATTCGAAAAGTTAATGGCCGTATTTCACCATCTTCTTCTCATTGCAAAACATATACATGCTGGTGAAGTTGTATTTACCTAAGTTCCACTGTTCCGTGGTGCATTCAACGGGATAGTGGAGCCTATGAAATGTCAGATCCAGATATACGTCCGTGGTCGACACAATTCACCCAAGGAATCAAGTGAATCTCACTAAGATCCTAAACATTTGCTCTCCGAGGCTCAAGAACAAACGTATATATCCTACCCTTGATATGTGGTGTTGTGACAAGTCAACCAAAATACGCGTGTTCGATCCTTAGGCGACACGCTTGGGGATCGGCACTTCACCCTTCTCCCCGTTGCATTTGGGCGGAAGTAAATCGAGCCGGAACAAGGCCTTGAAAGTTCAATCAGGAGATCGGTGCTACGCTTGGAAGCTTGGAAGTACTTGGTGCAAATATTCCAAGACCAAAGGTGGACATTGTGATTCGGGTTCGGAAAACTCCGCAGTCTTGGCGCTTGAATTCAACTCAGGCCACTTCAGCCTTGCCTGCACGATTGTCCAATGGCAACTTACGCATTGATAATAAAGACACTTGTAAATCTACGAAAGAAGAGTCTTCCAGAGGCTTCATATATACGTTCTCAATACCTTAGTAAGCTCTAGAACCTAACATCAATGAGGTTGAAGTCGACGACCAGAATATGAGCTGAATATCCTTACCATCACTGTCTTAGCACGTGTTTCACGAAGCTTATCAGACGCAAGGCACCATATCCACAGGAATATCGCGCAGAAGTGCAAAGGTCTCATCGGCGCTCGCTTCGCCACAATCGTATGCAACTGCTGGGTTTGTGGTCGTGACTGCGGTTGGTGTAGAGGATTGGATTGGACGGTGAGATGGAATGATATCTCAACGATTAGAACTAAAAATGGTTATTAAAAGTGACGAGTCCAACTTTCGAATCCCTCCATCTCCTCAGTCGACAATCCATCATCTTTATGTCCTAAAGAACGAAATCTCTACCATGCTTCTTCCTCTTCTCTTCATCTTCATCTCACCTATCACTCTCTCCTACGCGTCTGCCTTTCAGAACGAGGAGAGAGCTCATCTCCAAATCCGAGCTCTATCCTATGGAGGTGTTGCTCTCGCGGCCAATCCATGTCCGCAAGATTTTGGCACATGTACTGGTACAACCAAATGTTGTCCATCGCAATTCCCTTTCTGCAGCGGCTTTGGAGTTTTTGAAGGCGATGCCTGCTGTCCCGATTGTAAGTAGTCCGAGTACCTTACGTATTTGAAGCCCAAGGGATTCTCTAACAAGAGTGATGAAGCAAATAATTGTGCAGCCGCCGTTTACGAGGCTCCAGCCTGCGCAGATGATTCTTGGACGTTGTTGCAAGGGTCGAGAAAGGGTTACTTTTGCTGCGAGCCAGGCCAGATTGGGATTCTTGGAGGGAGTGAAGATGTAGGCAAGTGCGTAGCTAGCGATGTGCCCGTTTCAGCGACACTATCAGCGACTAGGGTAAGTTCGGGTTTGAGTTCATAGACTCCATCTTTGCTGTCCTAGCAAGTTGTGGCTAAAGACTACGTACCTAGGTTACCCCTGCCTCGAATCCTACGCCAGGATCTGCCAACTCTACAACTTCAACTGTTTCTGCTAACCCTACGACTACTTCCGCACTGGCAAGCTCCACATCACAGGCGAGCTCTACATCTGCTGCGCCCGCCACGGCGACCACCACTACTAGCAAGTCGGGAGCAACGGCCGCAGGGAATGTAATAACAGCGGAAGGAATACTGTCGGGAATAGTTGGAGCATTGGGATCCTTTTTATTGATGATTCTCTTTTAAGAAGGAAACCAAGGTTGCCTAGATATTGTTTCTTGTCCCGATGGCGTACGCTCCTTTGTATGACGGGAAATAGAGCGAGATCCTTAATTCGTCTGCAGGTGCGGTTTTTGTTTGGCTCCGTATTCTACCCTAAGATCTCCACCTTAGTACTAATGATGGTGAATTAAACCTACCGTTTAAATTTTCAGAGAGTACATCTCTAGATCACCCTTGTGACGGATGAAGTTTCAGCTGCGCTCAGCACAGCTTTATGAAAGGAATTGAAGAGAAGTGGGGCGGTCTATCGTCTCGCGAAATAGAAAGTTATGAAACTCCCGCCGCCGTTTATATGAATGGATGATGCATGTGATGCAGGTGCAATGGACCTTTGGGACGGAATCTTAAAGCCGATGGACAATGAGCCGCATAGCCAATTCGCAAAGTAATAAAGAGGAAAGCGAAAAAAAAGTACCCCGAGAAAGTCAGGGTTCGACATTGATTCATTGTATGCATGCTGAGGTCGACTGCTGTGATTTTCATTGCCGGCTTTGCGTCCTTGATTGGATCCCGACGTCGTGCTACGAATCAACACAGTCCGTGGCATTAGGACATTTTCGGGTGAGGACACGGAACTAAAAGACGTGGTTAAATTCAGCGGTGGTTTGTCTAGTGTTGCGGTCGAGAAGTGCCATCTGAGGTCTCAAGCGCAATGTTAGAGGTGACGAAAGTGGCGAAGCGGAGAAGACGCTGCACACGAATCGGTTTTGTACAACGTACAACAATCAACGGAGGGCCGTGGTAGAATGAGAAGCAGGCGAAGAACACCTCAGAAGGGTGGTTGTTCGTATGTGGGCGTTGAGTAGTCTGTATATACCCACGGACGCCATTTCCATGGCAAGCCTAGACTCGCCTGGTACGAGAGCCAAAGAGTTTTGTAAGTTGTCAGTACGCGCAAGAACGCGGCCAGCGGAGCGATGGTGCCAGCGGAGAAAGATGGCTTGTGAATGGTGCAGAGCAATGAATTGTCAAAAGTCCGCCGTTTTTGAAGCGTGCGTTTCCACGTCTAGCCGCGCCATCGGCCGAGAGAAGGGCCAGCCGAGAACACGCCCCGACAACTCCCTTAGCGGCAGCCATTAAATGCTTGTATTGGCGCTTCTGTCGCCCAAGCCTCCTTTCTTTTTATGTGTTTGTCTTTGCCTCGTCCGTACGGAGCACCTAGTCTCGGCTTCCACAGTGACTAATCGTGCATTAGACGGCCAAAATGCTGGCGTATGCACTGCCACTAGCAACGTTAATAGATGGTTATTGAAGCTTTATGCATCCTACTAGTATTGTCTAGGAGGGAAGTAGAAATACACTACCGCTACGTGCGTTGATACGTCTTAGCTTCCGCCCAGCCTTCCTGTATCGATTCAGTCATTGTGTAGTTATCCGTCAGCAGCCTTGCGCTATAGTTGTCCGCGGTATCGCCTTTTCCGCAGATAGCCATGATACTATCCTTCGAAATTTGGCATTGTCGTCTTGCCTACGAAACCCGCAGTCCATTGATCCGATCGGTGGTAGCCGACGACGTTTTTGTCATGCCTTCTTACGCCTATGAAAGAATATCAAATGTTGAAAGGATGTCGAGTAAAGACAGGTGCTTCATATATATGTAGATTCGTCCTCGGCTGGGTGTAGGTGCCAGGGTAAATTATCCAACTAAATCAAGTTTCAATTCAACTTCCCATCTTATCTTTCTTGTCAAGCGATTGGGGTGACCGAGAAGACAAGCCATCACTGGAACCCATGGCTTCTTCTACTACCACGGCATATGCAGGGCATCGGGTGACTAGCACTGCTGGAGGAAGTCAACATCAGCAATACGCGCCTGGCTACTATGCCGACAGCTATCCCGTTCAATACCGATCAAGCTCAGGTGAGGTTTCGGGCGAACCATCGTTCCAATCGTCCTACAGCACCTCGGGGCAGTCCTATTATTCCGCGGAACAGGAGATGCAGCCCACGTCATCAACGTCCAGCAGTGCTGCACGGGAGTCATCATCGCCAGCCCAAGGCCCTGCATCCGGGTCCACCGCCAGGCGAAGACAGCAGAACCGATTGGCGCAAAGGGCGCTTCGCCAACGCAAGGAGAATCATCTTCGAGAACTCGAGAGCCGAATCATCAACGCGAGGTTCACAACGCGCCATCTCGAGGCCGAGAACTCTGAACTCGAACAGCAGTTGCAGCAGCTCACGCTGGAAAACGAGTCGTTGCGTGACACCGTGGCCTTCGATCCGTACATGACCCTGTCGGCTGGTTCCTCCTCGCAGGGCTACTCGAGCCTCGCACACGACTACGAGGGCTCCACCCTAGTGTCGACTAGCGAGTCCACCTATACGCTACAGGAACCGTCCCTGGATGATACACTCGATCCATCCATGTTCGATCTGGATCAAGAACACGAGGGAGGTGAGCGGCTGTACGGTGAGGACCTTGCTGAAGCTGGCCTGTCGGCCGAAGACATTGAGTTTTATGAGGAATGGACTCGATCCCATGCCACATCTCAGGGATGAAGCAAGCGATCTTTGAATGGTGCTGCAGTGTTATCGTATGTGGATGATTCATAAGCGTTCCTGTTTTTTCCTCTGACATCGCCCTGCTTTGATTGACGTCTGTAGATTTCTGTTATTTAAATTGATTGCTTCCTTGCGTAGGTAGATTTCTGTCTAATAGGAGAAATGCTCTTACTGAGCATCCCAAATCTGTGAATTTGTTGCTGTTATCCACTTGGCGAATGAAAAACTGCGTCACAAGGTGAATCATCGGATTGTTATAAACCCCTTTACCACGAAGATGCAGCCGTTAAATCAAAAATATACTCACTGAAATTTCTATTCAATGCATTTTGCGAAACTATTCTGCTCGGCAGTCTGACCCGCAGCTCCAAGAATTTATGTTGCGCAAGCAGCACCCAGCTTGGACGGGTCACCCTTCAAAGATGAACAAGCAGGTTGAATGCCTCAGAAGTATTCCTCAGTGCTGCCAGATCAATAGGACATAACGCCCAGCTGTATGACTTTCCACTTTACTCAACCTTTTTTGCTTCGTCGCTGCCAACATGGACCAGTTTACCGACCACGAGATACTTCTCATTGAAGCGCTCCTCCCAGCTTCTCAAAGATTCCAACTGGTCCGCATCAAGGTCATCCAATGAGTCAAGCGGGCCTTCTAGGTCCTTAGTCAACATGGATTCATCAAAGCTACCGTACGCCAGGCCTCTGCTGGCGTCTCGTCCCGCGAAGTTGGCGTAAGGTCCTCCAGGGCCGTAGAAGTTCCTGCCCGAGGTCACATCGAACACGCGGCCTCTGACGGCTAGGTAGACAGGCTGGTTGTTCTCGCCATTGTAAGGTAGGAGAGTCAGAGGAGTAAAGGTCTCGAAGACGACTGGCGGGGCAGCTTTCGGAAGGAAGAAGGGCGTCTTCGGTTTGAATCGTAAGTACAGTAGGAAGACGAAGGAGCTGAAAAGGATGATATTGAGCGGGGTTAGGAATGGAATACTGAATAGCGACGTCGTCAGTCAGGAAAAAGAACCGGTAAGAGTTCGGACGGAATGACAATGGCTTACACTTCCGTTGCCGTAGGCGGAGATGATTGATTTGCTACGGATCTGTCAGCGCATTAAGTCCGCGAATTTCTGGGTAGATTGTACCGTCAGCCATGGTCAAAATCCTAGATTCGGTGAAAGAATCTCAAGAATAGCTTGGCGGATGCTGTTGTTATGATATTTAAAGCTGTCTGGAGCCATATATGCCACCTCTCGTAATCGGCGGCAATAGTTCCCGAAACACACGATTTGGCAGTTCAGCTCCGTCATTATCGTCACGTGCTCACGTATTTCCAATAGCTGAACCTGACGTATGAAACAATCCATCCTCAAATACTCTGTGCGCATGCAGATCCCGTTATAGCTGCAAGGAGCCTCAGCACAATCATAACGGAAACACAACATCTCGCCTCTGCACATACCCGTCCTCAGGCGCAGCGGCATCGTTATAACTTGCAGGACTCGGAGAAACCGCGAAACAAACAACAGAGTCTCACCGGAGGCAATCGTGGCCATCGACATTGGATTGCTGCTACTGATTTGAAGGACGACGTCCAGCCCATTGTGCAAAACATTGCTCGGCCCATCTGTCGGGGACCGTTTAGAAGAGTCAAGGCGCTGCTAGAGAATTCAAGGCGTATCGAAGGCTTGTTGGCGTCCAAAGTCTGAAACAACAGAGTCAGGGGTAGCCAACGAGGCGTCGTCCCGGAGCTTTTCTCTGAACATTCTCATTCAACGTGATATTTTCTTTGCTCTCGCGAACCCCAATCGAGTTCTGACGCGACTCTTTGCTGTCGCATTCGCGACTGCTGAAGCGAAGTTGTAGCTCTTTTTCCCCGGCAGTCCGTAGCGTCGCCCGCTGCTTATCTCTACTTCAAATCAAACAAACTTGATCATCGTGTTCTGTACTTCTCACCGCGGACGGTCGCGCGTAGAAGACACCCTCCAACAGCTCGAGCGAGAATTTTTCTCTGGATATCACACTCTGCGAAGGTAAGCGACAGAATACTTCAATTATTCATCCTTCGGCCTTCGTCTTACAGCGCACTCTCAATCACTGCAGCTTATTTTCGGGATTGGCAATCCATTGTTTGCTATTGCGCTTCTTGTGTACCAGCTCAGCCAATACAACCATACGTTGCTTTGCGACTTCATTTACTATTACTATTGATAAGGGTCCGATGAAATGGCCTAACATTGCTGTTTTGCACCAGCCTTGCATTGTTGCCTCCGTGGCTTATCGACGTCGTCGCTGGCACTTGAATCACCTCACCTTTTTTGCCTTGGGTTGTTTGATGCTGCCAATCCTTCTGTTTCGATTTTCGCTTTCTCGTAGCTGCTATTTAACATGTTCATGATTTGGTCCAGTTACTGATGCTATCGCAGGTTCTTGCAGGTTCCTGTTTGCCATAAGTCAACGGAGTGCGGCGCTTCAGCGCAAGCAGATTCGTATAGCTTGGTGAAACTTGGGACAACATTTCGCTTTCCTAAGAGTGCAAGGAGTAGCATTCAATCTACGGCCATTATTTTCTTTTCCTAGACGGCAAGATGTGGAAGCGGGTCCCCAAGTTCAACCGAGGCAAGGAGAGCAATATCGGCAATCCGTCTCTAATTGAAACCACTTTCGATGAGAAAGCTCTCAAAAAGCTCCCTGATATTGGTGAGGCTCAGAATTCTCGCAATCAATTAGAGCGCAGGGGTACGGATGATACGTTAACGTCGCCTACACCTCTAGGGTAGTGAGTACGACTTGGACTGAATTTCTTTCATGGTACTTACATATTAAACAGCGGATCCGCAGCATCTCACTCATCAAAAGCAAAACACAGTCGAGGTGTCTCTGATGCACCGTCTGCGACATCCGTGTATTCTCAACCTTCGGAAGACCCACATTACGATTGGTCACGTGCAAGACGACCTGTTGCATCTTCTTACTATGGCGACGTCTCCCCTCCCGCCTCGTCGGGTGTTGACGACAATGCGCGCGCTGAAACAGGATACGGCCCTGGCAATGTTTCTCCCATTCAACAGGAACCGGAACTCTCAAGCCCTTTCGAAACACCAAGCCCGCGAGTCAGAAGCCAAATTCCTGTCCCTCGGAAAGTGACTCCTGGATCACAGTCAGCGTATGGTCGAATGAGAGGGACTAGCGATTCCGAGCGTACTCGGTGGGACAAGTACTCCGGCGAGCCTACGACCGCATCCACTGGGCAGCCTGGACAAGTTAAACCGGGAGATCCCATTGCGGCCAAACCAACTGGTCGGCTAGGGCAAACGCAGCGAAAGGACAGTGCGCCTTCTGCAGCCGAAAATATAATCCCGGTCACCGAAAAAGCTTTGCGATTCAACAAGGATCCGGGTCTCGTTGTAGACACTCGTCCGCCATGGAAAGGAGCAAGTGGACGCCACACCATTGTACAACCAGTTGAGGATAAACCAGGCCAAACAATCCCAATTCCTCGACGCACTTCGAAGAAAATGCCAAGCCCTTCTACCTCACCATCCAGCGCCACACCGTACGCAACCGGGACTACAGGGGCTGAATCCGAAAGTGAAACGTCACAGGCGTCAGTGCGCAGGGTCCCCCTAATAGCGGCAGAAACAGATAGGCCTGCAGTGCCACAAAAAGACGACGGCGACGCGCTTCCCAAGCGAACAGCTTCTGCTTCATCTACTGCTTTCAAGGAATCTGGTTATCCATCTCCAGTTTCTCCCCGGGATGATGTCGTTGGTGGAACAACCACTGCCTCTCAGAGCCACGTGAATGCGCAACAACACGACGACACTTCAAATCGATACAGTATCCCTCGCAAATCAGTCGACACAGTTTATGCGCGGCAAGGTTCACGCGAACATTCCGACAGTCGATTTAGCTGGACGACTTATAACACCGACAATACGTACCAGCAGAGCCCTCCACCAAGTCCTCCTCCGGCGGTGCCGGCTCTTCCTCGATCAGCAATGCCAGCGAATCCATATTCGATCATGAATCGATCGAGACCTGTTCCTAGCACCACAAACTCTCCCTCTCCTGCACCTTCACCCACAATTGGCACATATCGCAGGCCAGTCGCGCCGCCGGACTACGATGTGCCTCGACGGAGTCCAAGTTCATCCGTTGCGCCCTCGACAACCTCCAAAGCCCTTCCTCGCACGCCGCTAGAGTCTTCCGCTTCTGACCTAGTCGACGCGCTTCAAGCGCAGCTTGACGACCTCTTCACACAACGCAGCAATGTCCAGAAAGTCATTCGCGAGTTTCTCCAAACACAGCCACAGAACCCTCTCATTTCGGACCTAAGAGCAATGCGCGAGGCAGAGAGGAAGTTGCAGGGTCTGAAGGATGACCTCGCAGAGATTACAAGGCAAGAGCATGACGTTGGCTTGCGATTGCACCGGGCGAACAAGAAGAGGGAGAAGGCGGACGGAGCAACCCCAACTGCTCTCTGGATCAAGAGAGTCACAAGCTGAGAACCGCAGGGCTATGCAAAACAGCTGCGAGATGCTGCATTTCTTTCCGTCTGTTGCAACAATTGGCGTTTTAGCGGATCACATTTAGATATCCCTTATCTTCTCAATTCACTGCTATCTACGCGTTGGAATATGAAAACAGGGGATGAGACGAATGGCTTATATGGGCACCATCTGAACTGGATATGATTCTCTTCTTGTATTATAGCAGCATCCTAGTCGTAAATTGCACAACATAAATGGTTCACACTACCAAAAACGATCCGTTCATTCTTTGCTTTGCAAACGCTGTCCAGCCATTGAGTTCGTACGACGGTTATGGAGGCATATTAGGAAACCTTGAACATATTGGTTTCCTAATCCTTATTTCGCCAGTCTATGGATATCACGAACACCGCCAACGCTTGCTGTGTGCAAAGAGGTTCAGACCTTGATAGCGCTTCAACACTTTCTAGTACAAGCTAGCCTCATGAATGTACGTAATATGACCTTCTACATGACTCTATTTCTTTCCAGACTTCTTGATTCCCTGCTGTCCCGTATTGATAGGTCCTTTCTTGCCGGCTGTTTTAGCCATCTCCTCACGCGCCTTCTTGTCTACGAGCTTTGTGAGCGAGAGTAGTCCAACTATGACCGAAGGAAGCAAAGGATATTCACCTGCAGCCTGCTTGGCCTTGAACGCCTTGTCATCATCGTCCTCTTCCGCCTGCTTCTTCTTTGGCTTCTTGTTGTGGATGGGGTTTGTACCGGCTGTAGACGTAAGTTAGCGACGATTTCAGTCAGGAAAGGAGAGCGCCCTTACTTCCTTGTCCCGAAGGCATGTTGAATACTTCAAAGAGGATTTGTATGCTGCTTGGTGGTTCTGAAATAGGTGGATGTATTTTGATGGCAGTCAGAGTGCATTGTGCATCCATCAGTCAGGCTTCGACGACTGACTTTGAGGTATCCCAATTTTCTTCACCCCGCAACGCCACTCTGTTTGTCCAGCCCCGCCAAATCTTCAACTAGGCCGTTGCGAGCATTTGCTTTTCTTGCAACGTCTTCTGCGAAACGACATTCCCATGTATATCTCCGGGAATAGATAACGTTCGAATTTGCGTATTGCATTCATTGCGACACTACTCTTCAGCGGCTCTTAAGGTGTTCCCAGTTGCGCAAAAGGACCGGCGCGCTTGTCGTTTTTATGCCGACTACTCGATTCAACACCATGGAATTCTGATCTTAGATGAACCAGAATGTCAGCCGGAGCAAGCTTAATCACATTTGCGGCGGACAACGAACTCTTCCGGAAGCGTAAGCGGGTGTATCGGGCTTGCGCTGAGTGTAAGAAGAGGCGAAAGAGATGTACTCACACTTTCTCGGATAGCGGTCCGCCTGCCCAGGAGCGTACTACCGGCGGCGACAATGAGGACCAGCTCGCAGAACCAAGGCCAAAGAAAGCGAGGCAATCAACAAGTACCATATCCGATGGTCCTTCTCGCTCGCGGAACGAAGAACTAAGAGCGGAGCAATCACGAGGCTCCGTCGGCGAAATCGGTGTTGAGATCTATGCTTCCAGGTCTAACAGCCCATCTCGGTTCGTCGGAGACCTTCAACCTGAAGCAGTCTTTCTCAGGGAACGAGGCAAGATTCCTGTTGGCAATGAATACGGCCATTGGCAAAGATCACACGAGCGAGCCTCAGCACCAGACGGCGACGTCGATTCTCAACAGCCACGACTTTGGGCCATGGGAGAACTCAATGCTACAGAGCAAGAGGCACTAAGCGCCTATCTCGACGCCTTCAAGGTAGACTTACTACCTCCTCTTGAGGATCTCGAAGCCCTCTTGTCAATCTACTTGACTTGCATCCATCCCATCCTCCCAATTGTTGACAAGGCGGAACTTGAAATCAGCCGACCAACGACGTTGCTACAAGCTATCTGCCTGGTGGCTTCGAAGCATACGAAGGCTCGACCTCATCTGACTTTCGGAGACTCCATTATGCTAACACCCCGAGAATTCGCAAAGAGGCTCTATAAGTCCATCACAACGGCGCTTAGCGTTAGACTTCCAAAGAACAAAATTCTTGCTATTCAGATTCTGGCCCTACTTGCCATGCATGCAGAAGGGCCAAATGGCCAAGATTTGGCATCTCTTCATCTCGCTCAGGCGATACATCACGCCCACGGAATTGGTATGCAATTCGGCACAGCGCGATCTGATGAGAAAGCGGAGTATACTACGCAGCTATTCTGGTGCCTTTGGAGCTTGGATAAGTTGAATTGCGCTAGCAGTGGTCGACCTCTTCTAATACATGATCGTGATAACCACCTTGAAAGTCCGATCAGTAAGCCCAATCTCAAGCACACACCATTTGGTATCTGGTTGCAACTTGCAGAGGCAATGGACCACGTCATCCAGTACTACCGACCAAAGAGTGACCCAACAGCCACCGGCTGGGAAGAAGGATTCCCGAACTTTGAGGAGCTACTTGGAGTGGAAGGCAGTAATCTCGATGAGCCGACTCTCGCAACCCTTGAACTGTTCTATCACTGTGTTGCCATGTGGGCATACAGAGCACGAAGTATCAACGATCCGATTCCATCAACGCCCTCTTATGTCCGCCAGGGCTTAGCTGCTGTACGAACTATATCAATTCTGAGTAAAGAATGTCCCGAAAATCTGCCACCGTTGCCAGTTGTACCCTATGCGGTATCGCTGGCCACAGCAGTGTCGTACCGCGCCTTCCGGCAGACCAAGTTAGCATCGCATAGAAAGCGATCGAAAGAAGATTTACAGGCGTGCTGCACCATCCTGGAGAAGATGCGCGACTCGTGGTGGACGGCTGGCGCAATGGCGGATCTCGGCACAGCAGCGCTGAAGAAAGCGGAAGGCCCTGCACGGCGCGCGAGCGCAGCCCACTCCCCCTCGAGCCACGCCCCCGGCCCCGCCCCGAGCACCAGCGGGCCTCGCACGGTGGCGCCGGGCCCAGCAAACGCCGCAGACGCGGCGGGCCCGCCCGCGCCGTACGGCGCCGCGGACACAGCCGCGCTCCCGCTGCACCCCAACGGCGCGGCGTTCGACCCGCCGCCGTTCGCGCCCCTCGACCTCCACGCGTCGCCCGACTGGCTCAACTTCGACGCCGCCTTCGAGAACATGGACCTGCTGCTCGGCAGCTCCGGGCCCGACCTGTCCATGGAGCTGATGCGCCCCTTCTCCTACGACTGGGCCTGGCAGCCCGCGCCGTGAGGCGCCGCGCTCGTGTCGTTGCTCGGCGTGCCGTGCTGCGTGGTGCGGATCGCCCGCTGCGGGCCGGTCATCGCCGCGGTGAGCGCCTGCATGCGGGTCAGATAGTTGGGTGGCAGGGGAGATGTGCGTGTGTCGGTCACGTACCGAGTACTTGCTGCTTGAAGAAGATGCAGCTGGAGTCGTCGAGGCCTTCCGTGTCGAAGAACACGAAGGCTGATGAATCTTTGGAGATCATCCCGTTTGGGAGTATGATAAGTTTTGAAAGCGTGGCTGTTATGTGCACACTTAATCGTATACACTATAGCAACGGACCACAATCTTGACATTTAATTCTAGGTATAGCCAAGATTTGTACGGCGGGACTCGTTCCGCTCATTTTGAGGTTGTGAGTGAAATGGACTTGGAAATAGCAGGCAGACTGATCTTCCGGAGGTTGCAGCCTCAATTACAAATGATGGACACGAATATCTGGGAGAAGAGATAGAAGAGATAGAAGAGATATTACGCTTTTGCTTTCAATGCCTAAGCGAAACATCCATGATGGATGAAAGCCTTTGTAGAGAAGGTCTGCTGCAATTGCGGTGGAGAATTACAAGGACTATAAGACTCTCTATACCATACGCTCGCATAACTAGGGAATGGAACGTAAATGGCATGGCCGTTGCCTTATAGCCATCATGATTGTTAGAAACCTCCTTTCGCGTAGACTCCCCTAGCGGTGATGTCGAGTAGACTGCGGAGAGCTTCCTCCGGCGTGCTGCAACCGCGTGGAGTTCCACAGAGAGTCGTCATGATGCGCATGTCGTATTGTATCAGTTGAGCACGGTATCTGTCGCGTTCGTCCTTGATAAGGACTATTTTGGTTGTCATTTGCGATTCGTACATGGTTAGAAGCGTCGCATTGTCTAGTTCAGATTAGGAATATGACGAAGAGAGCCTGTAGCATTTGCCCAAACCTAAGATTTGTTCTCGGTAGTACAATGCCATTGAAGCAGAATCCTTCTTGCCGTCTCAATTTCGCGTGTAAATAGTGGTGAGGCTTGGAAGTCCAGAAGTGTTGATTTCGTCTTATTGCGCTTGAGCAGAGTATAAAGCTCTACCAGACGTGCGAAAACGGGACTTGAAGAGGAAATGAACGAAGATGTAGAAGCAGAGGCCAGTAGCTTTATAGCATGGACCACAGTCGGCCGTGCCGGCGGGTTCTCTGATACTTGGTCATGTTGTAGGTCGCTGTGCCGTAGCAAACTCAAGGTCGACGCCTCACAGGATGCCGAAGTAAATGAAAGTTTGGAGGCTAAAGGAGAGCACGACAATGCAGACTTGCTACAATCCTGGATGCCGCAAAATCTGTTGGTGACCGTTGTACACGGAAGGTCTGGCAGGCAGCCTGACCTATTGCTTTGGGACCGGCATCGTCACTTGAATAGCAACCAAATGCGGCGAGGCTCGAAGAAGCAATGTGGCTGTGATGGCCGGCCAACACACGAGACCAGGAGGCGCGTCACCATAGGAGAAGAGGAATGTTGGATGCAAGCGGACATGCAGAATCCGACGCAGCAAAGAGGAAGCAGCCATGCAGGCGGTGTAATTTCTTATTGTTTTCTGATAGTTGGCATGGCGAATGTGTAGAGTGTGTGGAGTGGAAGAGTATGAAGCATCACCAATGGCATAGGCCCGTGCGCCGGCCAGCTTCGTGTGCGGCCCAGCAAAGTGACCTCATTCGACCAACCGCAGCACCCGCCAACTTCCCGTTTTGCATGGGCGCGGAAACAAGGAGCTCGCCAGTTCATTTTTCGCCGTGAACAAAAGCTCCTCTCGTTGTCCAACGCCAATGCTATTCTGCCAACTTCACTGACAATGGCCGAATCCAATCCCACGAAGCTGAAGAGAAACCAAACCTTCCATCCCAAACGCGAGCCGCTGCAATGGGCTTCTGCGTTGAGACGTCATATTTCCAAAACAACCGGCCCCTTCGGCTTCCTCAATCCAACTCGCGCCTACTACAGCCATGTGGCCGATGACTCGAAGACGCCCTTGTCCGACACTGAAGGCAGCAACGATGGAGCGACCAGCGCGAAGACAAGGCAACACTTCAATCTACCTCCTCACGAGCATCCCGCCGACAAGGTCCGGTACATTTGGACATCGAGAAACAACAGAAAAGGTCGACATCAACTCGAAATAACGCCTGCGGCCGATCCGGCAACAGCCAAGTACCTCGTACCCGACAGCACAAACACACCAAAGGCCATTCTCGAGAACATTGGCCGCATGTTCACAAACTATCCCGTCTGGGACGTGTCTTGGATCGTGGCATACGTGTTCACATGGGGTAGCGTAGTCTGGGTTATCAATGCCTTGTATGTTCACTCCCGGAACTTAAACTTGAAGAGCTTGACGCTAACCCACAACCTCTTGCAGCTTCGTTTGGCTACCTCTCGTTCGCCCTTCATCAGAATTCAAAGATGAAACCACAACTGGAGCTGGAGTGACCGCTTTCATCGGCGCCACCATCTTCGAGGTCGGCTCATTCTTCCTGATGTTCGAAGCCGTCAACGAAAACCGCACGGGATGCTTCGGCTGGGCAGTCGAGCAAGTCCTGGACCCGGGCTCTCCGCACAAAGGACCATGGCTAAGGGTCATTCCCGATAAAAAAGGCTGCAGACACCACCACCAGAACAGGTCCAACCTTGTCGGCAAAAGCCAGAAGATGGACGGCGGCGCGGCAACGAACCCGCAGTGGGAACAGCGCGACCAAAGTGGCGCAATCGTGCAGAGCAGGCCGGTGGAGCTGGACCAAGAGTGGCGGGACGACCGGATGCACAACGGACCGGACGGCAGCGCGTGGGTGTGGTTCCCGTCGTGGCAGGAGCTGCGCGAGCACTACTTCCACCAGATTGGGTTCCTGGCCTGCACGTCGCAGCTGTTCGGCGCGTCGGTGTTCTGGATCTCGGGGCTGACGGCGCTGCCGGGCATCCTCAACAACCTGACGACGCCGGCCGCGCTCAACGGCGCCTACTGGGCTCCGCAGATCATCGGCGGCTCCGGCTTCGTCGTCTCCGGCACGCTCTTCATGCTCGAGACGCAGGAGCGCTGGTGGAAGCCCAACCCGGCCGTGCTGGGCTGGCACATCGGCCTCTGGAACCTGGTTGGCGGCGTCGGCTTCACGCTGTGCCCGTGCTTCGGCATCGACACCGCCAGCTGGGCCCAGTACCAGGCCTGCCTCAGCACTTTCTGGGGCAGTTGGGCTTTCCTGGTCGGCTCCCTCATCCAGCTGTACGAGAGCTTGCAGAAGCATCCCATCGATGTGAATAGATCCGGCTCATCCCCTGTTGCTGCTAAGATCTGTGCTGCCGAGGACAACAACGATCCATCTGCCGGTAGCTCCAAGGAGGTTTAGCATACACCGGCTGGGTTGTCCTAATGGAATTGAAAAGTTGTGGACCTAGATTTCCATATGCAGCCAAAAGTCTCATAGTTTTGTATTTCTCAGCTGTAAATTTTACTGCGTATTGAGTAAGTAGAATATTTAATTGGACGTTCACTGTTTCCCACAGAACGAGTCCATGGATAGCGCGGAGTACATGGGAATTTGGATCAGAAACGAAAGTACTTGTCAATCAAGTGAAATTGAATCCGCTGAAATATTTGCAATGTTCCAATCCTTTGTATGCTTTGTATGCCTTGCACTAAATGAATGGGGGTATCTAAAGAAGCAGAACTATATACACGGGTTCATTGCGTAGTGTCGTTAGCTGTGTGGGCCGTTGTTTTGTAGCAAAGACACTCGATGCCCGTTTCAACGTCCGAGAATGCGATGCGAGTCCACGAAATTGTT